>ERZ1645185.946-NODE-946-length-12210-cov-13.246154_pt1 | contig 12210 bp, 9 predicted proteins | sample MGYA00575351_ERZ1645185 | MGnify/ENA primary metagenome ERZ1645185 (study PRJEB40838, sample SAMN11284767) | freshwater sediment metagenome | isolation source: river sediment | host: Sediment | place: India: Jana village, Kanpur | collected 2015-12-17 ...
CGAAGTGGTTGTGCTCGGTCATCGGCAGCGCGTCGATGTCGGCGCGCAGGCCCACCGCACGGCCGGAGGTGCCGTTCTTGACGATGCCCACCACACCGGTCTTGCCCAGACCGCGGTGGATCGGGATGCCCCATTCCGTGAGCGCCTTGGCGATCAGGTCAGCGGTGCGCTCCTCCTGGAAGCACAGTTCCGGATGCGCATGGATGTCGCGGCGCAGGGCGGTGATGCTGGCGGCGTCGGCCAGGATGGATTCGATCAGCTGCATGCGGCCTCCGGCGAACGAGGAGACCATCTTAACCGTCCACAAGAGACCTGTCTCGGGTAGCCATCGGGTCGTCGCGCGACGTTACGATGCGCGTCTGGCTCCGCCGCTGACCATGGTTGCCCAGACGCTGCGCCGCATCGAAGACCTTCCCGGCCCGCCCGGCTGGCCGCTGCTGGGCAACACCCTGCAGGTGACACCGGCACGCATCCACCGCGATGTGGAGCAGTGGGCGGCGCAATACGGGCCGCTGTTCCGCATCCGCCTGGGACGGCACGACCAGCTGGTGGTGGCCGACCACGAATTGCTCGCCGCGGTCATGCGCGACCGCCCCGATGGCTTCCGCCGCAGCCCCTTCACCAGCCGGATCGGCGCCGAAATGGGCCTGCCGCAGGGTGTGTTCAGCGCCGAAGGCGACGACTGGCGGCGCCAGCGGCGCATGGTGATGGCCAGCTTCGCGCCCGGCCATGTGCGAGCCTACTTTCCCTCGCTGCTGCGCTGCACCCTGCGTCTGCAGGGCCGCTGGCGGATTGCCGCGCGCTCAGGCACGCCGATCGTGCTGCAGGCCGACCTGATGCGCTTCACGGTCGACGCCATTGCCGGGCTCGCCTTCGGCAAGGACATCAACACGCTCGAGGCCGGCGACGACGTGATCCAGCGCCATCTGGACAAGCTGCTGCCGGCCATCTTCCGCCGCGTGCTCACCCTCGTGCCGTACTGGCGCTGGTTCAAGCTGCCCGGCGACCGCGATCTCGACCGCAGCGTCGCGGTGATCAACGCGACGATCCTGGAGCTGGTGATGCAGGCGAGGCAGCGGCTGCACGACGAGCCGGCGCTGCGCGCGCAGCCGCGCAACCTGCTCGAGGCGATGATCGCATCGGCCGACGAGCCCGACAGCGGCCTGGGCAACGCGCAGGTGGCCGGCAACGTGCTGACCATGCTGCTCGCCGGCGAGGACACCACGGCCAATACCCTGGCGTGGATGATCCACCTGTTGCACCGGCACCCTGCGGCGCTGCAGCGCCTGCGCGACGAGGTGCGCCAGCGTGCGCCCGACCCCGCGAGCTACAGCCACGAACAGATCGGCGATCTGCCCTACTTGGAGGCTTGCGCCAGCGAGACGATGCGCCTGAAGCCGGTGGCGCCGTTCATCGCGCTGCAGGCGCTGCGCGACACCACGGTCGGCGACGTCGCGGTGCCGCGGCATACGCAGCTGTGGGGCGTGCTGCGCCACGACAGTGTCAGCAGCCGGCTCTTCGAGCGCCCCGAGGCCTTCGAGCCGGAGCGTTGGCTCGACGCCGCGGCCACCCCGCTGGCCGCGGCGGCGCGCCGAGCGGCCATGCCTTTCGGCTCCGGCCCGCGCATGTGCCCCGGGCGCTACCTGGCGTTGCTGGAGATGAAGATGGCGATGGCCATGCTGCTGGCCGGCTTCGACATCGAGTCGGTGGACACGCCCGACGGGCGTCCGGCGGAAGAACGCATGGCGTTCACCATGAACCCGGTGGGTCTGACGATGCGACTGCGCGAGGTGTCGCGGGCACCGTAGCCGGCGTGTCGGGCCGGCGGCCGCCGCGGCGATCTCGCGGCCCTCGTCTCCGGACCGCGGTGCGCCGACCGGGCCGCCTGAACGGCGCGGTGCGCTGTGCCATCATTTGCGCATGCAAGACACCGAAGCCGATCGCGTGGTGCGCGCGGCCTGCCCGCACGACTGCCCCGACACCTGCGCGATGCAGGTCACGGTGCGCTCGGGGCGTGTCGTGCGGGTGCAGGGCGACCCGGCGCATCCGCCCACGCATGGCGCGCTGTGCACGAAGGTGTCGCGCTATGCCGAGCGCAGCAACCACCCCGAGCGCGTGCTTCAGCCGCTGAGGCGCATCGGGCCGAAGGGCTCGGGCCGCTTCGCGCCGGTAGCCTGGGACGAGGCACTGGAGGACATCGCCGCGCGGCTGAAGGCCATTGCCGCGCGCGAGCCGCAGGCCGTGCTGCCCTACAGCTATGCCGGCACGATGGGCCTGCTGCAGGGCGAGAGCATGGCCGCGCGCTTTTTCCACAAGCTGGGCGCCTCGCGGCTGGACCGCACCATCTGCGCCAGCGCTGGCGGCGAGGCGCTGGCGGCCACCTACGGCGCCAAGGTCGGCATGCATGTCGAGCACTTCGCCGAAAGCCGGCTGATCCTGATCTGGGGCAGCCATTCGATTGCGTCGAACCTGCATTTCTGGACCTTCGCGCAGGCGGCCAAGCGCGCCGGTGCGAGGCTGGTGTGCATCGACCCGCGCCGCACCGAGACCGCCGACAAGTGCCACGAACACCTGGCGTTGCTGCCCGGCACCGACGGCGCGCTGGCGCTGGGCCTGATGCACGAGCTGATCCGCAACGACTGGCTCGACCACGACTACCTGCAGCGCCACGTGCACGGCTGGCCGGCGCTGCGCGAGCGCGCGCTGCAGTGGCCGGCCGAGCGCGCCGCCGAGGTCTGCGGCCTGCCGGTGGAGCAGGTCCGGGCGCTGGCGGCCGACTACGGCACCGCCCGTCCGGCGGCGATCCGCTTGAACTACGGCATGCAGCGCGTGCGCGGCGGCGGCAACGCCGTGCGGCTGATCGCGCTGCTGCCTTGTCTGGTCGGGGCCTGGCGGCACCGCGCCGGCGGGCTGCTGCTGTCTGCGTCGGGCTGGTTCGCGCCGGTGCGCGACGACCACGCGCTGCAGCGCCCGGACCTGCTGGCCGGCCGGCAGCCGCGCATCGTCAACATGAGCACCATCGGCGACGACCTGCTGCGCGAGGCTTCGCCGGCCTTCGGCCCGAAGATCGAGGCGCTGGTGGTCTACAACAGCAATCCGGTGGCGGTGGCGCCGCAGAGCCAGAAGGTGGTCGCGGGATTTCGGCGCGAGGACCTGTTCACGGTGGTGCTGGAGCATTTCATGACCGACACCGCGGACCATGCGGACTACGTGCTGCCGGCCACCACGCAGCTCGAGCACCTGGACGTGCACACCTCCTACGGCCACACCTATGCGCTGATCAACGAGCCTGCGGTGCCGCCGCCGGGGCAGTGCAAGCCCAACACGCAGATCTTTCGCGAACTGGCTGCGCGCATGGGTTACACCGAGCGCTGTTTCACCGACGACGACGAAACGCTGGCGCGTGCCGCACTGCGGCCGCAGTGGGTGGACTTCGAGGCGCTGCGCGCGCGCGGCTGGGTCAAGCTGGCGCTGCCCGAGGCCCCGTTTGCCGACGGCGGCTTTCCGACGCCCGAAGGCAAGGCGATGGCCGATGCCCCCGGCCTCGGCGTGCCCGACTTCGTGCCCGCGTACGAAAGCCGCGCCAGCGCGCCGGAACTCGCACGCCGCTATCCGTTGGCGATGATCTCGCCGCCCGCGCGCAACTTCCTCAACTCCACCTTCGTCAACGTGCGCAGCCTGCGCGACATCGAGGGCGAGCCGTTGCTGGAGATGCATGCCGACGACGCCGCGGCGCGCGGCATCGTCGACGGCGCCATGGTGCGCATCTTCAACGACCGCGGCAGCCTGCGCTGCCGCTGCCGCCTCAACGGCCGGGCCCGAGCCGGCGTGGTCAACGGCCTGGGCATCTGGTGGCGCAAACTCGCCGCGGACGGGCGCAACGTCAACGAGCTGACGCACCAGCGCCTGACCGACCTCGGCCGGGCGCCGTCGTTCTACGACTGCCTGGTCGAGGTGGAGTCGGTGGAGGCGGTGGCGGCGTGAGGCGGTGGCGCGTCGCCGCTGGCTGATGGCCGGCCTGGGCCTGGGTGGCGCCGCCCTGCTGGCGCTGGGTGCGCTGTGCCTGGGCACCGGATGCGGCGAGCTCGGCTACTACCGGCAGTCGGTGGTGGGTCACCTGGACATGATCTCGCGCGCCAAGCCGGTGGACGACTGGCTGGCCGATGCCGGCGCGGCGGCGGATCTGAAGCAGCGCCTTGCACGCTCGCAGCAGATGCGCGACTTCTCGGTGCAGGTGCTGAAGCTGCCCGACAACGCCAGCTACCGCCGCTACGCCGACCTGCAGCGCCCCTCGGCGGTGTGGAACGTGGTGGCCACGCCCGAGCTGTCGCTGAAGCTGAAGACCTGGTGCTTTCCGGTCACCGGCTGCATCGGCTATCGCGGCTACTTTGACAAGGCGCAGGCCGAGGCGCTGGGCGCCGAACTGCGCGCCGAGGGCCTGGACGTGCGGGTCTACGGCGTGCCGGCGTACTCCACGCTGGGCTGGACCAACTGGCTTGGCGGCGACCCGCTGCTGAACACCTTCGTCGACGGCTCCGAGGGCGATCTGGCAAGGCTGATCTTCCACGAGCTGGCGCACCAGAAGCTGTACGTCGAGGACGACACGCTGTTCAACGAGTCCTTCGCCACCGCGGTGGAGCGCATCGGCACCGGGCTGTGGCTGCAGGCCCATGGCGATGCCGCGGCGCGCGAGCGCCACCAGCAGAGCCAGCAGCGCCGGCGCGACTTCCGCGAACTCACCGCGGGCACGCGCACGCAGCTCGAGCAGCTCTATGCCAGCGCCTTGTCCGATGCAGACAAGCGTGCCGGCAAGGCGCGGCTGCTGGCCCAGCTGCAGGCGGACTATGCGCAGATGAAGCGCGAGCGCTGGGACGGCTTCGCCGGCTACGACGCCTGGTTCGCCAACGTGAACAACGCCTCGCTGGCCGTGCTGGCGGCCTACACCGACCTGGCCGACGAATTCGAACGGCTGTACCTGCAGCAGGGCGGCGATTTCGAGCGCTTCTACGCGGAGGCGGCGGCGCTGGCTGCCTTGCCTAAGGCGCAGCGCCACGCCAAACTACGTGCCATTCGGTAGACAAACACTGAGGAGACGCTCGTGGCGGACATCCGCATTCACCGCGAACACCAGCTCGGCCTGACCACGGCGCGCAAGGTGGCGAGCCAATGGGCCGACGACGTGGAGAAGAACTTCGACATGCGCTGCACCTGCCTCGAAGGCGAGTACAGCGACACCATCGAGTTCACGCGCTCGGGGGTGAAGGGTCGGTTGATCGTTGCCGCCGACCACTTCGACCTGGACGCCAAGCTCGGCTTCCTGCTCGGCGCCTTCAGCCGCACCATCGAGTCGGAGATCCTGCGCAACCTGGACAAGCTGCTCGAGGCGAACAAGAGCGCCGCCCCGCGCAAGGCCCCGGTGGCGAAGACGGTGGCCGCAAAGACCGCGGCTGCAAAGAAGCCGCGCAAGTAGCCGAAATACTGGCCCGCACCGACCTCGCGGCGCGGGCCGCCCGGCGCGGACGCTACTTCAACGACTCGATCAGGTCGACGTATTCCTGCATCGCCTCGTTGGCCGACTTGCCCTTCTGCTCTGCCCAGGCGTCGTACTTGGCCCGGCCGACCAGGTCCGTGAAGCCGGGGCGCTTGCCCTCCACGTCGCCGTCGCTGGCTTGCTTGTACAGCGCGTAGATCTTCAGCAGGGTGCTGTTGTCGGGCCGCTCCGACAGTTTCTTGCTGTCTGTCACGGCTTTCTCGAACTTGGCTTTGAGGGTGGCCATCGGGCTGTCTCCTGTGGGTGAGAGTGGAGGTCGGCCTTGCATCTTACCGATGCCTTGCCGTCGCGGGAATCTCCTGTCGGCGACACGGCCCGAGGACTTGCAGCACCGGGCGGCCACGGGCGCCAAGGAGCCGAGCGCGGTGTCCTGCGCATGTTGGCTTCGTGCTGCCGAAGCGCGATGTGCGTGCCGGCTTTGCCCCAGCAGCGCCAGAACGGGACGAAAACAGCGTGCTCTAAACGAAGCGCAGCTTCGCGCCGGTCACAGACGAACGTCTCTTGCCGCTTGAACGCGCTTCCACACTAGGGCGATCCCGGCCGCGCCAGTTCCTCGACGGCACGCACCAGGCGCTCGGCCTGCTCGGCCAACGAGACATTGGCCGCATCGGCGATACGCCGCAGGCGCGACAGCGCGTCGGCACGCGACAGCGAGTAGCGATGCATCAGTACGCCTGCGGCCAGCGATACGACCTCGATGCCGGCCGCATTTGCCGGCGGCGGCGCCGTGGACGGGGACCGTTCGCTGCGCAGGCGCTCGAAGGCGGCATCCACCGTGGGAACGATCTGCCCGACGTCCAGCGGCTTGACCATGTAGGCCACCGCGCCCAGCGCCGCCACCTGCGCCACGGTGTCGGCATCGGCAAAGGCCGACAGGAAGATGAAAGGCACGTGGCACACGTCGCGCAGGTACTCGGCGACATCGAATCCGCTCTTGCCCTCCATGCGGATGTCCAGCAGCGCGAGTTCCGGATGGTGCTGGCGCGCCAGCAGGATCGCATCGTCGCCGTTGTCGGCGTCGATGACCTCGTAGCCGGCCTGCGTCAGGCCGTGGGTCACCGTGGCCAGCACCAGCCGGTCGTCGTCGACGACGAGGATCTTGCCCTTCGGGTTCATCGCGTGGCGTGCGTCGCTTTTCTTCGGCGGATGCCGCCATTCTCGCCCAATCACCGGGCGCTCCCCCGCCGAAAAGCGGGCGCTCGGCCGCCATTCCACGGATTCAGGAACGTGCGCGCTGCACGCTGGGCGGCCTGAGCCGCACTTCGGCCACGACGTCCCCGTCTTGCTGCCGCAGGGCGAAGTCCGCGCTGCGGCGCGGCAGCAGCGCGCGCACCAGCCCCAGCCCGGACACGCCGCCCCGCAGGGTGGCCGGGTCGAAGCCTTCGGGCAGCCGGCCGGCATTGCGGATGGCCACCGACAGCTCGTCGTCCTTGGCGGCGACGGCGCACACCACCTCGTCGCGCTGGCTGTGCTTGACGGCGTTGGTCAGCAGCTCGTTCACCGTCAGCGCAATCGGGATCGATTCGGCCTCCGGCAGCAACAGCTGCGCCGGCCCTTCGCCCTCCACCTGCACCCGCACCGTGCGGCCGAAGGTGCGCTGCACCGACAGCGCGATGGCCTCCAGCATGCTGACCACGCGCAGCGGGCCGGACGAGCCGACCTGCAGCCCGTAAACCTGCGCGATGGCCTGCACCTGGCCCACCGATTCGGTCAGCACCCCGGCCACTTCAGGGTGCCGCGCCGCGTTCTGCTGCAGCAGCCCGGCCACGCCCTGCAGGTTGTTCTTGATGCGGTGGTGCACTTCCTTGACCAGCATCTCGCGCTGCGCCAGCGCGGCCTCGAAGCGCTTCTCGGCCTCGGCGCGCTGTTCGGTCACGTCGCTGGCCACCAGCAGCACCTGCTCGCGCGCGCCAGTGGCCGCGGGCAGCGAGACGAATCTCGCATCCCACAGGCGCTCGCCCGCGGTGCCGTGGAGCCGCAGCTCGCGGCGCAGCACTTCGTTCGACGCGGCCGCCGTGCCCAGGTCGACCGCCAGGGCTTGTGCCGTGGCCACGTCGAACGACTGCGCCGGCGTGCTGCCGACCAGCCGCTCGGCCGCGCGGCCGAAGAAGGCCGACGCCATCTGGTTGGCCTGCAGCACGCGGCGGGCGCGGGCGTCGAACAGCGCGATGGCCAGCGGCGCGGTTTCGATGATGCGCTGCAGCGAGGCCTGCGCCTGCGCGATGCTCACCTCGGCCTGGCGGCGGCGCTCGATGTCCAGCAGCGCGAAGGTGATCTGGGCTCCGCTGGAATCGCTGCCGGTGAGCACCGCATTGCCCACAACCCAGAACTCGCGTCCGTCCCGGGCCCTCAGCCGGCATTCGAAGGTATGGGCGCGCCCCTCGGCCAGCGTCTGCAGGTAGTCGGTGCGACGCAGTGGATGCTCGGGCTCCGGCGTAGCCACGGTGGCGATCGGCTCGCCGACGAAATCGGCCAGCTCGCCGGCAAACATGCGCCGCGCCGAGCTGTTCATCCATTCGATGCCGCCGGAGCCGACGGTGACGATGCCTACCAGCACCGAGTCGAGGATGGCGCGCGTGCGCCCGGCCTGGCGCAGCAACTCCTCGCGCACGCGGTGGCGTTCCTCGACATCGACGTAGGAGCAGATGCGCCCGGCCTGCTCGTCGGACTCGTCCACCAGGCGCTGCGCCACCTGCACCCAGATGAGCTTGCCGTCGCGCCGTCGCAGCTGCAGCTCGCCGTGGAAGCGGCCCTGTTGGCGCAGCGCGCGCTGCACCTCCTGCTCCTGCCGCCGGTACTCGTCGGCCCCGCCCGACAGTTCTGCCGGATCGAGCGCGGCGAGCTCCGAATCGGCATAGCCGGTGAGGGCGCACATGGCCTGGTTGGCGCGCTCGATGCGACCCTGGCGCAGGTAGGCGATGCCCACATCGGACAGGCTGAACATCAGCTCGCGGTCGCGCAGCAGCGCCTCCAGCTCGGCCTGTTGCGACTTCAGGCGCGAGATGTCGGTGAGCACGGCCACGACCTCGTCCTGCGCTGGCACCGGCTCGGCGCGGCGCACCGACATCGAATACCACGCCGGCGCGATGCCCGGCAGCTGCACGGACAGCTCGCACTCGAAGCCCTGCCCCGACTGCAGCGCCTGAAGCGACTGAAGCGCCTGCGGGAAGCGGCCGAACAGCTCGTTCACGGTCATGCCGGCGGCAGCACCGGCCTGCAGGCCGAGCATGCTCTCGAAGCGCCGGTTGCAATGCACCAGCAGCTCGCCGCGCAGGTAGGCGATGCCGGCAGTGGTGCCGTCGAGGATCGTGGTCAGCTCGCGCAGCAGCTGCTGGCTTTGCCGCTGCGCGCGTTCCTGCTCGGTGACGTCCACCGTGACCACGGTACGGCGGCCCGACTCGGCATCGCCCGGCTCGACACGCGTCAGCAGCCAGCGTTGGCCGAGTTCGGCGTGGTGCACTGCATAGCGCACCTCGGTGCGCTCGCCGCGGCGCAGCGCCTGCTGCAGCCGCTCGTATTCCGGCAGCGACTCGGGCGCCACGATGTCGCGAGCGATGGCCTGCAGCCCGGCCGAGCGCGACGCCGCGCGGCGCCGCTCGGCACGCGGACGCAGCCAGCCGCGGGCGCTGTCGAAGGTGGCCACGCCGACGCCCGCGGTGTCCATCAGCGCACCGATCTCGAGCTGCGCCAGGTCACGCTCCTCCTCGGCGCTGCGGTCCTCGACCACGGCCATGAACCGGTGCAGCCCCTGGTCGGTGGCGAAACCGCGCACGCGCGCGCTCAGGCGCTGGCGCCGGCCGTCGGGCAAGGGCAGCGCGACATGGCTCTCCAGCGGCGTGGCGCCGGGGCGAAGCCCGGGGTGCGGCGCGCCCTCGTGCCAGGCGAGCAAGGCCTGAAGCTCGGCCGGAGCCTCGCTGAGCAGCACCGGAACCTGGCCGACCAGCGCCTCGAAGGCCGGGTTCGAGCGCACGATCAGCCCTGCCGCGTCGAACACCAGCATGCCGGTCGGGCTCAGGTCGAACCACTGCGCCAGCTCGTCGAGCGAACGGTCGGCCTGTGCACGCGCCACATGTTCGGCGGTGGAGTCCTGCAGCACGCTGAGCGATCTCGGCGCGCCATCCTCTGCCGACACGCGATAGACCGTGGCGCGGTACCAGCGCTCACGGCCCGCGGCATCGACGATGCGCTGCTCGCGCTGTGGCGGCGGCACGCTTGCGCCGAGCGGCTGCGACAGCGCGCGCCGCTCGTGGATGGACGGGGCCTGGTCCTCCTGCGGCTGCAGCGCCACCGGGTCGATGCCGAGCAGCGCTTCGCGGGCCCGGCCGGTGAAGCCGAGGTAGGCCTCGTTCACCGCCACGAGCCTGAAGTTCGCGTCCTGCAGGGTGCAGGGGAACGGCGACGCCCACAGCATGCGCAGCATTTCCTGCGTCGGTCCGGGACCGAGCGCCGGCAAGGCCACGCGCGCGTCGGGTGTCTCGAACTGCAAGCGCAGCGCCAGGTCGCGGCCGATCCGCCAGCAGACGAGCTGCGCGGCTCGACCATCGGCGAGCTCCACGCGGCACTGCCGGAGCCCACCGCCCGATGCCCGCAGGCAGTCGCGCAGGAAGTCGTCGCCTTGGGCGCCCAGCACGGCGCGAAGCTGCACCGTGGAGTTGCCGGGCATCGCGCCCAGCGCGCGCATGGCCGTGTGGTTGCAGAAGCTGAGCGTGCCCAGGTCGTCGAACAACAGCAAGGGCTCGTCGACGCCGTCCAGCAGGCTGGCGAGCGCCGCGCGCGAGGGCAGCAGCGCGGAGGGCGGGGACCCGGTGGACGGCAGACGGAGCGACATCGAAGCGGCAGATCGTGGCGGTGCCAGGACCCGCATGATCGCTCAACGCGTGGCCGCCGCGACGGCAGGGTGGCAACGGAGCCCGGTGTGGCACGGCGCCGCGACGCGCTGACCGCTCGCCGATCGGCTGCGGCAGTGGCCGGTCAATCGGTCTTCAGGTACTCGCCGGCCAGCGTGTGCAGGTGCTGCTGGTCCTCGGCGGCCAGGTACGGTGTCAGCAGGCACAACACGTGGTAGGCGCCACGGGCCAGTGCCGCGGCGGCGTTCTCAGGTTCCAGCGCCTTGCGCGGGTCGCGCACGTATTCGTAGCTGAGCCAGTAGGTCAGCACCACCACCATGGCGTTGGCCGCCGGCTCGGCCTGGCGCAGGTCGATGCGCACCGCGCTGGCCCGCGACAGCCCGTCCAGCACCTGCTGCACCGCGCGCGACTTGTTCTTCAGCACGAACTGGAAATGCGTCTCCAGCCGACGGTTCTTGCTCAGCAAGTCGTTCAGGTCGCGATACAGGAAGCGGTACTGCCAGATCAGCTCGAACAGCATGTGGAAGAACAGCCACGCGTCCTCGATGTTGCGCACGCCCTCGGCGGCCTGCAGCAGTTCGCCCAGCGCGCGCTCGTAGCGGTCGAACAGCGAGTTGATCAGCTCATCCTTGGCCGGGTAGTGGTAGTACAGGTTGCCCGGGCTGATGTTCAGCTCGGCCGAGATCAGCGTGGTGCTGACATTCGGCTCGCCGAAGCGGTTGAACAGCTCGAGCGTCACCTCGAGGATGCGTTCGGCCGTGCGGCGCGGTTTCTTCGTGGCCATGGCAGCCAATCTAGCACCAAGTCGGGCCCTTGCCGGCGCTGCATACAATCTGCGCAATGCCCGCGGTGTCCTTTCAGAGCGTGTCGAAGACCTTCGTCGGCCCGCGCGGCAGCCTGCGAGCGCTGGACGATGTGGGCTTCGACATCGAGCGCGGCGAGTTCTTCGGGCTGCTCGGCCCGAACGGCGCCGGCAAGACCACGCTGATCAGTATCCTGGCCGGCCTGGCCCGCGCCAGCGCGGGCCGCGTCACGGTGATGGGCCACGACGTGGTGACAGACTATGCCGCCGCGCGCAAGTCGCTGGGCATCGTGCCGCAGGAGCTGGTCTTCGACCCCTTCTTCAGCGTGCGCGAGACGCTGCGCATCCAGAGCGGCTACTTCGGGCTGAAGCGCAACGATGCCTGGATCGACGAACTGCTGGCCGAGCTGGGCCTGGCCGACAAGGCCGGCGCCAACATGCGCCAGCTGTCGGGCGGCATGAAGCGCCGCGTGCTGGTGGCGCAGGCGCTGGTGCACCGGCCGCCGGTGATCGTGCTCGACGAGCCCACCGCCGGCGTCGACGTCGAGCTTCGGCAGACGCTTTGGCAGTTCATTGCCAGGCTGAACCGCGAAGGCCACACCGTGCTGCTGACCACGCATTACCTCGAGGAGGCCGAGGCACTGTGTTCGCGCATCGCCATGCTCAAGCAGGGCCGCGTGGTGGCGCTGGACCGCACCGCGAACCTGCTGGCCGGCAAGGCGAGCACGATGCTGCGCTTCAAGACCGACCAGCCACTGCCGCCGGCGCTGGCCACCCGGGCGCGTGTCACCGGCCGCATCGCGCAGTTGAAGGCGCACGACGCCACCGAGGTGGAGGCGCTGCTCGCCACGCTGCGCGGCGCCGGCGTGCGTGTCGAGGACCTGGAAATCGGCCGCGCCGACCTGGAGGACGTGTTCCTGGAGATCATGCAAGGGGTATCGGGATGAGCGGCGTGGGCACACTGCTGCACAAGGAGGTGTTGCGCTTCTGGAAGGTGGCCTTCCAGACCG
>ERZ1645185.947-NODE-947-length-12204-cov-3.936456_pt1 | contig 12204 bp, 4 predicted proteins | sample MGYA00575351_ERZ1645185 | MGnify/ENA primary metagenome ERZ1645185 (study PRJEB40838, sample SAMN11284767) | freshwater sediment metagenome | isolation source: river sediment | host: Sediment | place: India: Jana village, Kanpur | collected 2015-12-17 ...
TCCTGATTCTCGTGCAAGGCGCCCCAATGGCGCTGCAAGTTGTCTTGAAAGCTCTGCTGGCTCAAGCGGGCTGAGTCGTGAGAACGGATACCCAACTGACTCCAGATGCCCTAGAACAATGGCGAGATGGTCTGGTTTGATCCCGGCATCGCGGCCCCGGCTTGAGAGCCAGGTCCTCCCCCAGTTCAGTGGAAGAAGCTGCCATTGATGGGGTAGCGATTCGCTCCAAGATCGAAGCCTGAGCGCGACGGGCACGAAGTCCTCATTCAAATGAAAGAACAGCGGTCCCTCGCCACCGAGTACGCCGCGAATGGCCTGCAACGTCGCCTCGGGAAGGGCGACGACTTCGAGCAAGCCTCTCAGGTGTTCGAGGTAGGCATCCAGCTGCTCGGACATGATGTCGGCCATCGGCACGAAACGGAACAGATGGGCTGCGTCCGTCTGTTTGTCATGGAAGATGGCGCAGTGGTTTGTCGTGTCGAAGTCGAAGCGCGCCAACTCGAACAGTGCTGATGTTGGTCGATGCCCAGCAACGACCAGGAGCATGCACAGGCAGTGATTCACCAGATGGTTGTGATCTGCCTTGGAGCGCTCGGCTGGATTCGACGCTTTCTTACCCGGCGCATAGAGCGGTGCTCCGACACTGCGCACCAGTTGCTTGGTCCAGTTCGGAAGGGGCAACAGCCTCGCGCCGACACGGTCACGCCCCCGGGTCTCTGTTGACTTGGTTGGCTTGTCTCCGAAGAGCGGCCATGTCGCCTTTCTGAAGTAACCATCCAACTCGCTGCAGCGCAAGGACGCGTAGTAGAGCGGCGCGGTCGACAACCCAAATGTGTCGCCGCACACCACCATGGTGGCGGCGAGGTCTTCGGACTGCTCGCGCAAGCGAGATCGTGCAACGAGGCGAACTCTCGACAAAGAATTGCCTGTGCCCACCGACGGTGCGAGTTCGGCGACGTAGGCTTCCATGGACTTGTGCAGCGACTTCGCATCCTTTTCCCAATCGGCTGGGCCCAAATTGAGAAGTTGCCGCATCCATTCGCACAGCGAGGGCGGAAGCGTAAGTTCGAGCATCGACGTCGTGGGCTCAAGCACCTCGAACATCACAGAAGTCGGATCAAACGCGTCGTCTGGTTGGATCACCGGAATTTGAAATACGCCCCGGCTCACGATCAGCCTCGGCGTCTCAGAGCTTGCATGGCCGCTCTCAGCGATCAGGTTGTTTACTGTCCACGTGCTGACATTCCGGCCGGTCAATAGCGTCATCGCAGTCAGCACGCCAATCCAACCGCTTGAAACTCGGTGTTCGGCAACGTCCGACGCAATTCGTCTGAGCAACGCTTTCGCAAACGCGAAGGCCTCGGGATCTGTAAGGCTCTCAATGTGGTCGCGTACAAGCAAAGGGTTTCGGCCCCAGATGCATTGCAGCGACCATCGGATTTCCTCGCGGAGCGACACAGGTTTCGGGGCAGAATCCGGCCTGCGTACTGCCGTCACGACGCTCGATGTTTCCTCGACCGACTCGCCTGGTTGAGCCGGTTCCGATGTAGGGATGCGAACGCGGGAGGCCCGCGGAGCTGTCGCCCGGCGTCGGCGCTTTCTCTGCACGCGGTTGCGGCTCGGCTTCGGGCGACCATTCGGCGACGCCGTGCCACCCACCGCGTCGCTGTCAGTCGTCGTGCCGTTGGCATTCGGGGCCATCGGCTCTACGGGCGTCTCCGGCGCGCGCTCTAGAGCTGCGCTCGTAGTCGGGCCCAACAATGGAATGAACGTCTCGGTGAGCGCTCGCCCCATGTGCGGGAAGAGCAGTGAGATGTCCGGCACAAGCTGGCGCAGGGCATTTGCGAACGCCGCGCCGTCGACATGCGAGCCGATGTGGTTGATCTGGTCCTTGAGCGCCAACCTGCGTCGGGTCGGAACGTCGTTCGGCCCGGCGTGGTGCGCGTCGAAGTAGGCCGCCTCCATGTCAGTGATGAAGGCTTCAAAGAATGCTTCCTGTTCGAACAATTCATCGCCGGTCATCAAGCGGCCGAGCAACAACAGGGCCTTGAGCTGCGTCAGTCCGGGGTCGCGACCGCTGCCAGTGCTGGTCAGTAGTGCTCGTTTTTCGTTTCCACTGAACCCTTTTAGGTAATTTTGCTCACGCCACCGTTTGGCCCTGTCCATGGCGTTGATGAGGCGTGGGCCTTCCTTCAACGCCGACCGCAGTGCTGCTGAGACACGAGCATCTGCCCACTTGTCTAGGTAGTGCGGGAGCCATGTCGCCCAATACGCCAGCCGCCCGATACTTAGAAAGAAGTCCCAGCTGTGCTCCCCTCGCCACGCACAGGACAATGCCTCCAGACTGGATTTGTGCGGCGCCAGTTCGGGATAGGCCGCGATGATCTCTGGTGCCAGATCCGATCGCTCAAATGCCCGGACCACCCTCCGTCCGGCGACATCCACGGGTTTTGCCGCGCCCTGCTTGTTCGTTCCTTGTCCGGGAGGTTGCGGTGGTCCGTCTGCGCCGAGCAGATCATCGTCCTCGATATCGGCTGAGGGACTCCAGATCGTTGGTCGCCGGCAGACCAATGGAAGGAACGCTTCCTCCAGAAACGAAGCGACCCGCGGATACATGGATTGGATCCGCGGAAGCACGTGGCCAAAAGCATCGGCCAGCGCTTCTCGTGTCTGCGGGCTGCCAATCGATCGCAGCACATCCTTCAGAGGATGACGGTTTAGTCGCTTGGTCGGACCCAGCGGCACACCGAGCGATACTCTGTCGAGGATTCGTCTCAGCAGCTGTTGAGCGCGGTCGTTGGATGCGTCCGGCCACTGGAGCTTGGACAGCCACAGGATTCCCTCGAACTGAGTGCTCGCAATTTCCGGCGGATCTGCGAATGGCCCCGGCCAGCGCCGACGAAACTCCGTGCTTCTCAATGGATCGGCATAGCGACTGAGCCGCTCCGCGATTTGAAGGAACTCCGGTGAGAGAGTTTTCTGAAGCTCAACGCGTAGCCAGGGAAGCCGGACTACAAAACTAATCCCAGTGAAAAAGAATTCATCTGGCGGCTCGTTGCGCCAACCCAGCTCCGCCAGCTTGGTCAAGTCGGTTCGGTACTGAGCCAATGGTGGGCAGAGGTACAGGACCGCATTGACCGCTACGTTGACGTCGAGATGGCCGTTGGTATGAGACGTCGTCATCCGGTGTCCGGTCCAGCCGCCTTGAAAGGTGGCTGCTACTCTAAGTCGGCGAGCAACATGTGCCAACTATATTGGACACTTCATTCGGCACCAATCGGCGTCAAGCGCCGTTGTTCGTCCAATCAGTGACGAGCAGTCGCCAACAAAAGCTATATAGATCAAAGAATTATCGACATATAACGTCACGATTGGACAAAATATGTAGCTTATGGCTGTAGATGGAAATTGGCTTCCGAAGGCATTCACTCGAATCCGTTGGCGAAGACCTCGGCGCTGAAGCGCGAGAGGAAGACATCGCTCTCGCTGTTGGCGTCGACATCGCCGGTGATGCCGCCGGCCGTCGTATGCCACGCAATCGTCGATCCGTCGTTGCTGATCGCGGCACGCAGGACGAGGCTGCCAGCGGCGGTGACCGAGGGGGAGTTCGCGGCGTGCGAGATCAGCGTGCTGCCGCCGCTGTCGCGATCGAAGACGAAGATATCGGTGTTGCTGCCGTTGCTGTCGGTGACGCCGGGCACCACATTGGTCGCATCGCTGAAGAACACCACGCGCCCGCCGTCGTCGCTCAGCCCGACCGCGGTGGAGGCACCGTTGGCGGTGGCGGTGGGCGACCCCAGGGCGCGTGACACCAAGGTCAGGGTGCTGGTGTCCATGTCGAACAGGAGCACGTCATCACCGTTGTTGGTGTCGAAGGCGGCCGGCGCGATATTGGTGCCGCGACTGGTGAACAACACCCAACGTCCGTTCGGGCTCATGGCGGTCCCGAACGATGGGCCGCCTGCCGCTGGCGCAAGCCAGGGTTCGGCGGACCGTGAAATCAGGGTGGTGTTGCCGCTGGCGCGATCAAACACGAACACATCGTCGAAGGAGCCGGAGTCGGTGAGTCCAGCGACGACATTGGTCGCGCGCGTGCGGTACAGCACCCGGCCGCCATCGGCACTCATGGCGGTGCCGTTCGCGGCATTGTTCGCGGTCGTCGTGGCCGAACCCAATGCCCGCGACACCAGTAGCGTGCTACCGGCCTGGCGGTCGAACAGGAAGACATCGGATTGTGCGTTGGTGTCCGAGAGTCCGGCGAGGACGTTGGTGGCCGTGCTCTGAAACAGCACCCAGCGGCCATCCGGGCTGAGTGCGATGCCGAGGGGCGCGCCATTCGACGACGCTGTCGACGAACCCAGTGCCCGCGACACCAGAATGCTGCTGCCGAAGCCGCGATCGAACAGGAACAGGTCGGCGCTCGATCCATTGCCGTCCGCGAATCCGGGGACCAGGTTGCTGGCCGTGCTCCGGTAGAGCACCCAAGTCCCGTCGGCGCTCAGCGCGATGGCGGTCGAGGCGGCGTTGGCCGTGGTCGTCGCCGACGTATGGCTGCGCGAGACCAGGCTGCTGATCCCGGTGGTGCTGTCGTACAGGAAGACGTCGGCGGCGCCGTTGCCGTCCGTCAGGCCGGCGACCAGGTCGGTCGCGAGGCTGTTGTACAACACCCAGCGACCGTCGCCACTTTGCGCTACGGGATAGGTCGCTTCGTTGGCGGTCGTGGTGGCCGAGCCGAGCGAACGCGAGATCAGGGACCGGCCGCCGATACTGCGGTCGAACAGGAAGCCGTCCAGGTTCGCATTCAGATCGCTGACGCCGGGGAGCGCGTTGCTGCCGAGGCTCCGATACAACACGTCGTTGCCGTCGGCGCTGACGCCGACGAGTTCGGATGCATTGTTCGACGCGGACTTCCCGCTGCCGAACGCTCGCGACGCCAGCGTGTTTGCGCCGCTGCCCCGATCGAAAAGCAGCACATCCTTGGCGACATTCTGGTCGGCCACGCCGGCCACCACGTTGGTCGCGAGGCTGAGATAGGCCACCCAGTTGCCTTGCGCGTCCATCGCGGCACCGCTTGTGGCGGCATTCGCGGTCGTGGCGGGTCCGGACGCCGCGCGCGACACCAGCATCATGGCGCCACTACCGGCGTCAAACAGGAAGACATCTTCGGCGCTATTGCCGTCGCTGCCGCCCGCCAGGATGTTGTCTGCAGTGCTGGCGAAAAGCACGCGACTGCCATCGGTCGAGAGCGCGACGGGCGTGGCGCCGCTGTTGGCCGCAGTGAGCGGCGATGCCTGTGTCCGCGACACCAGGGTGCTGGCACCGTTCGTGCGATCGAAGAGGAACACATCCGTCGTGCCATTGCCGTCGGCTACGCCGGTGACGACGTTTGTCGCACCGCTGCCAAACAGCACGCGTTGGCCGTCGGCGCTGAGCGCGTAACCCGACGCCCCGGCATTCGCGACGGAGGTCGGTGCACCCGCGGCACGCGAGACCAGCACGCTGGTGCCGCCGACGCGGTCGAACAGGAATACGTCCAGGTCGAGATTGTCGTCGGTCACTCCGGACACGAGATTGGTCGCGAAGCTCGAGTAGAGGATCCAGGCGCCGTCATCGCTGACATCGCGGGCATAGGAGGCCTGGTTCGCCGTCACTGCTGGCGCGCCCGGCGTCCGCGACACCAGCGTGGTGGTGCCGCTGGCGCGGTCGAACAGGTAGGCATCCCGTCCACCATTGCCATCGCTGAGGCCGGCGACGAGGTTGGTCGCGAGGCTTGAAAACACGATCCACTGGCCATTGCTGCTGAGCGCCGCGGCAAACGACTCGCCATTGGCCGTGGTGGTGGGCGAACCCGAGGCGCGCGATACCAGCGTCGTCGTGCCGCTGTTGCGATCGAACAGGAACACGTCGGGAACGCCATTGCCATCGCTGCCGCCGGCGACCAGATTGGTCGCCGAACTCTCGAACAACACCCAGCGACCGTCCGGACTCAGCGCGATGGCTTCGGAGCCCCCGTTCGCCGCGGTGGTGGCAGAAGCGGCGGCGCGCGAGATCAAGATCCGGCTGCCGCTGCTGCGGTCGTACAGGAACAGGTCCTTGCCGAGGTTGTTGTCGACGACGCCGGCGATGAGGTCGGTGGCGTCGCTTTCGAACAGCACCGTGTTGCCGTCGTCGCTGATCGCGACCGGATCGGACCCGCCGTTCGCGGTCCGGGTGGCGTCGCTGGCGGCGCGCGATATGACCGTGGTTGCCTGCGCCACGCGATCGAACAGGAAGGCATCGCTGGCGGCATTGCTGTCGACCACGCCGGCCGCAAGATTGCTGGCTGCGCTCGCGAATGCGACGTAGCGCCCGTCGCCACCGACCATGGCACGCGTGCTCACGTTGTTGCCGACATCGCCGGTGAATCCCTCGGACACCAGGGTTGTGGTCCAGGCGCTGGCGATCGCGGCAGAGGTGACGCCACACCAGGCAAGGGCGGCGATCCATGCCTGGCTGCAGATTCGGTTGCGGCTCATCACGTGTCGTCCATCGTCCATTGTGTTGGGACGCGAACATATCCGCTGCGGCGTGAGGGCGACCAGCACGATCCGGTGCGGCCTGTGAACTTCCTTCACGTGACCGGTTCGAACGCTGCACCATGACGTGATGCGACAGACCGCGGGTATTGCGGCCGGTCGTTGCGGACCGCCAGCCGCCGGGCTCAGGGCTGCAATTCGAAGCCGTCCGCGAAGATCTCCGGTGGCAATGCCGGAGGCGGAGCCTGCCGGTAGAGATAGATGGCTCCGGCGTATAGGCCGGGCATGCCGTTCGGTTCTTCGGTGTAGGCGCCAACGATGATGTGATCCCCGGACAGCGCCAGCGCGTGTCCGAAGGCGTCGTATGAGGTGCCATCGCTCGCGCCGAACTTCTGCTGACGAACCCAAAGCCCGCCGTCGCGTCGATAGTGCACGACGGCGCCTTGGTCCGGGGTTTCGATGGTCTCGTAGCGGGCGCCGATCAGCAGGTCGTCGGCGTCCATGTCCACGCCCAATCCGAACTGTGGCATCTCGCCCGAGTCATCGAGCAGCAACTGTTGCTGCAGCGTCCATTCGCCGTTGCTGCGCGAGAAGACATGGGTCGAACCCTTCCATTGCTGCCCGTCGACATCGTCCAGGAAAGCGCCGATGGCCGCGGTGTCGCCATGGATGGCGATGGCGGCCCCGAATTGGTCGCCGGCTTCGCCATCGGCGGCGACGAGGCGGGCCTGTCGGCTCCACTGGCCTTCGTTGCGGACGAAGACCTCGACCACGCCGCGATACGCATTCGCCGCGGACGCACCGACCAACGCGGTGTCGCCCTGCAGGGCGACGCGGCTGCCGAAGTAGTGCGCGATCGTCGGCGTGGTTTCGGTGAACTTGGCCTGCTGCGACCAGATGCCATTGGTGCGTGTGTAGACGTAGGCCGAGCCCTGCCCGTAGGGCGTGCCGGGTGAATCCGACGGCGCACCGATGAGCAAGGTGTCGCCGGACAGTGCAACCGAATAGCCGAACTGGTCGAGCATGCTGCCGTCGGCCGCGAAGATGTGTTGTTGCAGCGACCAGGCACCGTTGCTGCGCACGTACACGTAGGCGGAGCCCGGGCCGTACTGCGTCGGCCCGCCGGGTGCACCGACCACGATGGTGTCGCCGTCGATCGCCACCTCGTGCCCGAAGTAGGCATTGGCGGCGGCAGCGGGGTCGAACAGGGTCGCCTGTCGGATCCAGGACGCGCCATCACGCACATAGACCAGGGCCGCGCCCGATGCGACGGCGTCGCCCTGTGCGCCCATCGCGCCGGAGACGGCGGTGTCGCCGGAGAGATCCACGGACACGCCGAAATAGACCGCGGTCGACACCACCGGGTCCGGATAGGCCACCTTGTACTCGTCCCCGATCAGTCCACCGGCCAGACATCCCGCCGAGACCAGCCCCAGTCCGCTGCCAACGCCAAGCCGTGCCAGCGTCCGCCAAATCGCCCGTTCCGTCTTCCTCGCATTCATCGCGCATGCTCACCGAATCGGCGACGACAGTCGCCTCCATCGGTGATTACGGATTCCTGCGCCGGCTTTATCAGCGGCGTCGCTCAACCGCGGGTCAATGCATGCAAACGGCGCGCCCAGTCGCCGTCGGCGGCGATGCTGGCGGCGGCGTGGGCGAGGATGGCGTCGGCCAGTTGCGCGGCCTCCGGGTGCCGGCCGAGACGGCCCAAAACTTCGGCGCGATCGGCCTTGGCCAGCCAGGCATCCGGATGGTCGGTACCCAGTTCGGTGGCCAGCCGGGTTTCGGCGTCCTGCATCGCCGCCAGGGCTGATTCAAGGTTCCCGCGCGCCGCGATGACGCGTGCACGTTCAAGCTCGGTCCAGGCGAGCCGTTCCGCGTTCATGCCGCGGGCTTTGGGGGCGATCGTGTCGAGGACCGCCTGCGCTTCGTCCAGTCGGCCGGCCGCACGCAATGCCGCGGCCCAGTCGAGATCGGCCTGAAAGCGACGAACCGGATGCGTGTCGGGATCGGCGATACGTCGTTGGCGCACGGACCCGGTGATCGCCAGCGCGGCGGCGACGTCGCCTTGCAGGCGCCGGATGCGCCCGATCGCGGCGTCGTGATCGAGCAGGTTGCGCTCGCCTTCGGGCAGCAGGCGCGTACGGATCGCGCGTGACTGTTCGAATGCCGCGAGGGCGTCGTCGAGGCGGCCAGCTTTCTCCAGCGTCTGCGCGAGCAGGTAGATCGGCACCTCGCCGGCCAGGGTGTCGCCGCCGTCCAGCGCCTTCTGGATGCGGACGCATTGTTCGAACACGGCGATGGCTTCGTTGCGCCGCCCGCTCTTCTGCAACAGGCTGCCCAGCGTATACAGCGAATAGCCTGCCTGGTTGCTGACTTCCCCGTACACCGCGATGCGGCGATCGGTCGAGGCGCGTATCAGCGGCAGGGCCGCATCGAGCTGGCCGGTATTGCCGAGGGCGAGTGCATGGATTTCCAGCGCCTCCGGATACAGGTAATGCGCCTCACCCCTTGTCGTGCGGATCAGGCTGACTGCGCGCTCCGCCAGCGGCACGGCATCGACCGGCTGCGGCTCGTTGAAGATGTGCAGGCGCGCGAGGTCCAGCAAGGTCTTGGCGACTTCCAGGCTGTCTGGGCCGGCGGTCCGCGTCGCCATCGCCAGCGCCCGCTGCAGGATCGGGCCGGCACGCTCGGCATCGCCGTTGTAGTTGAGGATTCCGCCGAGCAGGCGCAAGCTTTCGGCGAGTGCCACCGATTCGGGAGCGATGGCCTCGTGGCGTGCAACCGCTTCCTCGGCGAACGGCAGGGCGCGTGGGAAGTCTTCCATGTCGTACAGCGTGTATGCCTGCTTGTAGCGCAGCTCGGCCAGGGTCGCCGGGCGCGGCCGGCGTTGTTCGATCGCGATCGCGTCCTCGAACATCCTGAGCGCCTGCTCGCGTTGCCCGATGTTCTGGTAGACGCTGCCGAGGATGCTGGCGATCTCGACCTGCACCTCCGGCTGGTGGCGCAGATTGGCCTGCAACTGGTCGCGACCGGCGTTGAGCAGGGTCGATACCGGCAGGTCGCGCTGGCCCGATACTTCCGGATCGGCGCCCTGGAAGACCGACACCATGTAGTCCCTGACCGCCACGGCGGTGCGTTCGGCGCGTTGCGCAGCGTCGCGCTCTGCGCGCATGCGCCAAGAGAAACCGGCGATGGTCGCAAGGAACAGCGACGCGGCGAGCGCCCAAGGCCAGTGGCGGCGCAGCCACAAGGCGCCGACATAGGACCAGCGTGGCGCTTGCGCCGACACCGGTCGATGCGACAGGAAGCGCGCCAGATCGGCGGCGAGGGCATCGGCGCCGACGTAGCGGGCGTGGGCATCGGCATGCGTCGCGCGCTTCACGATGGCCGCGAGGTCGCGCGGCAACGGCGAGAGATCGAAGCCGACGGCCGTTGCCTTGCCTGCATCCGTCACTGCAGCCCGTGCCCGCGGCGACGGGTGCTCGTCGCGCAGGTCGACGCCGAGCAGTTCCGCCAGCATCAGGCCCAGGCTGTAGATATCGCTGGCGGTGCCGACGCGTTCGCAGCGCTTCTGCTCGGGGCTGGCATAGCGTGGCGTGAACGCGGCATGGGTCAATGGCGTCGCACCCGGTGCCGGCGGTTGGGCGGTCGCCTCGACGGCGACGGGGGCATCACCGAGCAGTCGGGCCACGCCGAAGTCGAGCAGGATCGGGCGACCGTCGCGGGTGACCAGGATATTGCTCGGCTTGAGGTCGCAATGGATGACCAGGCTGCGATGCGCGAATGCGACCGCCGCGCAGACGTCGATGAACAGGCGCAGCAGCGCGGCGCGGGACAGCGCGTTGTCCTGGCAATAGCGGTCGAACGGCAGTCCTTCGATGTACTCCATCACCAGATAGGGCTGGCCGCCCGGCGTGCTGCCGCCATCGAGCAGGCGCGCGATGTTCGGATGCGCCAGTCCGGCCAGGATCTGGCGTTCGCGGGCGAGGTAGGCCAGCGCCTCCGGACGGGCGACGCCGGCCAGCAGCTTGATCGCGGCGGACTGTTCGAAATGACCATCGCTGCGCCGCGCCCGGAACACGCGCCCCATGCCTCCCTGGCCGATTTCCTCCTGCAAGGTCCAGGCGCCGAGCACGTCGCCCGAGCGCAGGCTGGCCGGCGGCAACGCACCCAGCGCCTGCAACACCGGCCCGACCAGGCGAGCAGTGGCGTTGCCCTCGGTTTCGGCGAGGTGCAATACCTCGCGGATCACGTCGGCGTCGCGGGTGGCTGCCTCCAGGGCGCCGCGCCGTTCCGCGGCCGGCAAGTCGCAGACCTGGTCATACAGGGCTTTGACGCGGGCGAACTGTTCGGCATTCATGGCTGCGGCGATCCGGCGGCGTTCAGAGGCGAGTATCCAGGTGGGCGTTCAACCACGATTTCGCGAACCGCAGTTCGCGATCCACGACCTGCACCGACACCTGCAGCACTTCGGCGATCTCGTGCCGGTCCAGCCCCGCGAAACAGGTCAGGTGCAGGACCGCGCCGCTGCGCGCGTCCAGTTGGCTGAGCTGCACCAGGGCTGCATCCAGTGCGAGCAGGTCGACGATGCCGGAGTCGTCGCCGACCTCGGCCTGGCCAAGGGTCAGGTGCACCGCGCCCTGGCCACGTTTGTCGCTGAGGCGGGCGCGGGCGTGGTCGATCAGCACCGAGCGCATCGCGACCGACATCGATGCGAAGAAGTGTGCTCGGTTCTGCCAGGTCATGGTGTGGTCCATCGCGCGAACCACGACCTCGTGCAGCAACTCGGTCGGAGTCAGCGTCGCGTTGCCCGCCACCTGCGCGATGCGCCGCGCCGCCACCTGCTTCAGTTCGGCATAGGCGTGGTCGAAGAGGCGCGCGAACGCGACGCCGTCCCCTTGCTTCCAGGCCTGCAGCAGTTGCGTCAGGGGCTGCTCGGAAACGCGGGTCTCGGGCATGGTCCGGGGTGGCGATGCGATGGGCGCAGAATCTATCAGGGCTTCGATCGCCCCCATGATCCGCCGGCGAGGCTGGTCAGCACGATGGCGAGCGACGAAGCGACGAAGCCCGGCACCATTGCATACAGCGCGAACATGCCGCCGCGGTCGGCCAGCATCATCCAGGCGACGACGGTGAGGCCGCCCGCGATCACGCCGGCATAGGCACCGGGACGGGTCATGCGTTTCCAGTACAACGACAACACGATGGCCGGCCCGAAGGTTGCGCCGAAACCGGCCCAGGCGTCGCCGACGCGCGACAACACCGTGCTGTTCGGATCGAGCGCGACCACGAAGGCGATGGCGGCGACGCCGAGCACGCCAAGGCGCCCGACCCACAACAGTTCACGCGGACCGGCCTGCTTGCGGAACAGGCCGCGATAGAAGTCTTCCGCGAACGCAGCCGATGACAGCAGCAACTGGGCCGAGGCCGTGCTCATGATCGCCGCGAGCACGCCGGCCAGGCAGATGCCGGCGATCCAGGGCGGGAAGAACTGCGCACTCATGTGGATGAAGGCCTTCTCGGCATCGGCGCCTTCGAGCCGTACCGGCAGCGCGCCGAGCGCGGTCATGCCGACCAGCATCGCCGCGACCAGCACGGTGATTTGCCAGGTCATCGCGACGCGGCGGGCGATCCTCATCTGCCCCGGATCGCGGATCGCCATGAAGCGCGCGAGGATGTGCGGCTG
>ERZ1645185.948-NODE-948-length-12203-cov-15.412084_pt1 | contig 12203 bp, 9 predicted proteins | sample MGYA00575351_ERZ1645185 | MGnify/ENA primary metagenome ERZ1645185 (study PRJEB40838, sample SAMN11284767) | freshwater sediment metagenome | isolation source: river sediment | host: Sediment | place: India: Jana village, Kanpur | collected 2015-12-17 ...
GACAGGCGGGTGTTGACGAAGCGCTCGTAGTGGCCGAGGTCGAGGTCGGTCTCCGCGCCGTCGTCGGTGACGTAGACCTCGCCGTGCTGGAACGGGCTCATCGTGCCCGGGTCCACGTTCAGGTACGGATCCAGCTTCATCATCGTGACCTTCAGGCCACGCGCTTCGAGGATCGCGGCGAGGGACGCGGCGGCGATGCCCTTGCCAAGCGAGGACACCACGCCTCCGGTGACGAAGACGAGCGGGGTCTGGGGTGCAGGGGAGGTCATGGCGGCAGCACGCTGCTGGAAATGCGCATTCTAAGGGCAAGCGCGGGCGGCTGCACGCGGGTGCGCCGGAAGCCCTTGATCCGCAAGGGGAATGCGGTTCCGACGGGGGTCGCGCGGCTTGACCGCCCGGCGGCCCGCGGCGATCCTGCCGCGTCCCCATGCAGTGCAGCCCATGAGCAGTCGCTACAACGCCGCCGACATCGAAGTCCTCTCGGGCCTGGACCCGGTCAAGCGCCGGCCCGGGATGTACACCGACACCGCGCGCCCGAACCACCTGGCCCAGGAGGTCATCGACAACGCGGTCGACGAGGCCCTGGCCGGGCATGCGCGGGCCATCTCGGTGACCCTGCACGCCGACGGCAGCTGCGAGGTGGCCGACGATGGCCGCGGCATGCCGGTGGACATCCATCCGGAGGAGAAGATCCCCGGCGTCGAATTGATCCTCACCCGGCTGCACGCGGGCGGCAAGTTCAGCAACAAGAACTACACCTTCAGCGGTGGCCTGCACGGCGTCGGCGTGAGCGTGGTGAACGCGCTGAGCCGGCGCGTCGACGTCTACATCAAGCGCGACGGCAACGAGTACCACATGGCCTTCGCCGACGGCGACCGCGCGTCGAAGCTGGAGGTCGTCGGCAGCGTGGGCAGGAAGAACACCGGCACCCGCCTGCGCTTCTGGCCGGACCCGAAATACTTCGACACGCCGAAGTTCGCCCTGCGCGCGCTCAAGCACCTGTTGCGGGCGAAGGCGGTGCTCTGCCCCGGGCTCACCGTCAGCCTGTTCGACGAGGCCAGCGGCGAACGCGCCGAATGGCATTACGAGGATGGCCTCCGCGACTACCTCAAGGGCGAACTGGCCGATCGCGAACTGCTGCCGCCCGAGTTGTTCGTCGGCAACCTCCGCAAGGACACCGAAGTGGTCGACTGGGCCGTGGCCTGGGCGCCGGACGGCGAGCTGGTGCAGGAAAGCTACGTGAACCTGATCCCGACCGCGCAGCACGGCACCCACGTCAACGGCCTGCGCACCGGCTTCACCGACGCGCTGCGCGAGTTCTGCGACTTCCGCAACCTGCTGCCGCGCGGGGTCAAGCTGGCGCCGGAGGACGTGTGGGACCGCGTCGCCTTCGTGTTGTCGCTGAAGATGACCGACCCGCAGTTCAGCGGGCAGACCAAGGAACGCCTGAGTTCGCGGCAGGCCGCCGGCTTCGTCGAAGGCGCCGCGCACGACGCGTTCAGCCTGTGGCTGAACCAGCACACCGAGTTCGGCGAGAAGATCGCCCAGCTCGCGATCGAGCGCGCATCGGCGCGCCTGAAGACCGAAAAGCAGGTCGTCCGCAAGAAGGTGACCCAGGGCCCGGCCCTGCCGGGCAAGCTGGCCGACTGCATCAGCCAGGACCTCTCGCGCACCGAGCTGTTCCTGGTCGAGGGCGATTCCGCCGGCGGCAGCGCGCGACAGGCCCGCGACAAGGACTTCCAGGCCATCCTGCCGTTGCGCGGCAAGATCCTGAACACCTGGGAGGTGGCCTCGGGCCAAGTGCTCGGCTCGCAGGAAGTGCACGACCTCGCCGTCGCCATCGGCTGCGACCCGGGCAAGGACGACATCGAGGGCCTGCGCTACGGCAAGGTCGTCATCCTCGCCGACGCCGACAGCGACGGGTTGCACATCGCCACCCTGCTTAGCGCGTTGTTCCTGCGCCACTTCCCCGCCCTGGTGCGCGCCGGCCACGTGTTCGTGGCGATGCCGCCGCTGTTCCGCGTGGACGTGGGCAAGCAGGTGTTCTACGCGCTGGACGAAGAGGAAAAGCGCCTGCTGCTGGAGAAGATCCAGCGCGAGAAGCTCAAGGGCCAGGTCAACGTCACCCGCTTCAAGGGCCTCGGCGAAATGAACCCGCAGCAGCTGCGGGAATCGACGATGCACGTCGACACCCGCCGGCTCGTGCAGCTGACCGTGGACGACGACGACGCCACCCGCGCGCTGATGGACATGCTGCTGGCGAAGAAGCGTGCCGGCGATCGCAAATCCTGGTTGGAACAGAAGGGCGACCTTGCCACGCTCGAGGTGTGAAGTATTGACGGGGGCGCGATCCACTCCCGGGACCGTTATCCTTCCGCCCGAACGCCGCAGGACGTGGGGATGAGGGAAGCCCCAGATGAAGTTCGCTCCGCTCGCGGTCCTCGCCACCGCGCTCTTGCCGCTTGCCGCGCAGGCGCAGGTCATCCCCGCCGAGGATTTCGCGCGCTACGCCGAAATCGACGACGTCGCGCTCTCTCCGACCGGCGATTACCTGGCCATGGCGATTCCCTCGGTGGATGGCAAGGAAACCAACCTGCAGATCGTGAAGCTGGCCGATGGCAGCACGATCAAGACGCTGCGCTTTGGCCAGGAATCCCACGTGACGGGCGTGACCTGGACTGATGACGAAACGGTGACCGTCGCGCGCGCCAAGCGATTCCCGATGGAGGAGTTCACTCGCTCCATGGGGCAACTCATGTCGACCGACCTCACGGGGGCCCGGCAACGCACGCTGTTCGCCTATGTGCCGGACGAGGGCACCAAGCGTGGCCGCAACAAGGACCTCGGCTGGGCATTCCTGGAGAAGGTGCTCGACAAGGAGCCTGGGATGGCTCTGGTGAAGTTCTATTGCTATCCGAGCGAGTGCGGCGAGGACGGCGACACGGTCGTCTTCAAGGTCGATACCCGCACCGGCAACCGCCAGGAAGTGGAGCGCATCAAGGACGGCGACGTCGAGAGCTCGCTGCTGTTCGACCACCAGGGCATCGCCCGGTTGCCGTACTCGGAACAGGCGGACGGCACGCCCAAGATGAGCTACCGCCCGACGCCTTCGTCGCCGTGGACGCCCCTTCCGGCGTCGATCGCCGGGTACGAGGTCAACGGCGGTGTGTTCGCGCAGGACAACAACACGCTCTACGGCCTTGTTTCCGACAAGGGCGAGCCCGTGCAGCTCTACAAGATCGACCTCGCCGCCGGAACCCGCACCCGACTTGCCGGCCGCGACGACGTCGAAGTCGGCGCCCTCATGACCGCCGGCCGCGAGCGGGTTCCGTTCGCGGTGGCCTACACCGCCGCGGCGCCCAGCGTGCAGTACCTGGATCCGGCCTCCGAGTGGGCGCAGCTGCATGCCGCGCTGATGAAGCGCTTCGCCGGGCAGATGGTGTATTTCCTGCAGTTCACCCGCGACGACGGCAAGGTCCTGTTCACCACGCGCAGCGACCGCGTGCCGGCCAACTACTACGTCATCGATCGCAAGAACGGGAACAAGATCGCGCAGGTCGGATCCCGCCGGCCGTGGTTCGAGGGCAAGGCGCTGGCATCGATGCGCCCGATCGAGTTCAAGACCCGCGATGGCCAGGTCCTGTACGGCTTCTTCACCGCGCCGGTTGGCGCGAAGGGCCCGGTGCCGACCGTGGTGATGCCGCATGGCGGCCCGTTCGGACCGGCCGACACCTGGGGCTTCGAGGACGACGTGCAGTTCCTCGCCAACCGCGGCTACGGCGTCCTGCAGGTCAACTACGGCGGTTCCGGCGGCCGCGGCGACCGCTTCATCAACGCCTCCTACAAGCAATGGGGCGGGATGATCCAGAACGACATCACCGATGCGCTGAAGTATGCGATCGACGCCAAGCTGGCAGACCCGAACCGGGTGTGCATGTACGGCGCCAGCTTCGGCGGCTATTCGGCGCTGATGCAGCCGATCCTCAATCCCGGCATGTACAAGTGCGCGATCGGATACGTCGGCGTCTACGACCTTCCGCTGCTGAGCAAGAGCAAGGAAGCCGAGGCCGAGGACACCGAGCGTTTCTTCTCCCGCTCGCTAGGCGAGGACATGGAGGTGCTCGCGAAGGCATCCCCGGCCAAGCGCGCCGGCGAGGTCAAGATCCCGGTGATGCTGGTGCACGGCAAGTCGGATTCGAACGTCGGCATGAACCAGTTCCGCGCGATGGACGCGGCGCTCCGCGACGCCGGCAACCCCGCGGACACCTTCTTGGGCGCGGGCGAGGGCCACGGATTCTCCAATCCGAAGAACATCACCGAGCTCTACAACCGCATCGAGGACTTCCTCGGCAAGCACATCGGGCCCGGCGCCAAGTAACGGCAGGTTGCGCAACACCCCGGAAAAGGCGGCCATCGGCCGCCTTTTTCATGCCGCCAGGGCCGCCTCCAGCATCGTCCCGAGCAACGGCTGCAAGCGCGTTGCCGCGACTTCGTCGTACGCGAGCGAGGCCTCGTCCATGTAGGTGCGCTGGCTGAGCTCCAGCTGCACCGCGTCGATGCCGTTGGCGGGATCGCCGTAGTGGCGGGTGATGTGGCCGCCCTTGAAGCGTCCGTTCGCCACCCAGTCGTACCCGGCTTGCCGGCCCAGCACGGCCTCGAGCCGCGCCTGCACCTGCGGCGCGCAGCTGGCGCCACTGGCCGTCCCGAGATTGAGGTCGGGCAGGCGGCCGTCGAACAGGAACGGCAGGCCGCTGCCGCGGATGGAATGCCCTTCCCACAGCAGCACGCGCCCATGCGCCGCGCGCAGCCGTTCCAGCTCACCGCGCAGGGCCTGGTGGTAGGGCCGCCAGTAGCGCGCGATGCGGGCGGCCACCTCGCCAGCGTCGGGTTCCATGCCGGGCAGGTACACGGGCTCGCCATCGAAGCGCACCAGCGGCACCAGGCCGGTGGTGTTCTGGCCCGGGTACAGGCTGGTGTCGTCCTCGCCGCGGTTGAGGTCGATGACGTAGCGCGACCAGCGCGGCACCAACATCGACGCGCCCATGTCGCGCGCGAACGCGTACAGCCGCGACACGTGCCAGTCTGTGTCCGGCGCACGGCGTGCGGCCGGCGTCATCCGCCCACGCAAGTCCGCGGGGATGTCGCTGCCATCGTGCGGCAGGCTGACCAGCAGCGGGATGCGCCCGCGATGCAGGGCGCAGACGTCATCGAAGGCGACCTCGACCGGGCCGGCGTCGTTCATGCGAAACGCGCGGGATCGAATGCCGCGGGATCCACCGCGGGCGCGCGACCGGCGACCAGGTCGGCGAGCAACTGCCCGGTGCCCGCGCTCATGCCCACGCCCATCATGCCGTGCCCGGTCGCCAGCCAGAGGTGCCGGTGCCCGGGCGCGCGGCCGATCAGCGGGATGTCGTCGCGGCTCATCGGGCGCCAGCCGAACCAGCGCTCGCGCAGCTCGGGGCCGACCGGCGCGTGCAGGTACTTGCGCGCGCCGCGCTCGAGCGCGCCGAGGCGGCGTTCGTTGAGGCTGTCGTCGTAGCCGGAGAACTCCATGGTGCTGCCGAGGCGGAAGCCGCTGGGCCACGCGGTCACGCACACCGAGACCTCGCGCAGGGTCAACGGACGCCTGGGCACCAGGCCCGGCGCGCTGTAGGTGATCGAGTAGCCCTTGCCGGGCTGGATCGCCTTGCGCAACCAGCGCAGCCCGATCGCCGAGGCCAGCAGCGGCGACCATGCGCCGGCGGCGACCACGGCGTCGCGCGCGCGCAATTCGCCCGCGGCGGTGGTGGCGCGCACGCCTTCGGCATCGGCCTCCAGCGCGTGCAAGGCGCAATGCTCGAGGATCGTGCCGCCACGTTCGCGCACCGCGCGTGCAAGCTCCGCGACGTACTTGTCGGGACGCAACGCGGCATCCCCGGAGAAGCGGATCGCGCCGGCCACGCCCGGCTTCAGCGCCGGCTCCTGCGCCTCGAAGGCGGGCCCGTCGATCACCTCGGAGGCGATCCCGAACTCGCGCAGCATCGGCAGCTCGCGCAGCTCCTTGTCCATCGCCGACTGCGTGTGGAAGACATAGTCCTCGCCGCTTTCGGTGAATTCGCAGTCCAGGCCATGCGTCGCGATCCAGTGGGCGAGCCGGGCACGGGAATCGTTGAGCAGGGCCGATTTGGCGCGCGCGCTCTGCAGCCAGTCGTGGTGGTTGCAGCGCCGCGCGAAGCCACCGAGCCAGCGCCACAGCGCCGGGTCGAAGCGCGCCGGGATGTAGAGCGGTGCATCCGGCGTGAACATCCATTTCAGTGCGCGCGCGATCGTTCCCGGTGCCGCCAGCGGCGGCGCATGGCTGGGCGTGATGGTCCCGCAGTTGCCGTGCGAGGCGCCGCCTCCGATCCGGCCAGCGTCGATCACTGTCACCCCCCGGCCGTCCTGCAGCAGGGCAAGCGCACAGGCGAGGCCGGAGACGCCGGCACCCACCACCAGTACGTCGACCGAGGATGCCGGCAACGTCGTTTTGGCCGCCGGGAAACTGCCACTCACTTCACAATTCCTAAGAAATTCATACGGCTTTCATCCAAGTCGACGGCGATGCGGCGTGACAAACGGCACGGATTGCTTCGAGTTTCAGGCGCCCTCCCCACCGCCTTGCTGGCCACCAGCTGTCGGACCGGTCAAAAGCCGCTTCGACAACTGCCGGGACAAGGCGGCTCGAAGTGTGTGTTGTGCTTCTCCGCAGTGCAATCCATTCAACACACTTCATTCCAGCGGTTCCATCACGGCGTCTACCACGACGGCGTGGGCGTGAAGAGCATCGTCAACGTGATCTTCCAGAGTGCCGGCTAACGCGGCGGCGGCAACGCGGACTGGTACGGCGCGCGGTACAAGTTCATGGCCTACGGCAGCGGCGACACCACCTGGTACCCGGTGGTCTCGATCGACGTCGCATGCCACGGGATGAGCCACGGCGTGACCGAGGCGGAGAACGGCCTGGCCTACTCCAACGACGCCGGCGGCCTGAACGAGGCGTCGTCCGACATCATGGGCACGATGGTCGAGTTCTCGACCAACAATGCCGCCGACCCGGGCGACGACCTGATCGGCGAGGAGATCTACCGCAGCAACCCGAACGGCACCCATGCGCTGCGCTACATGTACCGCCCATACGCCGACGGCGGTCGCTCGCACGACTGCTACCCGGCGGCGACCTTCTCCGGCGTGGATCCGCACGACTCGTCGGGCCCGGCGAACCACTTCTTCTACCTGCTGGCGGAAGGCACCGGTTCCAAGACCTTCGGTGGCGTGGTCCACAATCCGTCGACCTGCAAGGCCGGCGATACCAAGCAGGGCACCGGCACCGCCACCGTGACCGGCATCGGCCGGGCCAAGGCGCAGGCGATCTGGTACCGCGCGATGGACCTGTACTTCACCTCGGGCACCACCTACCCGCAGGCGCGGGCGGCGACGCTGAGCGCCGCTGTCGACCTGTACGGTGCGGGTTCTGCGGACTACGCCGCGGTCGCGGCGGCGTGGAGCGCCGTGCTCGTCAACTGAGCCGCCAAATCCCGTGACCCGGAACGGCCCGCGCGAGCGGGCCGTTTTCATTGCGGACGGTGCGCACCCTTGCAGTCCCTTGTCTTCGATAGCGTGAAGACCGCCACGTTCATGCTGCACCGCACCATTAATCTCTCCAGAACTGAAGCCCCATGCGGGTACTTCAAAGCTGAATAGCGATTTGTTGCGTTGCAACATGACATGAACAAAACCTGAAACCTAATGTCGGCCGGTTCCGCCTGGCCTCCGCCACGACGGGATTCGGGACGCGGCGCACGCAGGCCATGCCCGATCCGGGGTACCGCACGCGCGTGCGGTTGCAACATTTCACTTCCAGGGAACCGATCACCCATGCTGAACGCCAAGCGCCTCCTCACCGTGGCCGTCCTCACCGCCCTCTCCTCCACCGCCCTCGCCGCCGGCCCCGCCGAACGCGCGCTTGGCCTGCTCCGCGCCAACGGCGCGCCGGTCAAGGCCGCCGATGGCGACGCCTTCATCGCCAAGACGGTGCATGTCGATGCCGACGGCACCGAGCACGTGCGCTTCGACCGCACCTACAAGGGCATGCCGGTCATCGGCGGCGACGTCGTCGTGCATTCGCGCAACGGCCAGATCAAGTCGACCAGCCTGACCCTGGACAGCAAGCTGCGCCCGGGCCTGGACGGCCGCATCAGCGCCAGCGACGCCACCGTGATCGCCGGCGCCGAGTTCGGCACCGACTTCACCGGCGTGCAGGACGCCCGCAAGGTCGTGTTCGCGCGCAACACCAGCCCGCGCCTGGCCTATGAAGTGGTGTTCACCGGCACCAAGCGCGACCAGACCCCGACCGAGATGCACTACTTCGTCGACGCCTCCAGCGGCAAGATCCTGGATCGCTGGGACATGGTCCACACCGCCAAGCCGGGCGGGAGCACCGGCGGTGGTACCGCTGCGGTGGGCACGGGCAAGTCGCTCATCTACGGCAACGTCACCCTGAACACCGCGTCGTCCAGCGGCGCGTTCAACCTGACCGACACCACCCGCGGCAACGGCGCCACCTACGACGCGGCCAACCGCAGCTATTCGACCGCCGCGCGCGGCGCGACGCTGTTCACCGACGCCGACAACATCTGGGGCAACAACACGACCTCCGATCGCGCCACCGTGGCCGCCGACGCCCATTACGGCGTGGCCACCACCTGGGATTACTACAAGAACATGCACGGCCGCAGCGGCATCTTCAACGACGGCAAGGGCGTGAAGAGCTACGTGCACGTCGGCACGAACTGGATCAATGCCGCGTGGTATGCCAACGCCATGTACTACGGCGACGGCGGCAGCGGCTACCTGCCGCTGGTCTCGCTCGACGTCGCCGGCCACGAGATGAGCCACGGCGTGAACCAGGCCGAAGCCAACCTGGCCTACTCCAACGATTCCGGCGGCCTGAACGAGGCCAACTCGGACATCATGGGCACGATGGTGGAGTTCTACGCCAACAATGCCAGCGACCCGGGCGACTACAAGATCGGCGAGGAGCTCAACACCAACCCGCTGCGCTACATGTACGACCCGAACCTGGACGGCAACGCCTCGTACGACTGCTACCCGGCAGGCGGCCTGGGCGGCGTGGACCCGCACTACTCGTCGGGCCCGGCCAACCACTTCTTCTACATGCTGGCCGAAGGCACCACCAGCCTGACCAAGACCTGCGCCCCGGGCGACACCAAGAACGCCACCGGCAACGGCTCGCTGGCCGGCATCGGCCGCGACAAGGCGGCGGCGATCTGGTACCGCGCGATCCGCGACTACATGACCTCCAGCACCACGTATCCGGGCGCCCGCACGGCGACCCTGAACGCGGCGGCGGCCCTCTACGGCAGCGGCTCGCCCGAGTACAACGCCGTGGCCGCGGCGTGGTCGGCGATCAACGTCAACTGATCCAACGCGACATCGCGACACCTGGACGGCCCGCGCAAGCGGGCCGTTCCTTTTGCGATACCGGCAACCGATCAGCCCGGTGCGATGCGCATCGACGGGCGCCGTGCGTAGGTCGCCCAGCGCCAGAGCCATTCGAGCGGACCGTAGCGGAACCGCGACAGCCACCAGCGGCTGGCCAACACTTGCAGCGCGAACACCAGCAGCACGTAGAGCAACTGCTGCGCGCGCGGCATGCCCCATTGCCCCAGCCCGTAGCCGTAGAACACCCAGGTGCCGATCACCGACTGCGCGATGTAGTTGGTCAGCGCCATCCGCCCCGCCGGCGCCAGCAGCGCCAGCCACCGCCGCAAACGGCCGTGCAGGCCCAGCACGATCGCGCCGATGTAGCCGAGGCTGGCCGCCAGGCTGCCGAGCAGCCCCAGGCCCATCGCCACCTGGAACGCGGCATCGTTCTGCCCGCGCAGGTGGCTGGGTGCGAGCAGCACCCCGGCCACGCTGAGCCCGATCCCCAACGGGATGCCCAGCCAGGCCAGCCAGCGGAACAGGCCCAAATGCGCGGCGGGATCGGTCATCACCCCGGCACGGATGAACCAGGCGCCCAGCAGGAACAGGCCCAGCACGATGATCGCGAACCCGACCGACTGGCCCTGCATCTTCAGGAAATGACCCGCGCGCCAGGCGGTCGCATCGGCGTAGCTCTCGCCGCGCATCAGCCGGGTCTCGTCGGCGATGTCCTGCAGGTGGGTCGCGCGTTGCGCCGCGCGCTGCGCGATGCCGGCCTCGATCGCCTTGCGCTCGACCGGGGTCCTCGCCTCGGCCAGGCGGACCCGATCCTGCTCCGCTTCGGGCGGACGTCCGAGCATCGCGGCGCTGCCGAGCGTCATCGCCAACGCCGGCAACAGGTACAGCGCGAGGCCCGCAGCCCGCCAGCCCGAGACCGGCCAGCGTCGCAATGCGTACGCCACCGCGCCGAGCAACAGCAGCGGGATGCCGATGCCGAGCATGGGCTGCCATGGCAGCGGATGCCCGGCGGCGCCCGCCATGCCGAACGCCGCCGCCAGCAGGAGCAGCACCACGCCCAGCCACAGCAACACCTGCGGCTTGGCGGCGAACACGATCACCAGCAGCAGGGCGCCGGTGGCGTAGCTGAAGAGGATGTCGCCGGTCCACACCGCGATGAAATGCAGGGCGCCGAACGCGGCCAGCGCCAGCGTGCGCCGCAGGTAGGGCCAGAGGAAGCCGCGGCCGGCCACCGTCGCGCGCGCCAGCATCACCGCGAAGCCCATCCCGAACAGCAGCGAGAACATCGTCCAGAACTTGCCGCGGACGAAGACCTGCACGAGCCAGCCGGCCCAGTAGTCGAGGCCGGTGGCGCCCAGCGGCAACCCGGCATCCAGGTCGCCGATCGGCCGGTTGAAGAACTCGACGTTCATCAGCGCGATGCCCAGCAGGGCGACTCCGCGGACGACGTCCAGCGCCTGGATGCGGTCGTCGGAGGCGACCGGCCGGAACTCTGCATGCATGTGGCATCCCCGGATGCGTGGCGTCCGGGCATTAGCGCATCCCGCGGCGAGCGCCACAACGCGCCGGAGGTCACTGCGCCTTCCGGCATGTCCAACGCGAACGGCCCGCTTGCGCGGGCCGTGCCGTATGCATCAAGCGGATCGGAGCCGCCGCGAGCGGAGGCGCTTCGCGTGCGCGGAGCGCAGCAACCGCAGTTGACTCAGGGATCAAGCAGGATTGCGAGCCCCGTACGCGCGCGCAGCAGGCGCCGGACGGTTCATCGGATCAATGGTGGTGGCCACCCTCGCCATGCACATGGCCATGCGCCAGTTCTTCCTCGCTGGCTTCGCGCACTTCGACGATCTCGATGTCGAAGTCGAGGTCCTTGCCGGCCATCGGGTGGTTCAGGTCGACGTCGACCACGCTCATCCCCACCTTCTCGATGGTGACCGCGCGCGGCCCGAAGTTGGTCTGCAGCACCACCTGCATGCCCGGCTCCAGCTTCTGCGCGCCGAAGTGCTTCTTCGGGATGCGCTGGCTCAGGCCCTCGCGGCGCTCGCCGTAGGCCTCCGCGGCCGGCACCGTGGCCTGGAAGCTGTCGCCGGCCTCGCGCCCGTCCATGGCCTTCTCCAGGCCGGGGATGATGTTGCCGTGGCCGAACAGGATGGCGATCGGCTCGCCGCCGTCCTTGGAGTTCTCGACCGCCGCCTGGCCGGTCTCGGCGACGGCATAGTGGAAGCGGACGACGCGGTCTTTCTCGATCTTCATGCGGATTCTCGGGTGGTGGCGCTTGCCGCGTCGGGGCGATGCGGGAACACTGCGCGGATGATGGAACCAGCCGACTGCCAGCAGCGACCGGGCGCGCATTATCGGCGCATCGCCGCCCTGGCGCTATCGATGGCCTGGCTGGCTGGCTGCGGCGGCGGCGAAGCCAGCCACCGCGCACGCGTCGCATCCCCGCCCCCGCGCGACTGGCCGGTGGTCGCCCCGGCCGACCCGGCGCGCGCGAATGCCGTGCTGATGCGCGCCATCAGCCTGGTCGGCACGCCGTACCGTTGGGGCGGGAATACCCCCGAGGGCGGCTTCGACTGCAGCGGACTGGTGAACTACGTCTTCCGCGACATGCTGGACGTGCGCCTGCCGCGCACCTCGCGCGAGCTGTTCGGCCTGCAGGGACCGCGGATCGCGCCCGGCCAGCTGGCCGGCGGCGACCTCGTGTTCTTCGGCAGCGGCGGGGCGGT
>ERZ1645185.949-NODE-949-length-12190-cov-4.426123_pt1 | contig 12190 bp, 9 predicted proteins | sample MGYA00575351_ERZ1645185 | MGnify/ENA primary metagenome ERZ1645185 (study PRJEB40838, sample SAMN11284767) | freshwater sediment metagenome | isolation source: river sediment | host: Sediment | place: India: Jana village, Kanpur | collected 2015-12-17 ...
GTTTGCCGGCGTATATGCGCCGGCCCGCCGCAAAAACGCGCGTTTCGATCTCGGCCTGTGTCTCGGTTCCGCGTGTATGCAGATCGACCATGGCCACAGGGCTTAGCGTGCCGGGTGGGACCGAGTGCAGCATCTCGCCCAGCACGGCGATGTCGTGGTGGTCGCCCAGATCCTCGGTAAGGTCTGAGAGAGCGGCCGCAAGCGGATCGAGCATCTGCGGCCAGAGTGGGGCGAGAAGTCGGGACTGATACCACAGGTCCTTGGCCCGCTTGCGCCAGTCGTGGATTTCCTCGACCCCGCGATGGCGGGCGGCGGCCTTCATCCTTGCGATACCTGCCCGGCGGGTCGCGGTCAGACCCTGGTGCAGCACCTCACGGTCATTGCCCTCGATCCGCCAGTCGGCGGCGCGCCGGATCAACGCAGTGAGCGCTGCGCGAGGGGGCGAGATGTCGGTATGGATGTGATGGGCTGCCTCGCGCTCGGCCAAAAGGTGATCGTGCAGTTTCGACAGGTTCCGGGGACGGGGTTTTCCTGCGAGGCGGTCGAAGGTCGCGAGCCTGACCTCGGCATCCCTAAGGCCAGACAGGGCCTGTGCCGTGTCCCGCAGGGCAGCGTTCTCGGCATCGAACTCGGCAAAGCCCGGCCGCAGGAGGCGCAGGAGGCCTCGCACCTTCTTGATGCGCTTGCGCAGGTCATGCACCCCGGACGCGGGCGGAGGTTTGTCATTGCGGAGATGTGCAACCGCCGCTCCGAGTTCGGACTGCGCGATCCGGCGCAAGGCGACGGTCAGATCGGTGTCGGTGTTGAGGAAGCGGTATGCCATGAACATCCCGGAAGAACCTCGCCATAGTGGGGCCAGAGCACATGTCGCACAAGCATCTTGCCCGCTGATCCTCTCCTCCTATTTTTTTCTCGGGTGAAGAAACCTGGCGAGGTGGGACATGCGCGGACTCACGGCGATGTTGATGGCGACGATGATGGTTCCGGCTGCGCTTCATGCGCAGGATGCCGATCAGTCATCCGCGATTCAGCAAACGATCGAGTCACAGATGGATGCGTTCCGGCGCGGCGATGTCTCGGGGGCATTCAAGTATGCCTCGCCAGGGATCGGGCAGATGTTCGGAACACCGGAAAACTTCGGGCAGATGGTACAGCGCGGCTATCCAATGGTGTGGTCACCGGGAGATGTCCGTTTCCTGGAGCTACGCGATGTGGCTGGCGCACTATGGCAGAGGGTGATGGTCACCGATCCCGACGGTCGCAGCCATCTGCTTGACTATCAGATGATCCCGGGAGCCGACGGCTGGCGTATCAACGCCGTCCAACTGCTGAAGAACGAGGGGCTTGGCGCCTAGAGGCAAGGCCAATCTGCCGCATTGCGTGATCGTTGTTCGGGAATGCCTTCAGGCGTAAAGTCCGCGCAGGTCTGAGGGAGGAGTCGTAATGCGGACACTACGCGTGGCTTTTTTAGGGCTAGCGATGGTCTTGGCGAGTACCGGCCTTTCGCTCGCAGAAGTGGTCTATTCGAAGGGTGGAGAAGCCGTCTATCAGTTCGATCCGCCGAAAGGCTGGAAGTTGAGGAAGGGTACCTACCGGCTTAACCCTGCCCCTGCCGGGATGAGCGAGACGCCCCCTATCTATTCGCTGCGTCCCAAGCAAACCGGGGATTCGATGTGGGTGGGCACCTGGTCGCCCGACCATGCATCGACCATCAAGGAATTCGGCGCGAAGCTGAAGGGCCTGCGCGGCCGACTAATGTCAAAGTCGCACGTGACCTATATCGACAAGCGCGTGATCAACGGCCTGCCGGTAGGCATCTGGGCTGCGACCGGTATGCGGGAGGGCAAGTGGTACGATCTGGCTTTTGCCGCAGTCCAGATTCAGCCGGATGAGCTTGCCGTTGTCGCGTTCATCGGCGAGCGGGCCGATTTCGATCGCTACGAGAAGGAACTGTCGGACATGCTGGCGACCGTCCGTCCGGCGGGGGAGGCGAAGTGATGCGCAAATTACTGATTTCCCTTGCAGTTGTCTCAGGGCTCAGCGGGTGTGTGAACACCGGATCACCCCAGAGCGATCCGATGGATGACAATTATCGCTACGGGATCGCAGCGGATACATACCGGCCTGGCGGCGGGGGCTGTGCCTCGTGCACCGAGGCGCAGCAGAACAATATCGACTTCGCGAAGTCGGTCGCCAATCCGGGGCGGTCCAATTATGGCGGTGCCATCGGGGCGGGCGGCGGATTGCGCGGCGGCGGAGGCGGTGGCCTTGGCGGCGGCGGTGGACGCGGCGGTCGCGGATAAGGGTGTTGCACGGCGGCATGACCCTGCGAACGGCGCGGTAGTGCCGCCTTACCGGTGATCTGAGTAGCACTTCCCGCAGATGGGCCGCCCGGCATGGACGGCCCGGTACATGCGGGGAGCTTGCCGATGAACGTTGCGATTACCGATGGTCTGGTCCTGATGCCGCCGGCCTTTTCGGCCGGGCTTGGCCTGTGGTCGCGCGAGAATGGCACGCCGGGCTCCGGCAGCTACGCCGGGCAGGCGAATGCCGCCTATGTGCCTTCGGACCAGGATTTCGGCGGCTGCCTGGAACTGCAGAAGACGCAGTCTGTGCAAAAGCTGCGCTGCTTCCAGCAGATCCCGTTCCTGCCGGGCATCTACCTGCGTGTAACGGCGCGGGTGAAGGTGATCTCGGGCAGCCTGCCCTCGGTCCGGATCGCGGCCTTTGCCGCCAGCAGTTCGGGCAGCAATGTCGCCACGGTGCAGCAGGCGGGCACCGAGGTGGCGCTGACGAGCTATGGCGCGGTGGTGACGGTTTCGGCGATCATCGGGTCGGGCAACCGGCAGGGCTGCGACATGGTCTGGGGCACCGCGCCCGCCTATGGCCATTTCGGCATCGACCTGACCGGCGCGACTGGCGGCGTGGTCAGGATCGACGACATCGTGATCGAGGACGTGACCTCGGTCTTCCACCGCAAGCTGATCGACTGGGTGGACGTGCGCGATTACGGTGCGCTCGGGGACGGCGTGACCGATGACAGCGCGGCCTTCGAGGCGGCGGATACGGCGGCGGCCGGGCGGGGGGTGCTGGTGTCCGCCGGGACCTACTATCTGGGCGGCAACGTGACCTTCGAGAGCCGGGTGAGGTTCGAGGGGACGGTGGCGATGCCGGCCAATATCCGCCTGGCTTGCACGCGGAATTTCGACCTCGATACCTATGCCTCGGCCTTTGGCGGAGAGCTGGCGGGGTTCAAGAAGGCGCTGCAGGCCCTGTTCTTCTTCACCGATCACGTGACCTTCGACATGTCGGGGCGGCGCGTCGATCTGTCCGGGCCGCTGGATGTCGCCTCGGTCGCGGCGCTGACGACCTATTCGCAGCGACGGGTGCTGACCAACGGCCAGTTGAACGCGATCAGCGGCAGCGCCTGGACGACCGATACGGTCAGCGCCGTGGCGACCTACTCCATCAGCGCGCCGACGAAGCTGAGCGCCGTGGCGAACATCGCCGGCATCCCGGTCGGCGCGCGCGTCTCGGGCGCGGGCGTGGGACGCGAGGTTTACGTCCGGTCGAAGAATGTCGCGGCCGGGACGCTGGAACTGAGCGCGCCTCTCTGGGCGGCGGCGGGGACGCGGACCTTCACGTTCGAACGCTACAAGTACATGCTGGATTTCAGCACCTTCGCCTCGTTGTCGAAGTTCGAAATCCTCAATGTCGAGTTCCAGTGCAACGGGCTGGCCAGCGCGATCATGCTGCCGCCGGACGGGCTGACCTTCCGTCTGGCCGGGTCGGTCATCAACCGGCCGAAGGACCGGGCGCTGACCTCGATCGGAGAGGGGTGCCAGGGGCTGTTCGTCGAGCAGTGCCAGCTTCTGTCGAACGAGCAGTCGGTGAAGGCGCAGGATCGCACGACGATCGCGCTGAACGTCAATGCCAATGACGCGAAGCTGCGCGACAACCGGGTGGTGCGCTTTGCCCATTTCGCGGTGCTGGACGGGTCGGGGCACCTGATCCTTGGCAACCACTTCTTCCAGGGCGACGACGAGTCGGTGGGGGTGCGGCGGGCGGGCATCGTGCTGACCCAGCCGAACTGCAAGACCACGATCACCGGCAACTATGTCGACAACTGCTATATCGAGATGACGAACGAGCATGATCCCGAGCCGGGATTCTCTAACGAATTCTCGTTCGGCGGGCTGACAGTGACGGCCAACATCTTCATGGCAAGCAACGTCGCCAGTTGGTTCCGCTGGATCGTCGTCACGCCGCGCGGGTCGGGCCACTACATCCAGGGTCTGAGTGTGACCGGCAATGTCTTCCGTACAGTGAACGCCACCATCGACCGGGTGGAGTCCAACGATACGACCTGGGCTTCGCTCGACAAGACCCGGCTGCGCAACGTGGTGTTCGAGAACAACACCTTCAACGGCGTCACGCAGATGACCATGAGCCCGGTGACGGTGAAGCATGTGCAATCGACGGCAGCCGATACCTGGAGCGTCGATGCCTCGGCCTACCTGCCGTTCGGCGGGCGTGCGCGGACGGTGCCGGCGGTGGTGATGGAGACGCCGCCGACGACCGCCGCCGGGACGCCGCGTGCCGATGCGCCCTATGTGCAGGTAGAACAGGGCAACGCCGGGGCGCTGGCCAACCTGCGCTGGCTGACGGCGGTGAAGGGGACGGCGCAGGTCACGGTGCGCTGCGACAATCCGATCTGACGGTCAGGGGCGCAGGTCTTCGGGCGCCAGCTTCATGGCCTTGCCGAAACCGCCATTGAGCAGGGCCGAAACCGGGGTCATCCGGACAAAGGCGAAGTCGGCGAAGTCGATGTAGAGCTTCGACTTGGGGTGATCGGCAAGCCAGCGGGCGCGCAGGGCGGCATGGCCGGGGGCGCTGCGGTCGATGTAACCGGCGCGAACCTGCACCATCAGGCGGGGATGGGTGAGGGGGTCGCCCTTGATCCCCGGTTCGCCGACCATGACCGAGGCCAAGGGCTGCGCCTTGAGCCCCGCGTCGTGGGCGGCGAGCGAGGAGACGAGGGTGATCGGGATACCCGCCTCGTCGAGCCCGAAGGCGATGCGGCTGATGGCAGGGGTTCCCGTTTCGGGGTCGGCATAGGCGAGCGCGGCATGGCGCGCCTCGGCCAGCAGAGTACGGGCGAGAGCGCGGCCCTCGTCGTCGGGCGGCAGGAACGGATCGTTGCGGTCGGGCATGGCGGGCTCCGGGTCTCGGTCGCGCCTTTCTGCGGCGAGGGGGGCGCCGGATCAAGTCCGGCGCCGTTTCACATTCCGGCGAAGGGGTCGGCGGGATAGGAAACGCCGACGAGGTAGAGGCCCTGCGGCGGGCAGACCGGCCCGCAGGCGGCGCGGTCGCGCGCCTCGAGGGCGGTTTTCACCGCACCGGGGGACCATGCCCCCGCGCCGACACGCTCCAGCGTACCGACGATCGAGCGGACCTGGTTGTGCAGGAAGCTGCGGGCGCGGAGTGCAAAGCGGTATTCGGCGCCGCCGGGATAGGCGTGCTCGGTCACGGTGATCTCGTCGAGCGTCTTGACCGGCGAGTTCGACTGGCACATCGCCGAACGGAATGTGGTGAAGTCGTGCCGCCCCACCAGATGTGCCGCCCCTTCGCGCATGGCCAAGGTATCGAGCCGGTTCAGCACCTGCCAGACGCGGCCCCGGTCATGGGTGACCGGCGCGCGGCGGGCGACGAGGCGGAACAGATACCGCCGTTCGACGGCTGAAAAGCGGGCGTGGAAGTCGTCGGGTACAAGGGCACAGGCGGTGATCGCCACCGGCGCGGGTTTCAGGTGCCAGTTCAGCGCCTCGGACAGGCGGAACGGGTCCCAGTCGCGGGTCAGGTCGCAATGCGCGACCTGGGCCATCGCATGGACGCCGGCATCGGTGCGGCCGGCGGCGGCGATCGAGGGCAGGTTCTGCTCCAGCTTCGACAAAGCCGTCTCGACCGCCTCCTGGACCGAAAGCTGACCGGATTGCCGCTGCCATCCCGCGAAGGGGACACCGTCATATTCGATCCTGAGCGCGTATCTGGGCATGGGCCGGGGGTAACGCGGAACGGGACGAAGGGCAACGGCAGGCGATCCGCCACTATCCATCCGCCGGAGCCGTGCCTATCTTGACCGCAAGGGATCAAGGGGCAGGAAGTGCTGAGTTCCATTACCGACAGTGTGACGCGCAGCGTCGAGGGCGCCTTCGCGTCGGTGTCGAATGCCTTTCTGGAGCCGGTCATCAGGCTTGGGGTTACGGGCCTGTCACGCTCGGGAAAGACCGTGTTCATCACCGGGCTGGTGGCGAACCTGATGAACCGCGGGCGGATGCCGCAGCTTTCCGCTGCAGCCGAGGGGCGGATTTCGGCCGCCTGGCTTCAGCCGCAGCCGCATGACACCGTGGCGCGGTTCGACTACGAGACGCATATGGCGGCGCTGACCGGCGACGATCCGCGCTGGCCCGCCTCGACCCGGACGGTGTCGGAGTTGCGCCTGTCGTTCCGGGTGCAGCCCGTAGGGATGTTCGCCTCGCTTGCCGGGCCAAGGACGGTGCATCTGGACATCGTGGACTATCCCGGCGAGTGGCTGATGGACCTTGCCCTGATGGACAAGTCATATGCCGACTGGTCCGAGGCGACGGTTGAGCGGATGGTGCGGCGCCCGATGGCGGCCGAGTTTCTGGCGACGGCGCGGGCCGAGGATGGCAGCCTGCGGCTGGAGGAACCCAAGGCGCAGGCGCTGGCAGCCGCCTTTACCGCCTATCTGACGGCGGCGCGTGAGGCGGGCTATTCCGACTGCACGCCGGGGCGGTTCCTGATGCCGGGCGATCTGGCGGGATCGCCTGCCCTGACCTTTGCGCCCCTGCCGATGCCAGCCAGCACCCCGCGCGGAAGTCTCTGGCGCGAGATGGAGCGGCGCTATGACGCCTACAAGTCTCAGGTCGTGCGGCCCTTCTTCCGCGATCATTTCAGCCGGATCGACCGGCAGGTGGTGCTGGTCGATGCGCTTGGCGCGATCCATGCCGGGCCACAGGCGGTCGAGGACCTGCGCCGGACGATGGCCGAGATCCTGACGGCGTTCCGGCCGGGCAGGAACGATTTCCTGTCGTCGATCCTCCTCGGGCGCCGGGTGGAGAAGGTGCTGTTCGCCGCGACCAAGGCCGACCACCTGCACCACGTCCAGCATCCGCGCCTGACCGGGATTATGGAAGCGATGCTGCGCGACGCCAAGGATCGCGCCGCCTTCGCCGGGGCCGAGACGGCGGCGATGTCGCTTGCCTCGGTGCGGGCGACCGTGGAGGAAGAGCTGCAGCACGACGGTCATACTGTGCCGGCGGTGCGGGGGCGGCTGATCTCGACCGGCCGGATGGCGACAATGTATGCGGGCGAGTTGCCAGCCGATCCGGCGCGCCTGATGGCCCCGGCGCGGGAAGGGGCGGAGAAGTGGCTGGACGCGGACTATCAGGTGATGGCCTTTGCCCCGGCGCGAATGAACCTTGGCCCCAACGAGGGGCCGCCGCATATCCGCCTTGACCGCGCGGCGGAGTTCCTGATCGGAGACCGGCTGTGACCGACCCGCGACCGATGAAACCCGTGCTGATCGAACGCGAGGAGCGGCCGGACGATCCGACGCCGGCCTCGGTTCCGCCGGTGCCGGATCTGGGCATGGACCTGCCTGCTGTCCGGCTGGTGCGGCCGAAGGGTTCGGCGCTGAACCGCTTCGCGCTCTGGGCATTCGGGGCGCTGTTCAGCTTCGTGCTGTCGGTCGCGGCATGGACCTTCGTGTCCGACCTGCTGGCCTCGAACACGATCCTTGGCTGGACTGCGTTCACTCTTGTGGGTCTTGCCGTGCTGGCGGCGGTGCTGCTGGCGCTGCGCGAGGTTCTTGGCTTCGCCCGCATGGCCCGCATCGACCATCTGCGGACCCGGGCCGAGGCGGCGCATGACACGCTCGACATCAAGGGGGCGCGGGCCGTGGTCGAGGGGCTGGAGGCGATCTATGCCGGCCGTCCCGAACTGGCCGAAGCCCGCGCGCGACTGGCCAAGCGCGCGCCCGAGGTGTTCGATGCCGACGGTCTGCTGGCGCTGGCCGAGCAGGAATTGCTGGCCCAACCCGATCAGGCGGCGCGGCGCGAGATCGAGGCGGCGGCGCGGCAGGTCGCGACAGTGACGGCGCTGGTGCCGCTTGCATTGGCCGACGTGGCGACGGCGCTTTACGCCAATGTGCGGATGATCGGGCGCATCGCGCAGGTCTATGGCGGTCGGTCGGGGACGCTTGGCAGCCTGAGGCTGCTCCGCGGGGTGATGACCCATCTGGCGGCGACCGGCGCGCTTGCCGTGGGCGACGACCTGATCCACTCGGTCGCCGGGGGCGGGGTTCTGTCGCGTATCTCCAAGCGGTTCGGCGAAGGGGTCATCAACGGCTCGCTGACGGCACGGGTCGGCGTGGCCGCGATGGAGGTCTGCCGCCCGCTGCCGTTCCGGGCGCTGCCCAAGCCCAAGGTCACGAACCTGATCTCACGCGGGCTGGCGGGGCTGTTCGGCGCTGGCGAGGACGGGACAGGCCCCCGCTGAGACGATGACAAGGGGCCTATCCAGACGGTTGGGCCAGTTCTAACATCCTGTCAGCATGTTAGCGGCGGTGGCCCCATGGAAGTGCTCCTCGGAATCCTGGCGTTCGGCTATGTCTTGGGGCTGCCGATCGGCCTGATCGTCGCGCTGGTTGGCCTGTCGCGGCTGAAACGGCGGGTTGCGGAGCTTGAGATGGCATCCCGGCCGGCTGTGCCCATGGGGTCGGTCGCCGCCCCGACGGAGCCCCAGCCGGGCATGATCCTGGCCAGGCCGCAAAGCCCGGGCGACATGGTCGAGGGGGCGCCTGAACAGGCCGCGGCCGCAGATTTCGGCCCGAGTCCCCTCGCAGCCCGCGACAGCGGACCGGACGGGATGCTGCCGGCCAAAGGGGGGCATGTCGAAGGGGCCGAAGCGGCCGCTTCGGATCAGGACCGGCCGATCGTGCTGCGGCGGGACCGGTTGGCCGAGCTTGCCGGATGGGTGAAGGGAAACTGGGTCTATCTCGTTTCGGCGGCCTCGCTTGCGGCGGCGGGCGTGTTCTTCGTGCAATACGGCATCGAGAAGGGATTGCTGCCGCCCCCCATCCGGGTCGCGCTGGCGATCCTGTTCGGGCTGGCGCTGATCGGAAGCGGCGAATGGCTGCGGCGCCGGGGCTCGGACCCAACGGAGGCGACGCTGCACCTGCCGGCCGTCTTTTCGGGGGCGGGTCTTGTGTCGATCTTCGCCGGAGTGATTGCCGGGCGCCTTCTTTACGGGCTTTACGGACCCGAAGTCACCTTTGCCGGGCTGGTCGCGACTGCCGCTTTGGCGGTCAGCCTCGGCTGGCGGAACGAGCCGTTCCTTGTTGCGGTGGGCCTTGGCGGCGCCAGTGTCGCGCCGTTTCTTGTGGGGAGCGACAGTCAGACGCCGGCCTGGCTTTATGGCTATTATGCCCTGATCGCAGTCACCGGGCTTGTCGTCGACGCCGTGCGCCGGTGGGCCTGGATCTCGGTCCTGGCCTTGATGCTGGGCTATGGCTTTGGTTACCAGATGATGCTGGCCGGCGCGGGGACGCCCGGCTGGGTCGCGGAACTGGTGGGGCTCGCCATCGCTGCGACCGTTCTTCCGACATTCGACCTTATTCCGCGGCATGAGGGACCGGCAGCGCTGACCTGCATGCTGGGCAAGGCGAAACATCCCTGGCCGAACTTTCCGGTGCGTCTGGCCGCCGGGGCGGTGCTGGCCAGTTCGGTCGCCATCGCCGCGAGCGGGGCAGAAACGCCGGCCGAGGCCTGGATCGCGCTCGTAGCGCTGGCTGCACTGACGCTGGCCTACCTTGTCTGGGCGGATCGCGCGCCGGGACTGGACGATCTGGCGCTGCTGCCCGCGATCGGTTTCGGCCTGCGCATGATGGACGAGGGGATGACAGGGCCGCTTGGTGAATCCTTCGCGGCGCAGGCGATCTGGCTCAGGCCGCCGGAAACCTCTGCGCCCTGGACGGTGACCATCCTGGTGGCGTTGACGGCACTCATCAGCCTCGGGGCATTCCAGAGGGCCGTTACGGCCGGCCGCTTTGGCATCGCCTACGGCCTTGGCGCGATCCTGCCCCTGCCGCTGGTCCTGTTCGGGCTCGATCAGGTCTGGCGACCTTCGCTGGTGCTGGGCGACTACGTCTGGGCGCTGCATGTCATGGCAGGCGCGGCGCTGATGGTGGCCTTCGCCCTGCGCTTCGCGGCGCGGGATGGCGCTGACCACCGGCGGCCGGCCTATGCGACGATCGCGGCTCTCGTTCTCATCGCGCTCGCGCTGTTCCTGGTGACGTCTGGCGAGGCGCTGACACTTGCGCTTGCCGTCCTCGTGCTTGCCACCGCCACGCTCGACCGTCGCTTCGACCTGCGCGAGCTGTCGGTGCTCGTGCAGGTCGGCGTCGCGATCCTTGGCTGGCGGATCACGATCGATCCGGGGACGGACTGGGCCCTGTCAGGGACACTCCTGTCTGTGCTGGCGGTGTACGGCGGCGTGATCCTTGCGCTGGCGGGGGCGCTGTTCCTGCTCCTGCCCCTGCAGAGGATGACGGCAAAGGGCGTGCTTGAATCCGGCGTGGCCGGCTTCACGGCGTTGTTCGCCAACGTGCTGATCGCCCGCGCGCTTGGCTATTCCTCGCTGACCGACTGGTCGGGCGAGGCGCTGGACCTGACGCTGAACGCGATGCCTTGGCTCATCCTGATGCTGGTCCAGCTTTACCGCATGCCGCTTGGTGGTCCATTGCGGCTGCTGCGGGGCGCGCTCGCGGCGCTTGGCGGGCTGATCGGCGGGGCAGGGCTGCTGGGGGCCGCCCTGCCGGCCAACCCGCTTCTGGCCGGTGGCGGGCTCTACAATGTGCAACCGGTCAGGGGGCCGCTGGTCTTTGACACGCTGATGGTCACCTACCTGATGCCCGCGGTGCTGCTGCTGGCGGCACCTCGGCTTGTGCCACGGCTGCCGCGGGAGCTTCGCCTTGGATTCCTTGCGGTGGGCTGCACCCTGGCGGCGCTCTATGCCGGGCTCGAGATCCGCCGCTACTGGCGCGGCGACATCCTGTCGGTCGAGGGCGTGACCCAGCCGGAGCTTTACAGCTACACGATCGCCCTGATGCTCACTGGCGCAGTTCTGCTTTACCAGGCTATCGCGCGGCGGTCTTCGGTGCTCCGGCGCATCGCCATGGCGATCATCGCGCTGACAGTAGCCAAGGTTTTCCTCATCGATGCGTCGGGGCTGACCGGGTTGACCCGGGTGTTCTCGTTCCTCGGCCTCGGCCTGTCGCTGGCGGGTCTCGCCTGGCTGAACCGGTGGGCGGGGGCGCAGGCGGACGAAAGCGGAGAGAAGGCGGAATAGGTCGCGCTTTTCCGGCGCTTCCCGCACTGGACCGTCCCAGTCTCGGCGTCTATAAGGCCGCCATGACCGATCGGCTGGCGATGATCCTGCGAATTATCGGCCCGGCGACCTGACCTCAGGCGCCGGGACAAGGTGCCTGCCTCGCCGCACCGCCTCTCATTCCTCCGTTCGCCGATATTCCGAAGGACCGCATCCGATGTGCGCCGACACGACCGATACCGCCGACTACCGCGACACCGTTTTTTTGCCCGAAACCGAGTTTCCCATGCGCGCGGGCCTGCCGCAGCGCGAGCCCGACTGGCTTGCCCGGTGGGAACGCCTGCGCGTCTATGACCGCCTGCGTGACAAGGCGAAGGCGGGGAACCGCACGCCCTTCACGCTGCACGATGGCCCCCCCTATGCCAACGGCCACCTCCATATCGGCCATGCGCTGAACAAGATCCTCAAGGACATGGTGGTGCGCAGCCAGCAGATGATGGGCCGCGACGCCCGCTATGTGCCGGGCTGGGATTGCCACGGCCTGCCGATCGAATGGAAGATCGAAGAGCAGTACCGCGCCAAGGGCCTGAACAAGGACGACGTGGATATCGTCGCCTTCCGCCAAGAATGCCGCAAATTCGCCGAGGGCTGGATCGACATCCAGCGCGAGGAGTTCAAGCGGCTGGGTGTGACCGGCAACTGGGACCATCCGTATCTGACGATGGACTACCATGCCGAGGCGGTGATCGCCGACGAGTTCATGAAGTTCCTGATGAACGGC
>ERZ1645185.950-NODE-950-length-12188-cov-5.112915_pt1 | contig 12188 bp, 10 predicted proteins | sample MGYA00575351_ERZ1645185 | MGnify/ENA primary metagenome ERZ1645185 (study PRJEB40838, sample SAMN11284767) | freshwater sediment metagenome | isolation source: river sediment | host: Sediment | place: India: Jana village, Kanpur | collected 2015-12-17 ...
GTAGAGCTTGAGCGGCTCGAGCGGGGGGCCGTCGTACTCGACGAAGGCGTACTTGCGCGCGACGGCCCGCCAGGCGCGGAAGATGTGCGCGCGGCGGGCCAGCTCGTCGGGATAGAAGTCGCGGAACCCGGGTAGTGACGACGTGCTACTCATCCGGGCAATTTACCCGGGGGCGGGAGACACCTGCAACCGCGCCATCGCGTCGCCGACGGTGTGGAACGACCCGGTCACGAGCACCGTGCGGCCCCGCGCGGGCGCCAGCGCGAGCGCGCGCTCGAAGTCCGGCTCGAGTTCCGCCGCCCACCCCTCGCCCTGCGCGAACGCGAGCGCTTCGCGCGCGTCCCAGGCGCGGCTCGCGGGGGCCGTGGGGGCGTTGGTCAGCACGAATCGGTCGACCTGGGCCGAGAGGGCCCGCAGCATCCCCCGCCAGTCCTTGTCCCCGAGCACGCTCATGAGCGCCACGACCGGCCCGGGCGGCGCCACCGCCGCCAGCGTCTCGGCCGTCACCCCCGCGCCGTCCGGATTGTGCGCGACGTCGAAGATCCAGTCACCATGCCGCGAGAAGCGGCCCGGGAGCCGCACGGCCGCGAGGGCCGGGATCGCGTCCGCCGGTCGCACCCGCCACGGCCCCGGGATCGCGTCGAGCATCGTCAGGGCGACGATCGCGTTGGCGGCCTGGTGCCGGCCCGGCAGGCCGGTCACGACGTCGAGCGGCCCCGGCAGCGGATTCCCCTTCTCGATCGGCTCCCACGTGAACCGCGTGCCCTCCGCCGTCACCCGCACGCCGACGGCGCGCCCCTCCTCGGCCACCACGCGCACGAGGCCGGCGCCGCGGCGGCGCGCCTCGGCGGCGAGGATCGCCCGGATCTCCGGGTCGCGCTCCCCCACCACCGCCGGCACGCCGGGCTTGTAGATCCCCGCCTTCTCCGGCGCGATCGCCTCGCGCGTCGTCCCCAGCCACTCGGTGTGGTCGATCGCGATGCCCGTCACCCCCGCGACGAGCGGCGTGAGCACGTTGGTCGCATCGAGCCGGCCCCCCAGCCCCGTCTCGATCACCGCCACGTCCACCTCGGCCTCGGCGAAGAGCTGGAACGCCATCGCCGTCGTCGCCTCGAAGAACGTGACGCCCATCCGCTCCACGGTGGGCGTCCACCGATCGAGGAAGTCGACGATCGCCCCCTCGGGCACCGGGCGGCCGTCGATGAGGAAGCGCTCGCGGAAGTCGACGAGGTGCGGCGAGGTGTACTTGCCGACCCTCAGGCCGCGGGCGCGCAGCACGGTGTCCATCGTCGCGCAGACGCTGCCCTTGCCGTTGGTCCCCGCCACGTGGAGCGCGCGCAGCCGGCGGTCGGGACGGCCGAGCGCGTCGAGGAATGCCTCGACGCGCTCCAGGCCCAGCTTCCATTGTCCGGTCGTCCGCGCGAACAGGAAGTCGAGCGACGCGCGATAGTCGCGACCGCTCAGGAGGACGCCCACCCCGTGGCCGCCGGCTTCCCGCTCATGTGGCGCAGCAGCTGCCCCACCGTGCGCTTGAGCTGGTGGCGGTGCACCACCTGGTCCACCATGCCGTGCGTCAGCAGGAACTCCGCGGTCTGGAAGCCCTCGGGCAGGTCCTGCCCGAGCGTCTGCTTGATCACGCGCGGCCCGGCGAAGCCGATCACGGCCCCCGGCTCGGCGAGGATCGCGTCGCCCAGCATCGCGTAGCTCGCGCTCACGCCGCCCGTCGTCGGGTTGGTGAGGATCGACACGTAGGGGATGCGGCGCTCGGCGAGCTGCGAGAGCATCGCCGACGTCTTGGCCATCTGCATCAGGGAGAGCACGCCCTCCTGCATGCGCGCGCCGCCCGAGCAGGAGAGCACGATGAGGGGCCACTTCTTCTCGAGCGACCGCTGGCCGAGGCGCGCGATCTTCTCGCCGACGACCGAGCCCATCGACCCGCCCATGAAGGCGAAGTCCATCACGCCGAGGTTCACCGGCATGGTGTCCATCGTCCCCGACACCGTCAGGATCGCGTCGTGGTCGCCGGCGGTCTTGAGCGCCTTCTTGAGGCGGTTGGGATACTCGGGGAACTCGAGCGGGTCGACCGAGGAGAGCTCGACGTCCTTCTCGTCGAGCGAGCCCTCGTCGAGCAGCAGGGCCGCGTACTCGTGCGCCCGGAACCGCCGGTGGTGGTCGCAGCTGGGGCACACGTTGGCGTTCCGCACGAACTTCTCGCGGATGTCGGTGTGCCCGCACGATTCGCACTTCTCCCAGACGTCCGGCGGGATCTCCAGCCGTTCGGTCCGGGGCTGCCGAGGCTTCTTGTCTTTGCGGAACCAGGCCATTGGGGAAAGGTGCGAGGGGACGGGGGTCGGGGGCAAGCGGGCGCCCCGTCAGATCACCAGCGCGTCCGCCTTGCCGCGCCCCTCGCTGCTGATCAGCACCAGGATCCCCACCGCCATCCAGCAGGCGAGCATGAAGCTGCCGCCGTAGCTGAAGAACGGCAGCGGGATGCCCGTGATCGGCATCAGCCCCACCGTCATCCCCACGTTCACGATGATGTGCGTGAACCAGGCCGCCGTGAGCCCGAAGGCGGTGAGCGACGCGAACGGTGAAGAGGCGCGCGACGCGATGCGCACCGTGCGCAGCAGCAGGATGCAGAAGAGCCCGAGCGCGAGCGTCACGCCGAGGAAGCCGAGCTCCTCGCCCACGACCGGGAAGATGAAGTCGGTGTGCTGCTCCGGCAGGAAGGCGAGCCGCTTCTGCGACCCGTCGGTGAAGCCCTTGCCGAAGAGCCCGCCCGAGCCGATCGCCACCTGCGACTGGATCACGTGGTAGCCCGAGGCGCGCGGGTCGGCCGACGGGTCGAGGAACACGAGCAGGCGGCGCTGCTGGTACGGGTTGAGCTTGTCCCACAGCAGCGGCGCGAGCACGCCCATCACGAAGTTCGCGACGGCGAGGAAGGTCACCTCGAGCAGCGGCGGGCGCTTCCAGTACAGCAGCGCCGCGAACAGGAAGGCCCACATCCCCCACAGCCCCGTGCTGAACGCGAGCACGAGGCTGATCCCCGGGCTCGCCGCCATCAGCAGCAGCGGCCACGAGACGCCGCTCCAGAAGAGCATCGCGAAGAAGATGCCGATGAACACGATGCCCGTGCCCAGGTCGGGCTGCGCCATGATCAGCACCCACGGCACGAGCGCGATGACCGCCGGCCGCCAGAGCGCGAAGAGCGAGGTCGGCGCCGTGCGCTGCGCGCTCAGCACGCGCGCGAGCATCAGCACCACCGCGATCTTCGCCAGCTCCGACGGCTGCCCCAGCCGCACGCCGCCAATCGCCAGCCAGCTCTTGGTGCTCGCCGCCGTCCCCGCCCCCTGCCCGATGAAGATCAGCAGCAGCAGCATCGCGCAGGCGCCGAGGTACATCCACACCGAGCCCCACTCGAGCAGCCGCACCGAAGTGCGCGAGATCACGTAGGCGACGCCGAGCCCGAGCGTGAACCACATCAGCTGGGTGCGCCAGATCCCCGCGACCATCGTCGGCACGTCGGTCTGGCCCGCGGAGTAGACCATCGCGATGCCGAACGCCGTGAGCAGCAGCGCGAGCACCGGCAGCGGCCAGTCGGCGGGGAGGCGGCGCGCGCTCATTCGCCCTCCGTCTCCGGCATCGCCACCACGCGCTGCTTGAGGTGGCGCTCCATGATGCGCGTCGCGATGCGCGCCGCGCGCGAGCCGTGCCCCCCGAACTCGAGCATCACCGCCACCACGATCTTGGGGTCGTCCGCCGGCGCGTAACCGACGAACCAGGCGTGGTCGTTCACCTTGTCCTGCGCGTTCTGCGCCGTGCCGGTCTTGCCGGCCACCGCGATCCCCTGCAGCCGCGAGCCCGCCGCCGTGCCGCGCCCCACCACGTTCGTGAGCGCGTCCTGCATCCCCTTCATCTGCGCCGGGGGAAGTTCGAACAGCTTCACGCGTTCCGCCTGCCCGCGCACGATCTCCGGCTTCGCCGCGTGCCCGTCGGTCGCCAGCGCCGTGTAGAACCGCGCCATGTTCACGACGGTCTGCGAGTTCTCGCCCTGCCCGATCGACAGGTTGAGCGTCACCGCGTTGCTCCAGCCCTGCGGCCCGAACAGCTTGTCGTAGTACGCCTTGGGCGGATCGGTCGGGAACAGCGGCCGGTTCTCCGCCGGCAGGTCGATCCCGCTGCGCTCGCGCGAACCCAGCTGGATCCCGCCCGCGATCAGCCGCGTGAGCCCGATCTTCAGCCCCAACTGGTAGAAGTAGACGTCGCACGAGTGCTCGATCGCCTCGGCGAGCGTCACGTCCCCGTGCCCCTTGCGGTCCCAGCAGCGGAAATAGCGGTTGCCGAACTGGTAGCCGCCCGTGCACGGCGTCGCCATGCGGTCGTCCATGTCCACCAGGCCGTGCTGCATGCCGATGATCGCGGTCTGCAGCTTCCAGATGGAGCCCGGCGGGTACGTGCCCTTGATCGCCTTGTTGTACAGCGGGCGCCGCTCGTCCTCCTGCAGCTCGGTCCAGTAGCTGCGCGGGATCCCGCCGATGAACCGGTTGGGGTCGAAGGTCGGCGCCGAGTGCAGCGCGAGCACCTCGCCCGAGCGCGGCTCCATCGCCACCACGCCGCCGATCAGCGAGTCCCCGAACACCTCGGCCACGAAACGCTGCAGGTCGAGGTCGATGTTCGTCCAGAGCGGCTGCGGCGCCTCGGGCACGAGGTCCTCGCGCGCGTCCTCGCGCACCACGCGCCCGCGCGCGTCCACCTCGACGAACCGCACCCCCTCGCGGCCGCGCAGGCGCGTCTCGTACTGCCGCTCGATCCCGTCCTTCCCGACCTGCTGCCCGGCCTTGTAGTCGGCGTACGCGTCCTGCCCGAGCTCGGCGTCGCTGATCTCGCCCGTGTAGCCCACCAGCGCCGAGACGGCCGCGCCGTCCGGGTAGTGCCGCTTGGGGGCCGACTGGATGATCAGGCCCGGGAACTCGCTGCGCCGCTCCTCGAGCAGCGACACGAGCTCGAACGGCGCGTCGCCGAACAGCACCGTCGGGCGCGTCCGGTCGCGCCGGTAGCGCCGCACCGCCGCGCCCTCCTGCTCCGGCGTCACCGTCGCCAGCGCGCCGATCCGCCGCATCGTCACGCGCAGCGAGTCCTCGTTGCGCGCGAGCAGCGAGATCGAGTAGCCCGGCACGTTCTCCGCGATGATCTTGCCCGTGCGGTCGTAGATGATCCCGCGCGGCGCCGGCAGCGGGATCTCGCGCAGCCGGTTCTCCTCGCTCGCCAGCACGTAGCGCGCGTTCTGCAGCACCTGCGTGCGGAAGAAGGCCGCGAGCAGCAGCAGGAAGCCCGCGAACAGCAGCCCCGACGCGACGCGCGCCCGATGCTGGACGTCGTTCGGGTGGAAGCTCACGGGCGCCGCCGCTCCAGCGTGGGCCGCATCACCGCCATCACCAGCAGGCCCGTGAGCGCGGTGAGCGCCGCCGCGAGCGGCGTCCACAGCAGCAGCTGCGACACCAGCGCCCCGCCCGTGAGCCGCCGCTCCGCGAGCAGGAAGATCCAGTCGAACGCGACCTTCCCCACGAACACGAACACCGCGTTGATCGCGACGTTGTCGGCGAAGAAGGCCGCCTTCAGCCGCGAGGCCGAGAAGCCGACGAGCGTCATCGCGAGCGCGCCGGCGCCGAGCGACTCGGGGGCGAGCGCGTCGGCGACGAGCCCCACCGCGAAGCCGATCAGCGCCGCCATCCCCGGCCGCACGCGCACGGCCGCCACCAGCACCGCGATGGTCAGGAAGTCCACGCCCGCGCGCCAGTCGAGGATCGGGCGCAGCGAGAAGTGCAGCGCCACGAGCACCGCGACCATCACGAGGATGCCCACCGTCCGCCCGCGGTTCACGGCTGCCTCGCGAGCACGGAGTCGCGGCCCGGCAGCCAGGTGCTCTCCACGCCGTCCGTCGTCCGGTCGGGGCTCAGCACGAGCACCGCGGTCACGTCGGGCGGACGCACGGCCGGCCGCAGCAGGTAGGTGCGCTCCCAGCCGGCGTTGGTGCGCAGCACCTGCACCACCGTGCCGATCGGGATGCCGCGCGGGTAGACGCCGCCCAGGCCGGAGCTCACCACCGCCGTCCCCACGGGGATGCGGCTGCGGAACGGCACCCCGCGCAGCTCGAGCAGGAAGCCTTCGGCCCCCTCGCCCTGGTGCGCGCTCACGATGCCGAAGGCCGAGCCGTCGGGCGTCGTCGCGCTCACGCGGAAATCGGGATGCGGCCAGGTGATCGCGACGCTCGTCCCCGCGTCCACGTGGCGCACCATCCCCACGAGGCCCTCGGCGGCGACCACGGCGCTCAGGGGCCGCACGCCGGCGCGCGACCCCGCCGAGAGCACCAGCGTGTGCTCCTCGCCCAGCCCGCGTCCCACCAGCGCCTCCGCGGGCACGAAGCCCCAGCGCAGCGCCTTGCCCAGCCCCAGCAGCGCGCGCAGGCGCTCGTTCTCGGCCGTGACCTCGTCGAGCTGCTGCGAGCGGCGCACCACGCTGTCGGCGATCGCCACGAGGCTGTCGTGCGAGGTGAAGGCGCGGCGCGCGAGGCCGGCCCGCTGCTGCAGCGCCGCGAGCGGCGCGACCACCGTGCCCCGGATCGCGCCCGCGGTGCGGTCGCGCGGGCCGTCGGGCAGGATCAGCAGGACCAGTGCGACGAGCGCGCAGGCCGCGGCGATCGCCGTGTCCGCTCGCGAATCCGTCCGGGCACCGCGCGGCACGGGTCCCCTCGGCTCAGGTGGTCAGCACCGACCAGTACTTCTCCTCGTCGTCGAGGATGCGCCCCGTGCCGCGCACGACGCACGTCAGCGGGTCCTCGTCCACGTGGATCGGGAGCCCCGTCTCCTGCGTGAGGAGCACGTCGAGGCCGCGGATCAGCGCGCCGCCGCCGGTCATCACGATGCCGCGGTCGACGATGTCGCTCGCGAGCTCGGGCGGCGTGATCTCCAGCGCGCGGCGCACCGCGTTCACGATCTGCTGGATCGGCTCCTGCACCGCCTCGCGCACCTCGGCCGAGTGCACGCGCACCGTCTTCGGGATGCCCGAGACGAGGTCGCGGCCCTTCACCTCCATCTCGCGCTCCTCGCCGAGCGGCGCCGCCGAGCCGATCTGGATCTTGATGAGCTCCGCCGTCGGCTCGCCGATGAGCAGGTTGTAGCTCTTGCGCATGAACTGCACGATCGCCGCGTCGAGCTCGTCGCCGCCGGTGCGGATCGACGTGTCGCTCACGATGCCCGAGAGCGCGATCACCGCGATCTCCGTCGTGCCGCCGCCGATGTCGATGACCATGTTGCCGGTCGGCGTCTCGACGGGGAGCCCCACGCCGATCGCCGCCGCCATCGGCTCGGCGACCATGTACACGTCCTTCGCGCCCGCGCCGAGCGCCGAGTCGCGCACCGCGCGCTTCTCCACCTCGGTGATGCCCGACGGCACGCACACGATCACGCGCGGCTTCATCGGGAAGAAGCCCTTGCGGATCACGAGGTCGAGGAACTTGCGCAGCATCTTCTCGGTGACGTCGAAGTCGGCGATCACGCCGTCCTTCATCGGCCGCACCGCGATAACGCCGTCGGGCGTGCGCCCGAGCATGCGCTTCGCCTCGAGGCCCACGCCCTTGATCTGCTTGGTCTCGCGGTCGATCGCGACGACGGAGGGCTCGTTGAGCACGATGCCCTCGCCCTTGACGTACACGAGCGTGTTCGCCGTTCCGAGGTCCACGGCGATCGCGTTCGCCGGAAGGAAACCGCCTGACTTGAAGAACGGCCAACGCATCGTGTACGGATTCTCGCTCGTCTGGGACTCGTAGACGGCTGAGGGCGCTTGGGCGCAACGGGGACGGGGGAAGTTACTCCCCCGTCACCACGCGGGACAAGCCATTGTCAGTCTTGGCGTTCGCGCCGCGCCGCCGCGCTGTCCGGGACGAACGAGAAGGGGAGCTGCACGACCTGCGCGACGGTCTGCCCGCCCCGGCGGGCCGGCCGCCACGCGTGCGCCACCACCGCCCGCCGCACCACTTCCCCCAGGCGCGGGTGCGTGCTGGCGATCACGCTGTACGTGTCCCCGCGGACCCGGCCGTCGGCGTTCACCACGAACTCCACCTCGATCTCGCCGCCCACGCGCGCCTCGAACAGCGAGTCCGGGTAGGCCGGCACCAGCGGCTCCAGCGCGTCCCCCCGCACTGGCTGGTCCACCTGCGCCGCGGTGAAGGCCTCGCCGCGCTCGAGCAGCTGCGCCACCAGCTCCGCCGGCGTCGGCGCCCCGCGCTTGCGGCGCGGGGGCCCTGCCTCGCCCCGGCGCGTCCAGAGCACGATCGTGCCCCCGCTCGAGCTCATCCCCCGCCCGCCCGCGAACTCCGGCGGCGTGGTGCCCGGGCTCGAGTAGATCTCGATGCCCTCGAACGTCCGCGGGTCGAAGTTGTCGAGGTCCACCTCGCCCGCCGACATCGGCGTCCCGTCGAGCCACACCAGCGGCCCCGTCGCCGACCCGCGGATGCGGTACGTCTGGCGGCCGTAGCGGGTCGGGCTCACCCGCAGCCCGGGGACCGTCCGCAGCAGGTCCGACATCCGCGAGACGTTGCGGCGCTCGATCTGCTCCTGCGTGAAGTAGCGCCCCATGCCACGCTCCATCCGCGCGTAGAAGCCGGCCAGCGGCCCCACCACGTCGCGCCGCCCGCGCACCAGCACCGCGTCGAGCGGCTGGGCGAGCCGTCGCAGGCGCACCTCGAGCGGCGGCGTCCGCTCGGCCGAGACGCGCACCAGGGCCGTCTCGGGGGCGAACCCCAGGCGGCGCACCACCACCCGCGTCGGCGCCTCGGCGAGCCCCGTCAGCCGGAACGCCCCCACCCCGTCGGACTCGACCGCGGCACCGGCCCCGAGCGCCTCCACCCGCGCCCCCACGAGCTCGCGTCCCGCGTCGTCCCGCACGACCCCGCGGACGCTCCCCTTCCCCTTCGCCTGCGCCTCCAGCGGCCCGCTCAGCGCCGCGGCGGTGGACAGGAGGGTCAGGGTGGCGACGGCCCGGAGCGGCGGCCCCAGACGGCGGCTCGGCGAGAGAGCGCGGCGCGGCATGCCTGCACGATGCGCCCCCGCCGCGCCAAGGGCAACATGAACAACGGGGGGACCCGGCCGAGGCCAGGTCCCCCCTGCTGCCGGCTGCCTGCGGCCGCCTTACTTGATGAACTGCTCCGGCGCGTGGTACTCCATGCCGAACGCCTCGGCCACGCCCTGGTACGTCACCTTGCCGTCCACGACGTTGAGCCCCTTCACGAGCGCGGGGTCCTCGCGCAGCGCCTGCTTCCAGCCCTTGTTGGCGAGCTTGAAGGCGTAGGGGAGCGTCGCGTTGGTGAGCGCGAGCGTCGAAGTGCGCGGGACGCCGCCCGGCATGTTGGCCACGCCGTAGTGGATGATGCCGTCGACCACGTACACCGGGTTCTCGTGCGTCGTCGCCTTGATGGTCTCCACGCAGCCGCCCTGGTCGATCGCCACGTCCACGATCACCGCGCCGGGGCGCATGAGCTTGAGGTCCTCGCGGCGGATCAGCTTGGGCGCCTTCGCGCCCGGCAGCAGCACGCCGCCGACGACGAGGTCGGCCGTCGTGATCTGCTCGAGGATGTTCGCGCGGTTGGAGTAGATGAGCTGCACGTTGGCCGGCATCACGTCGCTCAGGTAGCGCAGGCGCGGGAGCGAGGTGTCCATGATCACGACCTTGGCGCCCATGCCCGCCGCCATCTTGGCCGCGTTCACGCCGACGACGCCGCCGCCGAGGATCACGACCTTGGCGGGCGGCACGCCCGGCACGCCGCCCAGCAGCACGCCGCGGCCGCCGTAGAGCTTCTCGAGGTACTTCGCGCCCTCCTGCACCGCCATGCGGCCCGCGACCTCCGACATCGGGGTCAGCAGCGGCAGCTCGCGCGACGCCAGCTCCACCGTCTCGTACGCGATGCACGTCGCGCCCGAGTCGAGGTGCGCCTTGGTGAGCTCCTCGTCGGCCGCGAAGTGGAAGTACGTGAAGATCGTCTGGCCCTTGCGCATGCGCGGCCACTCGACCTTGATCGGCTCCTTCACCTTGATGATCATCTCGGCCTCCTTCCAGACGGCGTCCGCCGTGGGAAGGATCTTCGCGCCGACCGCCGTATACTGGTCGTCGGTGAAGCCCGAGCCCTCGCCCGCGCTCTGCTCGACGTACACCGTGTGGCCGGCCGCGACCAGCGCCTCGGCGCCGGCCGGGACGAGCGAGACACGGTTCTCGTTCGTCTTGATCTCCTTCGGGATACCGATCTTCATCGTCAGGGGAGTGTGATGGTGTGGATGGGGCAGCCTGCTGCCGACTGCCGACTGCCTGCTGAGTGACGTCCCTTACTGCGGCCCAAGCCGCACGACCGTCTGCTTGTCGAGCGCATAGAAATCTCGACAGACCGCGGCCACATCGCCAGCCGTCACCGCGTCGACGCGCCGCAGCACCTCGTCGAGCGGCCGGTAGGGCTCGTGGAACAGGTCCACCGCCGCCGCCCGGTACATCCGGGCCGAGACGCTCTCCATCGAGAGCGTGATCTGCCCCTTGAGCTGCTGCTTGGCGAGCGCGAGCTCGTCGTCGGGGATGCCGACGTCGACGAGCGCGGCAAGCTCGGCGCGCACCGCGGCCGCGGCCTCGTCCGCGCGCTCCGGCGCGCAGCCCACGTAGATGCCCTGCGCGCCCGCCGTCACGTGGAAGCTCTGGAACGAGTGCACCGAGTAGGCGAGCCCCAGCTCCTCGCGCACGCGCTGGAAGAGCCGCGAGCTCATCCCGCCGCCGAAGAGCGTGTTCACCAGCATCAGCGCGTGCCGGCGCGGGTCGCCGTGCGGCACGATGACGTTGCCGAACACCAGGTGCAGCTGCTGCGTGTCGCGGTCGATCGCCCGCTCGCTCGGCGGTGCCGGCCGCGCGGGGGGCACGCGCGGCCGCTCCGTCGTGCCCGCGGGCAGCGCGTCCCAGCCCGCGGCGCGCAGCACCGCGAGCAGCTGCTCGTGCCGCACGTTCCCCGAGGCCGCCACCACGACGTTGCCGGCGCGGTACGTGCGCTCGTGCAGCGCGCGCAGGTCGGGCACCCCGAGCGCCTCCACCGTCTCCGGCGTGCCGAGGATCGAGTAGCCGAACGGGTGGTCGCCCCAGAGCGCCGCGTTGTGCAGCTCGAAGACGACGTCGTCGGGCGTGTCCTCGACCATCGCGATCTCCTCGAGGACGACGCCGCGCTCGAGCTCGAGGTCCGCCTCGCGCAGCGCGGGGCGGAACATCAGGTCGAACAGCACGTCGGCCGCCTGCGGCAGGTGCTCGTCGAGCACGCGCGCCTGGTAGCTCGTGTGCTCGCGGCCGGTGTAGGCGTCGAGCGAGCCGCCCAGCGACTCGAGGGCGAGCGCGAGCTCGCGCGCGCTGCGGCGCTCGGAGCCCTTGAACACCATGTGCTCGAGCAGGTGCGAGACGCCCATCAGCTCGCGCGGCTCGTGCAGCGAGGCGGCCTTCACCCAGGCCCCAAGCGCGACCGACCGCACTCCCGGCATGAATTCCGAGAGCACGGTCAGTCCGTTGGGCAGGACGGTCCGCTGCACGCCGCCCTCAGCGGAGGGGCCGGTGGCCACGGACGCGTCGGTCACTCGCGAGGCCGGCCTCCACGGCCGCCGCCGCGGCGGTCGCGATCGCCGCCACGCGGCCGGTCGCCGCGCGGGCGGTCCTCGCCGCCCTCGCCGCCGCCGTTGCCACCCTCGGTGGCCTCCGGGGCGCCCTCGGGCTTCGGCAGCAGCGCCTTCATCGAGAGGCGCAGGCGGCCGCGCTCGTCGCGGTCGATGAGCTTGACGGTCACCGTCTCGCCCTTCTTCACGACGTCCTCCGGCTTCTCGACGCGCGTGTGGCGCATCTCGGAGACGTGGAGCAGCGCCTCGGTGCCCGGCATGATCTCGACGAAGGCGCCGAAGGCCGTCACCGACTTCACCGTGCCCTGGTAGGTCTCGCCCACCACCGGCTCGGCCGTGATCGCCTGCACCATCTGGCGCGCGCGCTCCATCGCCTCGCCGCCGACGGCGGCGATGGTGACGAGGCCCGAGTCGTCGACCGTGAGCTCGGCGCCGGTCTCGTCCTGGATCCCGCGGATCGTCTTGCCCTTCGGGCCGATGAGGTCGCCGATCTTCTCGGGGTTGATC
>ERZ1645185.951-NODE-951-length-12185-cov-4.923743_pt1 | contig 12185 bp, 10 predicted proteins | sample MGYA00575351_ERZ1645185 | MGnify/ENA primary metagenome ERZ1645185 (study PRJEB40838, sample SAMN11284767) | freshwater sediment metagenome | isolation source: river sediment | host: Sediment | place: India: Jana village, Kanpur | collected 2015-12-17 ...
TCGGCCAGTACGATTGGCGCGGTGTGCCCAGCATGCCGCCGGAAATCATGCTGTTGCCGAAGCGGTTCTATTTCAGCATCTACGCCATTTCCTACTGGTCGCGTGCCGTGCTTATCCCGCTGCTGATTATTTTCGCGAAACGGCCGCAGTGCTATGTGCCGCCTGAGCAGGGGATCGACGAGCTGTACACGCAGCCGCCGGCGGAGATCGACTACAGCACGGTGCCGCCCTTCAAGAAGGACCGGACTTGGTTTACCGCGAGAAACTTCTTTATCAATCTCGACGCGCTGCTCAAGATCTACGATCGTTCGCCGGTTGAGTGGGTTCGCCAGAAGTCGCTCAAGTTCGCGGCTGACTGGATGTTGGATCACATGAAGGGGAGCGGCGGTCTCGGTGCGATTTATCCTGCCATGGCCAATTCCGTCATGGCCCTGCATTGCCTCGGGTACAAACATGATGACCCGCTGGTGGTGAAGGCGATGCGCGAGATCGAGGAGCTCGAAGTGCACGACACCGTGATGGAGAACGGACAAGTGGTGGATGCCATGCATCTGCAGCCCTGCCATTCTCCGATTTGGGATACCGCCTTGCTCATCAATGCATTGGTGGAGGCGGGGATGCCACAGGACCATCCGGCGCTGCAAAAGGCTTCGAGCTGGTTGTTGTCGAAGCAAACGACGACGGTGGGCGATTGGATCATCTCCTCTCCCGGTGCGGAACCTGGAGGATGGTATTTCCAATTCGAGAACGAGCTGTTTCCGGATGTCGACGACTCCGCAGTCGTCTTGATGGCCCTCGCCAAGGTGCGTCTGCCCGATGAAGAGCAACAGCGGGCGGCAATTCGCCGCGGATGCCGCTGGGTCACCGCGATGCAGGGTTCCGACGGTGGCTGGGGCGCCTACGACGTCGACAATAACCGGATCGTCTTTAACTACATCCCCTTCGCCGACCACCGTGCGCTGCTGGATCCCAGCACCGCTGACCTCGCCGGTCGCTGCCTCGAAATGCTCGCGACCTTGGGATATGACTGGACCCATCCGTCGGTGGCGTCGGCGCTCACGTTCGTGAAGAACGATCAGGAGCAGGATGGCAGTTGGTATGGTCGATGGGGTGTGAACTACATCTATGGGACCTGGTCCGTGTTGTCTGGCCTGCGCGCCATCGGCGAAGATCTCTCCTCGCCGTATATTCGCCGGGCGGTCAACTGGGTCGAGTCGAAGCAGAACCCCGACGGCGGATGGGGCGAGTCATGCCTCTCCTATGCGGATGTCGCGGAGAGCGGGCGTGGCGAGAGCACGCCGTCACAAACTGCCTGGGCGCTGTTGGCCCTGATGGCAGGCGGAGTCACTGACTCCTTCAGTCTGGCCAGGGGGATCCATTACCTCATTCGGAATCAGCGGAAGGACGGCTCATGGGAGGAGGTACGCCATACCGGAACCGGGTTCCCGCGCGTGTTCTATCTTCGTTACCATTGGTATTGCCAATACTTCCCCCTCTGGGCGCTGGCCATGTACCGCAACCTCAAGACTCGTGGCATGACGAGGGCCGATGAGTTGCGTCAACTGGCCTATCAATCGGGACAGTTCCGGTCGCCTCGCTGACCGTGGCTGTTCATCGAGTCCACTTCCCCTTGTCATCGTCCCTCGGGAGCAGTTGTGACCGCAATCGGAGTCTTCGTGGCGACCCGATGGGAGTTGAGCGCGGTACGCCAGGCGTTCGCGACGACCGATCTGCACGTCGTCGGGGGCGTACGCTGCCATGTCGCGCGCCAGGCACAGACTGAATGGTGGCTGATTCCCATGGGGGTAGGGCCGCAACGAGCTGCTGCCACCGCCGCCAACGTGCTCGCGACGAGGCGGTTGGACGCGCTCTGGTCGACGGGGTTTGCCTGTGCCTTGGGGCCGGCCAGCATCGGTGATGTCCTGATCGGAACGGGCGTGACCAGGGTCGACGGCGTGACGCCAGGTGAGCCGGTTGCTTGCGCGCCCTCGACGGTCGAGTGGCTGCGCCAGGCCGCCAAGGCCAAGGGCCTGGAGACGCACGATGGCGGGTTTGTGACGGTGCCACGGGTGCTCTGCCGGGCGGAAGAAAAGCGGGAGATGGCCGATCTGGCGGGAGGGGTCGGGCTCGACATGGAGAGTGCGGCGCTCGGGCTGGTGGCGGCGGAACATCGGATTCCCTTCGCGATCGTCCGCACCGTTTCAGATCTGCTCGATGAAAGTCTTCCGCTTGACTTCAATCTGTTTCTCAGGCCATCTGGATGGGCGAAGGGTGTCGCGACCTGTCTGGTACATCCGACGAGTCTGATCGGACTCAGTCGTCTGCGGGTACAGAGTCGCATCGCGGGGCAGCAACTGACCGCCCTGTATCGGGCCTGCGCCGATCGGGCATCGCGCGAAAAGGTCGCCTGACAGCGGCAGGTCCCAGTTCCTGCTCCGGTTCGGAGATGAGAGGAGGGCGTGGCGTGGAAGGCATTGCGCGTATCGGACGATTCACCATCGATCTGACGGAACAGATGGGACGGATGATGCTGTTCGTTCTGTCCTCCTTTGCCTGGTTGACCAGACCGCCGTTCCGGTTCTACCAAATCGTCAAGCAACTGAACTTTATCGGCTACAAGTCCACGTTCGTGGTCGTGCTGACCGCCGTGTTTACCGGCATGGTTCTCGCCCTCCAAGGTTATTACACGTTACGAAAATTCGGTTCGGAGGCGGTGCTCGGGTCTGCCGTGGCGCTCAGTATCATCCGGGAGTTGGGGCCCGTGCTTGCGGCGCTGATGGTGACCGCTCGGGCCGGGTCGGCCATGACAGCTGAAATCGGCATCATGCGCATCACCGAACAGATCGATGCGTTGGATACGATGGCGGTCAACCCGCTGCAATATTTGATCGCTCCCAAACTCGTGGCCAGTGTGATTGCCGTGCCGCTGCTGGTCGCGTTGTTCGATGTGGTCGGTATCTACGGCGGGTACGTCGTCGGCGTGCAACTGCTGAACGGCAACGAGGGCGCCTATTGGAGCTCGATCGAATCGGCCGTCGAGTGGAAGGATGTGTACGGCGGCATCCTCAAATCCATCAGCTTCGGGCTGTTGATCAGTTGGGTCTGTTGTTACAAGGGGTTTCATACCAAACACAGTGCCGAAGGGCTAGGCACCGCAACCACGGAAGCCGTGGTGTTGTCGGCCGTGCTGATTCTGGTGTGGGACTACTTCCTGACGTCAGTGCTGTTATAGAGCTGTGAGTCATCAGCCTTTCGCATTCAGCGTGTGAATGCGAACTGATTCCTGACAGCTGATGGCATCTTTTGCTGGGTCACATGATTAAGCTGGTCGGCGTCGAAAAAACATTGGGGAAGCAGGCGGTGCTGCGCGGCGTGGATTTGACCATTCCCACGGGCAAGCTGACGACGATCATCGGACGGAGCGGTGAAGGCAAGAGTGTGTTGTTGAAACACATCATCGGTCTGATGCAGCCCGATCGCGGCGAAGTCTGGATCGACGGGACGGACATTGCCCGTCTAAAAGGGCAGGCGCTCAACGAGGTCCGGAAAAAGTTCGCGATGTTGTTTCAAGGCGCGGCGCTCTTCGATTCGTTGACCGTCTTCGAAAACGTCGCGTTCCCGCTGCGGGAAAAACTGAGGTTGAAGGGCGATACGGTTACCAGGCGGGTGGAGGAAAAGCTCGAGCAAGTCGGTCTCAAGGGCATGGGGCACAAATTCCCCGCAGAGTTGAGCGGAGGTATGCGCAAACGTGCCGGCTTGGCTCGCGCACTGGTGATGGAACCGGAAATCATCCTGTTCGACGAGCCGACGACGGGGCTCGATCCGCTCATGGCCAAGGCCATCCACGATCTCATCGTAGCCATGCAGCAACAGTTCGGATTCACGGCCGTGATGGTCAGCCACGAAATCCCCGAGATCTTCGGCATTTCCGATTACGTGGCGATGTTGAAGAACGGACGTATTGCTGAGATGGCTCCCTCGAGCGAATTTGTGAAGACGACGGACGAGGAGATTCGCGAGTTTATTTTTGTCGGCGGCACCGTCACGGCGAAGGGACTACCGACGGCACCCCGTTCTTGAGGCGGTTGTCGAGGGCGCCCGTCATGCCGCGGTTGGGCTGTACGCGGGCAAGGGGCTGAGAGGAGAGGATATGGAACGTGCAAAGCTCGAACTGATGGTCGGCATCTTCGTGCTCGTCGGGATTGCCTGCCTGGGGTACCTGTCCATCAAGCTGGGGAAGCTGGAGGTGATCGGCGGGCACAATTATCCGGTCGAGGCGGAATTTACCTCCGCGTCGGGACTCAAGCCCGGCGCCTCGGTGGAAATCGCCGGGGTGGAAGTCGGGCGCGTACGGCACATCGGTCTGAACAGCGACCGCGCCGTGGTGGCGTTAGCCATTCAAGACGGCGTCAAGCTGTATTCCGATACGATCGCCTCGATTAAGACACGCGGGATCATCGGCGACAAGTACCTCTCGCTCTCGGTCGGCGGCGGCGGTGATGTACTGAAGCCAGGCGAGAAGATTCGTGACACCGAGTCCGGGCTTGATCTCGAAGAATTGGTTAGCCAGTATGTACATGGGAAGGTCAACTAGCCTGATCGGCACGGGGAGCAGCGCAGGGAGGCGCGTACCAGGCCGGCGGGGTAACGGGGTCACCACTCACAGGAGAGGTGTTGGGATGCACGTAAGTCGATGGATGATCATGGCGGGGGTGTTGGCGCTGTCTTTCTGCCTGGGCGGGTTGTCACCCGCTCTGGCCGGACCCGCGACGGAGTCGGTCCGGGGGACGATCGATGAGGTGTTGAAAATCCTGAACGATAAGGAATTGAAAGCTCCGGCCAAGCAGGAAGATCGTCGGCAGCGGCTGGAGAAGGTCGTGGCGGCGCGATTCGATTACTCCGAAATGTCGCGGCGCTCGTTGGGCGCGCAGTGGAATCAGTTGTCGGACAAGGACAAGCAGGAGTTTGTGGATCTGTTCCGCACGCTCTTGACGAATACCTATGCCGATCGAGTCGAAACCTACTCCGGCGAAGGGGTGCAATACCTCAACGAGCGGACGGAGAAGGAATATGCGGAGGTGCGCACCAAGGTCTTGTCCGGCAAAACCGAAATCCCCATGGACTACCGGTTGATGAACAAGAGCAATGACTGGCACGTGTACGATGTCGTGGTCGATGGCGTCAGTCTGGTGAATAACTATCGCGGGCAGTTTTCGAAGATCCTGCACACTTCCTCGTACTCCGACCTCGTCGACCAGCTCCGCAAGAAATCTGAAAAGATCAAAGCTCCGTAGTTCCCGTAGGGGACGATTGTTCCGGCGAGCGCCATGCAGCGACATTATTTTTCGTCGATCCCTCTTGTCCTGGCGCTGGCCGGACTCCTCACCCTCATTCTGCCGGTTCCCCTGCGCGCCGATACGCAAATTTTTCCGGTGCCGTCGGTGTCCACCAGCAAGAACGACGGGAACGACGCCGGTTTGATTGCGCCGATTTTGATTTCCGATCCCGACGGCGAATTGAAGTACCTCATGGCGCCGATGCTGATTCAGAATTCGATCGTCGGTAGCCGGGCGGTGTTTAACCTGTTCAAGTACGATCCGGGCGGTCGCCAGATGAAGCTGATCGCCTCGCTGACCGAGAAGATCGAGCGCAAAGTGCTGTTCGATTATGTCGATCCGGCCTTTGGAAACGGACAATACTTCCTGAACTTCGGCGGCACGTTCTTCAAAAACGCGACCTCCCGGTTCTTTGGCTTGGGCCAATCGACCGTGCAGGCGGATGAATCCAATTACACGGCGCGGGAAGCGCGTGCCTACTGGCGGCTTGGTCTCTATGCGAACGAGGTGACCCAGATTTCGGTCGGGCAGCGGGTTCGGCAAGTGCAACTCCAGCGCGGCGCCACCGACCTGCCCTTCTCCGTCGAGCAATTTCCCACGGTGGATGGCATTCAAGGCGAGTCCATTATCGTCGGGCATCGCGCATCATTTTATTACGACACCCGCGACAGCCTGATTACGCCCACGGACGGCATGTCCGTCATGGCCTATGCGGAGCTGAATCAAAATGTCAAAAACGGCGACCATCCCGTCTATTCACGATATGAACTGGAGATCAAGAAACTGTTTCCCAGTGAATCCAAGCGTGCCATTCTCGTGGTGCGGGCCGATCTGCAGGCCACGATCGGTTCCCAAGTGCCGTTCTTCGAGCAGTCATCGCTGGGGGGGCAGAACAATCTGCGCGGATTCGGGATGGATCGGTATATCGACAAACACCTGATCTCGCTGAGTATCGAAGAACGGATTCACGTCTTGCGTACGAAGGTCGCGGGCGTGACTGCGGATTTTGAGCTGGCGCCCTTTTTAGACACGGGACAGGTGTTCAACTCCTTTAAAGATGTGAGCTTTCAAGATTACCGGATGACGCCGGGCGTCGGTTTTCGAGCGATCGTGCGCCCCAACGTGGTCGGTCGTCTGGATTATGGATACAGCCGCGAAGGCGGGGCGATTTTTGCGGGGTTGGATTTTCCCTATTAGGCGTATCGTCGCAGTGAGTGAACGGCCAGGGTTACTCATGCGGAAGATCAGCTGTCTGTTCGGGATGCTCATATCGTGCGTCAGTCTACCGTTGACGGTCGGGGCGGAGGGGTTTGGTCCGTTTCCGGTCAGAAACTTTCAGGCGTTGGACCAACTGGTACTGGCGATGCCGGGTGAGCGGGCCGCGGTCTTGAAGAAGGGGGATTTCGACGTCCGGCTCGAAGTCGCCAACACGGCCTCGATTGCTCGCGACCAGGAAGAGCAGGCCGATGCGACGATGAAGTTCGAGACCGTCCGGGCCGGGTTGTTCCTGCGGTATGGCCTGACCGACCGGTTGGAGATCGGTGCGGAAATTCCAGGCTATCATCGACATCGTGGCTTCATGGAGGAGCCGATTCTCGGGGTGGAGCGGGGGACGACCGGGATGGCCCCCGCCCGCAAGGCGTTGAGGGAAACAGCCTATGCCTTCAACATCACCAACGGCGGTCGAACTCTGTTTCAGGGAGCCAAGGGCGCGACGGGGCTGGGCGATATCTCATTCTACGGAAAATATCAGCTATTGAAAGAGACCTCGACCCTTCCGGCCCTGTCGTTTCGCGTGGGAGTCAAAGCTCCGACCGGCGAGACGGACCAAGTGTTCGGCAGCGGGCACCCGGATGCCGGCATCGGCCTCGCGTTGGACAAGACCCTTGCGACCCATTGGATTCTATATGCCAACCTGAACGGGGTGTTTCCGACAGGGCAGATCGCCGGCCTCGACCTCCAGCCGGTCATGAGTGGATTGGTGGCCGTGGAATATCTCTGGACGGACAATTTTTCCATCACCGCACAGTTCGATTATTATTCGCCGCCCTTTCACGGCACGGGGACCAGGGTCTTGGACAAGGGCGTGACCGAATCGGTCATCGGCGTCAGTTACCGGATCCTGCCCAGTCTGCTCTGGCAGGTGTACGGGGTCGAGAATTTGGATTTCATTACAGGGAGCGCGGCCGACTTTACGATCGCGACCCTGTTCACCTATCGGATGCGGTCGTAGACGTGAGTGCGGAGGCCGAAGACAGAGCAGCGGAATCTTGACATGTGCGGTGCCATATGTGAGGATGAGGCGATTTGTACACAACTGCTTTCGCTGCTTCGCCAGACCTTCTCAACACGACTATTCTCCATCGATATGAATACGTGCGTCCAATTGTCATGCTCTGACAAGGAGATTGTGCAATGTCTCTTTTAAAAAATATCCACAGTCCCGCTGATTTGAAGCGCCTGTCCCCTGAACAGTTTCCGGAACTATGCCAGGAGATTCGTGAGCAAATCCTCGCGGTGGTTTCGAATGTCGGGGGGCATCTGGCCTCCAATCTCGGTGTCGTGGAGTTGACGGTCGCCTTGCAATATCTCCTGGATACGCCGAACGATAAAATCGTCTGGGATACCAGTAATCAAGCCTATACCCACAAACTCCTGACCGGACGCCGGGAACAGTTCCACACGTTGCGGCAGTACGGTGGATTGAGCGGGTTCTGCAAGCGCGAAGAAAGTGCATACGATACCTTTAATGCAGGGCATGCCGGCACCGGTGTCTCGGCTGCCTTTGGAATGGTGGAAGCGCGTGAGCAACGGGGCGAGAAGCACAAGGTGGTTTGCGTCGTTGGCGACGGGGCGATGACTGCGGGGATGACTCTCGAGGGGTTGCACCACGCGGGTGGGACGAACAAGGACTTTCTTGTCGTGCTGAACGACAATCAAATGTCGATTTCCCGCAACGTCGGAGCCATTTCCGCCTACCTGAACCGGACCTTCACCGGAGAATTCTACGCGCGGATGCGTGAGGAAACCGGACAGCTGCTGCGCAAAATTCCCCACATCGGTCTGGAAGTGCAAAAGATCGCTCGTCGAGCCGAGGAATTGGCCAAAGGCGCCATTCTTCCCGGACTGCTGTTTGAGGAATTAGGCTTCCAATATGCCGGACCGATCGATGGGCACAACTTCGAGCATCTGCTACCGACGTTAGAAAACGTGCTGAAAATGAAGGGCCCGGTCCTGCTGCACGTGATCACGAAAAAAGGCTTGGGGTATCAAGCCGCCATGGACAACCCCGTCTGGTTCCATGCCTGCCCGCCGTTCGTGCGTGAAACGGGCGTGCCGGCGAAGAAAGCCGTGCGTCCCAGTTACACCAGCATGGCCGTCGATGCCCTGATCAAAGTGGCGCATCAAGACAAGCGAGTGGTCGCCATCACCGCCGCCATGTGTGAGGGCACCGGTCTGAATGCCTTTGAGAAGGAGTTTCCTGAGCGGATTTATGACGTGGGTATCGCTGAGCAGCATGCGGTGACCTTCGCGGCCGGTATGGCCGCGCAGGGGATGAAGCCGGTGGTGGCCCTGTATTCCACATTCTTGCAACGGGCCTACGATCAGGTCGTGCACGATGTGGCCACCCAGAACTTGCCGGTGACCTTCTGCATCGACCGTGGTGGACTCGTGGCCGAGGACGGCACGACCCACCATGGCGCATTCGATTTCGCGTTCCTGCGGCATGTGCCGAACATGGTCGTCGCCGCCCCCAAAGACGAGAACGAATTGCAGCATCTGATCAAGACCTGTGTGAGTTACGATGGTCCTGCTTCGGTTCGGTACGCGCGCGGCGTGAGCCTTGGGGTGCCGATGGATCCTGAGCCCACCACCCTGCCGATCGGCAAGGGCGAGCTGCTGCGGGAAGGGACGGATGTGGCGATCGTCGCGATCGGCGTCACCGTCTGGCCGGCCATGAAGGCCGCCGAGCGGTTGGCCCAGGAAGGCATTTCTGCCGCCGTAGTCAACGCCCGGTTTGCGAAGCCACTGGATACCGAACTCATCCTCAAGACGGCGAAGAACGTGCGATGCCTCGTGACGGTGGAAGAAGGCTGCAAGATGGGCGGATTCGGGTCCGCCGTCTTGGAAACCCTGTCCGAAGCCGGACTCTTGTTGCGCACCAAGGTGCTCGGGTTGCCCGATTGGTACATCGAGCAGGGGCCGCAGGACCTGTTGCGCGAACGGTATGGCCTGACCGCCGACGGGATCTATAACAGCGTCAAGGCCTTGTTTGGAGCCGGTGTGGTGGCTGACGACGCCGCTCGCCTCGCCTCGCTCGTGGGTAGCTTGCCGCACGGCGATGAGCAGGGGAGTTAAGGAAAATAAGAAATATAAAATAGAACGTCAAACGTACAAGCCTGAGAAGCTCAATGCATATCACCAGAAAAAAGACGCGGCAGATCACGGCGGGGTCGGTGAAGATCGGCGGAGATGCGCCGATTTCGGTCCAATCGATGTGCTCCACGGATACGCGCGACGTGAAGGCGACCGTGGAGCAGATTCGGCAGTTGGAAACCGCCGGGTGCGAGCTCATTCGCGTCGCGGTTCCAGACGAAGAGGCGGCGAATGCGCTACCGAAGATCAAAGCCGCGATGACCGTGCCGTTGATTGCCGACATTCACTTCGACCATCGCCTGGCTCTCAAGGCGGCCGAAGTTGTCGATTGCGTCCGTATCAACCCCGGCAACATCGGGGCCTGGTGGAAAGTGCAGGAGGTGATCAAGGCCGTCAACGAGCGGGGCATTCCCCTGCGCGTGGGCGTCAATGGCGGCTCGCTCGAACGCCCGCTGTTGGATAAGTATGGCTGGCCTTCGCCGGAAGCCCTGTCCGAATCAGCCTTGAACGCCGTGCATGCGCTCGAAGACGAAGGCTTCACCAACATGAAGGTGTCGCTCAAAGCTTCCGACGTGCACCACGCAATCGACGCATACTACCTGTTTTCCACCCAGTCCAATTACCCGCTGCACATCGGTATTACGGAAGCTGGCACCGCCATGACCGGCGCGGTCAAATCCGCGATCGGCCTCGGTTGGCTGCTCTCGCAAGGCATCGGCGACACATTACGCGTCTCGCTCGCTGCGGATCCGGTGGAAGAGGTCAAAGTCGGCTTTGAAATCCTCAAGTCGTTGGAGTTGCGTCATCGCGGCATCAACGTCATCGCCTGCCCGACCTGTGGGCGGGTCGAAATCGACGTGGTGCGCATGGCCAACGAGTTGGAAAAGAAACTGGGCCATATCAAAACTCCCCTGAATGTCTCGGTGCTTGGTTGCGTCGTGAACGGCATCGGCGAAGGCAAGGAAGCCGACATCGGCATTGCCGGCGGCGAAGGCAAAGGTATTCTCTTCAAGAAAGGGAAGCTGATGCGTAAGGTGCCCATGGACGAACTCATGGACACGCTGATTCACGAAGTCGAGCAGCTGGCCAAGGAAAAGGAGGCCGAAGCGTCCGGCGTCGCGCTGAACGGATCGTCGGATGAGCAAGCAGAGGCGGGTTGGGAATTGATGGGGCACGCGCCTGATGAGCAGTCCACCATTGTCCGCGACATTCCGGTGCTTCCGAGCAAGCCCTAGTCAGGACTCCTCCGATTGCCGGCTGTCTTGTTGAAGTTTCCTCTGTTTCCCCGTTCTTCGCGGTTGAGTTCCTGAGGCTCCCCCTTCTATAATCACGACCCGTGGCGCCGTACCCAAGTGGCTAAGGGAGCAGTCTGCAAAACTGCGATGCGGCGGTTCGAACCCGCCCGGCGCCTCCAACCCGTACTACGTGCGTACCGGCGGCTATTCAGACGAAGCCACTCTCCATTGTCGCCCCCGGAGAGAACCTTCCAGCGCCTTTCTTGGTGGCCGTGAATCTCGATAATTCAACTGCTAAACAGGATGTGGGGGGTAGTTCGTCAGGAGGTGAGAAGAGAACTAGCCCGATCAAAGTTGGTAGTCAGGATGATATAGATAAAATCCCCATTATCGACAGAGTATGGTTCAGAGTGATGCTGGCTTTTCTTCCGGTCGTTCCGGGTTTTTTCATCGCTCTATTTTCGTACTACCAGTACTTACACAATCAGGCCATTTTCTCGACTACACAGGAAACCCTCAGGGTAAGTCAATCCGCATTCCGATCGACGGAGTGGATGCAACGCCCATGGGTTGGCATCTCGACATTACTTGGTAATCCAGGCTCTCTCGGCATGTGCCTGATGCCTGAGCTGGAGTATAAATACGATGGGAAATGTAAACCCAAGCGACCTGACGTCTTTACTTATATTACATCGAAGGAGAAATTGAGAGGTTATGTTGCGGTGAGAAATACCGGAAATTCTCCGGCTATTGGCACGGTTCTGAAGGCCCGCTGGTGTGTTTCTGCTAAACCACCTGATGTGCCACCTGCATTTGTCGAGTGCTCGAACACAGAACAGACAGGGCAGCCTTGGACGGATGGGCCACGAGTATTATTTCCAGGAAACGGGGATTCGACACTAGATGTTACTGGCACGTTCTTTGTTCCAACAGAGGACGTTGTGGCAATCAGAAAGAAAGAGAAGTGGTTTTATTACATCGGAACGGTCACTTATGATCGCGAGGATAAACCACTCGATCATGCGCCCGCGTACTCAACTGACTTTTGCATCTTTTACGATCCTCGCGGCCATGGAGAGGACTTTTCTCTGTACTATTGTCCCCGCGGTAATATAGCACGGTAATGCCGCAGGATAAGCTGGGATAACTTTCATTCGACCTGCATTACCTATGGCGTGATAGTAGTTCCGTCATTGGATGTATCCTTGTACGTCCCTTTCCCCCTCTCAACAAAATA
>ERZ1645185.953-NODE-953-length-12166-cov-8.507225_pt1 | contig 12166 bp, 9 predicted proteins | sample MGYA00575351_ERZ1645185 | MGnify/ENA primary metagenome ERZ1645185 (study PRJEB40838, sample SAMN11284767) | freshwater sediment metagenome | isolation source: river sediment | host: Sediment | place: India: Jana village, Kanpur | collected 2015-12-17 ...
ACGCTTATTCGGCCGCGTCTTCGTCCAGCGCCTTCATCGACAGGCGGATGCGGCCTTGCTTGTCGACTTCCAGCACCTTGACCTTGACCACATCGCCTTCCTTGAGCTTGTCGGAGACCTTCTCGACGCGCTCGTTGGAGATCTGCGAAACGTGTACCAGGCCGTCCTTGCCCGGGGCGATGGTGACGAACGCGCCGAAATCCATGATCTTGGCGACTTTGCCTTCATAGATGCGGCCCGGCTCGACGTCGGAAGTGATCGACTCGATGCGCTGGCGCGCGGCTTCGGCGGCGGCGTTGTTGACCGAAGCGATGGTGATGGTGCCGTCGTCTTGGATGTCAATCTGGGTGCCGGTTTCCTTGGTGATGGCCTGGATGACCGAACCGCCCTTGCCGATCACTTCGCGGATCTTGTCCGGATGGATCTTGATGGTCAGCAGGCGCGGCGCGTATTCCGACATCTCGGCGCGCGGCGCCGACAGCGACTTGGCCATTTCGCCGAGGATGAACAGACGGCCCTGCTTGGCCTGATCCAAAGCGATCTTCATGATTTCTTCGGTGATGCCTTCGATCTTGATGTCCATCTGCAGCGCGGAAATGCCATGCTCCGAACCGGCGACCTTGAAATCCATGTCGCCGAGATGGTCTTCGTCACCGAGGATGTCGGACAGCACCACGAAATCATTGCCTTCCTTGACCAGACCCATGGCGATGCCGGCAACCGGTGCTTTCAGCGGAATGCCGGCGTCCATCATGGCCAGCGAGGAACCGCAAACCGATGCCATCGAGGACGAACCGTTCGACTCGGTGATTTCCGAGACGCAGCGGATGGTGTACGGGAATTCCTCCATGGTCGGCATCACCGCCTGCACGCCGCGCTTGGCGAGGCGGCCATGGCCGATTTCGCGGCGTTTCGGGCCCATCATGCGCCCGGCTTCACCGACCGAGTACGGAGGGAAGTTGTAATGGAACATGAAGTTTTCTTTGTACTCGCCGGACACGGCGTCGATGATCTGGCCGTCACGGGCGGTGCCGAGGGTGGCGACCACCAGAGCCTGGGTTTCACCGCGGGTGAACAGGGCCGAGCCGTGGGTGCGCGGCAGCACCGAAGTGCGCGCACTGATCGGACGCACGGTGGTCAGGTCGCGGCCGTCGATGCGGACTTTCGAGCTAAGTACCGAACCGCGCATGGTCTGGTATTCCAGTTCGCCGAATTCCTTGCTGAGATCACCGGCCTGCCAGGCATTGGCTTCGGCCTGTTCTTTCAGCGATTCCAGCACGTCCTTCTTGATCTTGGAGATGGCGTCGCGGCGTTCCAGTTTTTCGCGGATGGCGAAGGCTTCGGTCAGCCGGTTGCCGACAGCCGCCTTCAACGCGCCGATCATGGCTTCGTTCTTGGCCGGAGCCTGCCAATCCCAACGGCTGACGCCGACTTCGGCAACCAGTTCGTTGATGGCGGTGATGGCGGCCTGCAGTTGCTGGTGGCCGAACATGACCGCGCCGAGCATCTGCTGTTCGCTCAGCAGGGCGGCTTCGGATTCCACCATCAACACGGCATTGGCGGTGCCGGCGACGACCAGCTCCAGCTGGGAGGTCGCCAGTTCGGTGGTGCTCGGGTTGAGGATGTACTGGCCGTTGGCGAAACCGACCTTGGCGGCACCGATCGGGCCGTTGAACGGCGCGCCGGACAGCGACAGGGCGGCGGAAGCGCCGATCAGCGCCAGGATATCGCCGTCGACTTCCGGATTCATCGAAACCACGGTGGCGATGATCTGGACTTCGTGATGGAAACCTTCAGGGAACAGCGGACGGATCGGACGGTCGATCAGACGGGAAATCAGGGTTTCCTTTTCGGTCTGGCGCCCTTCGCGCTTGAAGAAACCGCCCGGAATGCGGCCGCCGGCATAGAACTTCTCCTGGTAATCGACGGTCAGCGGGAAGAAGTCCAGGCCTTCACGCTGGCTCTTGTTGGCGACGGCGGTGACCAGCACCACGGTACCGTCGGCGCTGACCAGCACCGAGCCGCTGGCTTGGCGCGCGATTTCACCGGTTTCGATGCTGACCTGGTGTTTGCCGTACTGGAAGGTTTTCACGATTTTTGCCACTGTATTATCCTCTTTGATTTCCGCGGGCGCGGCCACATGCCGCGCCTTGATGTATCACGTTTTGAAACTGTAAAAAACAACGCGGCGCCGAGGCGCCGCGAAGGGTATTGATGCTTAACGACGCAGGCCGAGGCGCTGGATCAGGGCCTGGTAGCGGGAGCCGTCCTTCTTCTTCAGGTACGCCAGCAGACTGCGGCGCTGGTTGACCATGGTCAGAAGGCCGCGGCGGGAATGGTGGTCTTTCTTGTGGACCTTGAAGTGTTCGGAAAGGTCTTCGATACGGGCGGTCAAAAGCGCGATCTGGACTTCCGGGGAGCCGGTGTCGGTGGCGCTGCGCTTGTGTTCGCCGATGACTTTACTGGTGTCGATGGACATGTGGTTCTCTCTGAAGATGCGAATTCGGCAGAAGCGCGCTGCGCAACCGCCATAACCGCCGGTTAATGAAACTCCGAACCGGACCGGCTCGAAGCCCGCATATTATACCTGATTCGGCCTTTATTGCCAGTCCGTATTCAGTTGACTGCCGCCCAGCGGAACAGGCGCCGGACGTGGATCCTGCCCTGTGCATCCAGCGTTGCCAGCCCCAGGCTGCGGCCGCTTTCATCGCAAAGCTGAACCAAATCCTCGCCGGCGTTCAGACTGTCGGTATAAACCGCCTGACCCATCGCCACGCGATGGGCCCGATCGGCGTCCAGATGGCATTTCGGTACCGCAACCAATGCCTGTTCAATCGGCAGCAATACCGCATCCAGCGTCTGTTCACCCTGTTCGGCCAGCGCCTGAAGCGTCTCAATGGAGAACATCTGCCGGTCACGGAACGGATCCACCCACAGGCGGCGCAGCGCGGCGACGTGCGCGCCGCAGCCCAGGCGCTCGCCGAGGTCGCGCACCAGGCTGCGGATATAGGTTCCTGAGCCGCATTCGACCTCGAGCGTGAATTCGGCATCCGTGCACTGCAACAGGCGCATGTGGCGGATGCTGACCGGGCGCGCCGGCAAATCGATGCTTTCGCCCCGTCGCGCTTTCGCATACAGCGGTTCGCCGCCCTGCTTGAGCGCGGAATAGATCGGCGGCACCTGCAGGATGTCGCCGGTGAATTCGGGAAGCAGGCTTTGCAGGCGCAACTCCGTGCCCGGGTCTACCGGTCTTTGCTGCAGAACGCTGCCTTCGGCATCGTCGGTATCGGTGGTGATGCCGAGCCTTGCGATGACACGGTAGGCTTTGTCGTTGCCGAGCAGGATACCGGCGGCCTTGGTGGCTTCACCCAGGCATATCGGCAGTACGCCGGTCGCCAGCGGATCGAGCGCGCCGGTGTGGCCGGCTTTCTCGGCCTTGAACAGGTTGCGGACTTTCTGCAGCGCCTGGTTGGAACTGAGACCCTGCGGCTTGTCCAGCAGGACCAGGCCGTCGACCGGCCGGCGCGGGAATACGAACTGGGCTTTCTTCATGACGCGGGCGCCGCTGGCAGGCGGTCAGCCCTGTACGGGCTTGGCGCCCTCGCGCAGCAGGGCGTCGATGCGCTCGCCACGGTCGACGGAATCGTCGTAATGGAAATGGATCTCCGGCACATGCCGCATCTTGACCGCATGCGCCAGCTGAAAACGCAACTCCGGCGCCAGGCCGTTGAGCGCCTTGACCGCCTCTTTCGACGACTCCGGCATCAACGCGGTCACGTACACCTTGGCGTGCGCCATATCGCGCGTCACTTCCACATCCGATACGCTGACCGACGGCAGGCCGTGCTCGCGCACGGCGGCGTGCACGATCAGACCCAGCTCGCGGCGGAGCTGGGCCGATACGCGGTCGGTGCGGTGGAAGGACTTCTTCGCCATTACAGGCTGCGCGCCACTTCGATACGCTCGAAGCATTCGATCTGGTCGCCGGGCCTGACGTCGTTGTAGGCCTTGACCGCGATGCCGCATTCGGTGCCGCTGCGGACCTCTTCGACGGCGTCCTTGAAGCGGCGCAGGCTTTCCAGTTCGCCCTCGAACACCACCACGCTGTTGCGCAGCACGCGGATCGGTTTGTTGCGCTTGACCGAACCCTCGACGACCAACGAACCGGCGACAGCACCGAACTTGGAGCTGCGGAACACGTCGCGGACCTCGGCGATGCCGATGATTTCCTCGCGGATCTCGACGCCCAGCAGGCCGGAAGCGACCTGTTTGACCTGGTCGATGACGTCGTAGATGATCGAGAAGTAGCGCAGGTCGATGCCGTTGTTCTCGATGATCCGGCGCGCGCTGGCATCGGCGCGGACATTGAAGCCGATGACCACGGCCTTGGAGGCGGCCGCCAGGGTCGCGTCGGATTCGGTGATGCCGCCGACGCCGGAAGACACCACGTTGATGCGGATCTGCTCGTTCGACAGCGCCGTCAGCGATTCGCACAGGGCCTGCACGGAACCGTTGACATCGGCCTTGACCAGCAGGTTGAGGGACTGCTGGGCGTTGCCGGCCCCCATCTGCGCCATCACGTCTTCCATGCGCGAACCCGGCTGCTTCAGCAGTCGCGATTCGCGGCTCTTGGTTTCCCGCTGCTGCGCGACTTCACGCGCCAGACGCTCGTCGGCCACGACCACGAAATCGTTACCGGCATCGGGCACCCCGGACAGGCCGAGCACCTGCACCGGAATCGACGGGCCGGCACTGTCGGTCTGTGCGCCGTTCTCGTCGAACAGCGCGCGCACGCGTCCGTACTGCAGTCCGCTGACCAGGTAATCGCCTTTCTTCAAGGTACCTTCCTGGACCAGCACGGTGGCAACCGGGCCACGGCCCTTGTCGAGCGCGGACTCGATCACCACGCCGGTGGCGCGGGAGTCGACGGTCGCCTTCAGCTCCATGACCTCGGCCTGCACCGAAATGGCCTCCAGCAGGGTATCGATGCCGTCGCCGGTTTTGGCGGAGACCGGCACGAACTGGACGTCGCCGCCCCATTCTTCTGGCACCACTTCCAGCTTGACCAGACCCTGCTTGACGTTGTCCGGATTGGCGTCGGACTTGTCCATCTTATTGACCGCGATGATCAACGGCACGCCGGCCGCTCGCGCGTGCTTGACCGCTTCTTCGGTCTGCGGCATGACGCCGTCGTCGGCAGCGACCACCAGGACCACGATGTCGGTCAGTTTGGCGCCGCGCGCGCGCATCGAGGTGAAGGCGGCATGGCCGGGTGTATCGAGGAAGCTGATGACGCCGCGCGGAGTGACCACGTGGTAGGCGCCGATATGCTGGGTGATGCCGCCGGCTTCGCCGCTGGCGACCTTGGTGCGGCGGATGTAGTCGAGCAGCGAGGTCTTGCCGTGATCGACGTGACCCATGATGGTGACCACCGGCGGACGCGTGACTTTCTCGCCCTTGGCTTCATCGGCGAGCGCGATCAGCGCCATCTCGGCGCTGTTGTCGGAAGCGGCAACGGCTTTATGGCCCAGTTCTTCGACCACCAGCACTGCGGTGTCGTGATCGATGACTTCGTTGATGGTCACCATCATGCCCATCTTGAACAGCGCCCGGACGACCTCGGAACCCTTGAGCGCCAGCCTGTTGGCCAGTTCGGAAACGACGATGGTATCGCCGATGGCGACTTCACGGGTGATCGGCGCCGTGGGTTTCGAGAAGCCGTGCTGTCCGGTCGCGGTGCGTGACGCTTCCATGGCACGGACTTTCGGTTTTTTCTTGCCGGCGCCGGCGCGGCGTTCGCGCTCGGCGGCGGTCAGGTGCAGCTGGCCGCTGACCACGTGAATCGCCGAATCCTCGTCGATTTCGTTGTCGACCATGGCATGCGAGCCGCGTACGCGCCCTTTGGCAGGCTTGGCCGGTACCTTTTCCTTGAGGGCTTTCGCCGGCTCGTGGCGGATGGCTTCGGTCTTGTGCGGCTTGTGTCCGTGTTTCTCGTCGCGTTCGCGGCGTGATTCATGGCCGGCTTCGCCCGCGGCTTCCGGCTTTCCGGAAATATCCAGGACCGGGACGCTGGCTTTCTCGGCCAGCTGCTTCGCCAGACGTTCCTTCTCCGCTTTTTCGGCATCGAGCTGTTCGCGACGACTCCGGTCGAGCTCGCTCAGGCGCGCCTGTTCGTCGGCATTCCGGTTTTTTGATTCCTCGAGCTTGCGCAGGATCTCTTCGCGCTCGCTGCTGGCGGGAACGCTGACCTCATCGCGCTTGACGTAGGTGCGTTTCTGGCGCACTTCGACCGCGACGGTGGTCTTGGCCTTGCCGGAGCCGGTCATGGTGATTTCTTCGGTGGTGCGGCGGTTGATGGTGATCTTGCGCGGCGCCGCCGCTTCCTCGGCAGGCTTGTCTGTCTTTCCGTGCGCCCGGCGCAGGAACCCCAGCAGCTTGATCTTTTCGGTGCTGCTGACGGCCTGGTCGGGGCCGGAAAACTCCATGCCGGCGTCCGACAGCTGCTTGAGCAGCTTGTCGACGGGCATTCCCACGATTTTAGCCAACGATCCTACGGTTACTTCTGACATGGAGGTGTCGATCCTTGAATGTGCGGTGCTTACAACCGGGACAACGGAAAAAATGACTTAAGCGGATTGTTCGAGGCGCGCGATTTCGCTGGCACGGGCCGCCAGGATCAGGGCCGAAGCCTTTTCCATGCCCATATCCTCGATATCGCTGATTTCATCGGCCGCCAGTTCCGCCAGGTCGTCCTGGGTCGAGACGCCGCGTTCCGACAAAGCGAATGCGACCGATTCGGTCATGCCCTCGAGCGCCAGCAGATCGGCGGCTGGCATGTGTTCCTCGAGTTCTTCTTCCGCGGCCAGGGCCTCGTTCAGCAGGGCGTCGCGGGCACGGGCGCGCAGTTCTTCGACGATGTCCTCGTCGAAACCTTCGATAGCCAGCAGCTCGGCGGCCGGCACGTAGGCGATTTCCTCGACCGTGTTGAAACCTTCGGAAACCAGGATGCCGGCGATTTCCTCGTCGACTTCCAGTTTTTCGACGAAGGTGGCGCGCGCGACCGCCTGCTCCGCTTCGCTCTTCGCGGCGACCTGGTCCTGGGTCATGACATTGAGCTGCCATCCGGTCAGACGGCTGGCCAGACGCACGTTCTGGCCGCCCTTGCCGATGGCCTGGGCCAGTTTGTCTTCGGCCACGGCGATGTCCATCGAATGCTTTTCCTCATCGACGATGATCGACTGCACTTCCGCCGGCGCCATGGCGTTGATCACGAACTGGGCCGGATTCTCGGACCAGAGCACGATATCGACGCGTTCGCCGTTGAGTTCGTTCGACACCGCCTGCACGCGCGAACCGCGCATGCCGATGCAGGCACCGATCGGGTCGGTGCGGTGGTCGTGGGCCAGTACCGCGATCTTGGCGCGGTCGCCCGGATCACGGGCGGCGCCCTTGATCTCGACCAGGCCCTGACCGACTTCCGGCACCTCGAGCTTGAACAGCTCGATCATGAACTCCGGCGCCACGCGTGAAATCACCAGCTGAGGACCGCGGGTCTCGGTGCGGGTCTCGGCCAGATAGCCGCGCACGCGGTCGCCCGGGCGCAGGACATCGCGCGAAATCGCCTTGTCCTTCGGGATGATGGCTTCGGCGTTGCCGCCGAGGTCGATGTAGACGTTGCCGCGCTCGGCGCGCTTGACCACGCCGTTGACCAATTCGCCGACGCGGTCCTGCCACTGCTCGAGCACCAGCGCCCTTTCGGCCTCGCGCACGCGCTGGACGATCACCTGCTTTGCGGCCTGCGCCGAGATCCGTCCGAACTCCGGATTGTCGATCAGCTGTTCGATGAATTCACCGACTTCGGCGTCTTCGCGCTCATCGACGGCGTCCATCAGCCGGATCATGCGGTCGGGAGATTCCATCACCACGTCGTCGGCCACCACTTCCCAACGGCGGAAAGTTTCGTAGCTGCCGTCCTTCGGGTTGATCGCGACGCGGATCGCGACATCTTCGTCGTGGTAGCGCTTCTTGGCGGCGGAAGCCAGGGCCGACTCCATCGCCTGGATTATCACGTTCCGGTCGACGCCTTTCTCGTTCGCCACCGCGTCCATCACCAGTAATAGTTCTTTACTCACAATGCCACTCCGTTTCAATCGGCCAAGCCGAAATTAGTGCTTACCGGGCGCGGGTTTTCCGCGTCCGCCTTTGGGTGCCGCGACCAGACCAAGCGCCACCAGATCGGGCACCAGGCGGGCTTTATCGATATTGCCGATGGCGACGGTAAACTCCCTGCCGTCGACATCGATGACTACATTGGTATCCTCGACACGCAACAGGCGGCCCTGCAGGCGTCGGCGGCCGTCCTGCGGCATTCCGAGACTGACCTTGATCTGCTGGCCGATTTCGCGTACGAAATGCGGCAGCGTGAACAGCGGACGGTCGATGCCGGGCGAAGACACTTCCAAGGTGTACTGGGTCGCGATCGGATCATTGACGTCAAGGCTGCCGGATATTTCACGGCTGACCGCCTCGCAATCCTCGATCGAGACCGGGCGGCCCGGCGCATCGATGTAGACGCGCAGCAAGGCGCTGCCCGCAGATGGCGAAAACTCCACGCCCAGCAGTTCGAGACCGAGGCCGTTGACGGTCGGCTCCAACAGGTCTTTCAATTCCAGCGCTTTGCCGCTCATTGCCATATCACCGACTCCATGCCTGAATCGCGCTAACAAAAAAGGGCCAAAAGGCCCTCTTCCGGTACTTCCTAGTTCCGGCGCCCGTCAGCCGTACAGCGCTCCGGACTAGCCATACAACCGGCCTTGGCCTGTTGCTTGAAAAACTGGTAGCGGGGGCAGGATTTGAACCTACGACCTTCGGGTTATGAGCCCGACGAGCTGCCAGACTGCTCCACCCCGCATCAGCGAAGGGTCATTATAGCGGATACTGCCTGGGCTTTACAAGCCCTGCTTAACCGGACGGAAACGCCCTGAGGCACCAGGACAGCAGGGAGTTCGAGAAAATACCCAGCAGCAGCAGAGCCGATGCGTTGACCGCGAAGGCGGCACGCAGGTGCATGTCGGCGTTGATTTCCGCCGGCTCGGCTTCCGATTTCTCGAAAAACATCGCGCGAATCAGTTTCAGGTAGTAGAAAGCACCGACTACGGCGCTGACCACGGCCAGGATGGCCAACCACTGGTAGCCGCCGACCAGCGCCGCCTGGATCACCTGCAGCTTGGCGAAAAAGCCCAGGAACGGCGGTATGCCGGCCAGCGAGGCGATGACGAACAGGATAAGGAACGCATAGCCGGGACTCTTGCTCCACAGCCCCCGGAAACCGTCGATGTCATCGGCCTCGAAACCGGCACGGCTGAGCAGGATCAGCGATCCGAAGGCCGCCACCGCCATGATGCCGTAGCTGATCGCATAGAACATGGATGCGGCATATCCGCCGGCGCCGCCGCCGACGAAGCCGAGAAGCAGGAAGCCGACGTGCGAAATGGTCGAGTACGCCAGCAGCCGCTTGAAGCTGGCCTGCACCAGGCCCATTAAATTGCCCAGAACCAGCGACATCGCCGACAGGCCGGCGACCAGCGGAATCCAATCGCCGGCAGCCGTGCCGGAGGCCGACTCCAACAGGCGGTAGGCCATGGCGAACGCCGCCATTTTCGGCGCCGAGGCGATGAACGCGGTGACCGCGGTCGGTGCGCCTTGGTAGACATCGGGCAGCCACATATGGAACGGCACCGCGCCGAGCTTGAAGGCGATGCCGGCCAGCACGAACACCACCCCGAGGGTGAACATCATCGGCGCAGCGGTCAGGCCCGATGCCGCATGGATGGCTTCGATCTGCAGACTGCCGGTCGCCCCGTACAGCATCGACATGCCGTACAGCAGCAGGCCGGAGGCGATGGCGCCGAGCACGAAATACTTCATCGCCGCTTCCGAGGCGCGAGGGTTGTCGCGGTCGAAGGCCACCAGCCCGTAGGAACTCAACGCCAACAGCTCAAGCCCGAGGTACAGCACGGTCAGGTTTCCGGCCGACACCATCAGCATCATGCCGAGCACCGCGAACAGGCAGAGCACATAGAACTCGGACTTGAACAGCCCGCGCTCGCTGAGGTAGGGCTTGGCATAGATGAAAGCGAACGCGGTCACGGCGTAGATGCCGATCTTCAGGACATCGCCGGCGATGTCGCGAACGAACATGCCCGAAAACGCGGTCACGGTTTCCGGCACCATGTCGCGTACGGTCAACAGCACCGCCGATGCCAGCACCGCGATGGCCAGGAAGTGGATCAGCGCCCTCCTCCTGGCGTCGATGAACAGGTCAGTCATCAGCAGCGTGAAGGCCGCCGCGCAGATGAACAGCTCGGGAAGGATGACGTGCAGGTCGGCGGGATTGAAGGCGGGAGCGGTCATGAACGGTACCTCAGAGCTTGGTTTGCACGAGGTGATCGACCAGCGCGGCAATCGGCGCATCCATCAAATCGACCAGCGGTTTCGGATAGACGCCCAGGGCGATGACGCCGACGGCGAACAGGCCCAGCATCCAGGCCTCGCGCGCATTGATGTCGGTCAGCTCGGCGACATGGCGGTTGGCGACGTCGCCGAAGATCACGCGCTTGACCATCCACAGCGTGTAGGCGGCGCCGAGCACCAGGGTGACCGCGGCGAAGAAGGCGATCAGCGGGTGCGCCTGGAAGCTGGCGATGATCACCATGAACTCGCCGACGAAGCCACTGGTTCCGGGCAAGCCGGCATTGGCCATCGCGAACAGCACGAAAAACCCGGCAAACCAGGGCATGGTGTTTATCACCCCGCCGTAATCCTTGATCATCCGGCTGTGCATGCGGTCGTACAGGACGCCGACGCAGCTGAACATCGCGCCGGAAATGAAGCCGTGCGAAATCATCTGCACCATGCCGCCCTGCAGGCTCAGGCGCGCGCCTTCGAGGTTGCCGTCGGCGCGGACCATCGAGAACACGATGAAGCTGGCCAGGGTGACGAAACCCATGTGCGCGATAGAGGAATAAGCAATCAGCTTCTTCATGTCCTCCTGGACCAGCGCTACGAAACCGATGTAGACCACGGCCACCAGCGACAGTGCGATCACCAGCCAGGCCCACTCCTGCGATGCGTCTGGCACGATCGGCAGGCTGAAGCGCAGGAATCCGTAACCGCCGATCTTCAGCATGATCGCGGCCAGGATCACCGAACCGCCGGTCGGCGCCTCGACGTGCGCATCCGGCAGCCAGGTATGCACCGGGACCATCGGCACCTTGACCGAGAACGCGGCCAGGAACGCGAAGAACAGCCACATCTGTTCGCTGGCGTTCAGCGGCAGGTCGGCCCACAGCGCAAGATCGAACGATCCGGACTTCAGGTACAGGTATATCAATCCGATCAGCATGAACACCGAGCCGAGGAAGGTGTAAAGGAAGAACTTGATGCTGGCGTAAATGCGCCGCGGCCCGCCCCAGATGCCGATGATGATGAACATCGGGATCAGCATGCCTTCGAAGAAGATGTAGAACAGCATGGCATCGAGCGCGCTGAACACGCCGATCATCAGCCCTTCGAGCACCAGCATGGCGGCGAAATACTGGTGCGCGCGGTTTTCGATCGAATGCCAGGAGCCCATCAGCACCAGCACCGTGGTGAAGGCCGTAAGCAGGATCAGGGCCACCGAAATGCCGTCCACGCCCAGGCTGTAGTTGATGTTGAACGCCGGCAGCCACGGCACCAGTTCGACGAACTGCATCGCTGCCGAGCCTTGGTCGATGCCGGCGTACAGCTGGACGCTGAGGGCGAACGTCACCACGCTGATGGCCAGCGCAAGGATCTTGGCGGCTCCCGCGCGGCGGTCGCCGAGCAGGAATACCAGCAGGCCGCCGAGGACCGGAAGCCAGATCAGTGTGCTGAGTAGCGGCAGTTGGGAGACCATGCAGGGATTCCTTGAGGCTTAGTTGGCGGCGCGCAGGACGGCGGTCATCAACAGGATGAGTCCGAAAATCATCGCGATCGCATAGGTGGTCATGCGCCCGCTCTGCAGGCCGCGCACGGCACCGGCGATGCGGCCGACCAGACTGGCGCTGCCGTTGACCATGACGCCGTCGATCAGGCCGGCATCGACCCAGGCCCAGGCTTTCCTGCCGAGCGCGATGCCGCCGCC
>ERZ1645185.954-NODE-954-length-12165-cov-4.234930_pt1 | contig 12165 bp, 8 predicted proteins | sample MGYA00575351_ERZ1645185 | MGnify/ENA primary metagenome ERZ1645185 (study PRJEB40838, sample SAMN11284767) | freshwater sediment metagenome | isolation source: river sediment | host: Sediment | place: India: Jana village, Kanpur | collected 2015-12-17 ...
GATCAGGGGAACCACCGTATTCAAAAATTCGACGGAAACGGCACGTTCCTCTGCGCCTGGGGAAATCGAGGGAAGACCGAAGGTCAATTGAACTTTCCATCCGGTGTTGCCGTCGACAAAGAGGGGGCGGTGTATGTCGTTGATAGCGGCAATCATCGCGTCATCAAGTATGTGCCGACAGATGAGGAATTAAATCGGGGGAAAGAGGAGCGTGAGCGAGCGCAGGCGGTGAGTGACTACCCTGCTCCGGGAAATCTGGCCATCAAGCCGGGCGACACGGAAACCTTCTTGAGTTGGCTTGATGTGCCGAAGGCGGTCTCTTACAACCTGTATTTCCACACCTCGCCGAATCTGAGCCAGGAGGGCGGGACGAAGATCGAGGGTGTGACCAGTCCCTACAACCATACCGGCCTGACCAATGATCAGGCCTATTTCTATGCGCTGACTGCGGTCTATGAGGATGGGACCGAGAGCAAGTTGTCAGAAGAAGTGTCGGCGACGCCGGTTCTGATCGACATCACGGCGCCTCAGACACCTTATGCCGTGGTGAATCATGGCGCATTCATGACGAATTCGCCGGAAGTCGTGGTCACGATTTCCGCCACCGACCTCGATACGGGTGTTGCCGCGTACTATATCTCGGAAAATCCGATGACCCCAATGGCGGGCACGCCGGGCTGGGTTGAGGTTCCGCCGGCTATTAAGTTCGGTGCGACCATCCCCTTCATTCTTTCTCCGGGGGACGGACAGAAAACCGTCATTGTCTGGTTCAAAGATCTTGGTAACAATATTTCCACGCCGGCGAGCGCCACGATTCTCGTCAATACCTCGGGCTACCTCTGCGTCTCCAAATGGGGCAAGCCGGGTCGCGGTGCCTCCCTGCTGCACGGCGGCGAATTCATGGCGCCGATGTACGGACTCGCCATCGATCAACAGGGTTCCCTCTTCGTCGTCGATAACGGGAACAACCGCATTCAGAAATTTGACCGTAACGGAAATTTCATTATTTTGTGGGGAAATTTCGGCGCGGCCAATGCGAACTTTCACAATCCGACCGGCATCGCCTGCGACGCGAAGGGCGATGTCTACGTGGTCGATACGAACAACCACCGGGTGCAAAAGTTCGACGGGAAATTGGGCGGCTACCTGATGAAATTCGGATCGCGCGGGAATGGTGAAGGCCAATTCAACGCGCCGTGGGGCATCGCGATCGATCGCGTGCGCGGGTACATTTACGTGGTAGATAGCGCCAACTTCCGCGTACAGAAGTTTGACATGAGCGGGGAGTTCATCATGTCGTGGGGGAGTTTCGGAAACGGTGACGGCCAGTTTTACTTCCCGCGCGGCATTGCCGTCGATCAGGCGGACGGCACCGTGTACGTCGTTGATATGGGCAATCACCGCGTGCAGAAGTTCGATACGAGTACCAACGTGCTGCCTCAGTTACTCACCAAATGGGGGGGCAGTTCCGAGGCCGGCCACGCCAGCAGTCCGCTGGCGCAGGAAGCCGGGCAGTTGCGGTCACCCTGGGGCATTGCGGTTGATGGGCAGGGTGACGTGTATGTCACCGACACCGGCAATCATCGCATTGAAAAATTCGACCGGGAAGGCAATTTCATTGCCCAGTGGGGTGGATTTGGTGGTGGCGACGGGCAGTTCAACTTCCCGTACGGCATTGTCGTGGATCCACGGGGCAGTGTCTTTGCCGTCGACAGCGGTAATACCCGAGTCCAGCAATTCATGCCGGCTGAGGAAGGCAGCGAGCGGTTGCAGGAAGAGGCGGATGCCGCAGCGGAGCTCGGGCAGATGGATCGTACCACGAAGGTCTAACGGGAACGGGCAGGAAGCCCGGGAGAGGGTGGCGGCTGATGTTAGAGAAGGAGATTCGGCTCGGGTTGACCTATGACGATGTCGTCTTGGTTCCGGCGAAATCGCAGGTCCTCCCGAGTGAGGTTGACACACGGACTCGCTTGTCTCGGAATATTCAGCTGAACATTCCCATCGTCAGCGCTGCGATGGACACCGTGACTGAAGCGCGCCTCGCCATCGCCATGGCGCAGGAGGGCGGCATCGGCATTGTGCACCGAGTGTTGTCCCCGGTGGATCAGGCGGCAGAAATCGATCGGGTCAAGAAGTCCGAAAGCGGGATGATCCTTGATCCCATTACCATTGCACCGGATCAGACCATTCGCGATGCCCATGAGTTGATGGCCAAGTACAGAATTTCAGGTATTCCGGTCACCAAGGCCGGCAAGTTGGTCGGCATCCTCACGAATCGTGATTTGCGCTTCGAGACGAGGATGGACCTGAAGGTCTCCCAGGTGATGAAGCGGGATAAACTCGTCACGGCGCCGGAAGGTACCAGTCTGGAAAAGGCTCGTGAGATCCTGCACGAGCACCGGATTGAGAAACTGCCGGTCGTCAACAAGCAGTTCGAACTCAAGGGGCTCATCACGATTAAGGACATTGAGAAGCGGATTAAATACCCCAATGCCTGCAAGGATGCTCATGGGCGTTTGCGGGTCGGGGCCGCGTTAGGTGTCGGTCCGGATACTTCCGATCGGGTGGCCTTGCTCGTGAAAGCGGGAGTGGACGTCGTGGTGGTGGATACGGCGCATGGGCATTCCCAGGCCGTGCTCGATACGGTGAAGATGGTCAGAAAGGCGTACCCGCAACTGGACATCATCGCGGGTAACATCGCCACCGCCCAGGCGGCCAAGGATTTGGTCAAAGCCGGTGTGGATGCGGTGAAAGTCGGAGTCGGGCCAGGCTCCATCTGCACGACCCGCATGGTGTCCGGGGCCGGGATGCCGCAATTGACGGCGATCGGCGATTGCGCCAGAGCATTGGCTGGGTCCAATATCCCGGTGATCGCCGATGGCGGGATCAAGTATTCCGGCGATATTACAAAAGCCCTGGCGGCTGGTGCTTCAGTTGTCATGTTGGGCAGTTTGTTGGCAGGGACGGAAGAAGCCCCCGGTGAGACGGTGCTATTTCAGGCTCGAACCTACAAGGTCTACCGCGGAATGGGTTCGATCGGAGCAATGGAGCGAGGCGGCGGCGATCGATACGGACAGGGTGGGCGACCGACTCCAAAGCTCGTTCCCGAAGGCATTGAAGGCCGAGTTCCCTACAAGGGCCTCTTGGCTCCGCACATCTACCAAATGGTCGGTGGCGTGAAGTCCGGGATGGGCTACTGCGGGTGCAAGACCATTCCCGAGCTGCAACAAAAAGCGACGTTCATTCGTCAGACGCTGGCCGGCCTTCGGGAGGGGCATGTACACGACGTCATCATCACCAAGGAAGCGCCCAATTATCGTACTGATTGGGAATAGCATTCGTACAGGTGGAAGGTGAATCGTCCCTTCCCCTGTTCTTCATCCCCCGCACTGAACCTCTAACGTATTTCATCCCAAGCGCTTATGGAACTTTGGCACGATCGAATTCTCGTTCTTGATTTCGGCTCCCAATACACGCAACTGATTGCACGACGTATCCGAGAAGCGCAGGTCTATTCGCAAATTCTGCCCTGCACCGTGTCGCTCGCGACTATCCTGGCCTATCGGCCCAAAGGCATTGTGCTCTCTGGCGGGCCTTCCAGCGTCTACGACAAAAAATCCCCCAAGGTGCCCAAGGAGTTGTTTGACCAGGGCATTCCGATTCTCGGCATCTGCTATGGGATGCAGCTGGTGACCCACCTGCAGGGCGGCGATGTGGAAAGGGCGCAGCACCGAGAATTCGGCCGGGCCGAGCTCAGGCTTGATGATCGGTCGGATCTGTTCAAGGGCATTGGCACAAACGGTTCGACGATCGTTTGGATGTCGCACGGCGATCGCATTGAACGAATGCCTCCGGGATTCCGTTCTATCGCGCACACCGACAACTCTCCCATTGCCGCGATGAAGCGGCATGATGCCAAACAACGGATTTACTGCCTGCAGTTTCATCCGGAGGTCGCGCACACGACTGAGGGCGCCACGATGCTCAAGAATTTCGTCTACGACATCTGCGGCTGCCAGCCGACGTGGACCATGCGGTCCTATGTCGACACGGCCGTGGAACAAATCAGACAGCAGGTCGGGACGGAGCGGGTGATCTGTGCGTTGAGTGGCGGGGTGGACTCATCTGTTGCGGCGGCGCTGACGCATCGTGCGGTCGGCGACCAATTGACCTGCATCTTCGTGGATAACGGGGTGTTGCGAGCCGGCGAGCGGGACCAGGTGGAGAAGACCTTCGCCTCGCAATTGCACCTGAATATGCGGGTTCTCGATCGCAGCAGTCAGTTTCTCACCGCGCTGAAGAGCGTGACCGATCCGGAGCGAAAACGGAAAATCATCGGACGCCTGTTCATCAAGAATTTTGAGACCGAATCCAAGAAGTTTAAAGGGGTGAAGTACCTGGTCCAAGGCACGCTGTATCCCGACGTCATCGAAAGCGTCAGCTTCAAGGGGCCGTCAGCGACGATCAAGACGCATCACAACGTGGGCGGGTTGCCGACACGTATGAAATTGAAGCTGGTGGAGCCGCTTCGTGAATTATTCAAGGATGAAGTACGGGTTTTGGGACAGGAGTTGGGTTTGCCGGAGGACATCATCTGGCGGCAGCCGTTTCCAGGTCCTGGGTTGGCGATTCGGGTGCTGGGGACGGTCACCAAGGAGCGTTTGGCGATCCTGCGTGGGGCAGAAACCATTGTCGATCAGGAAATCCGGGCCGCGGGGCTCTACCGTGAGATTTGGCAAGCCTTTGCCGTGCTGTTACCGATTCGAACCGTCGGCGTGATGGGTGATCAGCGCACGTATGAGCATGTGATCGCGATTCGCGCCGTGACTAGCCTGGACGGGATGACTGCCGACTGGGCCAAGATCCCGAACGAGGTGCTGGGAAAAATGTCGAGTCGTATTATCAACGAAGTCAAGGGTGTCAACCGGGTTGTCTATGACATCAGCTCGAAGCCACCGTCGACCATTGAATGGGAATAAGAGTGGCGTAACACCCCGTTGGTAATGCCTGGTGGCTGCAAGGGTGCAGGTGAGATGCACGACGCGTGCTCCGGCGCGCTTCAGTAAAGGATGTGTGTGGAAGTCAGACTGCAAAAATTGATTGCCGGAACCGGCCTTGCTTCCCGCCGCAAAGCCGAAGAATTGATCACGTCCGGCCGCGTCACGATCAACGGCGCTGTCGTCAGAGAACTCGGCATCAAAGTTGATCCTGACCGCGACCATGTCAAAGTCGACGGCAAACATCTGCGCGCCGCCCAGCCCTATGTCTATGTGATCTTGAATAAGCCTAAGAACGTGATGTCCACGCTCGACGATCCTGAGGGGCGTCCGACCGTGAAAGATTTCCTGCGCGGCGTGTCGGTGCGGGTGTTTCCGGTCGGTCGGTTGGATTTCGATAGTGAAGGACTCATGCTTCTGACCAATCACGGAGATTTGGCTCAGGCACTTCTCCATCCGCGGTACCATGTCCCGAAGACCTATCTGATTAAGGTCAAGGGCGTCCTGAACGATGCCGAAATCGGGACATTGGAGCGGGGCGTCAAGCTGGAAGATGGACTGACGGCGCCGGCGAAGGTGCAGAAGATCAGCCGGGCCGAGAGCAATTCCTGGCTGGAGGTCACGATCCATGAGGGACGAAAGCATCAAGTAAAGCGGATGCTCGAAGCCGTTGGTCATGCAGTCATTAAGCTGACGCGGGTGCGGATGGGGCCGCTCTTGTTGGGTGATTTGGCGGCGGGGGAGTACCGGTTTTTGACCGACCGTGAGGCCAATCGATTACGGGAGCTTGTAGGCGATCGCATCGCCCGCGCGGAACGTCCGGAACTGGATGCATCGGGAAAGCCGGTTCGCTGGATGCCGCCGACCGAGCCGGCCCCGCCACGACCACCCAAGCCTGTGCGAACAGGGCGGGGGCCGCGATCGCAGCGATCGGAATCTGGCGGCCGGCCGAAGCCGGATCGGGAGGTCCGGATATCCTCACGCCCAGGGTCCGGGGGGAGGAAGCGCCCCATGAGTCACGGCGCGAAATTCCGGCGCAACACCACATCGAGCGGGGTAAAACGAGGGCCCAAGCGGGAGGTCGGAGAGTTCGAGGGGCGTGTCTCCGGAGAGGCACGAAGCCTTCAACGTCCGCAGGGGGAACGTGGGGGCCGACCGTTACGCTCAGGCGAGAAGTCCCAAGGATCTGGTCGTGGTGCGGCGCCAGGCCGTCCAGGTGCAGGTCAGAAATTTCAACAGAACCGGCGTGGTGGGTCTCAGTCGTCGCGTCCGGGAGAGCGGGGCTCTGCGAAACCATCGCGGCACTCGACGCGGAGAAGAGCATGAAGATCAGGACCCATCGGTGCGGAGAGTTGACCAAGGCGCATGTCGGTCAGCAGGTCGTGTTGAATGGCTGGGTGCAGCGCCGCCGCGATCACGGCATGGTGTTGTTTATCGATGTGCGGGACCGAACCGGCGTCACTCAGGTGGTGTTTAATGCCGAGAGGAACGCAGCGGTGCATCAGGCCGCGCATACGCTGCGGAGTGAATGTGTCATCTCGGTGACCGGCCAAGTCATGGCTCGGCCGGAGGAATCGCGCAATCCGAATTTGCCCACGGGGGACATCGAGATATTTGTCGATGCGGTCGAGATTCTTAATGAGGCGAAGACCCCACCGTTCATGATCGAGGACGACGTAGAGATCACCGAATCGCTGCGGTTGAAGTATCGGTACCTCGACCTTAGACGTCCACGGATGCAGCGGCTCTTATGGCTACGACACGGGATTATGCAGGCGGTGCGCACGTTTCTGAACGCCGAGCACTTTCTCGAAGTGGAAACGCCGGTGTTGACGAAAAGCACACCGGAAGGTGCCCGTGACTATCTGGTGCCGAGTCGTGTGAATCCGGGGATGTTTTATGCACTGCCGCAGTCGCCGCAATTATTCAAGCAGGTGTTGATGATCAGCGGCGTGGATCGGTATTACCAGATCGCCCGTTGTTTTCGCGACGAAGACCTGCGGAACGATCGTCAACCGGAATTTACCCAGATCGATCTCGAGATGTCCTTTGTGGATCGTGAGCAGGTCATGGCGCTGATGGAGCAGATGATCGTATCGGTGTTCAAGGATGCCGGCGGGGTGCAATTGCCCGTGCCGTTCCCGCGGATGACCTATGCGGAAGCAATGGGCAGATATGGATCCGACAAGCCGGATCTGCGGTTCGATATGCCCTTGCACGATGTCACGGACTTTGCGGCGAACAGCGACTTCAAGGTATTCAAGGATGCGGCGACCAAGGGAGGGCTCGTCAAGGTGTTGATTGTGTCCGGCGGCGCGTCGATCGCAAGGAGCCGCATTGATGCCTTGGGCGAGACAGCGAAGAGCTTTGGGGCGAAGGGCCTGGCCTGGTTGAAAATCACCGCGGAAGGACAGCTTGAGTCGGTCATCGCCAAGTTTCTCGATGCCAAAGCTTTTGCGGCAGCGTTGCCGGAGGCGAAGCCGGGAGATCTCGTCCTCTTCGGCGCGGATAAGCCGGCGATCGTCCATGACGTACTGGGCCGGATTCGCCTGTTGCTCGGCGAAGAACTGAATCTCATCGACAAGACGGCCTGGAAACCCTTGTGGGTCACCGAATTTCCACTTCTAGACTATTCGCCGGAAGAGAAACGGTATGTGTTCATGCATAATCCGTTTGCGGCGCCGATGGATGAAGACGTGCCGTTTCTCGACACGGAGCCGCTGAAGGCACGGGCGAAAGCTTACGATATGGTGCTGAACGGGAGTGAGATCGGCGGTGGCAGTATCCGCAACCATCGCAGCGACATTCAGTTTCGGATTCTGGATCTGCTGGGGATCGGCAAGGAGCAGGCGCAGGCGAAGTTCGGTTTCCTGCTGGAAGCGCTGGAGTATGGTGCGCCACCGCATGGAGGCATTGCGTTCGGGCTGGATCGACTGATTATGCTACTGGGTGGCGCTGATTCGATTCGCGATGTCATTGCGTTTCCCAAGACGCAACGGGCGCAGTGCCCGCTCACCGAGGCGCCATCCACAGTGGGAGCCGACCAGTTGAAGGAATTGCGAATCAAACTGGATGTCGTCGAGTAGGGAGGCGTTTTCCGCTCCATGGCCGGCAATACGTTGGGTCGAGTCTTCACCGTCACCTCATTCGGCGAAAGCCACGGGCCGGCGATCGGCTGTGTCGTCGATGGCTGTCCTCCGGGGCTCGTGCTTTCGGCAGAGGATATTCAACGCGATCTCGATCGTCGGAAACCGGGCACGTCACGCCACGTCACACAGCGGCAGGAATCCGATCGGGTGGAAATTCTCTCCGGGCTGTTCGAAGGAAGGACGACGGGTACACCGATCGCCCTCCTCATTCGCAACGAAGACCAGCGCAGCCGCGACTACGGCAACCTCATCGACACCTTCCGTCCCGGCCACGCTGACTACACCTATTGGCAGAAATACGGGATCCGCGATCATCGGGGCGGCGGGCGTTCTTCCGCCCGTGAAACCGCTGTGCGGGTGGCGGCTGCCGCGATTGCCAAGAAGTGGCTCTCCGAAAAGCATGGCGTCGTCATCCACGGTTATCTCAGTCAACTCGGCCCCATCGCTGTTCCGTTCACCAACTGGACGACAGTGGCAACCAATCCGTTTTTCGCCGCCGATGACGAGGTGGTCGGGAAACTGGAATCCTATATGGATGAGCTCAGGAAGGCCGGTGACTCGGTGGGTGCGAAAATCACCACTGTTGCGGAGCATGTGCCGGTCGGGTGGGGTGCCCCCGTGTATGCAAAGCTGGATGCGGATCTGGCCGGGGCCATGATGAGCATCAATGCGGTAAAAGCGGTGGAGATCGGCGCAGGGTTGGCTTCCGTCGAACAACGGGGATCCGAGCATGGCGATGAATTAACTCCAGAAGGATTTGTCACCAATCATGCCGGGGGGATATTGGGCGGCATTTCCACAGGGCAGGATATCGTCGTCACCATCGGCATCAAGCCGACCTCGAGTATTCGCGTGCCACGCCGGTCGATCGACAAGCAGGGGAACCCGGCGGTGGTCGAGACGAACGGTCGTCACGACCCCTGTGTAGGCATTCGTGCCACGCCTATTGCCGAAGCCATGATGGCCCTTGTGTTGATGGATCATGCCCTCCTTCATCGTGCGCAGAATGCCGATGTCGCCACCGCCACGCCGAAGATCGCCGGCTCAGTCGCGCGGACAGCCTCATCCCGTGACGGACAGGCTAGTTCGAAGGCCAGCCAGAAGGCGGAAGACCTCTAGCCTAGTGACTCGTGCCATGCAGGCCAAGCCCCCTCACTCCTTGCCTGTTCTCGACATTCAACACGCCACCGTCTACAGGGGGGATACCTGCGTCTTCGCCGATTTTTCCTTCTTGCTTCAGGCGGGTGAGCATGCGGCGATAGTCGGACCAAACGGAGCCGGCAAGTCCACGCTCCTCAAACTCTTGTCGGGCGAAGTTCATCCACTGGCACTGGATGAGACGCGGCTCTGTCTTTTCGGCCAAGAACGCTGGAGCGTGTGGGATGTGCGGAAGCATCTGGGGCTGGTGTCGCATGATCTTCAGCGAGACTATTTAATTTGCGCCGAGGGTCTGCAAGTCGTGCTCTCTGGTTTCTATGCCAGTAACGACACCTACGACCATCAAACATTCACCCAGGCACAGATCGCGCGTGCGTATGAGGTGATGCGGGAGTTGAGGATTGACTCGCTGGCCGGGCGGATGTTCGGTCATTTGTCGACCGGTGAGCAGCGGCGATTTCTCCTGGGGCGCGCGTTGGTCCACGATCCGTCGGTTCTTGTGCTGGATGAGCCGACCAGCGGCCTCGACATCAAAGCCTGTTTCCAGTACCTCGATCTGCTGCGGACTCAAATTCACAAAGGGAAGAGCGTGCTCCTCGTCACGCATCATCTGCATGAGATACCGCCGGAGATTGAGCGTGTGGTCTTGATCAAGAGCGGGACCATCTTTGCGGATGGGCCCAAAACGGAGCTGCTGACAGAGGAAAATTTGGGGCGGTTATTCGACCAGCCGCTCACCCTCATTCAGGCGAACGGCTGGTACCAAGCCCTGCCGGTGTGACGTTCGGCCCACGCTGGTCCTTCATCCTTCCATTGATTGTCTCGAGCTGATTCCTGAGCGCGCTAATCAGCCGCCCCCCAAGGTCACCGTAAACGTCAGATTGGTATCGATGCGACGAACTTTCACGCTCACCTGTTGGCCAGGCTTGGTGCGCTCGATCAAGTAGTTCTTTAAGTGCGCGGCGTCCTGAATGTCGGTGTCGTCCACGGCAATAATGACGTCGTGCTTTTGAATGCCGGCAGACTTGGCCGGTTCCATGACGTCTTTCACCGCCATGCGCCATCTGGTGCCGTCCTTCACGGCGACCATATGGATGCCCATTTTGGAAAAGGTCAGAGGCTTGCCGTCCAAGGCGGCGGTGACGATGCGTTCAGCCAGCAGGGCGGGAATCGCAAAAGCCATGCGACTGCAGTGGGCAGTGGAATCGTCGCGTTCCGTTTGAATGATGGCGTGCATGATCCCCACGACTTCGCCCTTCTCGTTAAAGAGTCCGCCGCCGGAGTTACCGCTGCAGGCGGCGACATCGGCCTGAATCAGGCGGGTGTCCACCGTTTGAAGGAAGGTGTTCGTGTTGCCTAGATGGCCGAATGACATGGTCGGTCCCCAGCCCATGGGATAGCCGACGGTGAACACTTCCTGGCCCGGCTGAACATCACCGGCCGCAAACGCGACCGCTGCCTGGAGTTTCGGGCGATGGGCCTCGGTGACGCGATACACGACGACGTCCATGAATGCGCTGTCGCCCACGAGATCGGCCGACAATTCATGGAGGTCTGTGGTCAGAATTCGAATCTGCTTTTGAATGATGGTGCCGGTCGTGGCATCTTGCTTTTCTGCCGCGTGGCGGGCGGTGACGATGTACCCGTCGCGTAAGTGAAAGCCGGTGCCGCGTACCAGGATCTTGCCTGGCTTGTCCGGGGTGCGTTGATCTTGAGTGTCTTCTAAGACTCCGATGGTGGCAAGTTTGGCGTGTTCCAGCCTGGCGGCGTCGATGGCTGTGGCGTCGACCGGGTGCAGGTCAGCCAGAAACGCCACGGAGGCCAGCATCAATACCGTACGGATGACGAGCTGCTGCGAGTAGCGAAAAGGCATGCACGACATAGAGAGCCGTTCCTTTCGATAGAGAAACTGTCAGAATTCCAGTATAGACCAGAGCCGGGGCCTGAAGAAATGTCGTTGTGCTCAGTGAATAAGTGGCGATGTCCTGGAGTGGCCATGGTTGTAGTATCGGTCGGTGATGTTCGTTATACTGCTCACATGATGTGTGTGTGTCGGTATCTGGCCATCGGGCTCTTGGTCGTGACGGCCGGTTGTGCGTCCACGCGGGTGATCCCGGAATCTTTGGAACCCCAGGTTGAGAAGACGGTGTCATTCGATCAAATAGTGGCGTCCCCCGATTCGTATCGGGGCAAGGTTGTCTTGCTGGGTGGCGAAGTCCTCAAGGCGAAGGCTACAGAGGGCGGGACTCAGCTGGAGGTCTTGCAACTTCCCTTGGATGATGAGGAGGAGCCTGAGGTAGATCGCCTGCAATCAAAGGGGCGATTTCTGGCCTTGCACAAAGAATTCCTCGATCCGTCGACCATCGTAGAGGGCACAAGAGTGACCATTATCGGGGAGGTCACGGGTGCGTCGGTTGAGAAAATGGATGAGGCCGATTACCGATTTCCCACGCTGGACGTGAAACATCTTCACCGGTGGGATCGCAGGCGGGATGACCATCCACGGACCTCCGGTCCTTGGTGGGGTGTATTCGGAGGTGTTGGGTTTGGTGGTGGCGGCAGCCGTAGCGGTGGCGGCATCAGCATCGGATTCTAAGCAAAGCCTGGCATAGCAAATTCGTGCCCTGAGTGCGGTCGTGCGGGCGGTGTTCCCGACGATCCGGAAGGCGTTCTGCTCGAAACTCGGTCTCCATACGTCTTCGATGCTCATGCACACCGTTGTGCGTACTGACCTGTTTCTTCCTACCGGTTACTTCCTTTGGAATCCGACGACTAATCTGGCCGCGGTTGTTCCGGCGGGGCGGGACCCAGTCAGGAATTGTCTGAACCCTTGTGCGCCACGCTGCAGCGGCATGCCGCTG
>ERZ1645185.957-NODE-957-length-12149-cov-3.694063_pt1 | contig 12149 bp, 10 predicted proteins | sample MGYA00575351_ERZ1645185 | MGnify/ENA primary metagenome ERZ1645185 (study PRJEB40838, sample SAMN11284767) | freshwater sediment metagenome | isolation source: river sediment | host: Sediment | place: India: Jana village, Kanpur | collected 2015-12-17 ...
GCGCGTTCAACAGCTGCAATAAAGGCTGATTCCGAAAATTCGCTGGTAGCCGCGCCTGGTGTGTGGGGTGATTCGGCAGGGATTTCAACAGGTTTTCGTAACTGTTGCAACAGCGTTTTTATTCGATTTTTACCTGTTTGGTAAGCATGCTCGATGTTAGGATTAATGAAAACAATTAGATATATCTTTCCAGTAAGATTATCGAACACGACGAATTCTTCGGAGAGAAGCAGCAGAATATCCGGCGTATTCAGGGTGTCTGGTTTTGAGTAATGACTTAGTTTCGGTTCGATATAGCGGATCGTGTCATAGCCAAAATAACCTACTAGGCCCCCATAGAATCGAGGTAAATCAAAGTTATCATTGGGTGCAATTTTATAATTCGCGATATAAGATTCAATAAAACCGAGGACATCCGTGACATGATGGACTTCTTTTTCACGGTCATTAATGATATTGATTTGCTGATTAAATACTTCTAAACGGGTTCTGGCTGGTAATCCAACTACGGAGTAACGACCAAATCGTTCACCACCCAAAACAGATTCGAGTAAATAAGAAAAGGGTTGATTGGCTAATTTAAGGTAGATTGAAAGCGGTGTATCAAGATCTGCGAAGGTCTCGAGCACAAAGGGGATGTAGTTATAACCTTGCGCTGCTAGCTCGTTAAATTTATCTTCATTCATGATTTACGCTGGTTAGCCAAGTAGTTAAGATTGAATCATGATGGGATGTTTAGGGTAATGTTAGCGGGATTTAAAGTAAGTTTTCAGCGCTTGTTATGTGTTTTTAATGATTTCAGTTGCAGCAACTAGGGTGGGTACGATTGCGTCGCAATCGAGTTCTTTTACGTCCTGCCCTTCATTATAACCATAAGGTACACAGAAAATTGCACAGCCCGCTGCGCGTGCTGCAATTGCGTCGTTTAATGAATCCCCAATGAGTAATAATTGATGTGGTTCAATCTGAAAGAATTGGCATGCATGTAATAGAGGGAGTGGATCAGGCTTTTTCTTTGGCAAACTGTCTCCTGATAAAACGAGTTCAAAATAATCAAATAACTGTGTTTCTTTTAATAAAGGCACGGTAAATGCTTCAGCTTTATTCGTGATACAAGCTAAACGGAAACCCTTTTGTTGTAGGATTTTCAACCCTTCTACCACGCCAGGATAAGGTCGAGTTTGTTTGCTAAGATTTTCTCGATAGTGATGCTCATAAATTGGAAGTGCTTTTTCAAATAAAGCTGGCTCAGGTTCAATATCGAGATGATTGGTTAAAGTACGCTTAACGAGCTTATGAATCCCTTTTCCAATAAACGTTTGTATGGTCGCAAACGATAATTCCGGTTTACCTAATTCAACCAACATGAGATTAGCTGCTGTCGCCAGATCCATGGCAGTATCCAGCAAAGTTCCATCAAGATCGATGACGACAGCCTTAATCGCCAGTGGGGTAGCAATTTCATTTTTAAGATAAATCTGTTGAGGGGAAGCAGAATGTGTCATAGAGAATATTGATTGTTATGATTGAATGCGTTCAACAGCTATACCTTAACGCTGATTGCTCTACGCTTTAACTTTAGCTAATTCACTGCGCATTGCAGCGATCACGGTATCATAGCGATGCGGATCACTATCTTTACCAGCACCATAGATGGCAGATCCTGCAACGAAGGTGTCCGCACCTGCGCGAGCGATTTCAGCGATGTTATCAACTTTTACGCCACCATCAATCTCGAGCATGATATCTTTTTTACCACTCGCATCGATGCGCTTACGAACAGCTTGCAATTTATTGAGTGCTTCAGGGATAAATTTCTGTCCACCAAAACCTGGATTGACTGACATAATCAAAATCAAGTCGAGTTTATCCAAAATATGATCTAGGTAGCTTAATGGCGTAGCCGGATTAAAGACTAACCCTGCTTTACAACCTTGTTCTTTGATTAAACCAATCGTACGATCGATATGATTAGTAGCTTCGGGGTGAAAGGAAATGATATTGGCACCAGCTTTAGCGAAATCAGGAACAATGCGATCCACGGGGTCAACCATTAAGTGAACATCAATCATCGCTTTCGTGAGTGGACGAATCGCTTCGCACACTAGTGGACCAATTGTTAAATTAGGTACATAGTGATTATCCATTACATCAAAGTGAATAATATCTGCACCGGAATCTAATACATTGGTGATTTCTTCACCGAGTTTTGCAAAATTTGCAGACAAAATACTGGGAGCAATTCGAAACATGACTAGCCTCTTATTATTAAATTGTGCATTTTAACCGTAAATTGTTATTTCGCGTTAATGTCCGTGGTGTGAATTTTAAAACTTCCCTCGTTTTCATTTTAAGATCGATGTAAGGCAGTGGTTTCCATGCGATTAATTGCAAGGCTAATCGAAATATTAACAATATTACCTGCCCATGTTAAAAGCTTGGGATTTGTAGCGGGTGTTTGCTGGTTGCAGCAGCAAGCTACTTTACCTGAAAGTATAACTTTCTGGGTTTTGCCATTGTTAGCAGGTTTGATTGCTGGATTGACTTTTTACAGTAGCCAATTAACAAAAGTTATTAGCGCATGCTTTATTTTTTGTTTTTTTCTTGCTTTAGGATTTTTTTGGGCAGCGCTTAATGCACATTGGCGACTTACCGATGCATTACCAGAAGCGTGGGAAAGTCGTGACATTAAAGTTGTCGGCGTAATCGCATCATTACCAGAAATTACCCAGCGTAGCTTACGCTTTCAGTTTGATATTGAAAGAATTTTAACAGCTGAAGCAAGCGTACCGAAGCATATTTTAATTACTTGGTATCAAGATCAACCTAACAAGATTGCGATTGAACCGGGAGAGCGATGGCAACTAGTGGTTCGATTAAAGCGCCCCCATAGCAACGCCAATCCTTATGTGGCAGATACGGAGATAAAATATCTAGAACGCAATATCCGAGCAATCGGCTATGTACGGCATTCAGATCAGAATAGACGCTTGGATGAGCAAGTGTTTGCGCCATCCTACTTCATTGAGCGAATGCGGGATCAAATTCGTAAACGCTTTAATACATTATTACCTGATTATCCCTACACTGGAGTTTTAATTGCGCTGGCAATTGGTGATCAGCGTTCAATTTCCAAGGATCAATGGCAGTGGTTCGTTCAAACCGGTACAAGTCACTTAATGGCGATTTCTGGGTTGCATGTAACAATGATTGCTGCGTTAGCATTTTCTGTTTTCTACTGGGTATGGTGTCGGTTTCCGTGGCTTGTGGTGCGATTGCCTGCCCGTAAATTTGCACTAGCTGTAGGATTGATAACAGCGTTAGGGTATGTATTACTTTCAGGCTTTGCAATACCAGCCCGCCGAGCATTCCTGATGTTATTCGTTGTTGCCATTGGGTTATGGCAAGATCGCCATGTGGCAATCTCAGGTTTGCTCAAGTGGGCTGTGGTTATGGTGGTGATATTCGATCCTTGGGCTGTTACCTCGCCTGGTTTCTGGCTATCGTTTGGGGCTATGGTTTGGATTGCTTATGTTACAAGCGATCGAATTGGCAGCTTGCGGAATAATCAAATCAGAAATTGGATTACCATTCAGTGGGTTATCACTATTGGCCTTATCCCATTGTTACTCATCTTATTTCATCAGTTTTCACTGGTATCGCCGCTTGCCAATGCGTTTATGATTCCCCTCGTTAGCTTTGCAGTCGTGCCACTTGTAGTGATTTCAGTGATACCACTATTTGATTTCTTACTGGTACCAGCCCACTTCGCATTAACAATCGGTATGACGTTATTGCAAGGATTAAATGAGCTAACCGATTCCGTTTGGTTACAGCATCAACCGCCTTTATGGGCGATAGTCATTGGATTGTTAGGAATTGGCTGGTTTTTCCTGCCGGGCGGAAAGGGATTGTTTATAACTTCAGGCTTTCCCTCACGATGGTTAGGCATAATCGGCTTACTGCCGCTATTTTTAATTTTGCCGCCTAAACCAAGCCAAGGTGAATTATGGGTAACGGTATTAGATGTCGGTCAGGGCCTAGCCATTGTAGCGCAAACGGAAAATCATACCTTGTTGTTTGATACAGGACCTCGTTATGGGGATACAGATAGCGGTGCACGGATTGTTGTTCCCTTTCTGCGTGGTGCAGGTATTCAACATATAGATCAGTTAGTAATATCTCACGCTGATTCGGATCATAGCGGTGGATTATCATCGGTATTGGTAGCAATGCCCGTTAAAGCAATCGTATCATCCGTGCCCTCAGATCATCCAGTTTTAATGGTTGCGCCACAAAGTCAACCTTGCCGATCAGGAGACACCTGGATATGGGATAGTGTTTTATTTGAATTTCTTTACCCGTTATCACCTGAGTACAAACAGAGAACGTATCGAAGCAAACAAAATAATTCCAGTTGTGTTCTGAAAATAACGACGGCAGGAGGTAGTCTGCTTATTCCGGCTGATATCGAGAAAGAAGCCGAGTCAGATTTATTGAGATACTTTTCTCATTTGTTACCATCAACCGTTCTGATTGCACCGCATCATGGAAGTAAAACCTCTTCTCAGAATGCTTTTTTGCAAAGCGTTAATCCTCAATTAGCCATCTTTACAGTAGGTTATCGTAATCATTTAAAACACCCCAATCAAGATGTGGTTGAACGTTATGAGGCAATTGGAAGTCAGATGATGCGCAGCGATCATCATGGGGCGATTACACTGCAATTTTCTCAAGATGGTTTTACTGCCAAAAGCTGGAGAGAATCTAGGCCACGTTATTGGTATCAGTAATGGTTGCGGACCATCGAATGACTAACGCATTGTGAGTAAGGGTTTAATGGTAGTGCGTTGCAAAATTTCATGAGCTATTTCTTTGGCTGATGCATGGTTAGCATACGGTCCGATATGGACTTTATACAAATTACCTTCTTGGGTGATATTAATGTTTTCTCCAATTGTTGCCAGCTCTTGGCGAATTTGTAACAGGTATTTATCTGCATTATGTTTTGAACCAAATGCAGCTAATTGCAAAAAAATTTGGCTGGTTTGATTGATTGGATTAGTTTTTGGTGGCTGACTCACCTGATTTAAAGCAAACTGATTGTTTTGTGGCAGGATACTTTCAACTTCAACCGGCCCACTTCCATTTGTGAGTATATTGAGCTGAAAAGCAGCAGTATAGGAAAGATCAATAAGTCGATTAGCAATAAAAGGGCCTCGATCATTAATTCTTACAACGATGGACTTGCCATTATTTAGATTTGTCACGCGTGCATAGCTCGGGATCGGTAGCGTAGGGTGAGCTGCTGTCATCGCATACATGTTGTAAACTTCACCTGAAGCGGTCGGTTTGCCGTGAAAACGACGGCCGTACCAAGATGCGATACCTTTTTGTTTGTAAGGTTCAATACTCGTCATCGGTGTATAGACTTGCCCGAAAACCATATAAGGCCTCATGTTCGCAGGTCTGATTGTCTCTGGTTGTGGAGTTGCGCTAGGAATAGTGTCTAAGTCCGCAGGTGGATTCTCTTCAGGGCCGTCATCGAGATAGTAATTTCTACTTTGAGTTACAGTAGATGAGGAAGAAGGTTCCATTGTAACTTTTTCACCTGAGCGAACGTGGGGAGAAGGGCTACTACACCCATAAAGTAGCGTGAAAGTTAAGAATAAACCAAGCCAGCTTAAATTACTATGTTTGACATTCTTGAGTGCGAGAAAAAGATCTTTCTTAAAATACATTTGAAGGCACCTCATGATTTGACTAGCTTAGGGTGGGTCTGGATGCTCATGAGAATACCAAATCCCAAGAGCATGGTAACCAATGACGTACCACCGTAGCTAATTAATGGAAGTGGGACACCCACAACCGGCAAAATGCCACTAACCATGCCCATATTAACGAATACGTATGTAAAAAAAGTCAGCGTTATAGAGCCAGCTACAAGACGCGTAAATTGTGTAGGCGCATTAGCAGTTATATAGATGCAGCGCCCGATAATAATGAGATAGAGTAATAATAATAAACTATTGCCCACTAATCCAAATTCTTCTGAAAATACAGCAAAAATGAAATCTGTACTTTGCTCTGGTAAAAAATCAAGTTGCGATTGAGTGCCATTTTGCCAACCTTTTCCTGTAATGCCACCTGACCCAATCGCAATATTCGATTGAATGATATGATAACCCGCGCCAAGCGGATCTTGTGATGGATCTAACATCGTTAGTACACGCTTGCGTTGATAATCATGCATGCCAAATGACCAGAATAAAGGAATGACAGCTGCAGCGATGACTGCCAGTCCAGCCATTATTCGCCAGGATAAACCGGCAAGATATAATACGTAAAATCCACTCGCACTAATCAATATGGCAGTTCCAAGATCAGGTTGGCGAGCAATCAAGAGCACCGGTAATATTAAAATAAGTGCCGCACCCGCATAATCGCGAAGACGTAACTTTATTTCTGTTTTTTCAAAATACCAAGCCATCATTAATGGTACTGCTATTTTTAACAGTTCGGAAGGTTGGATGCGTGTAACTCCAAGATTTAACCACCGTCGCGCTCCATTCTGAACCTCGCCAAATAGAGCGACAGCAATCAATAAAATGATACCAATAAAATATAACGGTACTGCGAGTCGCATCAGCTGTTGAAGTGGGATATTTGCAATAGCCCACATAATAAATACCGCAATTAGCATATTAACAAACTGACCACTAACTCGATTGAAGTTACCTCCACTTGCACTGTAGAGTACGATTAGGCCTGTTATCATCAATAGAAAAATGGCACCCAATAAGAAGCCATCGATATAGCGTGTACAATATTGCCAGATTCGATCAATGCTTTCCATTTAGTAGCAACCAGTCGGTTAGTGAGTAATCGAAACTTTCGTAAAGAGAAAATTATGATGAGTCATGAATTAGTCACGGCGATTACTGGCGGTATCGGATTGCAATGGTTCTGGTGTCTGTCCTAATAGATAATAATCAAAAACTTTTCGAGCAATCGGTGCAGCAGTTGATCCGCCAGAGCCCCCATTTTCTACGAGAACCGTTACTACGATTTTGGGATTTTCTGCTGGCGCATAAGCAATAAACATCGCATGATCCCGATGACGTTCGTTGATTTTACTCGCAACATAACGTTCACCCTGTTTGATATTAATAACCTGAGAAGTACCGGTTTTACCTGCAAAAGTGTAACTGGCATTAGCACCTGCTCTTGCTGCAGTTCCTCCAGGCCGCGTAACATCAACCAGTGCATTGCGTACTCTCATCAAATTTTCATTTTTTAGATTAAGCGGATAGAGTTGTTTAATCATATTCTCGTATAACCGACCTGTTTTGCTGTCGTGTATCTGCTTTACAAAGTGAGGGCGAAAAGCTTGGCCATTATTTGCCAGAATCATTGTGGCAAAAGTCAATTGCAGCGGAGTCGCCAAATTATATCCTTGCCCGATTCCAATTGAAATAGTGTCACCCGGATACCAATTCTGTTTAAAACGTTTCATTTTCCATTCAGGAGAAGGTGATAATCCAACAATCTCACCGGGTATATCAATTTCTGTTTTTTTTCCAAATCCAAATTGACCCATGAAGTTATAAATAGCGTTAATACCGAGATCATTTGCGAGCATATAATAATAAGTATCACAGGAGACAACGAGTGATTTATGGAGATTGACTCTACCATGGCCACCCGCTTTCCAATCTCGAAATCGATGTGAACTTCCCGGTAGACTAAAGAATCCTGGGTCACTAATCGAATAATCCGGTGATCGTTTACCCAATTCTAATGCGGCAAGTGCCATAAAGGGTTTATAAGTTGAACCGGGGGGATATACGCCACGTAATGCGCGATTATTGAGCGGTTTATCAATGGATTCGTTCAGTAATTTCCAGTTGATGTGATCGATACCATCAACAAATAAATTTGGGTCGAATCCAGGTTTACTGACAAATGCCAAAATTTCACCATTGTTGGGATCCATTGCGATTAATGCGCCACGGTATTCACCGAATGCGCGCTCTGCTGCTTGTTGTAGTTTTAAGTCCAATGAAAGGATTAAATCGCTTCCAGCGATGGGTAGTGTGCGTGATAACGTTCTGACAGATCTACCGGCTACATCCGTTTCTACTTGCTCAAATCCAGTAATACCATGCAATTCTTTTTCATAACTTTGCTCAATACCAATTCTTCCAATATGGGAGGAACCCCGATAATTTTCTAACGCATTATTGCTTTCAAGTATTTCAAGATCTTTATCACTAATACGCCCGATATAACCAATGACATGCGAAACTAATTCAGCATGGGGGTAGTGGCGCAGTAATCGTGCATTGATTTCCATGCCTGGGAAACGGTACCGGTTAGCTGCAAAACGTGCAACCTCAGCATCAGATAAGCGAGTTCTAATGGGTAAGCTTTTAAAGCGCGTATTTTCTTTCCGTAATTTTTCGAAGCGTCTACGATCGACGGGTGTAATTTCAATGAGTTTCGATAACTCATCAATTGCTGAATCTAAATTTTTTATTTTGTCTGGAACAATTTCTAAAACATAAGTCGTTAAATTTTGTGCGAGGATTTCACCATTTCGGTCATAAATTAAACCTCGATTGGGAACTAAAGGTAAGATGGTTATGCGGTTTGCTTCTGCTAATGTGGTGAAATGATCACTTCGTAGAACCTGTAGATAAAAGAAGCGCGAAAATAGGATCAGGAATAACAGCACTACAAAAATAGCAGCAATGGCAAGTCTGATATGGAAATGACGTAACTCGAGCAAATGGTTACGTAATTCGACGACTTGATTCATAGTGCGTTAGGATCTGTTTCAGGTTTTTGTGAGATACCTAAAATTAAAGCAATGATTGGCCAAATTAAGGCGCCTGTTACGCTAGATAAAAAGAAAAACCAATCAGCGTGGTATGATCCAACTAGGGTGCCTGAGATATAGATTACAAGTTGAGTCAGCAGCAATATCCAAAAGATTTGTGGTGCTTGCTGAAAAATACTAAATAATATTAAACGCCGATGTAAGATGATCGCAAGAAATGACATGAAGCAATAAGCGAGCGCATGTTGACCTAAGATACTGCTATTGCAGACGTCCATGATAATTCCAAATACAAAAGCGCTACTGATCCCCACTTGGTGAGGTTGATTAATATTCCAAAAAAGTAATGTTAGTGCGACAAAATCGGGCCGCAATAAAAGCATGATTTCTTGTAGCGGAAATAGATTAATAATGAGCGCTACAACCAAACTAATGATTATGAAACTACTTTTAGCTTGTAGCGGTAATTCTTTCTCAAGATAATCTTTGGGCATGTTGTTTGCCTTTAATCTTATGATTTTGATTCAATGGCATTGCCCTTAGTCGTTGATTCTGGTTCGGACAAGGGCATAGAAAGTATTAAAACATGCCGATTCCTTTCAACACCCGCAATAGGTATACAAGTAATTCGGGAAAAATTATAAGATCGATCATGCTCGATTTTATCTATTCTCGCAACAGGGAGTCCAGGCGGATAAATGCCACCGATTCCTGATGTTACCAATAAGTCGTTGACTTGTATGTCTGCATTGATAGGCAAGTAACGTAATTCCAATTCGTTATTGCTACCGATTCCAGAGATAACAGAACGTAACCCATTACGCGCCACTTGAATTGGGACAGCATGGTTCTTATCCGTGATAAGGGTTACTTCAGCCGACCAGGGAAAAATTTGGGTAATTTGTCCAATGACGCCTAAATCATCAACCACCACTTGACCAGCTTCAATTCCATCTGAACTACCTCTGTTCAATATAATTCTTCGCCTGAACGGATCACGAGGAATATACAGAATTTCCGCCATGATCGATTTGACTTCAGTTTGTTTCGCTGCACTGAGCAACCGTCTTAAATGGGTATTTTCTTCTTCTAGGATTTGCAATCGAGAAAGCTGTTGCTGAAATAGAAAATATTGCTGCCTAAGATAGTTAATTTCTTTTGTTAAACGTAAATCTTCGATTAATGTTTCAACTTGATCATAGAGGCTGGTCGGAGCTAATGCGATCTTTTGTAAAGGGTAGAGCATGGCCCCGATCGCTTGCCTAACTTTATGCAAACTCTCAAAACGTAAATCAGCAATCATGAGAAAAATGGAGAGTAATGAAAAAAAGAACAAACGAGCCTGAGGGCTTGGGCCTGTCCTGAAAAACTGTGGAACGGATTCCATTAATAGCCCTGTTCTAAACTAAATAAAGTAGCTTGCGTGTATTTGATGTAAATACCGATTTTACTTAGAGAGATGTGACGATGCACTACCATGCCTATGATGTTATTAGCTAATCTCGTGCAAAAATTCCAATGGAGCGATCAATATTCTCTAGTGCAATACCCGCTCCTCGGACAACACAAGTGAGTGGATCATCAGCAACGACAACCGATAATCCGGTTTCTTCCATTAATAATCGATCGATATCACGGAGTAATGCACCCCCACCAGTCATGACCATGCCCATTTCTGCAATATCAGCACCCAGCTCAGGTGGTGTGTGTTCTAGTGCCGTTTTGACAGCACTTACGATGTTGTTGAGCGGTTCAGTTAGCGCCTCCATAATTTCATTACTAGAAATCGTGAAGCTACGAGGTATTCCTTCAGCTAAATTACGTCCTTTAACTTCAATATCCCGGACTTCAGAGCCAGGGTATGCTGAACCAATCTGTGTTTTGATTAATTCAGCGGTTGCTTCACCAACCATCATGCCATAGTTACGGCGAATATAATTGATAATGGCTTCATCAAATTTGTCTCCACCCACACGGACGGAATTCGAGTAAACGACGCCCCCTAAGGAAATAACAGCTACTTCGGTTGTTCCACCGCCAATGTCAACAACCATCGAACCGGTCGGTGTTTCAACGGGTAAATCAGCACCAATAGCTGCTGCCATAGGTTCTTCTATGAGTTCTACTTTTCTGGCTCCTGCGCCTATGGCGGCTTCACGAATCGCTCTTCTTTCAACTTGAGTTGAGCCACAAGGAACAGAAATAACGATACGGGGATTTGCAGAGAAAAGTCTGGGTGGGTTAACTTTACGAATAAATTGCTTAAGCATTTGTTCAGTCACGGTGTAATCGGCAATTACACCATCTTTCATGGGACGAATGGCAGTGATGTTTCCGGGAGTTCTCCCTAACATCTGTTTTGCAGCCAAACCAACTTCTTGAATGACTTTTCTACCACTTGAACCGCCTTCTTGGCGAATGGCAACGACAGAAGGTTCATTCAGAACAATACCGCGACCCCGGACATGGATCAAGGTATTGGCGGTACCCAAATCCACTGCCATATCAGTTGAAAAGTAGTTCCCTAAAAAGTTATTGTTCAGGAGGTTAAACATATTGGCGAATTTCCATTAAAGGTGACAATTTTGATAAGTAAATGCTTTTGCAGCGATGTTAATGTATGACGTGTAAAATATATGCGTTCATCAGATATGTCATGATACTCTATTACCCATTTTAAGATAAAGCACCGATTCACAGATGAAAATTTTACTTACTGATGTTAATAGAATCGCAGATCTGGCTCGTATTGAAATTCAAACTAAGGAAGCCGAAGCCGTATTGGGCCAACTATCCAATATTTTCAGCTTGATAGAACAGATGCAAGCAGTGGATACTACTAATATTGAACCAATGAGTCATGCGCAAGATATGAATTTGCGACTACGCCAAGATGTTATTACTGAAAAAGATCAGCGCGAGCTTTTTCAATCGATCGCACCGCAAGTAGAAACAGGACTCTACTTGGTTCCTAAAGTTATCGAATAATTCGCTTTGAATACTTCCCCATTATTTTTCCTCTAATTTTCGATGTGTTATGTTAGGTCAAAGTCTTAAGTATCTATCTGCTCAATTAAACGATAAAAAAATTTCGAGTGTTGAATTAACAACAGAATACCTTAAGCAAATCAGGTCCCTGAATGCTGAACTTAATGCGTTTATTACGATTAATGAAGCACTGAGTCTTGAACAGGCACGGATGGCTGATCAATTAATTGCAACAGGGAATGCTTCACCGTTGACGGGGATTCCAATTGCTCAAAAAGATATTTTTTGTACTAAAGGTTGGTTAACTACCTGTGGGTCA
>ERZ1645185.959-NODE-959-length-12138-cov-8.845403_pt1 | contig 12138 bp, 13 predicted proteins | sample MGYA00575351_ERZ1645185 | MGnify/ENA primary metagenome ERZ1645185 (study PRJEB40838, sample SAMN11284767) | freshwater sediment metagenome | isolation source: river sediment | host: Sediment | place: India: Jana village, Kanpur | collected 2015-12-17 ...
CGGTGCCGAGGGTGGCGACCGCTTCGCGGATGCCGTGCTGGAACAGGCTGACCACATCCATGTAGCCTTCGACCACGATAAGGCGCGGAATCTTGCTGTGTGCCTGCTTGACCTGCCACAGGCCGTACAGTTCCTGGCCTTTGTGGAACAGCGGGGTTTCCGGCGAGTTCAGGTATTTTGGGCCGTCATCCTTTTCCAGCACCCGGCCGCCGAAGCCGATGACCCGGCCGCGCCGGTCGAAGATCGGGAACATGATGCGACCGCGGAATTTGTCGTAAACGCGGCCGCTGTCGGATTTCGACAGCATGCCGGTTTTCTCCAGGATCGCCCGGCGGCGTTCGTCGGTGCCGAGCGCGTCGATCAGGCCGTTGAAACCTTCCGGCGCGTAGCCGATGCCGAAGCGGGCGATGCTGTCGGCGTCGACTCCGCGCTTTTTCAGGTAGGTATTGGCCTTTTCGGAGCCGGCCAGCTGTTTCTGGAAGAACTGCCTGCTGGCTTCCAGCGCCGCGAACATCTCGGTGCTGCCGTCGGTTTCGACCGGTCGTGCGTCCTTCGGGATTTCGATGCCGGCGCGCTTGGCCAGGTCCTCGACCGCATCCATGAAGCCGAGACGGTCGTAGTTCATCAGGAAGCTGATGGCGGTGCCTTTGGCGCCGCAGCCGAAACAGTAGTAGAACTGCTTGCCGGGCGAGACCGTGAACGAGGGTGAGCGCTCGTCGTGGAACGGGCAGCGTGCCGAGTAATCCTTGCCCTGCTTCTTCAGCGGCACCCGCGAGCCGATGATCTCGACCAGGTCGACGCGCGACAGCAGGTTGTCGATGAAGGATTCCGGAAGCTTCGCCATCGTCCTAGGATGCCATCAATCGCCGGATAAAGCGCGTTTCACGACAGCGCGGCCTTGACCTGTCCCGAGACTTTGCCCATGTCGGCGCGGCCTGCCATCTGCGGCTTCAGTACGGCGATGACCTTGCCCATGGCCTGCGGGCCGACGGCGCCGGTGTCGGCGATCGCCTGCGCGATCATGGCATCGATTTCATCCTGCGACAGCGGTTGCGGCAGGTAGGTCTGGATGATGCCGGATTCGTATTTCTCGACATCGGCCAGATCGGTGCGGCCGGCGGCCTCGAACTGGCTGATGGAGTCCTTGCGCTGTTTCAGCATCTTTTCCAGGATCGACAGCACCTGCTCGTCGTTCATCTCGATGCGCTCGTCGACCTCGCGCTGCTTGATGGCGGCGTTGATCAGGCGGATGACGGCCAGACGCTGCTTATCGCCGGATTTCATGTTGGCTTTCATGTCATCGGTCAACTGCGTTTTCAGGCTCATGCGGATCTCCGGAATCGGGTGGGAATAAACACAAAAAGCCGGAAACGCGCGAGCGCAACCGGCTTCGGGGCGCGAGCCTTCCGGCTCAGCGGGGCATCAATACATGCGCTGGCGTTTGGTGACGTCGCGCGAGCTGCGGCGGGCCTGGCGCTTGACGGCGGCGGCGGCTTTGCGCTTGCGTTCCTGCGTCGGCTTCTCGTAGAACTCTTTCTTGCGGGTATCGGCCAGGACACCGGCCTTTTCGCAGGTGCGCTTGAAGCGGCGCAGGGCGAATTCAAACGGTTCGTTTTCGCGGACTTTTACAGAAGGCATGGTAACTCCAGAAAGGGGATTTCCCGGCAGGCATGTTTTCCCGCCAGAGAGCCGGTTATGATACAAGGATTGCCGCTTTTTGGCAACCGGACACCGGCTTCATTCAGGATTGGGCATGCGGGTATTGGGGATTGAATCGAGCTGTGACGAGACCGGCGTGGCCCTGTACGACAGCGCCAAAGGCCTGCTGGCACAGGGGCTGTACAGCCAGATCGACCTGCATGCGGCCTACGGCGGGGTGGTTCCGGAGCTGGCCAGCCGCGACCATGTCCGCAAGCTGCTGCCCCTGATCCGGCAGACCTTGGCTGAATCGGGCTTGAACCTGGGCGATATCGACGGCGTCGCCTACACCGCCGGTCCGGGCTTGGTCGGGGCCTTGATGGTGGGCGCCGCCACCGGCCGGGCCATGGCCTGGGCACTGGGCGTGACGGCCATCGCCGTTCACCACATGGAAGGTCATCTGCTGGCGCCGTTGCTGGAGGCCGATGCGCCGGAGCCGCCGTTCGTGGCGCTGTTGGTGTCCGGCGGGCACACGCAACTGATGTTGGTCAAGGCCATCGGCGATTATGAGCTGCTGGGCGAAACCCTGGACGATGCCGCCGGCGAGGCCTTCGACAAAACCGCAAAACTGATGGGGCTGCCATACCCGGGCGGCCCGCAACTGGCGAAAGCGGCCTTGGACGGCCGTGATGGCGTTTTCCGCTTCGCCCGGCCGATGGTTAGCCGGCCCGGCCTGGATTTCAGTTTCTCCGGCCTGAAAACCCAGGTGCTGCTGGCTTGGCAGGCCAGCGCCAAGACCGAACAGGACATGGCCGACATCGCTCTGGCGTTCGAGCAGGCGGTGGTCGATACCCTGGCCATCAAGTGCGAACGGGCTTTGGCAAGTGCCGGCTGTTCGCGTTTGGTGGTGGCCGGCGGGGTCGGCGCCAACCGCTATTTGCGTGAACAGTTGCAGCGGCGCGTGGCCAAATCGGGCGGGCGGGTGTTTTTCCCGCGCCTGGAGCTGTGCACCGACAACGGCGCGATGATCGCCTTCGCCGGCTTCCTGCGTCTGCAGGCCGGACAAAGCGAGCCGGCGGCGGTGGCCTGCAGGCCGCGCTGGGATCTGGCCGGCTTGCCGCCGCTTTCACCATTGCCCGGATAAAATCAAACCATGGATAAAGTATTCATCGAAGCGCTTGAAATCGAATGCGTGATCGGCATTTACGACTGGGAGCGCACCATCAAGCAGCCGATCGTGCTCGACATCGAGATGGCGTTCGACAACCGCATTCCGGCCGCCAGCGACAATATCGCGCACACGCTCGATTACAAGGCCGTGAGCAAACGGCTGATCCAGTTCGTCTCGGAATCCAACTTCGGTCTGGTGGAAACCCTGGCCGAGCGCTGCTGTGAAATCATCCTGTCGGAATTCAATGTGTCGCAGGTCAGGCTGAAGCTCAGCAAGATCGGCGCGGTGCGCGGCGCCAAGGCCGTGGGCGTGATCATCGAACGCACGCGCCGCGATGGCTAAAGCGTATCTGAGCCTCGGTTCCAACCAGGAACCGGAGCGGCATCTGGCCGCCGCCGTGCAGGCGCTGCGGGAAACCTTCGGGGATATCGTCCTGTCCGACTGGGTGCAGACCAAGGCGGTCGGCTTCGATGGCCCGGATTTCATCAACGGCGCCGCCATCATCGAAACCGGATGGGATGTTTACATGCTCGATGCCTGGCTGCACGCGCTGGAAGACCGGCAGGGGCGTCGGCGCGATGTGCCGCGTTTTTCCGATCGCACGCTCGATATCGACATCATTTTCTTCGACGATCTGATTATCGAAGGCCCCGGCCATCTGCGGATTCCGAGGCCGGAACTGAAACACGCGTTCGTTCTGGGACCGCTGGCGCAGATCGCGCCGGATTATGTGAATCCGGAGACGGGCGTGTCGCTGGCTGAAGACTGGCGCGGTTTCAACGCATCCGGCGGCGGGGCGGGGTAGGGCAGGCCAAAATCCAAACTACTGTTTTTTCACCATGTCGATGATCTGGCCGATATCGATGGTCTGCGCCTTCTGCTCGATCTGCGCGGTGTACTGCGTCTGCAGCTGCTTGCCCTGCGAGAACATCCGCGCGAACACCTGTTTCAGCTCGGCGGCATTGATGCTGCGGCCGTTGCCGTAATACTGCTGCGCCACCTTGCCCAGCGCGTAGGTGGTGGCGAACGAAAACGCCGCGCCGGTGGCCGCGCTGCCGAGCCCGCCGAGCATGCCACCGCCGAGTTTGCCGAGCAGCCCGCCGATCAGTTTCCGGCCCATCTGCTCCACGTACTGGCCGGTCATGCCGACGCCGAGCGTGGCCGCGAAGTCCTTGATGTGTTCGCGGTCGAGCTCGTAGCCGTGGGCTTTGCCGATGCCGTACACCATCTTCATCTGCAGCGGCAGAATGGCCATGGATGCCAAGGACTGCGGCAGCAGTTCCAGCGCGCCGTTGAGAATCGAATAGTTCAGCACCGATTTGTCCAGCGCGGCGTTGTCGACCGTTGCGCCTGCCGCTGCCGGAACCGCAACCAGCGGCACATCGGCCAAGGCATCGGCATCCTTGGCGAAGGACTGCGCCTGCGCGGCATCGATGTTCAGCAGGCCGCGCAGGCGTTCCAGGAAGGCATTCTCGGCGTCGCTGCGCAGACCGTCGGCGTCACACACGCAGACCGCCATTTCGTAGGCCAGCTGTCTGGCTTCCTGGCTTTCCAATTGCTCCGCGCTCTGCTCCAGCGTGCGCCGCTTCAGCAGCACATCCTGATACAGCGCGGTCATGTTGATGTCGCCATCAGGCGCCAGACCTTCGGCGATCTGTTTGATCTGTTCGCGCTCGCGTTCGTCCTTGTTGCCGTCGGCGAACGAGGCCAACAAACTGATGGCGAGAATGGCTTGCTGTTCTTTCGGGGTCATGGCTGGCCGTCCATAGTGGGATCGGCTTCAGTGTCGCTTGTGCCGGGTTAACTGCGTGTGAATATCAGTCCGAATCGATTGGTAGAAAAGCAGTTTCCAGGCCATCGGCAGGCATGTGTTCAATGATGCGTATGCCCCGCTGCCGAATCACCAGGCGCCTGCTTGGAAACCGCGAATTCCAGCGTGCGCTTGCCGGCCTTTTCGAACACCAGCGTGATGGTGACCTTTTGGCCTGCGGCAAACGGCTGCTTCGGTGCGATCAGCATCAGATGGATGCCGCCCGGTTTCAGAGCAACGGCTTGTTTGGCCGGAATGGTCAGGCCATCGCTGAGCTGGCGCATCTGCATCAGTTCGCCGTCCATCTTCATTTCATGGATTTCCACTTTTGCGGCGGCATCGGTGCTGGCCGACAGTAGGCGGTCGGCTTTCGCTGATGTATTTTCAATGCTAAGAAAGGCGCCGGCCACGGCCGCGTTCGGGGGTGTGGCGCGCACCCACGCGTTGCTGAATTGCAGCGTGCTGCCATCGGCGGCGTGCGCGGTGAAAGCAGAACACAGGGCGAACACGGCAGCGGTGAACAGACGGGTTTTCATCGGATTCATCGATTCATGGAGTCAGGCTATTTTAACGCGGCTTGGGCCGCCGGATCAAAACGCCGGATCAACGCAGCAGCCGTCCGCCGTCGACATCGATGATCTGGCCGGTGCTGAAACGCGCGCCTTCAATCAGAAAGCTGGCGGCTTCGCAGATATCGGCCACCGAACCGATGCGCCTGAGCGGTGTGGCCTCAATCACTGCTTGCTTCTGGGCTTCGGACTTGCCGGATTCCGGCCACAGGATGGCGCCCGGTGCGATGCCGTTGACGCGCACATCCGGAGCCAGTTCCAGGGCCAGCGATTGCGTCAGCATGCGTTGCGCGGCTTTGGCCATGCCGTACACCGTGTGTTTCGGTTTCGGGCGTTCGCTGAAGATGTCGATCAGGTTGACGATGCTGCCACGACGTTCGCGCAAGTACGGCGCGGCGGCCTGGGCCAGGAAAAACGGCGCGCGCGCATTGCTGTCGAACAGCGCGTCCCAGTCGGCATCGGTGACACCGCCGATCGGCGTCGGGTAGAAGCTGCTGGCGTTGTTGATCAGCACATCCAGGCGCCCGAAATGACCGATGACGGCCGGAACCAAGCCGTCGCGTTGCATGGCATCGCCGAGATCGGCCTGCAGGCTGATGGCGCTGCAGGCGCGGATGGCGTTGAAACCGTCGCGCAGAGCCTCGGCTTCGGTTTTCGAGTGTTGGTAATGCAAGGCCACGGCATAGCCACGGGCGTGCAGATGGCCGGCCAACGCTGCGCCGATGCGCCTGCCGGCACCGGTAATCAATACCACGGCGGAATCAGACGGCATTCATGGGCCCCGGTTCAAAAGTCGACACGGACAAGGTATCCTGAACGGGTGTAAATGACCAGTGAAACCCTGCATGGAGCTGCCGCAACCCTCGGCCGAAGCACAAGAACACAGCGCGCGGCTGAGCGAATTGATCCAGCAGGCCATTGCCCTGGAGCACGGCGCGATTTCGTTCGCGCGCTATATGGAGTTGGCGCTTTATGCGCCCGGTCTGGGCTATTACAGCGCCGGCGCCCGCAAGTTCGGCAAAGACGGCGATTTCGTGACCGCCCCCGAGATGGGCGGTGGTTTCGCGCATGCATTGGCCAATGCCGGTGCCAGGGTACTGATGCAGCTTGAAGGCGATGCCATCTGGTTCGAAATCGGCGCCGGCACCGGTGCTTTGGCCGAAAAAACCCTGAAGCGACTGCAGGCACTGGATGTCTTGCCATCACAGTATTGGATTCTCGAACCCAGCGCCGACCTGCGCGAACGCCAGCGTCTGCATCTGCAGGCCAGTCTGGAACCTGAACTGTTTGCGCGCTGCTTATGGCTGGATGCACCGCCGGAACGGCCCTGGCAGGGTGTGCTGGTGGCCAATGAAGTGATCGATGCACTGCCGACCACGCGCTTCATCATCGAGGCCGGTGAAGTGTACGAGGAATGCATCGCGCTCGATGGCAGACAGCAGTTCAGCCGGGTCATGCGCCCGGCCGATGCCTTGGTCGGCGGTGCGGTCCGGCATATCGAACGGTATCTGAAACGCGATCTGCCGGAAGGCTACTGCTCGGAAGTGCTGCCGCAGCTGCCGTATTGGATCCAGGCCATCGCCGGCACCATGGCGCGCGGCGGCATGCTGTTCGTCGATTACGGCTATCCGCGCGGCGAATACTACCTGCCCGAGCGCGACGACGGCACCCTGATCTGCCACTACCGGCACCGGGTGCACGACGATTACCTGCTCTGGCCCGGCCTGCAGGACATCACCGCCTCGGTTGATTTCACCGGCTTGGCCGAAGCCGGTGTATCTGCTGGGTTCGTCTTGGCCGGCTATTGCTCGCAGGCCAGTTTCCTGCTTGGCAACGGCTTGGCCGAATACATCGCCGAATACGACCGCAATGCCGATGACATCGCCCGTTACCGCGAGGGACAGCACATCAAGAAACTGATGCTGCCCGGGGAAATGGGCGAGCGTTTCCAGGTCATGGGATTTTCGAAGAATACCGATTTCGCCGCCGCCTTCACGAATGCCGATCTGAGTTACCGGCTATGACGGCCTTGCGTTGGCCGCGCTTCTGGCGGGCTTTGTGGATCTTTGGCATGCTGCTCGGCTGTTATCTCTCGCTCCGGCGCGGCGGCGACGAGCTGCCGCCGATCCCGCATCTGGACAAACTCATCCATGCCACCGGCTACGCGGTCCTGGCGGCTTTGGCCGTATGTCTGTATGAAAAACCGGGCCCGCGATGGCTCGCCTTGCTTTGGGTCATCGTGTTGGGCGGACTGATCGAGATTGCGCAGGGCCTGCTGCCGACCGGCAGGATGATGGAGGCCGCCGATTTCGCGGCCAATGCCATCGGTGCGGGAATCGGCGCGGCGCTGTTCTGGCAACACAATGCTTTGGTCATGATTGAACGGATTTTTTCAAGACCGTAGGGGCGGCAGCCAAAAGTACCGTTACGCGGGTGTTATGGTGGCAATGGCTTTAATCCGCGCATTGCGTAAGGCCTCGCCGATGGCGGGTCCTTTCAGCGAGGCATCCAGCGAATCGGCTTTGACGGCGATTACCGCATCGAAATAGCGTTGCAGCAATCGCCCGTTCGGGTAGTCGGTTTCCTGCAAGCCCAAGCGCCCGCGTTTATCGGCCTCGCAGACCAAGGCCAGTTGCCGGATGCGCTCCGGGCGGCGGAAGGCATCGATGCGGGCAAGCAGATCGTGTACGGTTTCTGGGCGCAGTTCCTGCAGGCGGTGGATGTTCAAGTGTTCGCGGCAGGCATGAACGGCCAGCTGCCGGTAGTCATTCGGCACTTTCCAACGCGCGCACACGGTTTCCACGGCCGCGATGCCGAGACTCTCGTGTGCGATGTGCTTCGGCCATTGCTGCGGATCGGTCAGCGCCTTGCCGAGGTCGTGCAGCAGGGCTGCGAAGCCGATCAGGGCGTCGCCCGGTGCCAACCGCGCCGCCATGTCGCAGACCATTTCGGTATGGATGCCGGCATCGATTTCCGGATGGTACTCCACGCGCTGCGGCACGCCGTACAGGGCATCGACTTCCGGCAGCAGGATGTTCAACGCGCCGCAGGCGCGCAAGCTCTGCAGGAAAGCGGAAGGGGTTTGGCTTTGCAGGGCCGATTGGATTTCCTGCCAGACCCGTTCCGGCACCAGATGGTCGACCTCGCCGGCGGAGACCATGGATTGCATCAAGGCCATGGTTTCCGGAGCGATGCGAAAGCCCAGTGTGGCGAAGCGTGCCATGAACCGGGCCGCGCGCAGGATGCGCACCGGATCTTCGGCAAAGGCCGGTGAAACATGGCGCAGTACACGCGATTCGATATCGCGCTGGCCGTTGAAGGGGTCAATCAATGCCCCGTGTTCATCGCGGGCGATGGCGTTGACGGTGAAATCGCGGCGGGCCAGATCCTGCTCGAGCGTCACGCTGCTATCGGCATGGAACACGAAACCTTTGTAGCCCGGCGCGGTCTTGCGCTCGGTGCGGGCCAGCGCGTACTCCTCGCCGGTTTTCGGGTGCAGGAACACCGGAAAATCCGAGCCGACCGGCTTGAAGCCGTTGCCGGCCATCGATTCCGGGCTTTCACCGACCACCACCCAATCGCAATCGCCGGGCGGCAGTCCGAGCAGGGCATCGCGTACCGCGCCACCGACCAGAAAGGCCTTCATCGGCGTTTCTTTGGTTTGCCAGGCGCGGTTGCCGCGGGCGCAGGTGCCGGCACCGGACATTTCATCGCCACCGCTTTGTATGGTGTGCTGAAATCGCCGATTAACCGGCGGCTGATCGGCAGCACCGGCTGCTGCCGGCGCCAATCGAAGATCACGCTGAAGGCCAGCACGCGCGGTATGTACTCCCGGGTTTCCTTGTAAGGCACGGTCTCGATCCAGAAATCCGGATCCAAGGAAGGGCGTGCCGCCAGCCAGCGGTTGACCGGCGTCGGCCCGGCATTGTAGGCGCCGATGGCCTGATAGGCTTTGCCGTTGAAGGTGTCGATGGCGTCGCGCAGGGCGCCGGCACCGAGCAGGATGTTGACGTCGGGCTGGTACAGCGATTCCGGACCCAGCCAGTCGATGCCGTTCTGCCGCGCGATGCTTTCGGCCGTGCTCGGCAGCAGCTGCAGCAGGCCGCGGGCGTTGGCGCTGGAGGTCACATCCGGCATGAAGATGCTTTCGGCGCGCGCATGCGCGGTCAGCCAGGAGCGGTTGAGGTTGAAGCGCTTGGCGGCTTCATCGAAATAGCCGTCGAACGGCATCGCGAAACGCAGACTGTAATAGCGCTGGTTCTGCTCGTTGGCTTCCAATGAAAATACCGCACGGTCGAACCAACCGACCTGCTGCGCCATCGCCACCGCTTCGCGCTGCTGTTCGGGGCCCAGGTTCTTGAAGGCGACGTTCCACTCCCAGATGGCGTAGTTGGCTTGGCCCAGCTGCCATAGCCACAGCGCGCGTTGCAGGCTGGCATCGCGCTGCAAAGCGGCTTTTTCCTTGGCCGGCAGGTTCGGCTGCAGCGGGCAGAAGGCGTAGGCTTCACCCAGCCGGTCGGCAGCCAGCCAGCCGTGGTAGCCGGAAGCCTGCGCCGCTTTGCGGTATAAGCCTGCGGCCTCCACCGGGTTGCCGCTGCGCTCAAGTACGCGGGCCTTGAAGTAACGCCAGCGTGGCTCTTCCATTTGGACCGGCAGCAACTGCGAAAATGCCGCCAGGGTCTTGGCGTCTTCATTCTGGGTGAAATTCCAGCGCAGGTACCATTCGCGCAGGTTGGCGCTGCGGTTCGCTTCCGGCACCGCGAAAAAGCGGGCTTCGCCGCCCGGTTCGTAATCGACCATGCTCCATAACGCGATTTCCGACAGCACGGCGGCGCGCTGGTCGGGCGTCAAGGCAAAACGGGCCTGCAGTCCGGTTAACAATGACTCGGCCTGGCCCGGATTGTTCCGCGCCAGGGTCTGCAGGCCTTGGCTGATGACGCTGCGGCTGCGTGCATCCTGAGGCCACTGCGTAACCGGTTCGGCCGCGGCGGTGAGAAAAGCGATGTAGGACTTGGCCAGCGCCGCAGGCTCCGGCGACAGCGCCGCAGCGGCGTCCGCCAGCGCACTGATGGCGTTGTCCGCCAGCAGGAAATCGAAGCGTTGCCAAGCCTGGTCATCGCCGAGCGCGCCGGTCTGCTGCAAAGACATGAACAGCTGGTTGCAATGGCTCGGCAGCTTGGCTTCCGTGCTCCAGATCGTCAGCACCTGCTTGGTCCAGTCGGCATTGCGTGCCTGCGGTTCACGCGCCAACAGCTGTGCGCAGCGGCTGCCGGTGCTGTCGTCCGGATACTGCTCGATCCATGCCGATGCGGCCGGCCAGTCCTGGCGCCTGATCAACTCCGCGCGCCATTGGTTGATCAACCAGACGCTGGAGGGATCGCCCGGATTCTGCTTGATCAGCGCGCTTGCCTGTGCGCCGTTGGCTTGCGCGATCCGTTGTTTGAATTGAATGGCATCAAGCCATGGCAATAACGGGTTCGATTTCAGTCCGGCGCGCTCGCTTTCGGACAGCTCGCCCGCTTTTGCTGCGCCGAATGCCGAAAGCAGCGCTTCCTGCTGCGGTGGCGGGCTGACCGATGCAAGGGCTGCCCAGCTCAGGCCGGAGACTATAATGGCGCATACGATCCGGCGCATGGCGTGCCCCGCCATGTTCGATGGCTGCGGTGAAGTGGATTGCATCATAAGGGTTAGCATATGGCGGCATGGTGGATTTATCCAGTATTGGGCGTGCTGGCGGGCATTCTGTCCGGCCTGCTCGGCATCGGTGGCGGGTTGATCCTGGTCGGCGCTTTGATCCTGATTCTGCCAAGCCAAGGCATACCGGAAGCGGTCGTGGTGCCGGTGGCGTTGGCCAGTTCGCTCGGCAGCATCGTGCTGACCGGCCTGTCATCGGCGCGCGCCCACCAAAAACGCGGCGCCGTGCTGTGGCCGAGCGTGTTCTGGCTGGTGCCCGGCATGCTGTTCGGTGCGGTCATTGCCAGCATTGGCGTGGTGCAGTGGGCCGGCCCGGGGTTGCGCTGGGCGGTGGTCGCCTATTGCCTGCTGGTGGCCTTGCAATTGTTGGCGAATTGGCCGAAGCCACCGGAAACGCAGATCAACAGCGTCAGCGGCTGGCCGTGGACGCTGCTCGGCGCGCTCATCGGCGCGGTGTCGTCGGTGGTCGGCATCGGCGGCGGCAGCATGACGGTTCCGGCCTTGATCAGCCGCGGCGTGCCGGCGGTGAAGGCGGTCGCCACCTCGGCGGTGTGTGGGGTGTTCATCGCCTTGGCCAGTGCCTTGACTTACAGCCGGCTGCCGAATGCCCATGCCATGCCCGCATTCTCGGTCGGTTACGTGTATCTGCCGGCAGCGCTCGGTGTCGCCATCACCTCGATCGCCTTCGCACCGTTGGGCGCGCATTGGGCGCATCGGGTTTCGGCGCTGACGTTGAAGCGCCTGTTCGCCGGATTCCTGCTGGTGATGGCGCTGCTGCTGGTGCTGAAGTCCTGAGCCAATCGCGTGTTATGGCGTTACGGAATCCGGCAGCTCCAGATCCAAGGCGATGGCCAGATGGTCGGAACCGGCGGCGATGTGGGTCTGGTAATTGGCGCTGGCCATGCCACCGACCAGAATATGGTCTATCGAGCGTTTGGCGGCCCAGCTCGGGAAGGTCGGCAGGACGATATCAGGAACCTGCAGCGAGGTGTGCTGGAACAGACGACTCATTTCCGGTGCCAGCAGGTCGCAGTTGAAATCCCCCATCAGCACCAGCCGTGGTTTGTCGGCCAGCAATTCGGACAGGTAGGCGATCTGCACCCGCCGCGCCGCCGCGCTGAGTGAAAGGTGGGTGACCGCCACATGCCAGGCGTTGCCGGCCTCGCTGAACTGCGCCAACAGCACGCCACGGCCGGGAATCCGGCTGGGCAATACGAAATGCTCGATCCTGGCCGGCTGCAGCCGCGACAGCAGTG
>ERZ1645185.960-NODE-960-length-12130-cov-5.437764_pt1 | contig 12130 bp, 17 predicted proteins | sample MGYA00575351_ERZ1645185 | MGnify/ENA primary metagenome ERZ1645185 (study PRJEB40838, sample SAMN11284767) | freshwater sediment metagenome | isolation source: river sediment | host: Sediment | place: India: Jana village, Kanpur | collected 2015-12-17 ...
ATTCACGGCCGCCGACATTCAGCGTGCGGCGGGTGTTCAGGCTGTCGCGTCCGGTGGCGGTCATCTTCACGATCCCCTTGTCTTGCCATTCAGGCCCGGCCGTACGCGCCTATTGCAGCGCAGCAACCGCCGGAGTCGGGGCTGCTTTAACGAAGGGGGAGCGGCTTGGAAAGGGGACGAAAGTCGCAGAGGTGCTTGTCAAAATGTTGACTTCGCAGAGGTGGACAGGCGCGGTGAAGCCTCGCGGGAGGCTGAACGATGAAAGTTATCACTGAGCGATAATGTGAAGTCCTGACGACGCTGAGGATCGAGATTGTTGGTCCTGCCGACTAAAAGGCGCGGACGGTGGCTATTGCGCGGTGTGTGCTGAAGCCCCCGGCGAACGCGCTCGGCGTGGTTCGCCTCCATCGAAAGCGTCGCCAAGGCGCGTTTTTTGGGAGGCGGCTGCTGACGCTGCACACCCGGCGCCGCTCGTAGCGGGATTACGGACGTATCGGGGGGCGAGGGCTGTGCGCTGGCACCCATCCACCCCCGACATTGTAAATTAACCCAACATGCGCTATATAGGTCTCGCTGACGTTGCGCGCGACGGATTGCGGCGCTCCGGCACCCCTTTTCAGAACACCGGCCTCTCGGCACCCGCCGCCATGTGGTGCGCGGGTACGATCACGATTTGAATACTGAGACACACTATGCCTATCGGCACCGTAAAATTCTTCAACGCCCAGAAGGGCTATGGCTTCATCGCGCCCGAAGGCTCCGGCGAAGACGCGTTCGTCCACATCACCGCCGTCCAGATGGCGGGCATGGAGACGCTCGATAAGGACCAGCGCGTCAGCTATGAGCTGGAGCGCGATCAGCGCGGCCGCACGAGTGCGGTCAGCCTGAAATCGGCCTGACAGCCCTTCACGGGTTCGGGAGGCCTGGCGAAACTCGCCGGGCCGCCCCACGATTGCGAAGCGAACACGCTTCAAAAACACAATGATGCCGCGATCAGCGCGGCCAAGACAAATGACAGATATGCAAACCCAAATGACAAACGGACGCCGGAACCCGGCGCGCCGCACAGCTTCTTCTTTGCCGAACACAGCGCCCCCCACGGGCACGCGGCGCGAGCCCTCCGGGCTGACGCGCCTGCAGCTTCGGCAGATCGTTTATGACCTGATCGGCTAAGCGCCGATCTTCCAGCGAAAGGGCTCCACATGAAAGACCAGACGGAATTCTATCAGGAGCGGATCGCAAGTGCCCAGCGTGCCATCACCGAGGCGGTGCTGACGAACGTGAGGCAACAGGCGATCCTGGCGCGCGACCGCTGGATCGAACTCGCACGGCAGCACACCAAAAACCTGCTGGAAGGCGAAAAGGTGCGGACCGCCAAGCTCGCCCGCGACGCGGAACGCGAGCTGGTGGCCGCCGCCGGAGAATGACGGCGACCGAACGCCGGACGCTGGCCTTCGCGCGTGCCTTCACCCTGAGCGGGATCGACGGCACGCTGCCCGCGGGCGAGTATCAGGTGGAGCTGGACACGGTTCTTCCCGCAGACGGCGGAGACCCCAAGGGCGTTTCCGCCTTTCTCTACGTGCGCCGCGGGGGGAAGGCCTATGCCTTTGAAGTCGATGCCGAAGAGCTCGACCGTATCCACAAGGCCGACCAGCAGAAAACCGCAAACCGGCCGAAATAACGGCCAGATCCCCAATTGGCGTTCGCCGCCAACCCGAAAATATGCTAGGAGTCGTCATCACCCGATTTCTGGCCGCAAGCGTCTCGTGACTGGGGGACTTCGTGCTCCCGCTTGCTCATCCAGGAGAAATCGTGTGCTTTCAAATGCAAATCGCGAAACATTTTCGCTGGCTTCATTCAGAGGCAGCGAACCGGATAACGACGACGCGGACGAAACCTATTCGGAACTGCGGCTGAACCTCGCACCCGTGTGCTATTTCGAAGTGTATTGCGGGGAAGAGAAAAGCCTCACCTCCACGATCCATTGCGGCGGAGACTGGCGCTGGCGCTTCTGCGCGCCCAGCGGGACGATCCTGGCGCAGGCCGCCGGGTATCGCAGCGAAACCGATTGCCGCGCCGCCGTCGACACACTCCGCTCGCGCGCTGCGGGCGCCAGGATCCGCGACGCCCTGCAATACGCCTGACCGCTCGCCACGCTTGAAGGGAAATTCATGGACCTGAACCGACTCCTCCGCCAGGAGCAGATCGCCATCATGCGGCGCGACGCCGCCATCGAACCCCGCCTGCTCGCGCAATATGAGTCGGAAATTCACCGGCTGGCGCGCACGCTCGACACCCACGCCTATCCGCACCGCCACTTCCCGGACCGCCGCCAGCACGCCAACGCGGCGAAACTCTCGCTCATGCGCTGGGACGACGATGGCGGGGCGATCGTCGCAAAGCCTGGAAAGGCATTTGCCAATCAGGTGCGCTCGGATAAGATCGGGACATAAAGCGCCCGAGGGGAGAATAGCGCCGCTGGCGCACGCCCCTTCGTTCAGCAGGAGGGCTCCCGGTCATGCGCGTTTCATCTTTCGTTTCCCGTTTCTTGCTTGCCGGCGCGGCGCTCGCTGCGGCGTCCGCCGCCTCTGCCGCCGACGACACGGCATTCCTCGCCTTCCCGATGGCGACCGAAATCAGCGCATCGCGCGCGGGCGCCTTCGCGTGGACCGTGCAGCAGGGCGACAAGACGCAGCTCTTCGCCGCGCGCGGCGCGGGCTTCAAGCGCACGGCGCTCCACACGCAAAGCGACGTGGACGGCACGCCGATCACCGGCATCCAGATCTCCCCCGACGGCGCTTACGTGGCATTCACGACGGGCTTTGCGGCGGGCGGGTATAACCCTGCGAGCCTGCTGACCCCACCGAAGGCGACGCTGTGGCTCGTCTCCAGCGCGGGCGGCGCGGCGCCGGTGAAGATCGGCGAGGGCGCTTCGCCGGAATTCACGCCGGACGGATCGCGGCTCGTCTATCGGAACGGCGCGGACCTCTGGGCCGTGGCCGTTGGTGCCGCTGATGCGAAGCCGGAAATGCTTGTGCGCGGCGGCGCGGCCTTCGCGCAGCGCGCGTGGGCGGCGGACGGCAAGAGCTTCTTCTTCGTGCAGGATCGCGGCGGCTGGTCCTTCCTCGGCCGCCATACGCTCGGCAGCGACCGCGTGGCGTGGCTGGTGACAGGCGCGGACCGGCTGAGCCACCCCGTGCTTTCGCCCGACGGCAAATCGGTCGCGTACCTGCGCTGGCCGGGGCGCGAGCATACGGTGACCTACGACAACCTCGAAAACCAGCCGGTCGCCGTGGAGACGGTGGCGGCGAGCGGCGGCAAGGCGCAGACGCTGTGGCAATCGGGACCGCGCGGGGGCTCCTACATCTCCGACGACGACGAAGGGCTGCTGCGCTGGTCCGACAGCAAGACCGTGGTGTTCCGCGCCGAGGAAGACGGCTGGGCGCGGCTCTATGCGGCGAGCGGCGGCAAGGTGCGTGCGCTGACGGGGGAGAAATGCGAAGTCGCGGAGAGCGAGCTTGCTGCGCCCGATACGCTGTTCGTCATCCACAACTGCCGCGATCTCGATACGCGCCAGGCCTCGCTCATCACCGTTTCCAGCGGGCGCGAACGCGCGGTGGAGACGAAAGACGTCGTGCTGGCGCTGGCGAGCGCGGCGGGCGACGGGCGGCATGTCGCGGTGACGGGCGCGGGGGCGGACGCTTCCGCGATGCTGCGCATCCTCGATACCGTGTCCGGCAAGATCGCCTATGCCGAAACGCCGGCGGATCATGGCTATCGCCACGACTTCGCCGCACCGGCGCCGCAGCAGGTGCGCCTTACCGCGTCTGACGGGGAGAGCGTGCCGGGGCAGCTGTTCCTGCCGAAAGGCAAGGGGCCGCACCCCGCGCTCGTCTACGTGCACGGCGGGCCGACGCGGCAGATGTTCCCGGCGTTCCACTTCAGCGGATATTACGCGAACGACTATGCGATGAACCGGCGGCTCGCGGAGATGGGCTATGTCGTGCTCGCGCTCAACTACCGCTCGGGCGTCGGCTATGGGCGCGATTTCCGCGAGGCGCCGGGGCGGGCGTGGCGCAAGGCGTCCGAATATAATGATGTGCTGGGCGCGGGGCGCTGGCTCGCCGCGCGCGCCGACGTGGACCCGAAGCGTATCGGCATCTGGGGCGGTTCCTACGGCGGGTTGCTCACCGGGCATGCGCTGGCGCGCAATTCAGACGTGTTCGCGGCGGGCTCCGCGATCCACGGCGTGTTCGACTGGAGCTGGCCCTCGCCGGTGCCGGGGCATCTGAACCCCAGCGAGTTCTTCGGCGTGGGCGAGGCGGACAAGGCGGCGGCGCTCGCGGCATCGCCGCTTGGCGCGGTGGCGGGCTGGCGCTCGCCGGTGCTGTTGTTCAGCGGCGACAACGACATGAACGTCGACGTGCGTGAAACGGTGGACCTTGCGCAGAAGCTGCGCCGCCAGGGCGTCGACGTGCGCACAGTGCTGCTGCCCGGTGAGTCCCACGGGCTGATCCGCTATTCGGCGTGGCAGCAGCTATGGCACGATCAGGCGGCGTTCTTTTCTGAAACGATTGGCAAACGCTGAATATTGTTACGGATTCGTTCTATTAACCATAAGTATTTTGAATTTATTCAGGAACATGAACGGCGAAGCGTCGGCGGTATTTACAGAGGGAATGCGCGTTAATCATTAAGATGGCGGAACTCCGCAACTGGCACGGTTCTTGAGTCGTCGACTTCGAGATCTGAGACAGGAGTACGAACATGAAACGCGCTTTCTTCCTTTCCGCCGCCGCCATGCTGATCGCGGGCAGCGCGAACGCCGCGCCGGTGAGCTTCAACTTCGAGCAGGACTATGACGACGGCGCCAGCGTCAGCGGCAGCTTCTCGGGCGAAGACCTGAACCTCGACGGCTTCCTGACCGCGAATGAGCTGACCGACTTTTCGGCCTCCTGGACCGGCGGCAGCGACGCGTGGCACGCCGAGGACTTCGCACTCGGCGGCATCGACAGCTTCGTCTACGACTTCGGCGAATATCTCACCGAAGTCGTGGTGTTCGGCACGGGCGGTGCGGACTGGGTGCTGAACGAATATTATACCGGCATCGAGGATCGCTTTTCGGGTGTCGCCGAAACGTGGAACGCGGTGCGCGTTTGGGCCGCTGCGGTTCCTGAAACCGCGACGGTGCTTCCAATTATCGAAACCCCGACCGCGGATGTGCCGGAGCCGGCGGCGCTTGCGCTGTTCGGGCTCGGCCTCGCCGGGCTTGCGCTCGGTCGCCGGCGTCGCACGTAGTCGATGCGGAATCGCAACGACCTCTCCGCTGTGGTACACTCCCGAAAAAGGGAAAACGGAGGGGTCGTAATGCGTAAGCGTGGTTTGGCGGCTGCGGCCTTGCTGGCGGTCGCCGGGTTCAGCGGATCGGCTGCGGCGCGCTGCGTGCTCCCGATCTTGGTGCAGCGGGATGCGGACGAAGCCGCGAAATACCTGCTGGCGAGCGAAGCTCTGGTGATCGACGGCATCGTGCGCGAGCTGCCGCGCGGCGACGGTACGCTGTTCCAGCGCATCGAGGTGATCCAGTATCTGAAGGGCAAGGGCGCGGAGTCGATCGACATCTGGCCCGGCCCCGGCAAGCCGACGCGGCACGAAATCCTGAACACCGACGACTGGGGTCGCATCGATGCCCCCGCCGGCTCCCGGGTGGTGACGGCGCTCCGGCAGACGCCTTATGGCTGGACCGTGGGCGAATGCGCCTATCAGGCGCTCGCCGTGCCGGGCGTCGAGGCCGCGCTGCGCGAGACGGGGACCGTGCGCAGCAAGCCTGAAAAACCCAAGAAGAAGTAGCGCGCGCAGACGCGAGCCGTTAGGGCGGAAGGCATGGGGGACACGCTCATCCGCGCCGAAAATCTCGCCTGCGTGCGCGGCGGGCGTCTGCTGTTCGAAAATCTTTCGCTTGCCGTTGCTGCCGGAGAGGCGCTGCGCGTGACGGGGCCGAACGGCAGCGGCAAATCGAGCCTGCTGCGCTGCCTCGCCGGGCTGCTGCCGCCCGCGGCGGGGCGCATCGAACACCCGGCGAAAATCGCCTGGCTGGGGCATGAGAACGCTTTGAAGCCGGGACGCACGCTTGGGCAGGAACTCGGCTGGTGGGCGCGGATGGACGGGGCGCAGGCCCGGTTTGCGCTGGGGCTGGAAACGCTCGGCGACGTGCCGGTCAGGATGCTTTCGGCGGGGCAGAAACGACGCGCGGCGCTGGCGCGGGTCATCGCCTCGGGCGCGGATCTGTGGCTGCTCGACGAACCGGGCGCGGGGCTCGATGCGGCGAATGCGAAGGCCCTGTCGGCGGCGATCGGCGACCATCTTGCAGCGGGCGGCGGCGCGATCGTGGTGACGCACGGCGAGACCGATGTGCCCGGCGCGCGGGAGCTGGCGCTGTGAACTTCTGGCGCCTTGTCTCGCGCGGCGTGGACATCGGCGCGGGCGGGCTCATTCCACTCGTCTTCTTCGTGATGGTTGCGAGCATGACCGCGTTTGCGATCGGTCCGGATGCCGCCCTGCTCGCGCGCGTCGGCGCGGGAAGCCTGTGGGTGGCGGCGCTGCTCGCGGCGCTGCTGCCGGTGGGGACGCTCGTCGCCGAGGACGTCGCCGACGGCACGATGGATCAGCTCCGCGTGCGCGGTATCGCGGTGGAAACCATCATGGCGGCGCGGCTCATCGCGCACTGGCTCGGCTTCGCGCCTGCGCTGCTCGTCGCGGCGGTGATCGGCGGGGCGATGCTGAACGCCGATGTGCCCGCGCTCGTCACGGGCCTTGCGCTCGGCACGCCCGCGCTCGCCGGGCTGGGGCTGGTGGCCGCCGCACTCGTCGCAGGTGCGCGCGGCGGGCCGGCGCTTGCCGGGCTCATCGTGCTGCCGCTCGCGCTTCCCGTGCTCATTTTCGGCAGCGCCGGAGAGCTGCGCCTGCTCGCGGCGTCGAGCCTCGTCGTTACCGCATTCGCGCCGTTCGCCGCGGCGGCTGCGCTCCGGCAGGGCGACGGCTGAATCGCCTTGCGCGTCAGACGCTTCCGGTTAGGCTGAGCCGCGTCAACGCGCAGGGAGAACGAGCATGGCGTACACGTTCGAAATCACCAAGGACAAGGCGGGCGAATACCGGGTCGCCTTCAAATATAATTCCGAAAAAATGTTCACGACCGAAGGCTATTCGAGCAAGGCAAGCGCGAAGAACGCCATCGAATCGATGAAGAAGAACGGCCCCGGCGCCGACGTGGTCGACAACTCGGACGGTTGAGGTCGGCCGCAGGATCGCACGCCGCAAGACGATAGCCTGGTCGCGTTCCTCGCCCCGTCAGCGAAGTGTCAGCGGCTGCGTGCTAGCGCGGTGGTCGGTGGGCAGATCGAACGGGTGAGATCATGACGAACGGATCGGTTTCAGGTGCGCGCTATGGCAAGGCGATGGTCGCGCTGCATTGGGTGATGCTGCTTCTTCTGGCGGCCGTGTTCGCAACGATCGAGATGCGCGTGCTGTTCGAACGCGGCAGCGAGACGCGCGAGTTCGTGAAGTCGCTGCATTTCATGCTGGGGCTTTCGGTGCTGATCTTCGTCGCGCTCCGGATCGCGGCGCGCGTGACCGGCGGTACGCCTGCGATCGCCCCGCGTCCGCCGGTGTGGCAGACGGCAGCCGCGCACGCCGTGCACGCGGCGCTTTATCTTTTCATGATCGGGATGCCGATTGCGGGGTGGCTGATCCTGAGCGCAGAGGGAGAGCCGATCCCCTTCTTCGGGCTCGAGCTGCCGCCGCTCGTGTCGCCCAGCGAGGCGCTTGCCGAACAGGTCGAGGAAATCCACGAGACCGCCGGTGAGGTAGGCTATTACCTGATCGGCCTGCACGCTGCCGCGGCGCTGCTTCACCACTATGTGATGCGCGACAACACGCTCCTCAGGATGCTGCCGGGCCGGGGCTGACGCTTCGCCGGGGGTGGCGAACCGGTTCGTGCGTGCTTACCTGTGGTCTTCCGCAAGACAGGAGACCAGCGATGAGCGAACCGACCGGATATGTGCCCCCCGAGGTTTGGACATGGGATCGGGAGAGCGGCGGACGGTTCGCTTCGATCAACCGGCCGATCGCGGGGCCCACGCACGACAAGGCGCTGCCGGTAGGGAAGCATCCGCTGCAGCTTTATTCGCTCGGCACGCCCAACGGGCAGAAGGTGACGATCCTGCTCGAAGAGCTGCTCGCGGCCGGATATTCGGGCGCCGAGTATGATGCGTGGCTGATCAACATTCTGGAAGGCGACCAGTTCGGATCCGGGTTTGTCGACGTGAACCCGAATTCGAAGATCCCCGCGCTTGTCGATCGGAGCGGCGCGGAACCCGTGCGCGTGTTCGAGAGCGGGGCGATCCTCGTTTATCTCGCGGAAAAATTCGGAGCGTTTCTGCCCACAAGCGGCGCGGCGCGGGCGGAGGCGCTGTCGTGGCTGTTCTGGCAGGTGGGGAGCGCGCCCTTCCTCGGCGGCGGCTTCGGGCATTTTTATGCCTATGCGCCGGTGAAGATCGAATATGCGATCAATCGCTATGCGATGGAGGTGAAGCGGCAGCTCGACGTGCTGAACCGGCGGCTGGCGGAGCACGAATATATCGCGGGCGCGGACTATACGATTGCCGACATGGCGATCTGGCCCTGGTACGGCGGTCTCGTGCGCGGCGAGCTTTACGGGGAGGCCGCGACGTTCCTTTCCACCCATGAATATGAACACGTGCAGCGCTGGACCAAGCAGCTGGCCGCGCGAACGGGCGTGCGGCGTGGGCGGATCGTGAACCGCGCCACCGGGCCGCTCGAGGAACAACTCCGCGAGCGGCACGATGCCAGTGATTTTGAAACGAAGACCGCCGACAAGCTGGCGGCGCAGTAGCCGCTAGCGGAGCTGGCCGCGCAGCGCGCCCTTCGGATGCGAGGCGTTGTGGACGTTGACGTAATAGTCGGCGGGCTTTGCGAGAATCGCCGCGACGACATCCGCCTCGGCCTTGGCGCAGCCCTTCGACGTCCCCTCCGCGGGGGCATCGAGCGTGACGACGGGCGGGCCGGCGACGCCCTTGGCGCCCTTGTGGATATGCGCCATCGTGGCGGTATCGATGCCGCTGACGGCGAGCGTGTAGCAGACTTCGGGCTTCGCGCCGTCGATCGTGACACTCGCGGTGCCCTTGCCGTCAGGGTCGCCCGGGCCGGGAACCTCGGCGGCGCCGGTCAGATGAAGCTGCATCGTGACGGGCGCGGCCGCAGCCGGTGTGATGACAATTGCGGCGCCCAGAAGTGCCAGAGCCGTTCGCATCGCGTTTCTCCTCGTGTTGTCCGCCGCCCGGAACGGGCGGCGACTCCCTGTTCGCCGAAACGCTTCCGGGCGCCGCTGGTTCCTAGTGCATCGACGCCTTGATGTGCGCGACAAGCTGGTCGACGACAGTGCCCCAGCCGTCGTGGAAGCCCATCTCCTCGTGCTGCTTGCGCGTCTCCTCGTTGCCGTGGATGGCGATGGCGGTGTAGCGCGCGCCGGTCGCGGTCGGCTCCAGAAGGAGCGCGGCGGTGAAGAACGGCTTCGGCGAAGGGCGGAAACCGGGGAGCAGCGTGTCCGTGAAAACGAGGCGCTTGTTCGGCACGACTTCGAGATAGCAGCCGCTGTTCGGGAACTCATCCCCTTCTGGCGAGCGCATCACGGTGTTGAACCGGCCGCCGGGGCGCAGGTCGATCTCGCATGAACTCACCGACCACGGCTTCGGGCAGAACCACTCCTTGATGCTCTCGGGCGTGGTCCACGCCTCCCACACGAGCTCGACGGGAACGTCGATCTCGCGGTCGAGCACGAGGTCGAGCGTGGGGTCGGGAGTGAACGGGAACAGGTTGGACGTCATTCGGATCTCTCCTTCTTCATTTTCAGCAGATAGGCATCGAGCCGGTCCAGCCTGCGCTCCCACATGGTGCGCTGCCTGCCCAGCCAGTCTTCGGCGACCTGAAGCCGTTCGGGGGCGAGTTCATAGGTTCTGACCCGCCCTTCCTTTTTCGAACGCACCAGCCCCGCGCCTTCGAGCACCCGGAGGTGCGCGACGAACGAGGGCAGCGCCATCCGGTAGTCCGCCGCGAGATCGCTGACCGAGGCGGGCTTCGCGCTCAACCGTTCGAGCACGCTGCGGCGCGTCGGGTCCGACAGTGCGCGGAAGATGCCGTCGATCACCGCAGGCGGTGGCGGCGGCGGCGCGGTGTGCATTCCCGGGATCATCAAAGCTCCTTTCGAGGGTGTGCATAGGGCATCGAAATACTTAGGTCAAATCCTAAGTGTTTGTGTCACGCTTGCACGGGTTAAAAAATCTGTCATCAGACCGTCACAAAACTGTCGCTGCCGCAGCCTCGGAGACATTTCATTCGTCAGATCGCCGCCTTGCCCTATCGATCGGAGGGACCCGCGATCGATGCGCCCGTGCGCATCCTTCTCGTCACCTCGCGGAGCAGCCGGCGCTGGGTGATCCCCAAGGGCAATGTCACCAAGGGAATGGCGCCGCACGCCGCTGCCGCCGACGAGGCGGAGGAAGAGGCGGGCGTGCGCGGCGCGGTGTGCCCGACGCCGCTCGGCTCCTATCGCTATCGCAAGCGGCGCAGCAACGGCGCGTCGCTGATGGTGGACGTCGACGTCTTCCCGCTCGCGGTGACGCGCGAACTGGAGAACTGGAAGGAGCAGGGCGAGCGCGAACGGCGCTGGTTCACGCTTGCCGAAGCCGCCGACGCGGTGGAGGAGAGCGACCTCAGCGATCTCATCCGCTCCTTCGGCGCATCCGAATTCAATGCCGCCGCCCGCCGCACCGGGATGCTGACGGCCGTGGCCCACAAATCGAGGATCCCCCACATGTTCGCCTGGTTCCAGCGTCTGCTTCCCAAGACGGGCAACTTCTTCGAGCTGTTCGAGGCGCACGCGATGACCGTGGTGGCGGCGGCGGATGCGCTGGCGCGGCTCCTTGAAAACGGTTCGTCGGCCGAGGATCACATCCGCGAGGTGATGGAACGCGAGCACGACGCGGACGACATCATCCGCGAGGTGCTGCACACGGTGCGCCGCACCTTCCTGACGCCGTTCGACCGTGGTGCGATCACCAGCCTGATCGGCGCGATGGACGACGCCATCGACGAGATGCAGGCAACGGTGGCGGCGATCTCGCTCTATGAGGTGAACGACTTCGAGCAGGAAATGCGCGACATGACCGCGATCATCGTGGACGGCGCACGCCTCGTTGCCGAGGCGATGCCGCTGCTGCGCGACGTGGCACGAAACGGCCAGCGGCTTCACGAACTCACCGAGCGCCTGGTGCGCATGGAAGGCCATGCCGACGAGATTCACGCGATCGGCGTGAAGAAGGCGTTCAAGGATTACGGCGCCAGCGATACGCTGCGCTTCATCGTCTCGCGCGAAGTCTACAAGCATCTCGAGCGGATCGTCGACGCGCTCGAGGATGTCGCGAACGAGATCGACGGCATCGTCATCGATCACGCCTGACGACACGAAACGATGCACGAACTCGCGTTTCCGCTGCTTGTCGGCCTTATCCTCATCGCGCTGGCGTTCGATTTTCTGAACGGGCTCCATGACGCGGCGAATTCGATCGCCACGGTGGTCGCGACCCGCCTGCTCGGGCCGGTGCAGGCGGTGGCCTTCGCGGCAGTATTCAACTTCGCCGCCTATTTCCTCAGCCTGATCTTCCCCGAACTGCACAAGGTCGCCGAAACGATCGGCAAGGGCCTGATCGACAAGGATATGGTGACGCCCGCCGTCGTGTTCGGCGCGCTGATCGGCGCGATGTTCTGGAACGTCGTCACGTGGCTGAAGGGCATTCCGTCCTCGTCGAGCCACGCGCTCGTCGGCGGCATCATTGGTGCGGGCGTGGCGCACGCGGGCATGTCCGGCATCGAATGGAGCGGGCTCAACAAGACGCTGATCGCGATCGTGCTCTCGCCGCTGCTCGGCATGATCCTTTCGATGTTCGTCATGCTCGCAACGAGCTGGGCGATGAAGGACGCGACCGCGCGGGGGGCGGAACGCGGCTTCCGCTATCTGCACCTTGCATCGTCTGCCGCCTATTCGATCAGCGACGGCCTC
>ERZ1645185.961-NODE-961-length-12099-cov-4.710976_pt1 | contig 12099 bp, 11 predicted proteins | sample MGYA00575351_ERZ1645185 | MGnify/ENA primary metagenome ERZ1645185 (study PRJEB40838, sample SAMN11284767) | freshwater sediment metagenome | isolation source: river sediment | host: Sediment | place: India: Jana village, Kanpur | collected 2015-12-17 ...
TGGTCGCGCGGCGCCCGTCCACCAATCCCGTCTCGGCCAGAACAAAGGCCCCGGCACAGACCGAACACAACACTGCCCCGCCCGCGTGCCTTTCCCGCAACCAATGCGCGGCGGCGGGTGCGGGGGCCATGCGATCGGGCATGATGATGCTGGGGGGCGCAATCACATGGGTCAGCTTGTGGGGCGTGCCTGGGTGGCTGTCCCAGATGCAGGTCACCCCTGCGTCATCCGCCTGCCAGTGCGACACGCGCACCTCGCGGGCCTCCGCGCCGGTCCACTCGCCTGCAATGCGGAACAGATCCGTCAGCCCATAGACCGCCGCCAACTGGCAGCCGGGATAAAGCAGCAGGCCGATATCGGCCACCACATGTGACATTGTCCTCTTTGCCCCGATCATTGTCATTTTCGCCACGCCCCTTCGTGCATCGCAGGGCGTAGTTTGTCCATACCGCAACGAAAGAAGGTCCGATGAACCCGACGATAACCAGACGAACACCGGTGACGACCGGGGCCGCTGCGACCGCCCTTCTGATCCTGAACCAAACCACCGACGCAAACACGGAAAGAGACCTGATCATGGCATTTTTCACCACAACCGACGGCACCAACATCTTCTACAAGGACTGGGGCCCGCGCGATGCCCAGCCCATCGTGTTCCACCACGGCTGGCCGCTCTCCAGCGACGACTGGGACAACCAGATGCTGCATTTCCTGGGTCAGGGCTACCGCGTCATCGCCCATGACCGCCGCGGCCATGGCCGGTCGGACCAGACCGACACTGGCAACGAGATGGACACCTACGCTCAGGATGTGGTCGAGCTCGCCCGCGCGCTGAACCTGAAGAACGCGATCCACATCGGGCATTCGACCGGCGGTGGTGAGGTTGCCCGCTATGCCGCCCGCGCCGAGGCTGGGCGGATCTCCAAGGCGGTGCTGATCGGGGCCGTTCCGCCGGTCATGGCGAAGACCGAAAGCAACCCGGACGGCATTCCGCTGGAGGTCTTTGACGGCTTTCGTGCAGCCCTTGTGGCGAACCGGGCGCAGTTCTTCCTCGATATTCCCTCGGGGCCGTTCTTCGGCTTCAACCGCGAGGGTGCCACCGTCAGTCAGGGCCAGATCCAGAACTGGTGGCGGCAGGGCATGATGGGCGGCGCAAAGGCGCAATACGACTGCATCAAGGCCTTCTCAGAGACCGACTTCACCGAAGACCTGAAGGCGCTGACCATCCCGGTCCTGGTCCTGCACGGCGAGGATGACCAGATCGTGCCGATCGACAATTCGGCACATAAGGCGATCAAGTTTCTGCGGAACGGCACGCTGAAAACCTATCCGGGCCTGTCGCATGCCCCCTTCGCGACACACCCCGAACTGGTCAATGCTGACCTGCTGGCTTTCGCAAAGGCCTGAGCCAACCTGACCGGGGGCAAGGCTGCCCTGCCCCCGGTCTCTACACGCCTGTCGCGGTCCCTCCGCGCATCAGGTGCCGGGCGGAACGATCCGCATCACAAACGCCGTCGGCTGCTCGCCCGGCCCGAAGGGACCGGGAACCTTGTTCGAAATCGGCGGGCGCGACTTCAGAAAGGCGGCAATCGCGGTTGCGTCTTCGGGGGTGAAGTTCGCAAAACCCATCCACGGCATCGCGGGCGCAAGCACGCGCCCATCTGGCCGAACCCCGGTTGTGATCGCCGCCACGATTTCGGCCTCGGACCACTTGCCAAGTCCGGTTTCCATGTCGGGTGTCAGGTTTGGTCCGTAGAATGTGCCGAGCCCCGGAATCTCAAAGCCTACTTCCGAGCCCGCAAGCGCCCGTTCAAGATCTGGCTTGCCAAGAAAGTGGCCAGGCGTGTGGCAGTCACCGCAACCGGCGACGGACACCAGATATGCGCCGCGCGCAATGGCCGCGTCTTCAGCCTGCGCGGGAAGGGCAATGGAAGCCGCGACAACGGCAGATAGCAAAGGGATGAGGTGTTTATACATGATTGCTGCGCCCATGTTGGATCGGTGCAGCGTCATTAGCCGGTCGGACAGCCAAGTGCTTCCTAGAGACTTGCTAAGCATTGGATGCAATCCTAAAAAGTTCCTAAGCACCGGGGCGCCAAATGATCTCAGGCTTCGACGACAGACTGATCGGCCTCATCGAGTCGCATCCGTCGATCACGGTCGGCACCTGCGACCGCGCGCTTGTTCCCACGATGTCCCGTGCGTTTGGCGCCCGCGTGATCGGCTATGGCGAGGCAGTGGAGGTGCAGATTTCGCGCTGGCCGGGAACCAGGACGGCCGACAACATCGCGGCCAACGGGCGGATCGCCGTCACCTTTACCGCACCGGAAACCTTTGACGCCTTTCAGATCAAGGGCCGTGTGGTTGATACGGCGGACTGCAGCGAAGATGATCTGCACCTTGCCGCTGCCTACACCGACGTGATCCGCGACCGGATCCGGCGCCTTGGAGAACCCGAAGCGGTGGTGTTGACGACCTTCACGGCGCGCGGGCTCTACCGTGTTCGCATGGCCCCAGAGGCGGTGTTCCTGCAGACCCCCGGCAAGAATGCCGGTCAGCGCCTATGAAGACGCACGAACGCCCGCTCCTCGCCGACCATTGGGAGTGTTTCGAGGGTATCGTGCCGTCGGTCGTGGTTACGGCAGCGCGGGACGGCACGCCGAACGTCTCCTACATCAGCCACGTCTTCTACATCGACGAAGACCACGTCGCCCTGTCGAACCAGTTCATGTCGAAGATGGTCCGGAATGTCCGCGAGAACCCGCGGCTGCAGGTGGTGGTTGTGAACGCGGTCACCGGGGTGCAGCTTATCCTCGACCTTGTCTTTGAACGCGCCGAGACCTCGGGTCCGCTCTTTGACACATTGGCCACGCTGGTAACGGCGGTCGCCACGCATCATGGGATGGACCATGTGATGCGCCTGAGGTCAGCCGATATCTACCGCGTCCTTGAGATCGAAGTGCAAAGCTGCGAACCGGGCGTTCAGGATGCGCCCGTGACGCGGGTCGCGCGCGCCGAAACGCTTGGTGCAGCCGTCCCGATCTGTCTGGCGCTCTCTCGGATGGACGACCTTGACCGGGCCATTGATCTGGTGCTGGACGGGCTTGTGACCCGGCTTGGCATATCGCATTGCATGCTGTTTCTTGCCGATCCTGACACCCGCGCCCTTACGGCAATCGCAAGCCGGGGCTACAACCGTCAGGGAGCCGGCGCCGAGGTCCGATGGGGCGAGGGCGTGATCGGCCTTGCCGCGAAGCGAGCCCAGACCCTGCGCTTTTCCTGCGTCGGACGGAACTTTCTCTACATCCACAACGTCAAGACCAGCGGTCATCTTGGTCCCGACGCGTCGCATGACGTACCGATGCCTGGGCTGGAGGCCCCGCAAAGCCTGCTTGCCGTCCCGATGATTGCCGGCGGCGACGTCAGGGGGATGATCTATGCCGAATCCGAGGATCGTCTTGCCTTCACGCCCGTGGACGAGCAGGCCGTCAATCTGATCGCCGCGCAGCTGGCAGCCCTCGTGGCCTTCGTCGAGTCTTCGCGCGAGCTTGGCGTCGCCCGGGCAGGAACTCCGGTTTCGGCGCCGACCGAACGCGACAACAGTCGCGAGCTGCTCATCCAGCATTTCGCATATGATGACAGCCTGTTCATCGACCACGACTATGTCATCAAGGGTGTGCCTGGCAGGCTGCTCTGGCGGATGCTGCAGACCTTCGCACAGGAGGGTCGGACAGAGTTCACCAATCGTGAGTTCCGTCTGGATACCACGCTGAGATTGCCAGAGTTCAAGGACAATCTCGAATCCCGCCTGCTTCTGCTTTCGCGCCGTCTGGCCGAGAGCGACTGGCCCGTGCGCATCCTCCGTACTGGGCGCGGTCGTGTGCTTTTGCAGGTCGACGGGAGGCTTGCTCTTCAACAAAGGTGACGCCACCTGCAATCGTGTCCGGCGCAGGCAATCGGACCCACCATTGCGATCGGTGTGGCGGCGCCCGACCCCAGCCTCGTTCACCGGTTCATGCCGGCCAAGAAGTCGTTGCCGACAAAGCGGTATCGCAATGCCAGAGGCAGGCGCCCAGGGCCCTGCCTTGTTAGACAAAACCTAACCTGCGGCTCACAATCTCTTACTTTCAAACTCATCTTTGCCGTGCCACCCTCGGCGCCAGCCTGCATGCGCGATGACGGTTCGGGTGACTGCGCGGACAATAACGGACAAGCGGCCGGTCCTTCGGTCGCCAAAAGCGACTTCTGTGCGACGCGCCAAGGACAGAGCCGAGGCGCCCATGATCGAATATCCCCGGGGAATGAATGATGCTGAGCCATGACGATTGGAAGGCCCGCGCGGCGGCGCTGCGCCTGCGCACCGATTGCTGGATTGACGGGCGCTTTGTGCCAAGCGCAGACGGGTCGCGGTTTCCGACGGTAAACCCTGCTACCGGCGCCGTGCTCACCGACGTGGCGCGGGGTGGATCAGTGGACATTGACCGCGCAGTCGCATCGGCACGACGCGCGTTTGAGGATGGCCGCTGGTCACGTCTGGCACCGGCCGCACGCAAGGACGTGCTGCTGCGGCTCGCGGCGTTGATCCGCGAGAATGTGGCCGAGCTGGCGCTTCTCGATACGCTCGACATGGGCAAGCCGATCCGCGATTCATCAACCATCGATGCGCCGGGATCGGCGCATTTCTTCCAGTGGCATGCCGAAGCGATCGACAAGCTTTATGACGAAATCGCGCCCACGGGTGCAGGCGATCTGGCGATGGTGCGTCGGGTGCCCCTGGGTGTCATTGGCGCCGTGGTGCCCTGGAACTTCCCGCTCGACATGGCGACATGGAAACTGGCGCCCGCGCTTGCCATGGGCAATTCGGTTGTCCTGAAACCGGCCGAGCAAAGCCCGCTTTCGGCGCTCCGTCTGGCAGAGCTGGCGGCAGAGGCCGGATTGCCGGATGGCGTTCTGAACGTGGTGCCGGGATTTGGCGAGGACGCGGGGCAGGCCCTCGGCCGGCATTGCGATGTTGACTGCCTTGTCTTCACCGGCTCGACGGCAGTGGGCAAGCTGTTCCAGACCTATGCCGGACAGTCGAACATGAAACAGGTCTGGCTTGAAACCGGCGGCAAATCCCCCAACATCGTCTTCCCCGACGCCGACCTCGACCGGGCAGCCGAGATGGCGGCCTTTGGCATCTTCTTCAATCAGGGTGAGGTTTGCTCGGCCAACAGCCGCCTGTTGGTGCATGACGCGGTAGCCGAAGAGATGACGGCGCGGATGGCAGAAAAGGCCCGTGCGATCCGCCCCGGCGACCCGCTGAACCCTGAAACCACACTTGGGGCAATGGTGGATGCCCGACATGCGGCAGCTGTCGCGCGCTATATCGAAATCGGCAAGACCGAGGCCCGGCTGGTTTGTGGCGGCGGGCGCATCACGCTGAACGGATCGGATGCCTTCATCGAACCCACGATCTTTGCAGGGGCGGCGCCAGATGCGCGGATCGCGACAGAAGAGATCTTCGGGCCCGTGCTGAGCATCCAGACCTTCCGCACCGAGGACGAGGCTGTGGTGATGGCGAATGCCTCGGTCTATGGGCTCGCAGCTTCGGTCTGGACCCGCGATCTGGGCTGCGCGCTGCGGATGGCGGACCGGCTTCATGTGGGCACGGTGTCGGTCAATACGGTGGACGCGCTATCGGCGATGACGCCTTTTGGCGGGATGAAGCAGTCGGGCTTCGGGCGCGATCTGTCGATCCACTCGTTCGACAAGTACTCAGCGCTCAAGACTGTCTGGGTGAAGTACTAGTCGGGGGCTGTCAGCCCTCGGTAAGCAAGGGCAACATCAGCGCGAAGAGTTCGGCCTGCGATGAGATCGCGCAGCGGGCGTAAAGCTGCTTGCGAAAGACCTTGACCGTCTGGGCCGAAACCTCCAGCCGTGCGCCGATCGACAGGCTGGAGTGACCACGCAGGATCAGCAGGGCGACCTCGGCCTGACGGGGCGAGAGCGCGATCCCCAGCCGGGCTTTTGCCGCCCGTGCAAGCAGCGCCGCGCTGTCATCTGCTGCGCCGGCGGCACTGGCCAGTGTGGACCAATGCACCTCGGCCAGCGCGGCCACGATGGGCGAAAGCCGCTGGCAAGTGGCAAGGTCAGCCCCCGAGAACTCGGCCCCCGAACTGGCATCGCGGCCAAGGCACAGGTTCAGCGACACCCCCGGCGCGGGATAGGCAATGAAGGTGATTTCATCGACCAGCGTGGTCTGGGCGTAGTATTCAAGAAAATATCGACTTCTCTGAAAGGCGTCGGGTGCAATGTCGGTCAGCCGATAAGCCCCGGCGCGCACCCGATCCAGATGCAGCCCGAAATAGGGATCGAGCCTGTAGGCGCCCGGCAGGTATGTGCTCTCCAGTTCCGCAAAGACCGTGGGATCATCGGTGCGGGAATAGAAAACCTGCGGCGGGCCTGAGTCGCGATAGGCAAGGATGATCAGGTTGTCCGGCGCAACGGCGGCGCGAAACAGATCCCACAGGGCGGGTTCAAACTTGGGCTGGCGCAACTGGCGGATGCAGCGCGCCAGCGCCTCTTCGGCAAGATTGGGCAGGGCTTGCACCGGGTCATACCCTTCTGGGGGTATATACCCCCCGTTTGCTGGTGTTTAGCCTGACTTTACACGAACCGGGGGTATGGGCCAGCGCGATGACAGATGCCGTCGAAATACGCAACGCGGTGAAACGCTATGGCAACGTGACTGCGCTGCATGGTGTCTCGCTGACGATCAGGGACAACGAGTTCTTCACCCTGCTCGGGCCGTCGGGCTGTGGCAAGACCACACTCTTGCGGATGATCGCCGGGTTTGAGGACGTGACCGAGGGCGAGATCCGGCTCTTTGGTCAGAACATCGCGAACCTTGAGCCGAACCACCGCCCGGTGAACACGGTGTTCCAGCACTATGCCCTGTTCCCGCATATGAGCGTGATCGACAATGTGGCCTTCGGGCTGAAGATGCAGAAGGTTGCGCAGGACGCGCGGCGCAAGCGGGCGGCCGAGATGCTGGAGATGGTGCATCTGTCGGCCTTTGCCGACCGGCTTCCGGCGCAGCTTTCGGGCGGGCAGCAGCAGCGGGTGGCGCTGGCGCGCGCGCTCGCCCCCTCACCCAAGGTGTTGTTGCTGGACGAGCCCCTGTCGGCGCTGGACCTGAAGCTGCGGCAGGCGATGCGGGTCGAATTGAAGCAGCTGCAGGAAGACACCGGCATCACCTTCATCTTCGTGACGCATGATCAGGAAGAAGCGCTGACGATGAGCGACCGGATCGCGGTGATGAGCGCCGGTCATGTCCAGCAGATCGGCACGGCACAGGAAATCTACGAGGCACCGGTAAACCGCTTCGTCGCGGACTTCATTGGCGAGACCAACCTTCTGCCGGTCGAGGTTTTGTCGGTGCGGGACGGTCGGGCCGAGGTTACCTTGCCCGGAGGGCACCGCTTGCAGGTCGCGGCGGCGGGACAAGGCATCGGCAAGCATCACCTGTCGATCCGGCCCGAACGCATGGCCCTGACCGAGGCGGGCGATCTGCAGGCCGTGGTCGACCGGGTGGTCTATCTGGGCACCGACCGGCAGGTCATCGCCCGGCTGGAGGATGGCACCCCGCTGCATCTGCGCTTGCAGAACTCGGACCGCGTTGCAGTACCGGCACCGGGCACGCGGGTTGGTCTGGCGGTAGAGGCAGGCGCTGCGCGTCTGTTGGCCGACTGATGGCCGGGCCCGGATCAAACCACGCGCCGGGGCCGGGAAGCTGGCGGGGCATTCTGGTGCCGCTCTTGCTGCCAACCTGGGCGATGATCGGCATTTTCCTTCTGCTGCCCGTGCTGCTGATGGCGGTCTACTCCTTTCTGACCAAGGAGTTTCGCGGCGGGGTGGAATGGGAGTTCTCGCTGGCCGCCTATGACCAGTTCTTCCTGAACCGGGGCCTGTTCGGGGATGAGCCACCAACCGTCGAATGGACCTATATCACGGTCTTTGCCCGCTCGATCGCGCAGGCAGCGGGGGCGACAGCGCTATGTCTTCTGATCGGATTTCCGACGGCATGGTTCATCGCGACGCGGCCTGCGAGCTCACGCGGCATCTGGCTGTTCCTGATCACCGTTCCCTATTGGGTTAACCTGTTGATCCGCACCGTCAGCCTGCGCTTCCTGATCCGCGAGAACGGACCGCTGAACGACGCGTTGATGGGGGTGGGGCTGATTTCCGAGCCCTTGCAGATCATCAACACCAATCTGGCGGTGCAACTGGGGCTTTTCTACAGTTATCTGCCCTTCATGGTTCTGCCGATCTATGCGGCCGTCGAACGCTACAGCTTTGCCTATTCCGAGGCCGCCGCAGACCTTTACGCAAACCGCTGGGTGACCCTGCGCGAGATCGTGCTGCCGATCGTGCGCCCCGGTATCGTCGCGGGCTGCATCCTCGTCTTCATCCCCTCGCTGGGCGCGTTTCTTGCGCCGAACCTTCTGGGCGGGGCCAAGAACTTCATGATCGGATCGCTGATCGAGGAGCAGTTCAAGAAATCGCTTGGCAACTGGCCCTTTGGGGCGGCCGTGTCGATGATCCTGATGACCCTCGTGCTGATCGTGCTCTTCGTGCAGGCGCGGGCCGCCACGCGGCAGGAGGTGCGCTGATGGCCCTGCGCAATGTGCGGCACTACCCCGGATTTCTGGCGATGACCGTGGCCTGCCTCGTCATCCTCTATGCGCCCTTGCTGGTGGTGATGGCCTACAGCTTCAACGATTCCACCTCGATCACCAATTGGGGTGGCGTGTCGCTGCGCTGGTACGCGGATGTCTTCACCGGCCCCGAGGCCCCGCGCTTCAAGGCGGCGGCGTGGAACTCGCTTACCATTGCGGTGATCGCGGCCACCTCGGCGACGGCGATTGCCACGGCTGCGGCACTGGCCATGTTGCGGGCGGGCGGCTTCAAGGGCAGGTCGCTGACCTATGCGCTGATCAACCTGCCCCTGATGGTGCCCGAGATCGTGATCGCCGTGGCCTCGCTGATCTTTTTCAGCATGGTGGGGCTGACACCGGGCTATCTGACCATCCTGATCGCCCATATCACCTTCTGCATCCCCTTTGCCTACCTGCCCATCGCGGCCCGTCTGCAAGGGATCGACGGGTCGTTCGAGCAGGCGGCGCGGGACCTTTACGCCAGCCGCGCGCAGTCCTTCTTCCTGATCCTGCTGCCCTTGATGATGCCCGGTGTGGTCTCGGGCTATCTGCTCGCCTTCATCATCAGCCTGGATGACTTCATCATTACGAATTTCGTGAAAGGCGCCGGCATGGAGACGCTGCCGACCGCCATCTACGGATCCGTCAAGCAGGGGATCAAGCCGAACATCATGGCGATCTCCACCCTGATGCTTGGCGTCTCGATCCTGTTCGTCACGCTGTCCTACCTGATCAACCGCAAGGGCCAGAAGAGCCTGTAACCCCCGACAAGGAGCCACCCCATGAACCGCCTGATGCTGACCACCGCCGCACTTGCCCTGATAGGCGCGGCCGCACATGCCGAGGAAACGCTCTCGGTCTACCACTGGTTCGAATACATGCCGCAAGAGCTGGTGGACAAGTTCACCGCCGAGACCGGGATAAAGGTGACCATCGACACCTATGACAGCAACGAGGCGATGCTGGCCAGCCTGAAGGCCGGGAAGCTGGGTCAGTATGACGTGGCGGTGCCCGGTGACTACATGGTGCAGATCATGGCGGGCGAAGGGCTGCTCGATACCTTCACGCCCGAAGAGCTGCCCGGCTACGCCAATATCGATCCGCAATGGGTGGATGTGCCCTTCGATCCGGGTCGCAAATCCTCGATCCCCTATCAATGGGGCTCGACCGCCTTTGCCGTGAACCGCGATGTCTTCAAGGGCGACATCAACTCGCTGGGCCTGATCTTCGATCCGCCGGCAGAGCTGCAGGGCAAGATCAACGTGCTGGATAGCCAGGGCGAGGTTCTGGCGCTTGGCTCGATGTACCTTGGCATCCCGCAATGCACCAATGACAAGGAACAGCTGAAGGCGCTGATGGAGATGCTGCTGAAGGCCAAGGCCAGCTGGGCCAGCTTCGGGTCAGACACGGCCAAGGATGTGCTTGTTTCGGGCGATGCGGCGGCAGGCATGATCTACAACGGCTTTGCCGCCAAGGCCCGGGCCGAGGGTGCGCCGGTGGAATATGCCTATCCGAAGGAAGGCTATGTTGTCTGGATGGACAACGTGGTGCTGTTGAAGGACGCGCCGAACCGGGCCAACGCGCTGAAGTTCATGGACTTCCTTCTGCAGCCCGAAAACGCGGCGGCGGTGACCAACTATGCCGCCTACACATCGGGCGTGATGGGGGTGGAGCCCTTCCTGTCGGATGCCGTGAAGTCCAGCCCAGAGACCAATCCGCCCGCAGATGCCGCAAAGGGCAGTTTCATCGCGGTCTGCGATGAAGAAACCCAGAAGCTCTATGACGCGGTCTGGACCAATCTGAAGAAGTGACCATCACAACGCGCTCGCCACGCCCACTGGGCGGGCGGGCGCACCAGGGCGGGAGACATCCGGGATGCGGATTGCTGTGCTGCAATGCCCATCGCCTTCGGGCGATGTCGAACGGGCTTTGTCCGAAGTCCGCATGGCGCTACGCGCGGCCAGCGCGGCGGGGGCCGGGGTGCTGGTGCTGCCCGAGGTGTTCCTGCCCGGCTACAACTGCGCCGATCCTGCGGCCGCTGCGCCCGATGCCGCACTGCTGGACGCGTTGCACGAGGACGCGCTGGCGGCGGGCTGCGCATTGGTGATTGGCCATGCCGAACGCGCCGGAGATGCGGTTTACAACAGCGCCAGCGTTCTTGGCACCGCGCGGGCGCGCTATCACAAGGTGCAGCTCTACGGCCCACGCGAAAGGGCGCTCTACACGCCGGGCGATGCCTATTGCACGTTCGATCTGGGCGGGCTGCGCGCCGCTGTGCTGATCTGCTATGACATCGAGTTTGCGCCGCATATCAAGGCGCTGGCGGATCAGGGTGTTCAGCTGATCCTGTGCCCCACCGCAAACATGATGCCCTTTGTCCATGTGCCGGCCCATACCGTTCCGGCAATGGCGGCCAATCATGGGCTGGCCATCGCCTATGCCAATTACTGCGGCAGCGAGGGCAACCTGACCTATACCGGCGGCAGCCTGATTGCAGGACCGCATGGCGAGGTGCTGGCACAGGCGGGTCAGCATCCGGCGCTGCTGATCGCCGATCTGCCGCCACGCGATCCCTCGCGTCTCTCAACCCAATCCCTTGACCTGCGGACCCTGTGACATGCCGACCGACAGCCGTTACGCCATCCTGTTCGAGCCCGTGAAGATCGGGCCCAAAACCGCCAAGAACCGCTTTTATCAGGTGCCGCATTGCAACGGCGGTGGCTACCGCGATCCATCCGCCGTGGCGGAGATGCGCCGCACCAAGGCCGAGGGCGGATGGGGTGTGATCTTCACCGAGCAGACGGAGATTCACCCCACGAGCGAGATCACCCCCTTCATCGAGCAGCACCTGTGGGAGGACAAGGACATCCCAGCCTTGGCCGCCATGGCCGAGGCCATGAAGTCAGGCGGGGCGCTGGCGGGAATTCAGCTGGCCTATTCGGGCATCAACGGGCCGAACCTTTACAGCCGCGAGGTGCCGCTGGCAGTAACGGGCGGGCCGATCCTGACCTTCACATCCGACCCGGTTCAGGCACGCACGATGGACCGTGAAGATATCCGCGACCTGCGCCGCTGGTTCCGCAACGCCTTTCGCCGCAGTCAGACTGCCGGTTTTGACCTGATCTGCCTCTACGGGGCGCATGGTTTCGGCATCCTTCAGCACTTCCTGAGCCGCGCGACCAATCACCGGACTGACGAATACGGGGGCAGCCTTGAAAACCGCGCGCGGTTCCTGCGCGAGATCGTCGAGGAAGCACGCGAGGAAACCAGAGGCGAACTGGCCATCAGCTTGCGTCTGTCGTTGCATGAGGGCGGGGCCTTCGGTTTTTCCAATGCCGAATTGCGTGACTTCATCGAGATGCATGGCGAACTGCCCGATATCTGGGATCTGGCGCATGGA
>ERZ1645185.962-NODE-962-length-12090-cov-4.839468_pt1 | contig 12090 bp, 11 predicted proteins | sample MGYA00575351_ERZ1645185 | MGnify/ENA primary metagenome ERZ1645185 (study PRJEB40838, sample SAMN11284767) | freshwater sediment metagenome | isolation source: river sediment | host: Sediment | place: India: Jana village, Kanpur | collected 2015-12-17 ...
GTGATCGTGTACTCGCCGTAGTGGTCTGTCGGCCAGCTCCCGTCGTCCTCCAGCAACTTAAGCCAGACGTAGCCGGTCGGGCTCTGCACCGCGTCGAGCAACGGCAAGCCCCGAATCGTCATCAGGTTGTTCGGAACGTCCATGTTGGTGTGCTGCGTGAGAATGACCTTGTTGTCGCTTCGCCGCCGCAGCTTCGCCTGCCATCTCAGCTCCAGCGGGTCGGACGAGCTGCCGAAGTCCTCTCCCTGGATCACGTGCAGGCCGTTCAGGTACGTCTTGCCGGCGTAGAGCGTGTACGAGGGCAACATGCCGTCCGGCGATCGCAACTGCGGTTCTTGGCGCCTGAGCTCCGAGTTGGCGCGCATCGCATCGCGCAGCGCCTCCGCGAGCTGGGTCACGACCGTGTCGCCGTTGGGGAGGTACTTGATGGAGACGCCCCCGTACTCGCCATCGTGTGGGTCCTGGATCACGTCACCTGCGACGTCAGGCTGCGGATCGGCGCGGACTGCGAACGCTGCGGCGGGCCCGATGAAGAGCACGGCGTCTGCGTCGATCTCGGGGGTGCTGCCCGGTCGCAGGCTCAGGTATGCGAGCGGTCGTCCGCTGGAGTGAAATGCGAGTCGCGGATGTCCCGTCTCTGTCATCCGGGCGGCCACGATTACATTGGGCGTCGCTCTCCACGTCCGCCGTTGCCCCCGGTCTGGCACGACCAGCTCGAGGCCCGGTCGGGCGCCGAGCTCGTCGATCAGCTCGCGCGGCCCGGAGCCGTAGTGTCGAGCCATCCGAAGGAGGAACTGCGCGCCGCCGTCTCCCGTGAGCATCGCGTGGAGGGAGATGCGGTGCTGGGTGTACGGCGAGGATCGCAGGCGATCGCGTACGAACTCGGCCTGTTGCGGCTCGCTCATCGTCAATGCAACGGCTCTCGCGAGGCGCTCGGCGTCGCCGAGTTCCGCCATCGTTCCCGGCTTCGTGCTCGTTGGGGCCGGCGCGTCGCACGCAACCAGCGCGACGGCGAGCGCCCATACCGCTCCCGTGATTCGTGGGTGACCCATCGTCATCCTCCCAGAAAGGTGATTGCTCGCGTGGCGAGCAGCGCCTACTCTCTGGGTCGGTACAAAAATTGCAATAGCAACTTATGTGTCAATTTGAGTCGTTGCAGACGCATCGATTGCGCTTAAGCTGAGACAGACAGCCGAAGTCTGTTGTAGGCAATAAGGAGCCAGATTCGAGCCAGCATCGGTTCTGTGAACACTCCGTGAGCTCTTGCCGCTCTACCAGCCGCCGCTCGGGACCGCGGTGCGCTGTGTCCTGCGCAGGATGGCCTCGACCAGTCCAATCCACGCAACGACGAGGCGCGCACAGGTTCCCTTGATTGCGCCGGGCCCCCGCCGACCGCACGTTGGTCGACGGGGGCCCGACCGCATCGCCCATCGCCGGCCCCGGGAGGCTCCATGCTGCGCGTGAAGGCGCCCGCCGTGGCCGCGCTGGTCCTGTTCGCCCTCGCCTGGTTCCTGCCCGTGGAGGCGGACCTCGCCAAGCTGTCGGACGGCGCCCTCCCGGGCTATCAGGCGTTCCTCGTCGCGCTCGGGCCGGCGACGTGGCACGAGTTCCGGGAGCTCGACCTCATCACCATCCGCGAGCTGCTGATGGCGATGAGCGCGCTCTCCAACCTGCTGATGCTCTACACGCTCGCGCTCGTGCTCGCGTGGCCGCGCCTGCACCTGCCGACGCCGTACCGGCTGTCGTGGCAGCTGTGGGCGGCCTTCGCGCTCAACGTGCAGTGGGTCTGGCCGCGCGGCGGGGAGTACCTGGACCTGCGCGCGGGCTACTGGCTCTGGTGCGCGAGCTTCGCGCTGGCCGCGATCGCCGTGCGGCACCTCGAGCGGCGGCGGGCGCACACCGCCGCCGAACAGGTGGTGCCGGAGCGGCGGCATCACGCACCGCCGCTCCGCGCCTAGCCCCGCGCGCGCGACGTCACATCCCCGGCCCGGCCGTGATCTTCCGCACCAGCCGATACATGAACTCGAGCCCGTCGTAGAAGGCCTGCGCCTCGATGTGCTCGTTCATGCCGTGCGCGTTGGGGCTCTCGTAGAAGAGGCCCGAGATCCCGTACACGGGGATGCCGAAGTTGCGCAGGAAGCGGCTGTCGGTCGCGCCGGTGCTCATGGTCGGCACGACCGGCATGCCGGGCCACATCTCCTGCGTGGTCTGCTCGATGAACGTGAGCAGCTCGTTGGTGAGCGGCGACGGCGGGCTGTCGGCCGCGCCGCGCTGCACGGTCACCTTCACGCCCGTGTCGGCGAGCGCGGCGACGATGCGGCGCTGCACCTGCTCGGTCGTCTCGTCGGGCAGGATGCGGCAGTTCACCGTCGCGCGCGCGCGCTGCGGGAGCGCGTTCATCGCGTGCCCGCCCTCGAGCATCGTCGCCACGCAGGTGGTGCGCATCCGCGAGTTGTTCGCCGGGTCCTTCGCGATGACCTTCGCCGCGAGCGAATCGCGCTCGTCCTCCACCAGCCGCCGCATCGCGGCCCCCGTCTCGCCGCCCACGATCGCCGCCTGCCGGCGGAAGTACTCGCGCGTCACCTCGTTGAGGCGCACGGGGAAGTGGTACTTGCCCAGCCGGTCGAGCGCGCCCGCGAGCTGGTAGATGGCGTTGTCGGGACGCGGCTGCGAGCTGTGCCCGCCGGGATTCGTCGCCTCGAGCGTGAAGTTGGCCACCTTCTTCTCGCTCGCCTGCACGTCGTTGGAGACCTTCTTCCCCTCCTCCATCCGGCCGCCGCCGCCCTCGTTGAACGCGAACTCGGCGCGCAGCAGCTCGGGGCGGTTCTTCAGGATCCAGTCGACGCCGTTGGCCGGGCCGCCCTCCTCGTCCGCCGTGAGGGCGACGATGATGTCGCGGTCGGGCACCACGCCCTCGGCCTTCATCCGCAGCAGGATCGTGAGGTGGATCGCCCCCTCGTCCTTGTCGTCGGCGACGCCGCGGCCGTAGAAGACGCCGCCCTTCTCGATGAACTCGAACGGCGGGAGCGTCCAGTCCTTGGGGTCGGCCTCGACGACGTCGAGGTGCGAGAGCAGCAGCACCGGCTTGCGGCCCGTGTTGCGGCCGCGGTAGCGCACGATGAGGTTGCCCTTCTTCGGCGCGTTCTCGATGAGCACCACGTCCTCGGCGGGGAAGCCGGCGGCGCGCATGTGCTTCGCCATCGCCTCGGCGGCGGTCATCGTGTTGCCGACGCTGTGCGTCGTGTTGATCTCGGTGAGCTCCTCGAGCATCGCGCGCGCCTGCGTCTCCCAGCGGGTGCGCGGCGGGCGGTCGGGGCGGTCCTGGGCGGCGAGGGGGAGGGCGGTGACGAGCAGCGCGGCCGCGGCGGCGGCCCGGAGGGCGGGGGCGATGGAGGTCATGGGCGCAAGTTGCCCCCGCCCGGGCGCCGCCGCAATCAGGGCGATCCGGGGACCGTCGTCGCCGCGCGCAGGTCGCGCACGCGGTAGAGCCGCCCGCCGCGGATCACGGTCTCGATGCCCGTGAGCTCGCTCACGCTCTCGTGCGGCTTGCCGGCGACGATGAGGATGTCGGCGACCTTGCCGACGCTCACGCTGCCGTGGTCGCGCGCCTCGCCCATGTGCCGCGCCGCCTCGATGGTCGCGATCTGCAGGACGCGCGGCGTGGGGATGCCGGCGCGCTCGTACATCTCGAGCTCGCGCCGGAAGGTGCTCCCCGACGAGTTGTCGGTGCCGGCGATGAGCGGGATGCCGTGCGCGTACAGCCGCCGGATGAGGTTCATGTACGCGCTGTCGGCGCGCGCCTGGTCCGGCGAGCCGCCGGCGCCAACGCTGCTGCCCCCGCCGCCGATCCAGAGGTTGAAGGTGCCGTCCACCGCGGTGCCGTGCCGCTTGAGGTGGTCGAGGAGGCGCGTCATCCCCGGCGAGTACACGTCGAAGGTCGGCGCGACCGCCGTCGCCACCTGCGAGTAGGCGCGCATCCGCGGCAGGTAGAGCGAGTCCGGGTAGAAGTCGGAGAGGAAGAAGGCCGCGTGCTGGATCTCGTCGAAGCCCAGCGACACCGCCGCCGCCATGCTCATCCCGCGCGGCACGTGTCCGCTCAGGCGCAGGCCGTGCGCCTTCGCCTCGGCCGCGATCGCGGGGACGAGGTCGGGATGCGTGAGGTTGTAGAGCTTGATCTGCTTGTAGCCGAGCTCGGCGTAGCGCCGCACCCAGCGGCGCGCCTCGTCCTCGGTGGCGGCGAGCGCCTCGCTCGGGCCGGCCCAGGCGAGCGGCCCCTCGATGAAGCCGCCGAGCACGGCGCGCGGCGCGGCGAGCCGACCCGCGCGCTCGCGGTCGCGCAGCGAGACCGCGATGTCCATGTCCGCCGCGAGGTCGCGCACCGTCGTGAGGCCGTTGGAGAGCTGGATGAGGCCCAGCACGCCCTGGCTCGCCACCTGCAGATGGCCGTGCATGTCCCAGAGGCCCGGCATCACCGTGCGGCCCTTGGCGTCGATCACGCGCGCGCCGCGCGGCACCGGCACCGCGTCGGCCGCGCCCACCGCGACGATGCGGTCGCCCCGCACGATCACGGTCTGCCCCGGGCGGATGACGCCGACCTCGGCGTCGAAGAGGTCGCCGCCGACGATCGCGATGGTGGTGTCCGCGGCGACGAGCACGCGCTTCGCGAGCGCCTCGGCCTCGGCATCGCGCCACCGCAGTTCGATGGCGCGCAGCGCCGGCATCAGCGGGCGCGCCGACTCGCGCACGGTGACGAACCACTGCACGTCGGTGGCGAGCAGTTCGCCCCGCTCGTCGAGCCAGACGCCGCCCGGCATCGCGGAGGGGCCGCGCCAGACGGCGACGAGGCGCGCGCGCTGTCGCGTGGCGCCGAGCGGGAGCACCGTGTCGGCGATCACCTCGGCGCGGGCGGTGCCGCCGAGCGCGAGCGCGCCGCTGCGGCCGGGCCGCTCGAGGAGATGCCGCGCGAGCGCGGCCTGCTCCAGCGGCGTGCCGCCGCGCAGCCCGACGAACGCCTCGCGCGCCAGCGGCCGCATCGACGCGGTGCCATCGGGCGCGATGCTCCGCACGGAATCGCCGACCACCTCGAAGCGCTCGGTGGCCGGTCCGGTGCCGCCGTCGGCGAGGATGGGGCGCGACTCGCCGGCGACGATTCGCCCGCCGCGGCGCACCTGGCGCGTCTCGATGCGCTGGCCCCGGTTGCGGTCGGTGTAGATGAAGCGCGCCACCGTCGTGTCGCCGCGCGCGACGACCGTGAGGTCGCCGGCGCGGCGCCCGTGGTTGTCGACGGTCCACGACGTGGAGTCCTGCGGGGCGGTGGCGACGAGCAGGGCGACGAGCGGCAGCAGCATCGGGGCGGGGTTGGGGACGGCGGAGAACATACCGCGCGCCGGCCTCGCCGGCCGTACTTGCAAATAGGGGGGAGGGGTATAGATTGAGAGCAGACCCTCAACCGGACCGACCGATGGCCACGCTCTCCCTCAGCATCTCCGGCATGTCCTGCGGCCACTGCGTGGCCGCCGTCTCCAGCGCGCTCAAGGCGATCGACGGCGTGGAGCCGAAGGACGTGCAGATCGGCTCGGCGACGGTGGAGTACGACGCCGCGAAGGTGACGCCCGCGCAGGTGGCGCAGGCGGTGACCGAGGAAGGCTACGTCGCCGTGGCGACCGCCTGATGGCCACGCCGCTGAAGACGATGCCCGCGGCGAGCTGCGGCTGCGGCGCGCACGGGGACGACGACCGCAAGGCGGTCGCGGTGGACGCCGACATCAAGGACCGCAACCTCAAGCGGCTGCGCCGCATCGAGGGGCAGGTTCGCGGCATCCAGAAGATGGTGGAGGAGGACCGCTACTGCGCCGACATCATGACGCAGATCTCGTCGGTGCAGGAGGCGCTGCGGAGCGTGAGCCGCGAGCTGATGCGCAACCACCTCAAGCACTGCGCGGCCGGCGCGATCCAGGCGGGCCCCGAGGAGGCCGAGCGGATGTACGACGAGCTGGTGGACCTGATGTACAAGCACAGCCGATGATGCCGCCGCGCGGGGCGGCCCTGGCCGCGGCGCTGCCGATCACCTACGACGACGTGCGCGCGGCGCGCGAGCGGCTGCGGCCGCACCTCGCGCCGACGGCGCTGCGGGACTACCCGCAGCTCGACGCGCTCGTGGGGCACGGCGTGCGGGTGTGGATGAAGCACGAGAACCACCAGCCCACGCAGAGCTTCAAGATCCGCAACGGCCTCAACACCGTGCTCGGGCGCAGCGCCGAGCAGCGGGCGCACGGCGTGATCGGCGCGAGCACGGGGAACCACGGGCTCGGCGTCGCCTACGCGGGCCGGCTCACCGGCACGCCGGTGGCGATCTGCGTGCCGGTGGGGAACAACCCGGCGAAGAACGCGGCGATCCGCGCGCTCGGCGCGGAGCTGATCGAGGTGGGCGCGAGCTACGACGAGACCGTGCGCGCCTGCGGCGAGCTCGCGCAGCAGCGCGGCATGGCGCTCGTGCACTCGACCAACGACCCGCTCGTCGTCGCCGGCGCGGCGACGATGACGGACGAGATCCTCGACCAGCAGCCGGAGCTCGACGCGCTGGTGATCGCGCTCGGCGGCGGCTCGCAGGCGGTGGGGGCGCTGACGGTGGCGCTCGCGCGGAAGCCCGAGCTGAAGGTCTACGCCGTGGGCGCGGCCGGCGCGCCGGCGCAGTACGACAGCTGGACCAAGGGCACGCGGCTGGAGCACCAGCCGGTGCAGACCTTCGCCGAGGGGATCGCGACGGGCTCGGCGTACGCGCTCACGTTCGACGCGCTGCGCGAGGGGCTGAGCGACTTCATCAAGGTGACGGACGACGAGATGTACACGGCGATCCGCGACCTGCTCGGCGTCACGCGCAACCTGGCGGAAGGCGCAGGCGCGGCGGGCTTCGCGGGACTCCGGAAGCTGGCGCCGCGCCTGGAGGGGAAGCGGGTGGGCGTGGTGATGTGCGGCGGCAACCTCAGCGACAAGGACCTGCGCGTGGCGGTCTGCGGCTGAGGCGCTGGACCCTCCGGCGAGCGCAGGCGTAGGATTGGAGATGCGCCTGATCCTCCGCGTCGTCCTCGCCGTGGGCCTCTTGGCCACGATCACAGGGTCGGCATTCGCGCAGGGCCCGGTGCGGGGGGCTCGACTCGTCGGCGTGGTGATCGACTCGCTTGCCCGTCACGGTGTGCGGCCGGGAGAATCCTTCCGCAGGATCCCCGGCGCGCGCGTCTCGGTCGACGGCGGGGTGATGTCGGCCGTCACGGACTCTCTCGGGCTCTTCGTGGTGGACCCGATCCCGCCTGGCCGGCATCGCCTGCAGTACTGGGACGCATGGCTTGACCGACTCGGGCTCGGTCCGCTGATGGCCGAGGTGGAGGTGGCGGCGGACTCGACGGTCGGGGTGGTGTTCGCGACGCCATCGTTCCCTACGTACCACGCGCGCGTCTGCGATGGCGCGCCGGTCGACGACGCGACGGCGGTGCTGATCGGCGAGCTCTCGCGTGACGGCGCGCCCGTCACCGGCATGCGCGTGGAGGCGGTGTGGCGCGAGACGCGGATCACCGCCGGCGGCGCAGTCGAGCGGGAGGAGCGGCGTCACGGGACCGCGGATGCGAGCGGGCGGTACACGCTGTGCGGCGTGCCGCTGGACGCTGACGTAGACCTGCAAGTGCATGATGGCGCCGGTGCGTCGCTGCGGCTGGTGGTCTCGGTCCTCGAACCCGTCGCACGACGTGACGTGCGGCTCCGGGGGGGTCCCGCTCCAGCCGAGGTGGTCGGGACGGTGACCGATTCGACCGGCCGCGCGCTCCGCGGCGCCGAGGTGCTCGATGCAGCGGGGGTTGTCGTCTCGCGCTCGGACTCGGCGGGTCGCTTCCGGCTTCGGGTGCCCGACGGCGAATCGCGGCAGCTGTGGGTGCGGGCGATCGCGCACGAGCCGCAGCGCGTGGACGTGGAGACGCCCGGCGAGCAGACCGAGCTGGGCACGGTGGTGCTGGCAGCCCTCGCGTTCGGACTCGACACGATGCGCGTGACCGGTCGCCCCGACCCGCTGGACTGGAGGCCGGACTTCGAACGACGGCGCCGGATCAGCGTCGGGGCCCAGGTCACGCCTGAGCAGCTCGCGCGGATGCCTCGGATCACGCCGAACCAGCTCGCGCAGTTCGCGAGGCGCGTCCGCGTGGTGGGCGCGCGCGTCGCGCTCGTGTACGGGGCGGGCACCTGCTTCCCGCGGTGGTTCGTCGACGGTGCCGACCGAGGGAAGGAAATCTATCCCCCTGGTGAGAAGGGGCCGCTCATGGAGCGCGGGGAGTCGCAGGAGATCCTTGATCGCGCGAAGGCGATCGAGGTCTACAGCGCCGCCCAGGCGCCGCCGAAGTTCAACGACTTCAGCGGATGCGGCGCCGTCGTGGTCTGGACCCGGTGAACGACGGAAGGGCGGCCCGGCATCGCCAGACCGCCCTTCCTCGACACATCCTGCCGCGAGTCCTTACTTGGCGGGCATCGCCGCGATGCACTCGATCTCGAGCTTCGCGCCCGGCACGACGAGCCCCTTCACGATGACCGTGGTGCGGGCCGGCGGGGCCGAGGGCCAGAACTGCGCGTAGGCCTCGTTCATGCCGCGGAAGTCGGAGCCCTCGATGAGGAAGACCGTGCACTTCACCGCGTTCTCCATGGTGGTGCCGGCCATCTCGAGGACGCGCTTGACGTTGTTGAGCGTGCTGCGCGTCTGGCCCTGGATGGTCGTGTCGGCGTCGGCGCCGCGCGCCGGGAGCTGCCCCGAGGCGTAGACCATGTTGCCCACGCGGATGGCGGGGGTGAGCGTCGGCGAGGACTGGCCGAGCGCCTCGCGCGCCTGGGCCTGCGCGAGCTGCGGGACGAGGGCGAGCGCGGCGAGCGTGGCGGCGCGGGCGAGCAGGGCGGGGAGTCGCATGCGGGTCTCGGTCAGCGTGGGGTGGACGCGGCGGTCGCCGCGGGAACGAACGTGAGGCGCACCGCGGCGAGCGCGGTGCTGTCGGACGAGAGCGCCGCGGTGCCGACGGGCATTCCGTTGAGCTTCATGAGATAGGCGACGATCGACGCGTAGGTGCCGAGCGTGAGCGAGCCGGGGTCGTGCTCGGGCATCGTGGAGCGGATCGTCTCGAACAGGTCGTACGCGGTGCGGCCCGACCACTTGAGGCGGAAGTCGGGGTCGGCGAGCGAGGTCGCGTGGCACTCGAGGCAGCTGGCGCGGAACCACTGGGCGCCGAGGTCGAGCTGCTTGGCGACGGTGGAGTCGACGGGGGCCGGGTCCTGCGCGCGCAGCGGCGCGGCGGCGAGGATGGCGACGGCCGCGAGGAGCGCGGCACGGCGGGGGCGGGAGACGGAGGGCATCAGCGTCGGAAAGTGGGCCGCGCACTCAACGCGTGCAAGGCGCGGAGCGTTGGATTCGCGTGATTGCGAAGCCTCCCCGCGGGAGGCATCTTCGCGCATCCCAACCCGACCTCCGCGTCCGCCCGATGTCCGACTTCCGTGATGACGCCGCCGGCGAGCTGCCGCGCCGCGATTTCCTCCGCCTCGCCGGCCTCGGCACCGGTGCGCTGCTCGCCGGCGTGTCGGTGCCGCTCGACGCGCAGCAGGCCGCCACGCCGTATCCGGTGGCGCCCGCGCGCCGAGGGCGCGCCCGCGCCTCGAGCCACGTGGTCGTGGTCGGCGCCGGCGCGTGGGGGGCGTTCATCGCCTGGCACCTGCGCCGGCAGGGCAACCGCGTCACGCTGCTCGACCAGTACGGCGTGGCCAACTCGCGCTCCACCAGCGGCGACGAGACGCGCGGCATCCGTTCCTCGTACGGCGACCGCACGGTGACGCCCGAGCTGTGGGTGAGCTGGGCGCGCGAGAGCATCAAGCGCTGGCGCGAGTTCGACGCCGAGCACGGCAAGCGGTTCGGCACGCGCTTCTTCTACGAGACCGGCGACCTGATGCTGCGCGAGAAGCCGGAGGCGTTCACCACCAACACGCGCGCGCTCTGGGACAAGCTCGGCGTGAAGTACGAGGTGCTCACCGCCGCCGAGGCGACGAAGCGCTGGCCGCAGATCGTGAGCGAGGGGAACGAGGTGGTGCTCTACGAGCCCGACGCCGGCGCGGCGCGCGCGCGCGACTCGGTGCAGGCGGTGGTGGCGCTCGCGCGGGACGCGGGGGTGCGGTTCCAAATGTCGAAGGTGACGCCGGGGCCGGTGGAGGGCGGGCGCATGCGGCACGTCACGCTCGGCGACGGCACGAAGCTCGAGGCGGACGCCTTCGTCTTCGCCTGCGGGCCGTGGCTCGCGAAGGTCTTCCCCGACGCGATGAAGAACCGCACGCGCCTGCCGATCGGCCACGTCTGCTACTTCGGCACGCCGCCGGGGGACGACCGCTTCACGTATCCGAACATCCCGAGCTTCAACATCCCGGGCGCGACCGGCTGGGCGGCGCTGCCGGTGGACAGCCGCGGCTTCCGCGTGCGCGGCGCGATCGCGGCGCCGCGTCCGGTGGCGGCCGAGGGGGCCGCGCCGCCGCCTCCGCCGCCCGCGCAGGCGCAGGATCCCCGGCAGTCGGACCCCGACCTCAGCTCGCGCTGGTCGAACCCCGAGCGCGTCGACGGCTCGCGCCGCGTGCTCGCGAAGTACTTCCCCGCGATGGCGGAGATGCCGCTCGTCGAGACGCGGGCGTGCCACTACGAGAGCAGCGTGAACCGCAACTTCATCGTCGACCGGCTGCCGGGGGCGGAGAACGCGTGGATCACGGGGATGGGGCAGGCCGAGGGCTTCAAGTTCTCGATCGTCGTCGGCGAGTACGCGGCCTGGCGCGTGATGGGCGACCGCGGCGACCCGGCGATCGCGGAGGCGTTCAAGTATCCCGCGGAGGAGTATCCCGCGACCACGACGCCGCCCCGCGGCGAGGAGGAGGAATGAGGATGATCGCGCGCGCGGCCGGTGCCGCCGTGATGCTCTGCGCCGCGGCGGAGCTGCTGGTCGCGCAGGCGACGGCCCCCGTGAACGACCGCCCCAACCCGTACCGCACCGTCGAGGGCTGGGCGAAGATGCCCGCCGGCCGCACCTGGGGCTCCACCAGCGCGGTCGCGATCGACAAGGACGGCGAGAGCGTCTGGGTCGCCGAACGCTGCGGACAGAACAGCTGCGTCGGCTCCGACCTCGACCCCGTGCTGCTCTTCGACAAGCAGGGGAACCTCGTGCGCTCGTTCGGCAAGGGGATGGTCAACTGGCCGCACGGGATCCACGTCGACTTCGAGGGGAACGTCTGGGTCGTCGACGGCCGCGACAACCGCCCCGTGCGCCCGCGCAACGCGCCGGCCGATGCGCCCGTGCTGCCGGAGCCCGCGCACGTCTTCGGGCACCAGGTGATCAAGTTCTCGCCGCGCGGCGAGGTGCTCCTGCGCCTCGGCACCGACGGCGGCGCCCGCGAGCCGGGCTACTTCTTCCAGCCCAACGCCGTGTTCGTCGCCCCCAACGGCGACATCTACGTCGCCGAGGGCCACGCGTCGGGGCCCACGGCCAATGCGCGCGTGCTCAAGTTCGACCGCACCGGCAAGCCGCTCGCGAGCTGGGGGAAGAAGGGCACCGGCCCGTTGGAGTTCGACCAGCCGCACGCGCTGGCGATGGACTCGCGCGGCCGGCTGTTCGTGGCCGACCGTTCCAACAGCCGCATCCAGATCCTCTCGCAGGAGGGGAAGCTGCTCGACACCTGGCACCAGTTCTCGCGCATCAGCGGGCTCTGGATCGACCCCAACGACGTGCTCTACGCGGCCGACAGCGAGTCCGGCTCGATCGACCCGTCGCGCCCCGAGTGGCAGCGCGGCATCCGCATCGGCAGCGCGCGCACCGGCGAGGTGACGGCCTTCATCCCCGACCCCGTGCGCGAGACGCGCAACACGAGCGCGGCGGAGGGGGTCGCGGTGGACAAGCACGGCAACATCTACGGCGCCGAAGTGGGTCCGCGACAGCTGGTTCGCTATACCCGCAAAGCGCAGTAATACCGGAGCTCTCGCGCTCCTGCAGAAGACACAGCCCGGTTGCAATCGACACTGCACCCGGGCTGCTTTGCAAATAAA
>ERZ1645185.963-NODE-963-length-12082-cov-5.420387_pt1 | contig 12082 bp, 8 predicted proteins | sample MGYA00575351_ERZ1645185 | MGnify/ENA primary metagenome ERZ1645185 (study PRJEB40838, sample SAMN11284767) | freshwater sediment metagenome | isolation source: river sediment | host: Sediment | place: India: Jana village, Kanpur | collected 2015-12-17 ...
CCTGGTGCAGCGCCGAGCAGAAGTCGGTGCAGTAGATCGGGTACACGCCGGCCTTCGTGGGCGTCCACTTGAGCGTGCGGGTCTCGCCGGGCATCACCAGCAGCTCGGCGTTGGTCGCGCCCAGCACCGCGAAGCCGTGGGGCACGTCCCAGTCCTGCTCGAGGTTGGTGACATGGAACATCACCGTGTCGCCCACCTGCACGCCCTCGATGTTGTCCGGCGAGAAGTGCGAGCGGATGGCCGTCATGCGGACATGCACGACCTTGCCGTTGCGGCTCACGCCGGTCTCGCGCTCGCTGCGCGCCACCTGCGGGTGCTTGTTCTCGGCGATCTTGTAGAACTTCACCTGGCGGTCCTTCACGAGCTTCGCGTCGATCGCATTGGCGTAGTGCGGCTCGCCCTGCGTCGGGAAGTCGAGGAGGAGCTTCATCTTGTCGCCGGTGATGTCATAGAGCTGCGCCGAGTGCGTGAGCTCCGGGCCGGTGGGCAGGTAGCGGTCCTTGGTGATCTTGTTCATCGCCAGGGCGTACTTGCCGTAGGGCTTCCGGGTGGCGCCGCCGGGGATCATGAGGTGGCCCACCGAGTAGTACGTCGGCGCGCGGTCCACGACCTCCCAGGTGCCGAGCTTCCACTTCACGACCTCGGACGAGATGAACATCGAGGTGTACGCGTAGCCCTTGCCGTCGAACTCGGTGTGGAGGGGGCCGAGGCCCGGCTCCTTCACCTCGCCGGCGAGCGTGCTCTCGTACTTCAGCACCGGGATGCCCTCGAGCTCACCCTCGAACTCCTTGTTCTCGATCGCCTTCAGCATCTTGACGGTCGAGTGCACCGGGATGACCGTGGCGAGCTTGCCGCCCGCGACGACGAACTCGCCGGTCGGGTCGACGTCGGCGCCGTGCGGCGACTTGGGCGTCGGGAGGAAGTAGATCGCGCCCGGGCAGGCCGTCGGCGTGATCTGCAGGACGCTGGTCTTCTTCTCCGAGCGCGCCGTGCGGCTGAACTCGTCCATGAAGTTGTGGCGGTAGTCCACCGTCGCGCGCGTGCCCTTGCCCGCCTTCATGCAGGCCTCGGCGGCGCGGTAGTTCACGGCGGCGATGTAGTCCTTGTCGTTCTGCGACGCGTTCACCTCGAGCAGCGTGTTCGCCTGCTCCGAGTTGTACGACGTGAAGAACATCCAGCCGGCCGACGGGCCCTTGCCCGCGCGGGCCAGGTCGTAGTTGAAGCCCGGCACGATCAGCTGGAAGGCGATGTCCATCTTCCCCGGCTGGTCGGCCGTGATGAAGGAGATCTGGCCCTTGAAGTGCTTCTTGTACTCCTCGATCGGCACGTCGCGGTTGGGCACCGGGATCGAGAAGCGCGTCGAGGAGACGATGTACTCGGAGTTCTCGGTCACGAACGGCGAGGCGTGATTGCCGCCGGCGTTCGGGATCTCGAGGATCTCCGTCGTCTCGAAGTGCGTGAGGTCCACGCGCGCCACGCGCGGCGTGTTGTTGCCGTTCACGAAGAGCCAGCGGCCGTCGTCCTCGCCGTTGGTCTGCGAGAGCGCCGTGTGATGGAGGTCGTCCCACGGGATGAACCCGAAGGAGGTCTCGAGCATCGGCTTGGTCTCCTCGCTGTAGCCCCAGCCGTTCTCCGCGTGCTGCGAGAAGACCGGGACCGTCTTGAGGAGGCGCCCGCTGGGCAGGCCGTACACGCCCACCTGGCCGCCGAAGCCGCCGGAGAGGAAGGCATAGAGCTCGTCGTGCTCGCCGGGCGCGACGTAGACCCGCTGGGCCATGTCGGCCGAGCCGGCGAGCGAGCCCGAGCCGGACCGGCCGGCGCAGGCGTAACCGAGACCAAGCACGGTGAGGGCACCGGCACCGAGCAGCAGGCGGGAACGCGGAAGGAGTGACATGGGGGACCTCGAGTGGCGCTGGGGGTTCATGCGGCGGGACGCCGGTCCCGCCACTTGCGGTGGGACGGGTTTAAGATGCATTCTACTTGCACCTTTACAAGTCAGCGGACTTCGGGATGACCCGTCAGGCATTCCCCTTCATCATATAAGACCGATGCGCCTCACTCGCCATACCGACAACGCCCTGCGGGCGCTCATCTACATCGCCCTCCACGACGAGGCCCCCTCCCGGATCACGGACATCGCCCGGCGGATGGGCATGTCCGAGGACCACGCCGCCAAGGTCATCGCGCGGCTCGCCGAACTCGGGTTCGTCGTCACCATCCGCGGCCGGGCGGGCGGCGTCCGGCTCGCCCGCCCCGCCGATGCCATCGTGATCGGCGACGTGGTGCGCGCCACCGAGGACAACCTGAATCTCGTCGAGTGCTTCGACCCCGAGACCAACCAGTGCCCGATCGCACCCGCCTGCGGCCTCGCGCCGGCGCTGGACGAGGCGCTCAAGGCTTTCTTCGGCGTGCTCGACCGATACACGCTCGCCGATTTCGTCGCCAAGCCGCGGGCGCTCGAGCGCCTGCTCATCGCCTGATCCCATGGATTGGTTCGTCCGCGCCTTCCTCAAGGCCAGCCTCGTGTGGTTCTCGCTCGCCGTCCTCGTCGCGCTCGCCATGGCGGTCGTCCCCACGCTCACGGTCTACCGCACCGCGCACCTGCACGTCGCGCTGCTCGGCTTCGTCACCCAGATGATCTACGGCGTCGCTCTGCACGTCATCCCGCGCTTCTTCGGCCAGCCGCTCGTGCATCGCCGGATGGCGGAAGTGCAGTACTGGAGCGCGCAGGCCGGACTCGCACTGCTCGCCACGGGCTTCGTCGGCCGCGTCAACGGCTGGCCGTTCTCGTCGCCGCTCGTCGCCGCGGGCGGCATCGGCAGCGCCGTGGGCGCCGCCTGCTTCGTGATCAACCTGTGGCGCACGATGGACGCCAGCCCGATGCGCGCCGTGCACGCCAAGGCGCGCACCGGCGCCGCGCTCCCGCAGGTCACCCCGCCCGCGTGACGCCTTCGGCGAAGTCGTAGCGCAGGCCCACGCGCTCGAGCAGCGCGACGAGGCGGCGCAGCCCGAGCCCCATCACGCTGAAGTAGTCGCCCTCGATCCGCTCGACGATCGTCGCGCCGAAACCCTGGATCCCGTACGCGCCGGCCTTGTCCATCGGCTCGCGCGTCGCGACGTACTCGGCGATCGCCTCCGGCGCGAGCGCGCGAAACGTCACCTGCACCTCCTCGACCGCGCTCTCCGTGCGGCCGCCCCGCGCGACGGCGATCGCCGTGAACACGGTGTGCGTCCGTCCAGAGAGCCGCGTCAGGATCGCACACGCGTCGACCTCGTCCCGCGGCTTGCCGAGGATGTCGCCGTCGAGGACGACGATCGTGTCGGCCGCGATGACCACGGCGTCGGGGTTGGCCTCGGCGAGCACGTGCGCCTTGCCGCGCGCGAGCCGTTCGCAGTGCGGCACCGGCGCCTCGCCGGGCCACACCGTCTCGTCGATGTCGGCGGGGCGCACCTCGTGCGCGATGCCCACGAGCGTGAGCAGCTCGCGCCGCCTCGGCGACTGCGAGGCGAGGATGACGCGGACGGGCACGTGCACGGTCACTTCTCCAGCCAGAGGGTGACGGGCCCGTCGTTCACGAGTTCCACGTCCATCATCGCGCCGAACTCGCCGGTCTCCACCGTGAGGCCCCGCTCGCGCAGCAGCCGGACGAACCCCTCGTACAGCGGCACGGCGAGCTCCGGCCGCGCCGCATCGATGAAGCTGGGCCGGCGTCCCTTGGCGGTGTCGCCGTAGAGCGTGAACTGGCTCACCACGAGCACCGCGCCCCCCACCTCGTCGAGCGCGAGGTTCAGCTTCCCCTCGGCATCGCCGAAGAGCCGGAGCCCGGCGACCTTGTCGGCCATCCAGGCGTTCTGCTCGGGCGTGTCGGTGCCCGTGTATCCCACGAGGAGGCAGAAGCCGCGGCCGATCCGTCCGACCACGCGGCCATCGACGCGCACCTCGGCGCGCGAGACCCGCTGCAGCAGCACGCGCATCTCAGCGCACCTCCGTGCGCGCCCAGTCCCAGCCCTCGAGGCCGCGCGCGTTGACCGCCTTCACCGCGACGCGCCACCCCGGGCGCAGCGCCGTGATCGTCGCCCGCGGCGACGTGACGGTGATGGTGTGCCGCATCGGGTCGCCGGCCGGCCCGTACCGCACCACGTAGCGCGAGACGCCCTTCTCCCGCGCGCGGTCCCACGAGACCGCACGGCCCTCGGCCTTGAGCCCGCCGAGGCGCGAGGGCGACGACGCCATCAGCATGATCGTCGCGACGGTCGCGCGCGATGTCTCGGCGAGCTGCCGGTGCGAGATCGTCTCGAGCACGTCGTGCGGCTGGTGGTAGTGCGGGTTGCCGAGGATCGGGTACGAGCCGATGCCGGCGATGATGTCACCCCAGCCGTCGTACAGCGCGTGCGCGTCGGTGTTCTTGTAGTAGAAGGCGTCGTACGTGATGAGCTCGCTGAACTGGATGGCGGCGGCGTGCTGCACGTCGCGGAGGCCCGCGTTGGAGTAGCGGATGGTGTTGTCCATCCGGTGGTCGTTCGCCCAGCCCATCATGTCGTTGTTGAGCGCGCCGACGACGGTGATGGAGTCCTTCATCCGCCGCGCGAACTCTCGCGCGCCGCGCAGGCCGGACTCCTCGCCGGTGAAGGAGACGAACATCACCGTCGCCGGCAGCGGCCGCCTGGCCAGCACCCGCGCCGCCTCGAGGATCATCGCGGTGCCCGAGGTGTTGTCGTCCGCGCCGGGCCCCTCGGCGCGCGAGTCGAAGTGCGCGCCGACCACGTACACGAGCTCGGGGTTCACGGTCCCGGGGATCACGGCCACCACGTTCGCCACGTCGAGCTCGGCGCCGGCGACGGTCTTGAACGGCTGCAGATGGGCCTTCAGGCCGAACGACTCGTACTGCCGCAGCAGCCACTCCGTGGCCGCGCGATTGCCCGGCTGCGTGATGTGCTTGGAGTCGAATCCGAACAGCGCCCTCTCGTAGCCGTAGATGCGGCCCACGTTGACCTCGGCCACGGCGGAGGCCACCGCCGGCGCGATCGGCGCGAACATCCGGCGGCCCGCGGCGCGCAGCGCGCGCTCGGCGGCGAGGCTCGAGTCGACGCGCGCGACGAGCTCGGCGCGCGTCACCGGCGTGGCGAGGTCGGTGAGCCAGAGGTGCCGGTGCGGCGTGACCGTGTCGCCATCGCGCTCGGCGACGATCGCGACGCGCTGGCCGTCCGGCGAGGCGACCCACTCGTACTCCGGGGCGACGGTGCGCACCGTGTTGTTGTGGAAGAGCCGGGTGCGTTCGCCGGTCTCGAGGTCGTACAGGTGCGACCGCCGGTGGCGCGCCTCGCCGATGAGGCCCAGGAGGCGGCTCGGGGACAGGAACTGCGGCATCAGGTCGTGCTGGATCTCGCGCGTGACGCGCCGCACCGGCGCGTCGGTGGCGACGCGCGCGGTCATGATCTCCCAGTCCTCGCGCAGCATCGTCTGCCAGGCGAGGCTCGAGCCGTCGGGGGCCACCGCGAGCCCCTGCACCGGCGTGGCGCTCGCGTGCACGACGACGGGCTGCGCGTCGCCGCGCTTGGCCATGATGCGCGTGCGGCCGGACTCCACGACGAGCCACGCGACCGTCGTTCCGTCCGCGGACAGCGCCGGCGACGTGCCGTCGATGCGCGGGCCGGCCGTCACCTCGGCCCCCTCGCCGAGCTCCGCGAAACCGTCGACGCGCGCTGCCCCTGCGAAGCCCGGCATCGCGCGCGCGAACGCGCCTCGGCGCCCGAGCAGCACGATCGCGCGGTGCCCGTTGGCGGACCGCACGATGTCGACCGGCTGTCCCGCGGGCAGGGCGACGGTGCGCCAGGTGCCATCGCCGCCCGTGAGGTCTCGGACGCGCAGGGTCGCGAGCGTGTCGCCCGGAGCGCCGGTGAGCAGGGCGGCGCGCAGCGGCGCGCGACCGAGCAGCGTCAGCGCGGCGACCGCGGGCGCGTCGACGGGGATCGTCTCGGGGCTGCCGCCCTCGAGCCGCGTCCACGCGATCGTGGCCGTGCCCGCGGCGCGCGACTGGACCCAGGCGACGATGGCGCCCTCGGGCGCGAAGCTGAGCCCGCGCCCGTCGGTGTCGAGGACCGCGCCGGACGCGGCGCCCGTGCGTACCACCCGGGTGCGGACGGCCGCGGCCGCCCCGGTCTCGAACGCGAGGAAGCGGCCATCCGGCGACCAGCGCGGCGCGCGCGCGTCCTCGGCGACCAAGGTGGTGCGCCAGCGCTCGCCAGTGAGCTCTGCGACGCGGTCGTGGTACGCCGCCGCATCGGGGGCGGCGAGCAGGCGCTTGAGGTCCTCGAGCGCGGCGTCGTACCGGCCGGCGTCCCACGCGTAGTAGGCACGGTCCCAGCGCTCGGCGCTGGTGAGCGCCGGGGCCGTGGGGCGCGTCGCCGCTGCCGCGGGCGCGGCGGCGGGAGCGGCCGCCTGGGCGGAGGCGAGGGTCGGAATGACGAACAGCAGCGCGGCGATGGATCGCATCGGCGTGGGGGCGTGGGGAATGCGAGCGGGGCGGCCGCGCCTTCGCGCGACCGCCCCGGAAGATACGCCCGCCCCGCGGCCCGCGAAGGCCTACTCGACGGTGACCGACTTGGCGAGGTTGCGCGGCTGGTCCACGTTGGCGCCGCGCTTCACGGCGATGTAGTAGGCCAGCAGCTGCAGCGGGATGCTCGCGAGGACCGGCGTGAGCATGTCGATCGTCTCGGGCACGCGGATCTCGTGGTCGATGAGGCCCTCGAGCGCCGGCTCCGGACGGCTCGTGATGACGATCGTCTTGCCGTGGCGCGCCTTCACCTCCTGGATGTTCGACACGATCTTGTCGAACACCGCGTCGTGCGGGGCGATGAAGACCACCGGCATCGACTCGTCGATGAGCGCGATGGGGCCGTGCTTCATCTCGGCCGCCGGATAGCCCTCGGCGTGGATGTAGCTGATCTCCTTCAGCTTGAGGGCGCCCTCGAGCGCCGCCGGGAAGTTGTAGCCGCGGCCCAGGTACAGGAAGTTCTGCGCGTCCTTGAACTCCTCGGCGATCCGCTCGATGTCGGCCGCGCGGTCGAGGATCGTCTGGATCTGCCGCGGGAGCTCGGCCAGCGCCTGCGCGACCTCGCGGCCGCGCATCACCGACAGCGTGCGCTTGCGCGCGAGCTTGAGCGCGAAGAGGGCGAGCGCGACGACCTGGCTGGTGAAGGCCTTGGTGGAGGCGACGCCGATCTCGGGGCCGGCGTGGAGGTAGATGCCGCCGTCGTCCTCTCGGGCGATCGTCGAGCCGACCACGTTGACCAGGCCGAGGGTGCGCGCCCCGCGGCGCTTGGCCTCGCGCATCGCCGCGAGCGTGTCCGCCGTCTCGCCCGACTGGGAGATCACGATGCACAGCGTGCGCGGCGTGACGATCGGGTTGCGGTACCGGAACTCCGACGCGTACTCGACCTCGACCGGGATGCGGGCGAAGTCCTCGATCATCATCTCGCCGATCAGCGCCGAGTGCCAGCTGGTGCCGCAGGCGGTGATGACGATGTTGTCGATGTTCATCAGCTGCTCGTGCGAGAGGTTGATCCCGCCGAGCTTGGAGGTCCCGTCCTCCTGGATGAGGCGGCCGCGCATGGTGTTCTCCACCGTGGTCGGCTGCTCGAAGATCTCCTTGAGCATGAAGTGGTCGAACCCGCCGCGCTCGATGGCCGCGAGGTCCCACTCGATGCGCTCCACGCTGCGCCGCAGCGGCGTCGCGTTGATGTCCATCACGCGGTACCCCTCGGGCGTGAGCACCGCGAGGTCGCCGTCGTCCAGGTAGACGACCTCGCGCGTGTGCGCGAGGATCGCCGAGGCGTCCGACGCGAGGAAGTACTCCCCGCTGCCGATGCCGATGAGGAGCGGGCTGCCCTTGCGCGCGGCCACGATCTTCTCGGGGTCGCGGCTGGAGACCACCGCGATGCCGAACGTCCCCTCGACCTTGCGCAGCGCGCCGATCACCGCCTCCTCGAGCGAGCCCTCGTAGAGCTCCTGCACGAGGTGCGCGATCGTCTCCGTGTCGGTGTCCGACCGGAACGTGTGCCCGAGCGCCGTGAGCTGCTTCCGCAGCACGTCGGCGTTCTCGATGATGCCGTTGTGCACGACGGCGACCGACTCGTCGGTGCTCAGGTGCGGGTGCGCGTTGCGCTCCGTCGGCGGCCCGTGCGTCGCCCACCGGGTGTGCGCGATGCCGACCTTGCCGGTCACCGGGTCCGACGCGAGCACGCCCTCCAGCTTCGCGATCTTGCCCGCCGCGCGCCGCGTCTCGATCGACTCGCCGTCGAACAGCGCGACGCCGGCGGAGTCATAGCCGCGGTACTCCAGGCGCTTGAGCCCCTCGATGAGGAACGGGGTGGCCTGCTTGGGACCGATGTAGCCGACGATGCCGCACATGGGGGGCAGATGTGAGATGTGAGATGGGAGATGGGGGTGAAGCCCCGCATCCCGCCTTATGCCAACTGCGCCAGCAGGACCCGCCCCTTCTCCACCAGCGCCTTCGCGTCCGCCAGCGTCGGCGCCTCGGCGATGACCCGCACGATCGGTTCGGTCCCCGAGGGCCGGATGTGCACCCACCGGTCCGACCACCCGAGCCGCAGCCCGTCCTGCGTGTCCGCCTCGGCGTCCGGGAAGGCCGCCGTGAGCGCCGCGTACACCGCGTCCAGCGGCTTGGCCGGCCGGTCGAGCTTGTCCTTCAGAATCGCGTACCGGGGGAACCGCCCGACGATCCGGGACAGCGGCTCCCCATCCTCGTGCAGCAGCTGCAAGAGCAGTGCCACCCCGAGCGGCGCGTCGCGGCCCAGGTGGAGCTCCGGCAGGATCACCCCGCCGTTCCCCTCCCCGCCGATCACGGCCCCCTCCGCCCGCATCCGGAGCGCGACGTTCACCTCGCCCACGGGGGCCAGGATCACCGACGCCCCCCGCTCGGCCGCCATGTCGGCCACGATGCGGCTCGTCGACAGGTTCGTCACCACCGGACCGCGGCGATGTCGCAGCACGACACGTGTCGCGAGCGCGAGCGTGTAGTCCTCGCCGATCGCCTTCCCCTCGTCCGAGACGAGGGCCAGCCGGTCCACGTCGGGGTCGGTGGCGAAGCCGATCTGCGCCCCCGTCTGCCGCACCAGCCGCTCCAGCGCCCCGAGGTTCTCGGCGACCGGCTCCGGCGGCCGCGGGAAGCGCCCGTCGCTCTCGAGCTCGATCGCGTGCACCTCGCACCCCAGCAGCTCGAGCAGGCGCGGGATCACCGCCCCGCCCGCCCCACGGCAGGCGTCGTAGGCCACCTTGAAGCGCCGCGACCGGATCCCCTCGACATCGAGGAACGGCAGCGCGAGCACCGCGTCGAGGTGCCGCGCGATGGCGTCGCCGTCGAACCGCGTCGTGCCCAGCTTGTCGTAGGTCGCGTACGGGATCCCCGTCTCGACGAGGGCGCGCATCTCCGCCCCCTGCGCCGCGCTCAGGAACAGCCCGTCGGGCCCGATGAACTTGAGCGCGTTCCACTCGATGGGATTGTGGCTCGCCGTGATGCCGAGCCCCCCCGCCGCGTGGTGATGCTCCACCGCCAGCTGCAGCGTGGGCGTCGTCGTGAGGCCGATGTCGATGACGTCCGCGCCGACGCTCTCGAGCGCCGCGCGCGTCACGGTGTGGAACAGCGGCCCGGTCACCCGGCTGTCGCGGCCGAGCACGACGGCCTTCGACGGCCCCTTCGCGATGGCCCAGGCCCCGAACGCCGCCGCATAGCGCGCGACCACCTCGGGGGTGAGGCCGAAACCCACGCGTCCCCGGATGCCGGAGACGCTGATCATGAGACGAGGATCGGACATGCGGGGAAGCTAGGGCCCGGGCGGTCGCGTTCAAGAGGACGCGGGTCACATCGGGCCGCGACCTTGGACCGACCGCCCGCCGGGGTCACCTTTCATCCTTCCCCGCTCACCGCTCCGTAACCGTGGACCTCCTGTCCCTTCGCGCCGCCTCCGGCGCCGGCACCATCGACGGCATCCCGGCCCCGGCCCTCGTCGCCGCCGGCTTCACGCTCCTCCAGCGAAGCCCCGTCCTCGTGCGGGCGCTCGCCGGCCGGCGCGCGGCGATCCTGCTGCCCACCTCGCCGCAGTTCCTCGTGGCGCTCGCCGCGGCCGACGGCCGCGGCGCGGTGCTCGTGAACCCGCTCGCCGCCCCCGCCGAGGTCGCGGCGCAGTTGCAGGATGCCGGGGTCGGGGCGGTCCTCACCGTCGCGGCCCTCGTCGACCGCCTCCCGCCCGGCACGGTGCACGCGCTGCTGGACGAAGCCCCGGCCCACGCCACCGTGGTCGCCGCGGACGGCACCACCGGCCGCGTCGACCTCGGCTCGCATTTCGGCCTCGACCTCGAGGGGGACGAGACCGCCGAGGGACGCGACGAGGAGTGCGCGGTCGTCTACACGTCGGCCATGGCGGGCCGTCCGCTCGGCGCGATCCTCACGCACCGCAACCTCATCACCAACGCGCGGCAGGCCGTGCAGGCGGCGCAGTTCCGCACGGAGGACCGCGTCCTCGCCGTGCTCCCCTTCTCGCACCTCTTCGGCCTCACGGTCTCCGGCATCGCGCCGCTGCTCATGGGCGCGAGCGTGCGCACGATGCCGCGCTTCAACCCGATCGCGGCGGTCGACCGCCTGGTGACCGAGGAGATCAGCGTGATCGTCGGCGTGCCCGCGATCTTCGCGGCGCTGCTCACGGCCATCGGGCGCCGCGGCGGCGTCAGCGCGCCCGCGCTGCGGCTCTGCATCTGCGGCGGCGCGCCGCTCGACCCCGCGCTGCAGGACCGCTGGGCCGAGGCGACGGGCGTCGAGCTGCGGCAGGGCTACGGCCTCACGGAGGCGTCGCCGGTCGCGCTCTTCAACCGCCTGCCCGACCCCAACCGGCGCGGCACGCTCGGCCTCCCGTTCCCCGGCGTCGATGTCGGCATCCACGACCCGAGCACCGGCGCGCCGCTCCCCGACGGCACGGAGGGCGAGATCTGCGTGCGCGGCGCGACCGTGTTCCGCGGGTACGTGAGCGGCGGCGCCGGCGGACTGCAGGTGCGCGACGGATGGCTGCACACCGGCGACCTCGGCGTGCGGCGGGCCGACGGCACCGTGGTCTTCCGCGGCCTCCGCAAGCCGATGTTCACGCGCAACGGCTTCAACGTCTACCCGGCCGAGGTGGAACGCGTGCTTGGCGCGCTGCCGGGGGTGCGGACCGTGCGCGTGCATGGCGTGCCTGACGCGGCGAGCGAGCACGAGGTCGCGGCGGAGGTCGCCGGCGACGTGACCGAGGCGCAGGTGAAGGCGTGGGCCGAGGCGCACCTCGCGGCGTACAAGCGCCCGACGCGCATCGCGGTGCGCGCCTAGCCATGGAGCCGATCGCCCCGCCCTCGCCCGGCGCGCCGCTGCTGCAGGCGATCGTCACGCTCGGCCTCGCGCTGCTGCTGTCGCACCTGCACCGCACGCAGGGCAAGGCCCACTTCCGCTGGTGGGCCGTCGCGCTGCTCGCCCGCGTGCTGAGCGTCGCCTGCATCGTCACGTTCATGGTGACGGAGGTGTGGGCGTTCCTCTTCCTGCACCAGGTGTTCCTGGGCTGGACCGCGCTCGGCCTGCTCTTCGCGAGCGAGGTGTTCGCGCGCCAGCTCGCGTGGGACCGGCGCTTCTGGTGGCTCGTGGCCTTCCCGGTGGCCTGGTCGGCGGTCGCGATCTTCGTGCTCGACAGCTTCGCGCTGGCGGCAGGGCTCGCCGTGGTCTTCCTCTCGCTCGCCACGCTGCGCGCGAGCGTCGTCTTCCTGCGTTACCGGCGCCGCACCGGGAGCGCGGCGGCCGGCTTCCTCTCGGCGGTGATGCTCCTCTGGGCGCTGCACCACCTCGACTATCCGCTGCTCCGCGCGCGCGGCGCGTGGGACCCCTGGGGCTACTATCTCGACATCCTCTTCGTGCTCGCGATGGGGGCGGGCGTGCTGCTGCTGGTGATCGAGGAGCAGCGCGAGGGGCTGCGCACGCTCACCGCCCTCTCGGGCGACCTGCGCGCCGCGCCCGAGGAGGACTCCGCCGACGCGCTGCTGCAGCGC
>ERZ1645185.964-NODE-964-length-12074-cov-4.529745_pt1 | contig 12074 bp, 15 predicted proteins | sample MGYA00575351_ERZ1645185 | MGnify/ENA primary metagenome ERZ1645185 (study PRJEB40838, sample SAMN11284767) | freshwater sediment metagenome | isolation source: river sediment | host: Sediment | place: India: Jana village, Kanpur | collected 2015-12-17 ...
GGCGGCGCGTTGCTGAACGTCATCGCCACTGCGGCGGGCGTGGTCATCGGTGCGGGTCTGGGCGATTCAGCCCGGGCGGCCCTGATGACCCGCGGCTATGCCGAGATGGTCCGTCTGGCACGGGCGCTCGGGGCGCAAGGCGAAACGCTTGCGGGGCTGTCCGGCTTCGGCGATCTGGTTTTGACCTGCACCTCGCTCCAGTCGCGGAATTTCCGTTTCGGCCACGCGCTTGGTGCGGGAGAAGGGTTCGACCCTGCGGTTACCGTCGAGGGTGTCGCCACATCCAAGGCGGTCACCGCGCTTGCTGCCCGGATCGGGGTCGACATGCCGGTCGCCGCCATGGTCGCGGCCCTGGTCGATGGCCAAATTTCCTTGACTCAGGCCGTGCAAAGCCTGCTGTCCCGCCCCCTCAAACAGGAGTGAACAATGCTCGTCGCCTTCATCGGTCGTGACAAGCCGGGCCATCTGCAGACCCGGATCGACAACCGCCCCGCGCATGTCGACTATCTCAAGACCTGCGGAGTCGTCGCCATGGCGGGCCCGCTTCTGGACGATGCGGGCCAGATGTGCGGCTCTCTGGTGGTGCTGAATGTCGAGACGATGGATCAGGCGCGGGCCTGGGCGGCGGCGGATCCCTATGCGAAAGCCGGCCTGTTCGAGAAGACCGAACTGATCCCGTGGAACAAGGTCATCGGCTGATGAACTACTGGCTGTTCAAGTCGGAGCCCGATGTCTGGGGCTGGGATCACCAGGTTGCCAAGGGCTCCGAGGGTGAGGAATGGCATGGCGTCCGCAACTATCAGGCCCGCAACAACATGCGGGCGATGAAGGTGGGCGATCGCGGCTTCTTCTACCACTCGAACATCGGGAAAGAGATCGTCGGCATCGTCGAGGTCATCCGCGAAAGCACGCCGGACAGCACGACGGACGATCCGCGGTGGGATTGCGTGTGGATCAAGGCGGTCGAGCAAATGAAGCGGCCCGTCACGCTGGAAGACTGCAAGGTCCAGCCGGGTCTTGAGTCCATGGTCCTGGTCAACAACACCCGGTTGTCCGTGCAACCAGTGACCGAAGCCGAGTGGCGGATCATCCGGCAAATGGGCGGGCTGGACGGCTGAGACAGCCTGCCCCATGATCCGGGCGCAAGCCTGAGGTGGGGGACAACGACATGCAATTCTGGGCTGTGATCATTGCAGCTGCGGCGGCCTACGCGTTCGGCGCTGTCTGGTACATGGGTCTGTCACGCGCCTGGCTGAGCGCGGCCGGCATCGTGACCGGACCGGATGGTCGTCCTCTGCAGCGCGGCGCCAGGCCTTTCGTGATCGGGGCCGTCCTGCTGATCCTGGTGGCCGGGATGATGCGGCACATCTTCCAGATGGCCGGATTAGAAACGTTTCTGGAGGGTCTGATGGGCGGTTTCGGCCTTGGCGCGTTCATCGTGCTGCCCTGGATCGCGATGAACTATGTCTATGCCGGCCGGCCCCGGAACCTGACGCTGATCGACGGCGGCTATGCCGTCATTGCCTGCACGATCATGGGCATCGTGCTTGGCGTCTTTTAAGGAAAGGAGGGCCCCGACCCCGGACGGGACCCTCCTGCCACCCCACGCGCACCCAAGGTGCGCCGTGATCTGAATAAGGGTCCGGGCGTCCTGCCCCGATGGATCAACACTACGTGAAACGGCGCCCCCGGGGCAAATACCAAGAGCGCCGCTTTCAATTCAAATGCGAGCGTCCGGCGATCAGCCGTAGACCTTCTCTTTGCCGAAGTGCTTGACCAGCATGTAATAGACGACGGCGCGGTACTTGTTGCGCTCGGACTTGCCGTAGGTGTCGATCACCGCGGAAAGGGCCTCGTCAAGCTTGGGGCTGTCGGCCAGTCCGAGTTTCTTTTTCAGGAAGTTGGTCTTGATGGTTTCGAGCTCGGACTGATCCGTTCCCGCAACGGTCGAGCTGTCGGCGTTGTAGATGGCCGGACCGCAGCCGATGGTCACCTTGGTCAGAAGCGCCATATCCGGTTCGACCTTGCACTTGCCCCGCAAATCATCGGCGTATTTCGCAATCAGTTCGTCGCGCTTGCTCATTCCAAACAATCTCCTGATGGCGCGCCCCTTTGTCGGCGCACATGTCCCCCCGCGCCCAAAACACTGGGCGCAGGTTGGCAGGTTAGGGGAACGGCGTCATTGCTCAAGCGAAATATTGATGCGGCGGCAAAGGGCAGGGGGCCGTGCGAAATGCGAACGGCCCCGACAAGGGTGCGGGGCCGTTCCCTTCCCGGACGGGAAGATCAGTAGCGGTAGTGGTCCGACTTGAACGGGCCGTCGACGCTGACGCCGATATAGGCGGCCTGATCCGGCCGAAGGGCCGTCAGCTTCACGCCGATCTTCTTCAGATGCAGGCGTGCGACCTTCTCGTCGAGATGCTTCGGCAGGATGTAGACGCCCGGCACATAGTCCTTGCCACGGGTCCAGAGTTCGATCTGCGCCAGAACCTGGTTGGTAAAGCTGGCCGACATCACGAAGCTGGGGTGGCCGGTTGCGTTGCCAAGGTTCAGCAGACGTCCCTCGGACAGCAGGATGATCCGGTTGCCCGAGGGCATCTCGATCATGTCCACTTGGTCCTTGATGTTCGTCCACTTGTGGTTGCGCAGGGCGGCGACCTGGATCTCGTTGTCGAAATGGCCGATGTTGCCGACGATCGCCATGTCCTTCATCTCGCGGATATGCTCGATGCGGATCACATCCTTGTTGCCGGTCGTGGTGATGAAGATGTCGGCGGTCGCGACCTCGTCTTCCAGCACCGTAACCTCAAAGCCGTCCATCGCCGCCTGAAGCGCGCAGATCGGGTCGACCTCGGTCACCTTCACCCTGGCGCCGGCGCCGCGGAGCGACGCAGCGGAACCCTTGCCGACATCGCCATAGCCGCAGACCACGGCCACCTTGCCGGCCATCATCGTGTCGGTGGCGCGGCGGATGCCGTCGACCAGCGATTCCTTGCAGCCGTACTTGTTGTCGAACTTCGACTTCGTCACTGAGTCGTTGACGTTGATCGCCGGGAACGGGAGCAGGCCCTTCTTGTGCAGATCGTAAAGACGATGCACGCCGGTCGTCGTTTCTTCCGAGACGCCGCGGATGGCGTCGCGCTGCTTGGTGAACCAGCCGGGCGACAGCGCCAGCCGGGTCTTGATCTGGTTGAACAGGCAGACCTCTTCATCGCTGGTCGGAACGGCAATCAGGTCGGTTTCGCCGTTTTCGACCCGCGCGCCGAGAAGGATGTAGAGCGTTGCATCCCCGCCGTCGTCGAGGATCATGTTGCAGGTGCCTTCCTTGAACTGGAAGATCTGGTCGGTGTATTTCCAGTAATCCTCGAGCGTTTCGCCCTTGTGGGCGAAAACTGGCACACCCGCGGCGGCGATGGCGGCGGCGGCGTGGTCCTGGGTCGAGAAGATGTTGCAGGACGCCCAGCGCACATCGGCGCCAAGCGCGACCAGCGTCTCGATCAGGACGCCGGTCTGGATGGTCATGTGCAGCGATCCGGCGATGCGGGCGCCCTTCAGCGGCTTCGCGGCACCGAACTCCTCGCGCAGGGCCATCAGGCCGGGCATCTCGGTCTCGGCGATGGTCAGTTCCTTGCGGCCGAAGTCGGCCAATCCGATATCTTTGACGTGATAGGTCACGACATTCTCCCGCGCGTATCCTTGAATTCCGCCTTCACATAGCAGTGTGGAAGGGGTTCGGCAACGCAGGCACTGGAAAGCCTTGCGTCACGCGGGCAACGCCACCCGGCGCGGCATCGGAATAAAGGGGCAAGGCTTGAGGGGCAGATCGGGTTTTGTCATTCTCGTCCCCGGCAAGGAAGGGCAAGAAATGGCGAAGACTCCGGCGCGGGCATGGCAGCGGATGCTGTCGGGACGACGGCTCGACCTGCTGGACCCCACGCCTGTCGATATCGAGATCGAGGATATCGCCCACGGCCTTGCCTTCGTCGCGCGCTGGAATGGCCAGACCCTCGGCGACTGGCCCTATTCGGTGGCCGAGCATTCGCTGCTGGTCGAGGCGCTGTTCGGGCGGATGCATCCGGACATGGCCGCGCGCTGGCGGCTGGCTGCGCTGCTGCACGATGCGCCGGAATATGTGATCGGTGACATGATCAGCCCCGTAAAGGCCGCTGTCGGAGCTTCTTACGGCGAGCTTGACCTGCGTCTGACCGCCGCTGTGCATCTGCGGTTCGGGTTGCCGGCGAGCCTTCCGGCCGAGATCAAGAAGGCGATCAAGCGGGCCGACCGGATCTCTGCCTGGATGGAAGCGGTCCAGATTGCCGGGTTCCGGCGCGATGAGGCGGACCGACTGTTCGGCAAGCCGGACCTCCAACTGCTGCGCGGGCTGGAGATCCGCCTGCGGCCGCCCAAGGAAACCCGGGCGGCCTTTGTGACGCGGCATCTCGAATTGCTTGCCGCCTGCACCGACTAGAATTCCGCCCTTTCCCTCGCGAGCCAGCGGTTGCGCGGCCTTGGCAAGGTGTCGGGCCGGCATTCCCGGTGTGGCGGTGCCTTGCGGGCCGGCTGCATATGGATCGCAATCATCAGGGCATCTGAAAGCAGCTCTAACATGGCGTATCTCCTTCTCTTCGATATTGCCTTGTTTCTAAACTTCCGCTGCCTATCCTGCGAGTCAGGAAACTTTCGTATATGATAGCTGGCTTAACAGATGACTCTTGACTGGCGGCAGATGCCCTCGCTGACCGCGTTGCGCGCTTTCGAGGCGACGGCGCGCCTTTCGGGCTTCAGCCAGGCAGCGAGGGAGTTGAACGTCACCCACGCGGCAGTGGCCCAGCAGGTCCGGGGACTCGAGGCGGAACTGGGTGTCGCGCTGGTCCTGCGGCAGGGGCGGTCGCTGGCTTTGACAATGCAGGGGGAACGACTTGCTGCGGCGCTTGCGGACGGGTTCGGCGCCATCCAGGGCACGATCGCGGCCCTGCGCGGCGGCGATGCCGACCGGCCGGTGCGGGTAACGCTGACCTCGGCCTTCGCGTCGGAATGGCTCATGCCCAAGCTGCGCGACTTCTGGCAGAAGCACCCTGAAATCGCCGTCAGCCTGCATCCCGACCCGCGCCCGCTGGATCTGAGACGCGACGGGATGGACCTTGGCATCCGCTATGGTCGCGGCAAATGGCCAGGGGTCGAGACGCGGCTGCTGACGTCGGCGCGTCTGGTTGTGGCCTCGGTCCCCGCCCTCCTGCCGCATTCGGCGCCGCTCTCGGTCGACGAGCTTTCGGCATTGCCCTGGGTGCTGACAAGCGACTGGGTGGAACAGCACAACTGGTTGCAAAGCATCGGGCTGGACCCGACGGCCTTACAAGTCGCGGAATTTCCCAGCGAGGAACTCGCCATCGCGGCGGCGCGGCAGGGCATGGGGCTGGTGGTCATGGACCGCGCGCTTCTGGAAGATGACCTGACGATCGGCCGGATGGTGCTGGCCTACGATCGGGAAGATCCCTTGCCGGCCTATTTCATCGCAACGCCGCCGGGGCCGCTGAGGCGCCCGGCGAAGTTGTTTCTCGACTGGCTGATCCGCTGGTCCTGAACGGACTCAGATCGCCAGATCCTCGGGCGACTTGCCGGACGCGAGAGCCGCCTCGAACCAGCGGGGTTTGCGGCCGCGACCCGACCAGGTTTCATTCTTGTCGGCGGGGTTGGCATACTTGGCCACCGCCGGGGCGCGCTTGCGCGGGGCGGTCGAACCGGTCAGCTCTGCCAGGGTAAATCCCAGGGCGCGGGCCTTCTCTTCCAGTTCGGCAAGAGCCACCTTCTTCTTGCGGTCCTCGAACGTCGCGATTGCCTTGGTAACCTGTGAATGCAACTCTTTAAGCTCTTTCAACGAGAGTACATTGAGATCGATGTTCATGCGAAAAAATCCCCTGTCGGACAGGGCCGTCTTAAGGCGTCGAATTGCAAATATCAACAGCCGGATCGTTAACGCGATCCATATCGGCAATAATCCGACGACTTAACGTGGGCTGCGCTTCGCCAATATTCTTTGCAATGTCCTACGATGCATATTCAGGCGCCGCGCGGTCTCTGAAACATTGCGTTCACAAAGTTCGTAGACCCGCTGGATATGCTCCCACCGGACCCGGTCCGCAGACATGGGATTCTCTGGCGGCGGCGGCAAAGCCTCGCCCCTGGACAGCAGGGCATTGGTGATATCGTTGGCGTCCGCCGGCTTGGACAGATAGTCGATCGCGCCAATCTTTACCGCAGCTACGGCGGTGGCAATGGCCCCATAGCCGGTAAGGACGACGATCCGGCAGTCCCGCCGCCGTTCGCGCAGGGCTTCGACCACATCGAGGCCATTGCCATCCTCGAGCCGCAAATCGACCACGGCATAGGCGGGCGGCCGGGACACCGCGACGGCCTTTCCCGCCGCGACGCTTTCAACCGTTTCCGGCTCAAAGCCGCGCTTTTCCATGGCTTTCGCCAGACGCTTCACAAAGGGTTCGTCATCGTCAACCAGAAGAAGCGACCGGTCGGGACCAAGTTCTGCAAATTCTGGATCCGACATCTGTCCCTCCGGCGATCAAATTCGATTTCTGTTTTATGTCTTCTGATGCGCCGGGTCAAACCGAAGTCAGGACCGACCCGCGTAACAGGCCACACGGTCTGCCATTTCTTCGGCTGTTGTCTCGCGACGGAAGAAATCGACAAAACCTGTGCCCGGCAGGACGAGGTAGGTGAAGGTCGAATGATCCACCAGATAGTAGTCACCTCCGCCGTCCTGCTTGCGATAGAAGACCCGATATGCCTGAGCCGCTTGCCTGATCTGATCCGGGGTGCCGGTAAGGCCGATCATCTTCGGATGCATGTTCCTGGCATAGTCGGCCATGACCTGCGCTGAATCGCGATCGGGGTCGATGGTAATGAAGATCGGGGTTACCGAAATTCCCCGCTCCTCGAGAATATCGACCGCTTCGGAATTGCGCAGATTGTCGAGAGGGCAGACATCGGGGCAGGAGGTATACCCAAAGTAGACAAGCGTCGGCTCGGTAATCACGTCCTTGTCGGTCACGGCTCGGCCCTGACCGTCAACTAGGGTGAAAGGCCCGCCGATCGAACCCGCGCCTCCGGCGATTTGGCCGTTGCGACAGGCCGCGAAGGGATCGTTAGTAGGGCTGAGTGCGATATACAGCGGCACGCCGACAAGCCCTGCCAAGACCACAACTGCCGCACCCACAACAAGCCGTCGCATTTTCTCGGTCATCCCAAGCGTCCCCACCGGATTGATCGCCCCCTCCTGCCGGAATAGTTAGCAATAGTCCATGGTTTCAAGGGGTCCACCGCCATGTCCATCGCCAGTCTAGACCTTCTCGGCCGGGATACCCGAAGCTATTGGGTCAAGCTGCGCACCCTGATCCTGCTGCGTTGGCTGGCCATCGTCGGACAGGTCGTGACAATTGTCGCCGCGACGGCCTTCTTCGATGTCGTCCTGCCGTTTGGTCTTTGTGCCCTCGTCATCGGCGCCGCGGTAATCGCGAACATGGTCACAAGCTTCGTCTTTCCCGAGAACAAGCGTCTGACCGAGGCAGAGGCGATGACGACGCTGCTCTTCGACATCTCGCAACTTGCGCTTCTGCTGGGGCTGACCGGCGGCTTGCACAACCCCTTCGCCCTTCTGATCCTCGCGCCCGTCACGATCTCGGCCAGCGCGCTTGAATTGCAGACGACCATCATCCTGGGCATCGTCGCGATTTTCCTTGTGACGGTCATCACCTTCACCAACCTGCCGCTGCGCTTTGCAGATGGGTCGGTCCTGTCGGTGTCCGGAATCTTCGAGTTCGGTTTCTGGCTGGCGATCGTGATCGGGATCATCTTCCTCGCCGTCTACAGCCGCCGCGTCGCGACCGAGATCCGGTCGATGTCGGACGGCCTTCTTGCAACCCAGATGGCCCTGTCCCGCGAGCAAAAACTGACCGACCTTGGCGGGGTCGTCGCGGCAGCCGCACATGAACTTGGCACGCCGCTGGCGACGATCAAACTGGTCAGCAGCGAGCTGTATGACGAACTGGCCCAATGGCCGGAACTTCAGGAGGATGCAGGCCTGATCCGCAGCCAGACCGACCGCTGTCGCGACATCCTGCGGTCGATGGGCCAGGCGGGGAAGGACGACCTGCATATGCATCAGGCGCTCATCTCCGCCGTCCTTCGCGAGGCGGCGGAACCTCACATGAAGCGCAAGAAGGATATCGCCTTTTCAATTGAACCCGGCAGCCGCGGCGATGCGAAGCAGCCGACCGTCCTGCGCCGTCCCGAGATCATTCACGGCATCCGCAACCTGATCCAGAACGCCGTCGATTTCGCCGAAAGCCGCGTCTGGGTGGATGCCTTCTGGAGCGATCGGCAGATAACGGTGAGGGTTTCCGACAATGGCCCGGGCTATCCGCCGAACATCCTTGGTCGGATCGGCGATCCCTTTGTCCGGAACCGAAGCAATCCCCCCGACAATGGAAACCGGCCGGAATACGAAGGAATGGGCCTTGGCCTGTTCATCGCCAAGACGCTTCTGGAGCGGTCAGGCGCCCGGCTGACATTCGCGAACGGCACCGATCCGTTCCTGAACATCGAGGAAAATCCCGACCGGTCGGGTGCGGTGGTCGAGGTGGTCTGGCCGATCGACAGGATCCGCGTGTCGGATTCCGTCACCGGGGAAAACCAGCCGATCTTGCCTTAATCCGCGCATTTACCTTCCTTTAAGCATCTCGCCCCAGGGTTGAACGGAGCTGCCTTGGGGGATCTGCTTGACAGACTGGCTATCGATCGGTGCGATCTTTCTTGTGTCGGTGGCGGCGGCGCTGACCGCCCTTGTCCTGCTTGCCCTCTATCCGCGCCGCCCGGATGCAAGGCGCGTTCCCCTGATTGATGCCACGACGCCAGAGACGGTGTTCCTGTTCGATGGCGAAACCCTCGTCGATGCCTCTTCGACGGCCCGGGCCCTCATTGCCGGCTCTAGTCTGCGCGGCCCGCCCTGGCAGCGGCTGATGGCGTTTCTGGCCCGGCATTTTCCCGATATTGAGGCCCGTCTGCGCACCCTTCCCGACCAGGGCCGGATTGTCCTTGAAACCGGCCAGGGCGGCGCATTGACGCCACTTGCTGTCGTGGCGGAACTGCATTCAGGGTTGGTCCGGATCCGGCTGACCGATCCGGACGCCGATCACAGCGCGGCGGTGGACCCTCTGACCCAGCGCGCAACGGCCGAAGAGCTGGACTTGCTTCGCGCGACCGTCGGGCTGACGCCGCATCCCGTCTGGGTGCAGACTGCGACGCAAGAGGTGGTCTGGTCGAACGGCTCGTATCTCGCTCTTGCAGTGCAAAGCGGGGAAGAGCTTTCCTGGCCCTTGCCGAAAGTGTTTCCCCTGGACACCCCGCGGCTGCAGCGCATCCGCGTGGTTCCGCCCGGCAAGGCGCCGATGTGGTTCGAGATCGTGACCGCCCCCTATGGCGACGGCATCATGGCCTTCGCCCAGCCGATTGACGCGCTCGTCCAGGCCGAGGGCACCTTGCGCGAATTCACGCAGACGCTGACCAAGACCTTCGCCAGCCTGCCCATCGGGCTGGCAATTTTCGACCGGCAAAGAAAGCTTGCGCTGTTCAACCCTGCGCTCGCGGACCTGACCACGCTCGCGCCCGGATTTCTGGTCGGCAATCCTACGCTGTTCGACTTCCTCAACCAGTTGCGCGACCGCCAGATGATCCCTGAGCCGAAGGATTTCGCCACCTGGCGCAAGCGTTTGACCGACCTGGAAAAAGCCTCGTCGATCGGACAGTTCGACGAGCACTGGAACCTTCCCGGCGGGCAGACGTTCCGGGTGATCGGCCGTCCGCATCCAGAGGGCGCGCTGGCGCTGCTGTTCGAGGATGTGACCCTGCAGATGAGCCAGACGCGGCGCGATCGGGCGAATGTCGAGCTTGGGCAGGCGATCGTCGACTCTGTGTCGGACGCCGTCGCCGTGTTCGGGCCGGGGGGTGATATCATCCTGACCAACGCGGCGTATGCGACCACGTGGAACCACGACCCGATGGAAGTGTTTGCCGCGGGTTGCCAGGACATCGGCAGCCTTGCGCAGTACTGGCGCAACCAGTCGTCGTCGACGCCGGCCTGGGCAGAGATCGAATCCGTGATCCGGGGGACGGCTGCCGCGTCCGACTCCGGCTGGCCGATCCGGCTGCGGGATGGGCGCGCCCTGCAGTGCCGGGTGGTCTCGCTGACCGGCGGGGCCACGATGGTCGAGTTCAGCACAGCGGGCCAGCCCGATAACGCCCCGGTCGAGGAATTCGGAACGCCGCTGCCCTTCGTCTCGCAACGCCGGTCCGGTGGGGGCTGAAGGCTCAGGCCGGGCAAAGCGCTTGCGGTCGCCCTGCCGGTCGGTAGATTCGAGCCATGGCCGGTCCCGACAGACAAATCACCCTCCCGCTTCCGACGCCCGAGGCGACCGACAGGCTGGCCCGAGTGCTGGCCGGGGCCGCGCAGGCCGGCGACATCATCCTGCTGGAAGGTCCGATCGGCGCCGGAAAGTCGCATTTCGCCCGGGCCTATATCCGGGCGCGGATGGGACGGGACGAAGATGTTCCCTCACCGACCTTCACGCTGGTCCAGGAATACGACGCCGATCCACCGATCTGGCATGCCGATCTTTACCGGCTCGGCCATCCCGACGACCTCCTGGAGCTTGGGCTGGAAGAGGCTTTTGGCCGGGACATCTGCCTGATCGAATGGCCCGACCGCTTTGGAGCAGACAGGCCTGATGATGCACTGACACTCGCCCTGCGCGCCGAGGGAGAAGGGCGGGTGGCATCGCTGACCGGCGGCCCCGGTTGGCAGGACCGGCTGGAAAGACTCGGAGCGCTTCTCAGTGACTGACCGGACCAAACTGATCGCCGATTTCTTGCGTGGCTGCGGCTGGGGCGCCGCCGCGCGACGCTTTCTGGCCGGCGACGCCTCTGCCCGGCGATATGAGCGGCTGACGCTGAACGGCAAGACCGCCGTCCTGATGGATGCCCCGCCCGAGGAAGGCGACGATACGGAAAGCTTCGTCCGCATTGACCGCCATCTGCTGTCGATCGGGCTGTCGGCTCCGCAGATCCTGGCACAGGACATCCCGAACGGCCTGTTGCTGCTCGAAGATCTGGGCGACGGCATCTATGCCCGCGTGATCGAACGGGACCCGGCTTGCGAGGAGCAGCTCTACAGCGTGGCGGTCGAGGTTCTGGCGCAGATCGAAGGTCGGGAACCGCCCCACGCGCTCGCCAACCTCACTGCAGCCGATTGGGCCGATGCCGCCGCCATTGCCCTGGACTGGTACCGTTTCGCCATCACGGGAGAGCGCATCGACACCCTCCCGTTCCGCGAGGCGCTGACGGAAACGCTGCTCAGGTTCGCCGATGGCCCGCGGGTGATGATCCTGCGCGACTACCACGCCGAGAACCTGCTGTGGCTGCCGGACCGGCAGGGACCGGCCCGCGTCGGGCTGCTCGACTTCCAGCTCGCCCAGCTTGGCCAGCCGGGCTATGACCTTGTCTCGCTTCTGCAGGATGCGCGGCGTGATACCGGCCCGGGACTCGAAGAGGCAATGATCCGGCATTACCTTGCGCATACAGGCCGCGCGTCGGAAGGATTCGGCCCGGCCTATGCGGCCCTTGGCGCGCAGCGGGCGCTGCGCATCCTCGGCATTTTCGCCCGACTGTCGCTGGTCGGCGGCAAACCGGGCTATGTCGACAAGATACCGCGGGTCTGGGGCCAGTTGCAGCGCAACCTCCTGCATCCCGAACTCGCCACACTGGCCGAAATCTGCCGCGCAACCCTGCCCGAACCGACGGTGGACCGACTGGAAAGGATACGCGCCCAATGCGGCCACCACGCGCCCTGATGCTGTTCGCCGCCGGTTTCGGCACCCGCATGGGGCCGCTGACCGCCGACAGGCCGAAACCGCTGATCCCGGTCGCCGGGCGGCCGCTGATCGACCACGCGTTGGGTATCGCGGAAGCTGCCGGCGCCGCGCCCATCGTCGTCAACCTGCACTATCGGG
>ERZ1645185.965-NODE-965-length-12063-cov-3.650400_pt1 | contig 12063 bp, 7 predicted proteins | sample MGYA00575351_ERZ1645185 | MGnify/ENA primary metagenome ERZ1645185 (study PRJEB40838, sample SAMN11284767) | freshwater sediment metagenome | isolation source: river sediment | host: Sediment | place: India: Jana village, Kanpur | collected 2015-12-17 ...
ATTCCAGAAGAGTTCGGTCATCACAGAATCACCACCAGCGTCGCCATCACCAGCACCAGCAGATAGCGCGGCTGCTCCAGCAGGCTTTCCACAAAACGCAGCATCTCGCCCACCCGGGACAGACCGGCACCCAGCTTGCCACCGCCGCCTTGCAACACCAGACGCTGCTCAAACCGGTTGAGACGCCCTGCCAGGCCCAGCAGCGCTCTTCCCGCCAGGCCATGTCCCTGCACGACCGGCGCATCGGCTTCGAGCAGGGCCGCAGTGCGTTGCGCCTCGGGCATGCCCACCAGGCGACTCACCACGTTGTCATCGATGTGGCGCATGTCGCGCGCCAGGGCCAGGGTGGGCCGAGCGAACAGCCGATCGGTCAACGGCTCCAGCCAGAAGCGTTGCAACGTGGCGGTAAACAGGCGTGGGCAGCGACGCAGCCAGGCAGGCGCGGGTGCGGCGGGCCTCTCCATCAGGTGCATGAACGCTGGCGCTGCGAGGAACTGCCATGCGCGCCACAGGGCATGCAGCGCAGCGTGCCAGGCGGCCAGCTCGAAGAATCCCAAGCTGAGGGTCACGAACATCAGGCCGACCTGCGTCAGCGTGGCGAACAGCAGGGCCGACTTCACATCCGTCTGCGCGTAGCCGCCGAGCCAGCCGTAGAGCACGGTTAGCGCCCCCAGCAGACCCACCAGGGTCAGGATGCCGGGCGCATGCAACAGCACCGGCTCCAGACGCAGCAGCAGGAAGACCCCGGCATGCACCATCACCGCGCCGTAAAAAATGGCGGACGACGGCGTCGGGCCTTCCAGAGCGCGGGTGATCCATGGCGTAAACGGCACCTGCGCCGACTTCACCAGCGCCGCGGCGACGAAACCCAGCGCCAGCAGGCTGACATACAACGTTGGCAGGCGCGCCGCACCGGCGGCGAGTGTCGGCCAGTCCAGTCCACCCAGCCAGATCAGCGACAGGGCCAGCGCCAGCACCAGCCCGGCATCGCCGAGGCGGTTGGTGAGGAAGGCGCGTTGCGCGTTGAGGGTGGCCGTGGGCCGTTCGAAGGCATAGCCGATCAACATCCACGACGACAGTCCCATCAATTCCCAGGCCACGAACACCGCCGCTGCGTTCCCCGCCAGGGTCAGCAACAGCATGCCGCCGACAAACAGGTTCATGCCGATGAAGAAGCGGTGGAAGCCGGCCTCACGATGCATGTAATTGACCGAGAAGCGCAGCGTCACCCAGGAAATGAACGCAGTGACGGCGGCGAAACCGAGCCCCAGGCCGTCGAGCGTGAACGACACCGGCAGCGCCCAGGCGCCGCTGGCGAACCAGGTGCCCAGCGCGATCTGTCCCGGCAGCCCCCACCCCAGCGCCTGCGCTCCGAACGCCAACATGAGCAGCAGCGAGACGGAAACCGCCCCCACCGACAAACGCGCGGTAAGTGCCTCCCCTGCCTCGCCACGCGCCGGGCCGAACAGGTGCAACACAGTCACCGCCAGCGCGGCCAACAGCGGCAGCCCCGGAATCAGGGCAATCCATGACCAGGACAAGAAGGCCGTCATTTCCGTCATGCCACCGGCTCCATCTCGATTAACGCGGGTGGCAGCGGCTCACGCTGGCCACGCACCCAGTCGGTGGAAGCGCGCACGCGCGGCAGTTCGCTTTCCGGGGCCTGCCAGGCCACCCAGCCGGCGCCAGGCACGAAGCGGTGGATGGCCTCGGAATCCGGGTCCTTGGCGGCAAGTTGAATCCAGCCATTACCGATCAGCTCCTGCAGGGGCGGCTGGCGCTGGTAGATGGCGGTGAGCACGTCGAGGCGGTGTTCCACGATGACCAACAGGCGCATGGCCTCGTGAATCTCGATCATCTGCCGGGGCAGGCCGGTGCGCAGGTCGGAAGCAGCGCCGTCCATCACCCCGAACAGGCCTGCCACGTTGTGCATGACCTTGGTGCCGCAGCCGTAACGCTCGTTGTTCACCGTGGAGAAGTAGTACTCCAGGCTGATGCCCGCACCCACCGGGCCGTTGGCGAGCAGCAGCGGCTCCAGCACCGTGCCTTCCGGGTCAATAGCCGAGTCGTAGGAAATGAGGAACATGCGGCGGTCGAAAAACGCCCCGCGCGTGGCGGCACGGCGGCCGATGAAGGCGGACGCGTTGGTGGCGTGGCCGAGTTCCGGGCGCGCCTGCGAGAAATCGTGGCGACGGCCCAGCACATGGCGAAAAGCCTGCTTCGGCGTCATATCGAGCGATGCCGACATGAAACGGCGGCTGCGTTCCTGCGCGTGCAATTGACCCGCCTCCACCAGCGCTACCTGCAAGTCGCGTAAGGGCTGCACATGCGTGGAAGGCAGTTGCTCGGTGTCGTACCAGGTAACGCGATCATCGCAGGTGTTGTGCTCGCAGCCCATGAACCAGGTCGCGGCAGGAATGTCGAGGCTGCGCTCACGCAGCAGGGCGCGCACTTCCGGGCGGTTGGCCATGGCCGCGAACAGGCGCGCATTGGCACCGGAATGCCGCCCCGAGCACGCGCCACAGTCGTAGGCGGACATGTGCGGATTGTTCAGGCTGTTGGAACCATGGCCGACGATGACCACCAGCGGCGCGAAACCGGAGGTCAAACCGATGTTGCGCAAGAAGCCGAAAACCCGATCCGCCTGTTCCATATCGGTAAAGCCCGCACGCGGTGCATCTGGCGTGGCGGGCGTCGCCTCAAGCGCCGTGAACGTGAGCCGTGTGGACGGCGTGCCTTCGAGGCGCTGGCGCAGGCCGGCGGTGACTTGCCCCGCCGCCGCCGGAGCCAAACTCTTCAGCGCCAGACCGGGCAGCGTCACCAGCGCACCCAGACCGCTGGCCAGCGCCGCGCCCCAAGGCGTGCGCCGGCTGCCTTCGAGCAGACGTGTTTTCCAACGCCGGCGCAGCCCCTGCGCCTGCAGGTATCCCTGCGCGCGGGCTTCGGTTTCAGGGGCCGCAGACTCGACGATGGTGTGCGCCGGGCGCGCCACCACCGGGCACAGATCGGTAGGCACTTCGCCCAGACCGGTGTAGCGGATGAAAACGCTGAAGTGCGCTGCGGCACCGAGGGTTTCGATGCGCGGATGGCGTTCTTCCAGATGCCGGCGCAGGCCTTCCTCGCGGTCATCCATGCAGAACACCAGTTGCGCCTGCGGCGTCGTCTGTGACGTACCACCGCGCTCTACCCAGGCGCCGCGTCCATGATTGGCCGCCAGCGCGGCGAACACCTGTTCGCGGTAATGCCGCTCGTAGGCTTGCAACCAAACCCATCCCTGACGTTCGGGGGTAAGTTCGGCCAGGCACTCCAGCAAGGCAGCCGCTCCGGTGGCACCCAGCGTCTGCACGGCGTCGGCATCCAGGCCCAGGTGCTGCGCCAGGCGGAACAGTCGCCAGCTGGCATTGGTGGCGGGCTGCGCCAGAGCGGCCTCAATCAAGCGCGCGACAGGCCGCCAATCGGCATCGACTTCCTCGCCATTGCGACCGGTAGCCTCGCGCACCAGACGGTGGGCCTGATCGGCCAGCGATTCGGGCAACGCGCCTTGCTGCGTGCCATACAGGGCCAAGCGCACCTGCAATTCAGAGGGGTGACGGTGAAAGTAGCCACGCAGGCCGGACAGGCTGGCTTCGGTCTTGAAATGACGGCCGGCGAAGTGCTGTGCATATACCTGCTCCAGCACCAGGCGCACGGCGAGGTAATCGGCCAGCCCCACCGGCGCGGTCAGCCCGGCATAGCCTGGGTGACCATGCCGCCACAGCACCATGCCCGACCAGCCCGGCAGCTCCTTGGCCAGGGTTTCCAGGTAGGCGGGCCAGTCGGCTTCGTCCAGGCCCAGTAATTGCAGCGACTGCGCGATGGCGGCGACCGGGTTATCCGGCAAACGTTCGCGCGTGCTTTCCCACTCGTCCATGTCGTGCAGGGCGAAATGCGGGTCGTCCTGCGCGCTGGCCAACCAGGCGGCGTAGAAACCCTGTGCCGGCGTCGGGGCGTGCAATGCGGCCAGGCCCTGATCGAGGAAGTTGGCAAGATGACGGATGAGGTAAGGGCGCAGTTCGTCGAGCACATCGCGCCCGGTCAAGCGCAGCAGCACGCCGCGCAGGGTGAGCCTATGACCAACGCAACGCAGCAGCGCGGCAAGCTCGGCGTCCGCGTCGAAGGCTTCGGCAACGGGTGGCGTATCCAACAGGCCCTGACATGCCGCCCACAGCGCGGGAATGACGTCGCTTTCCGCACGGCCACGCAACAGTGCGGCGCGGGCCGTGGCGCTGAGATCGGCGGCGGGGTGTCGCAGTACGCCCGCGCTCTCTACCTGCCAGGCCCAGGTGGCGGCGGGCGGTGAAAAATCATGCAGCAGCCCGGCGCACAGCACGGCACGGCGGCTCAAACCCCCTGTCAGCAACTCATTCACCCGCAGTTCAGGCGTTTCATCCAGAGCGGCGTCGAGGTCTTCCCGCGTGATGCGACCCTGCTGGAAATAAGCGCGCGAGGTGACGGCGGGCAGGAAGCCGTGCGCGCCAATGGCCGCTTCGGCGGCGGCCAGGGCCGCGCGGAAGGGCAGATGCTGAAAACCGTGCAGGGTGTTGTGGTGGACGAAATCCTTGATCGGCGCCTGCGCCGGCAGGACGTGTTCGAGGTGGTGCTCAAGTTCGTGCAGGAGATGTTTCAGATCGGCACTCATGCCCCAAATACCTGTGCAATGCGCCCCACCGAGGCGGCGATCAGGCCCAGCAGCGGCGCAGGGTAAAAACCCAGTACCACGCTGCCGGCGGTGAGCACGGCGGCAGCGGTGAATTCGCCGCGTGATAGATCGGGCAGACCCTGCATGCGTGCCGAGTGTTGGGAGTTGATCGCCCCGGTGAACAGACGGCCTACCACGCGCACGGCATAGGCCGCACTGATCACCACGGTGAGCGAAAGCAGCGCCATCCATGCGCCCCAGCGTTCAAAGCCGCCCACCAGCGCGTGCAACTCGGCCACAAACCCTGCCGTGCCGGGCATGCCCACGGCGGCAATGAAGGCAAGGATGGTGAAGAAGGCGAAGCGCGGCATGACGTTCACCAGTGAGGCGTAATCGGCCAGTTCACGGGTGTGCGTGCGTTCGTACAGCAGTCCGATGAGCAGGAACAGCGCGCCCGCCACCAGACCGTGCGCGACCATCTGCAGTACCGCGCCGGTAAGGCCGGCGGTGTTGAGCGCGGCCAAGCCGAGCAACACCACGCCCATGTGCGAGATGGAGGAGTAGGCGATCATGGCTTTCAGGTCGCTTTGCTGCCACGCCAGCACACCGCCATACACCAGGCTGAACAGCGCCAGCGCCACGAGCATGCCTTGTAGCGCCTCGGCCGCGCCGGGCAACATCCAGGCGGCGCGAATCAGGCCATAGCTGCCCATCTTCAACAAAATGCCTGAGAGCAGGATGGACACCGGGCTGGGTGCTTCGACGTGCGCCAGCGGCAACCAGCCATGCAGGGGAAAAATCGGCATCTTCACGCCAAAGCCGATGAGCAGGCCCAGGAACAGCGGAATTTGCGCCTCCACCGGCAGTAGGCGCGCACCTTCACGGATCACCGTCATGTCAAAGCTGTGGCCGGGGGCTGCGTCGTACAGCATGAGCAGGGCGATGAGCATGAACACCGAGCCACCCATGGTGTAGAGGACGAAGTTGAGTGCCGCTTTCTGCCGCCCCTTGCCGCCCCAGCGATCGATGAGAAAGAAAAGCGGGATCAGGGTCAGCTCCCAAAACACGTAGAACAGTGTCCAGTCGCGCGCCATGAACACGCCGAGCATCGCCGCCTCCAGCAACAGCAGAAGCATGTAATAGCCCTTGGGCTTGCTGTGGATACCCCCTGAAGCCAGCACGGCGATGAACGCCAGCAGCGTCGCCAGCCACACCATCGGCAGCGAGATGCCGTCCACCCCCAGGGTGAAGGCGCTGCCCAGACGCGGGTTCCAAACGTGGCTTTCGACCAGTTGCGCGGCAGCAAAGGCGGGGTCGAAGGCCGAGGCCAGCCACAGACTCCAACCCAACGTCAGCGCCGCCACACCGATGGCGATGCGGCGGATGAGCAGCCCGGAGCGCGCCGGCAGGAGCAGGATCAGCAGCGCGCCGAAGACGGGAAGGAGGAGAAGGGTTCGCAGCACGAGGGGAGTGTATCTATTGCCACAACAGACTACCGTCCGGATTCCCGCTTTCACGGGAAAGACGGGCTCGCCGTCTCATCATGCGGGCTTCACCACACAGAACAAATCATCCGCCGCCGCCTCGCCCAGACGCTCGTAAATGGCGGCCAAGGCCTGATCCTCGGTAGCGAAGATGTTGTCCTGGCTGATCAGGTCGAACAGTCCGGTTTCGCGCATCACGTCGAGGATCTGCTTCTTCAGCCCGGAGAACACGATCTGGATGCCGCCGTCGCGCAGGCGTTCAACCAGGTGGTGCACCACCTCTTCGCCGGAGGCATCAAGCTGGTTGATGGCATCACCCACCACCAGCAGGTACTTGGCGTTGGGCTTGTTCGCCACCGCTTCCAGAATGGTGTCCTCGAAATAGGCGACGTTGGCGAAATAAAGCGAACCGTCGAAACGCATGGCGATGACGTGCGGGCTGGTCGGCAGGTCGGGATTGACCTTGATGTCGCGCAGGGTGCCGTCGTGAAAGCGACCCAGCTGCGCCACGCGCGGCGTCATGGTGCGATACAGGTAAAGCATGATCGCCAGCCCGGCACCGACCATGATGCCGTTGTCCAGGTGCGGCGCGAACAGCATCGTCGCCACGAAAGTCACCCCGGCGGCGATGCCGTCGTGCCGGCTGGCGTGCCAGGCGTGTTTCACCGCCTCGAAATTGATCAGACCGATCACCGCCATGATGATGATGCCGGCAAGCACTGCCTGCGGCAGGTGGTAGAGCAAGGGCGTCAGGAACAGCAGTGTGAGCAGCACAAACAGCGCGGTGATCACCGCTGCCAGCCCGCTTTTCGCACCGGCATTGAAGTTGACCGCCGAGCGCGAGAACGAGCCGGATACCGGGAATGCCTGGGTAAAGCCGCCAACGATGTTGGCCAGACCCTGCCCCACCAGCTCCTGGTTGGGATCGACTTTCTGCTTGGCCTTGGTGGCCAGCGCCTTGGCGATGGAAATGGCCTCCATGAAGCCGACCAGTGAAATGACAATGGCAGCAGACAACAGCGAGAGGATGCCGTCCAGACTCAACTTAGGCATGGACACAGCCGGCAGCCCCTCGGGAATCGTACCCACCACCTCGCCACCGCCCACCAGCTTGAACTGCTCCCCCTTCACGCCCCGAATGCTGTAGTAGTGGCCGTCGGTCTGCATCCCGGCGGGCAGACGATCCCCCGGATACACCTCTTGCGTCAGGCCCTGCGCGTCCACCGTGCGCACCACGCGGATGGCGCGGAGACGCTTCTTCAGCGTGCTGTTTTCCTCTTCTGCCTGTTGCGCTGCCAGGGCGGCGAGGTCGGCGTTGTACTCAGCCTCGGCGGCGCGGGCACTGTGCGCACCGGCCGCTTTCTTCGCAGCCTTCAGGTCGGCCGCCTTTTCCGATTTGCGCTGCGCCAGCTCGTCCTGCCGCTTCGCCGCCGCGGCCGTTTGTTCCACCAGCGCTTTTAGCTCACTGTCGGCAATCGCGCTAACGGCGATTTTTTCCACATTGCGCTCAAAGCCGATGCCCCAGGACAGCACCGTGGTCACCACCACGGCGATGAGCACTCCAGGCAGGGTGGGCTTGTATTTCTTGATCGTCCACATGATGGCGATAGCCAGTGCGCCCATCGCCAGAGTCGGCAAGTGCGTATCGCCCAGTTGCTGGAACACCCCCCAGATGTCATGGAGGAAATGCTCCGAACGACCCATGGGCACCCCGAACAGCTTGGACACCTGCGACAGGGCGATGATCAGCGCCGCCGCGTTGGTGAAGCCGACGATGACCGGATGCGAGAGGAAATTCACCACCACCCCCAGCTTCAGCACACCGAGGAGCAACTGCACGATCCCGACCAGCAAAGCGAGCAGGATGGCCAACGCCACGAACTGCTCTGAACCGGGTGCGGCGAGCGGCGCCAGCGACGAAGCAGTCAACAACGACACCACTGCCACCGGGCCGGTACCCAGAAAGTTGGACGAACCCCACAACGACGCCACAGCCACCGGCAGGAAGGCCGCGTACAGCCCGTAATACGCTGGCAGACCAGCCAGCTGTGCATAGGCCATCGACTGCGGAATCAGCACCAGCGCCACGGTGATGCCGGCCATGAAATCCGCCTTGACTGTATCGCCCTTCAACGGCAGCCAGCGGAGGAAGGGAAGGAAGCGGAGGAGTGTGTGCATACGGGACTCGATGAAAAAATCAGTGTTCTTGCGGCAGATCGGGGTGATCGGCGGCGGCAACCAGAGGGCATTCCAGCTTGGCCCAGGGATCCCCCCCCTCCGCCGCCCAAGCTGTGGGCCGCCCCACCACAACGGTGGCGACACATTCGTGCCGGTGTGCGTGCGCGACCACGTCGCGCGCCACCAGATCGGGGGCGGGAGTCAACCGGCAGGTGATGCCCTCGGCTTCCAGCGCCTGCAGCCGCGTTTGCAACACGGCCCAGTCGGCGCGACGCGGATCGGCGAGTACCTCGAGTTCCGCGTCCATGCGTCGGCATAGCCCAGCGCCCACCTTGAGCAGGCGCTCCACCGGTGAAACCGGACGCAAGGCGACGACGATGCGGCGTTTCATGGATCTAGCGCACCACCCTGCGCGGTGCAGACGACACACGGGAAAGCAGGCAGCCCACACCGGCGCGCAGCAGGTCAAGCAACGCCCCTGCCTCTGCCGACACCGGCCGCACAAAACGCCGCTTGCGGAACGGCAGGGCCGCAACCGGCATCGACCACCCCAATCCGCGGGCGGACTGCAGACGTTCTACCAAGTAGGTTTGTTGCGGCGTGGAGCGCATGACGATGACAGGAAGATGACAGGGCTGTTGCCATTAGCAGCATGCGTGCCAACTCATAAAACGCTTACAACACATTGTTTTTTATTGATCGCATGCCCTAACCCACGCACAAACGTTTCATATTGCAACACCTGTTACACTGCCTGCCATGCACTCCTTGCAAGCCAAGATCGTCTTCGTCTACCTCGCCCTGGCCAGTCTCATCGTCGGCCTGTCAGGGGTGGCACTGGTTGAACTGAACAGGATTGCGGCCAAGGCCCAGGAAGGCAGCCAGGTCGCGGAACTGGTCGACGCCACCCTGGAAATGCGCCGCTTCGAAAAGAATCTTCTGCTCTACGGCGACGCCAGCAACCTGCGCGAGCACGCCCGTTTTGTCGCCACCGCCCGACGCCTGCTGGAACGCGACGCCGCCATCATCGACGCCCTGCGCGGCCCCGGAGCCGCCGCCAACCTGCAACGTGAACTCAACCACTACGCTGTGGCCATGCAGGCGCAAGCTGACGCTCCCGGCGATGAACGGCTGGCCGGCGCGGTACGCGCTCTGGGCAATCAACTCGTCACTGCGGGCGAAGCCCTGGCCGCCGCAGAGCGCACCTCGCTCAATGCCGCCCTGACGGCGCACCGGCGCAATCTGCTGTGGTCGCTGGCAGTGGTGGCAGCGCTGCTGGGCGGCACGGGCTTTCTGCTGGCGCGCCGCGTCACCCGTCCACTGCAGGCGATGGAAACCCGCATGGAAGCCGTGGCCAGCGGCCAGCTCACCCGCCTGCCTGTCGAGCACCCGGAACGCGAGCTGGCAGCGCTGGCACAAGCGTTCAACCATGTACTGGATGAACTGGAACGTCGCCAGCACACCCTCCTGCGCGCAGAGAAGCTGGCTTCACTCGGCACCTTGCTGTCAGGGGTGGCGCACGAGCTGAACAACCCGCTCTCCAACATCTCCTCCTCGGCGCAGATCCTGAAAGAAGATGCCGACCAGACCGATCCCTGTTTTCACCGCCAACTGGTCGAAGACATCGACGCCGAAACCCTGCGGGCACGCCGTATCGTGCGCAGCCTGCTCGACTACGCCGGCGACCGCGCCTTTCAGCCGGCCGAGGTACCGCTGGCGGAACTGGCCGAGGAAACCCTGCGCTTCCTCAAATCACGCCGCCCCGCCGGCATCGAGATTCGCCTGGAGATCGCCCCCGACCTGTGCGTGCTCGGTGACCGTCCGCGCCTGCAACAGATGCTGCTCAACCTCATCCTCAACGCCTACGACGCCATGGATGGCATGGGCCGCGTTGGCGGTGAGCTATGGCTGCACGCCGAGGCACGCACCCTCGGCCAGGGCCAGGAGCGCGACCCGACCTTGCCGGCGGTCTTCGGCCAGTGCCGACCGGGCAGCCGCGTCGTCGAGCTGCGTGTGGCTGACACCGGCCCCGGGCTGCCAGCGGAACATCTGGAACGCGTTTTCGACCCCTTCTTCACCACCAAGCCCATCGGCCAAGGCAGCGGCCTGGGCCTGTTCATCACCCACGAAATCCTGGAAGAACACGGCGGCTGCATCCGCGCCGCCAACCGCCCGGAAGGGGGCGCGGAGTTCCGCCTTCGCCTGCCAGCCGCATCGTGCATGCCCTCCAAGCCCGCCCCCCGCAAAGAAACGACATGACCGCCCGCCTGCTCCTCGTCGATGACGAAAAAATCGCCCTGCGCAATCTGGAACATGTGCTCAGCAAGGAGGGCCACCAGATCACCGCCACGCAAAGCGGCAGCCACGCGCTCGACCTGCTGGAAACACAGCCCTTCGATCTGGTGCTGACCGACATGCGCATGGACAAAGTCGACGGCATGCAGATCCTGCGCCGCTGCAAGGCGCAACTGCCGGATACCGAAGTCATCATGATCACCGGCTACGCCACCCTGGAATCGGCGGTGGAAGCCATGAAGGAGGGCGCCTTCCACTACATCGCCAAGCCATTCCGCCTCGACGAAGTACGCCAGACGGTAGCCGAAGCCCTGGAAAAGCTGCGCCTGAAGCGCGAGAACCGCGCCCTGCGGGAACAACTTGCGGCGATGGAAGGACGCACCCGCATCCTCACCCGCGACGGCGGCATGCAGAAGCTTCTGGACATGACCAAGAGCGTGGCCCCCACCGGCTGCAACGTGCTCATCACCGGCGAGTCGGGCACCGGCAAGGAGCTGTTCGCACGTACCCTGCACGAGCACAGCGGCCCGGACAGTGCGCGCGCGCCTTTCGTGGCCATCAACTGCGGCGCCTTCAACGAGGAATTGCTCGCCAACGAACTGTTCGGCCATGAAAAGGGCGCTTTCACCGGCGCCGTCGGCAAGCCTGGCCTGATCGCTGCAGCGCAGGGGGGCACGCTGTTCCTCGACGAAGTCACGGAAATGTCACCGGCGATGCAGGTCAAGCTCCTGCGCGTGATCCAGGAAAAAGAAGTTTTGCCGCTAGGCGGCACGCGCCCGCTCAAGGTTGACGTCCGCTTCGTTGCCGCAAGCAACCGCGAGATGAAACCCTGGGTGGCCGAAGGCCGTTTCCGGCAGGATCTGTATTTCCGCCTCAACGTCGTCAACCTGCACATTCCGCCGCTGTCGCAGCGGCGCGAGGACATCCCGCTCCTGGCGCAGCATTTCCTCGACAAGGCCGCGCCGCTGATGGGCAAGCGCGTGCGCGGCTTCAGCGACGAAGCGCTTGCCCTGCTCAAGACTTACGACTACCCCGGCAACGTGCGCGAGCTGGAAAACATCATCGAACGCGGCGTCGCCCTCTGCCAGGACGACACCTTGCAGGCCGCGCACCTGCCCGACGATCTGCGTGAACTCACCATCCGCACCTTCCGCAAGAAAGAAGGCCGCATCCCCACCCTGGAAGAACAGGAACGCGACTACATTCTCTGGGCGCTGGAAGAAGCGCACGGCAACCAGACCGTGGCCGCGGAGATGCTCGGCATCGACCGGGTATCGCTGTGGCGCAAGCTGAAGCGCTACAGCGACGACAACGCGCCTGCCTAAAACGCGCTGCTAGAACTCGTTGCGGATGCGCTTGTAGCCCTTCACCAGCTCGTGGTTGGCCTGGGCCACACTTTCGGAGAAGCCGGCCTGATCCGAGGTGACC
>ERZ1645185.966-NODE-966-length-12058-cov-5.022244_pt1 | contig 12058 bp, 8 predicted proteins | sample MGYA00575351_ERZ1645185 | MGnify/ENA primary metagenome ERZ1645185 (study PRJEB40838, sample SAMN11284767) | freshwater sediment metagenome | isolation source: river sediment | host: Sediment | place: India: Jana village, Kanpur | collected 2015-12-17 ...
GAAGGCCGGAAAAGCTATTGAAGCGGCCTGCACCGCCAACCACGCCACTACCAGATAGGCGGCGCCGACCTTGAACACTTTACGGCGGGTCAGTTCATTGAACAGCGTCATGGCAACCGCCTCGGCGGGTCACAGGTAAAGTCGCCGGCGCCGGCTGCGCGGCAGTGCGGCGGATATCCGTGTTTCTGCCAATAATTCAGCACACCCATTTTCCGCACCACCCGCTTGAACCCGGCTGAATTCCGCCATGCCGGACGGGCGGGCTCCCAGGCGAGGATCTCGTCATTGGAATTGTCGCCCTCGCCCACATGCTCCCCTACTGCGTCAAAATCGCCAAGCCACAGATACACAATGCGTGCGCTCAGGTCGACGCCGGAAGTCTTGGTGTTGTCTGCACCGTATTTGGCCACGATCGCTTTAGCGTTGGTTCCTGATGAGCCGTGATCCGCCAGTTCCTTTATCAGAATATCGGCGAATTCCGGGGCAACATTGATGTCTTTCAAGATCAGGCGGGCCGCCAGGGTATTGCCGCTTCTCACCATGGAAGGCACGAAACTGTTGGCGCGGTTGGTGATGAAGCCTGCTGCAACCCCCTGTTCGAACAAGGCCATCGCCTTGCCGTCATCGCCGGTATAGATGTATGACTGCGCCTTCCAACGCGTGCAGTTCTTGTAAGCCGGGTCGACCCGCAGGCAACTGTCCTGGTCGGCCAAGGCCTTGTCGAAGAATCCCAGATTCAGCCAGGCGATGCTACGCCATAAATAGGCGGTGGCGTTTTTGGGATCCGCCTGGATGGCCTTGGCGGACAGCGCAAGCGATTTCGCCCAGTCGATATCCTGCTTATTCTGCTCCGCCATGGCCAACGCGGCCCAAGGCATCGACAGCGAGGGATCGACCTGCAGGGCGCGCTCGGCGGCCGGCACGACCATGCCGTTGTAATCGCGGTCGACGATGCCCCAGCTTTCCACCACGGCTGTTACGGCGGCCAGTCCTTCCCAACCACGGGCGAAGCTCGGATCCATTTCGACCACCTGTTCGAACAGCCGGACGCTTTCCTTCAGATCGCTGCGGGCGATGAACAATTCGCGCGCCTTGAGGTACATGTCATAGGCCTGCATATTGCTGGTGTCGGCCTTGACCGTGACCGCCGCCCGGGATTTCGCCTCGGCCAAGGAACCCCGCAGGGCCGATACGATGGCATTGGCGATCTCATCCTGGATCGCGAAGATATCTGTGAGTTCGCGGTCGTAGGTCTTGGACCAGATATGCCGGTCGTCCTTGGCGTCGATCAGCTGCGCGGTTATGCGCACTTTGTTGCCGGCTTTCCGAACGCTGCCTTCCAGTATGTGCGCGACGTTCAGTTCCTTCGCGATCTGCGTGCTGGACAGCTTCTGGTCGCGGAAGGCGAACGATGACGTGCGCGAAGCGACGCTGAGGTCGTCGACGCGCACAAGCACATTGAGCAGCTCTTCGGAGATGCCGTCGGAGAAATACTGGTTGCCGGCGTCATCGCTCATGTTCACGAACGGAAGCACCGCGATGGAATTGTCGCGGGCCTGCTTTGTCGCTTCGGATTTCGCGACGGACCGGACGGTCTGCGCGGTTTCCACCAACAATGCCGCTTCACGTTTCGGCGCCAGCACGAATTTATCAACCGCGAAGAAGATCAATGCCAAGGCGAACAAGGCGATGATCATCCGCTCCATGCGCCGCGCGGTCTGCGGCGCGATCGATTCGGATTCAGGTATTTCCTCGTCGCGCTTCAGGCCATCGGGAGTGAGCTCGAACACCCAGGCGAACACCAGGGCCGGGATGAAGCCGATGGCCAGCAGGGTGACCAGCGACTGCAGCACCCACTCCGGCGTGTGGAATATCGGCAGCAGCGTTTCGGCGATCTGCGCGGTCAGCCAGGCGCCGACCAGGTAAAGCCCGGCCATGCGGATGACGTTGCGGCGCTTGAGTTCGGAGATTAAGCTCATTCGGGAAACCCGACCTTTCTGACCAAAGCCTTGAACCGCGGGTCATCCCGCAGAAAGTCCCAGACAAAATCATTCTCTAACTGAAGCAATTGATGTGAACGTTCGTCGTAGGCCTTGTTCAGGTATTCAATGGTTCTGTCCTTATCTTCGGTATAGGCGTATGCGGACGCATAACTCATGGCCTGGACATACCCGTTCCTGTCATTTGCCTTTCTGTCATTAAGGAATTTCAGATAGAAATCTTGCCCGATCCTCTGGAACCCTTTCCATCCGTCTTTCCGGTACGCCTGCTCGGCCATTTCATGAATTTCCGGGCTTAAATCCTGATTCGCCTTCACCCCAAGCAGGAATTGCTCAACCGCCTGCGGATATTTACCCTGTGCTTCATAGATCGTGCCGTTCTGGTTATGGAAAAACACCGCATCCGGAAACAGTTCGTTGACTTTCGTGTTCTGAGCAAGCGCTTCGTCGAATCGTCCGGCATGCAGAAGCCAGAAAATCCTGTCACGGTTTATGACCATCGAAAACGGGTCGAGCTCAAGCGCCGTGTCTATCCTGCTGATAGCTTCATCATGCTTGCCGCTGTTTGAGAGCAGCTCGGCATACCACTGATGCGCGGTGGCGTATTTTGGGTTGAGCTCAACCGCACGCCTGAAGGCATTTTCCGCACCTGCCCAGTCATATTCCCAGTAATAGGCCGCCTCACCGAGCGAGGCATGGGCCTCGGCCAGGTCCGGGGCCAGCTCGAGCGCTTTCAGCGCCGACGCCTTGGCTTGCGGCATGTAGTCTTTGCGCCTGAAATTGCCGTAATTGGGAAACAAGGTGTATGTATCGGCCAAACCACTGTAGGCAAGCGCATAACCCGGGTCTTTTTCGATGGCCAGTTTGAAAAACGCAACCGCCTTCTCGAATTCCTTGGTTTCACGCTTATTCCAGTGATAGCGGCCCTGAAGATAATACTGGTAGGCCTCGCTGTCGTCGGTTCCGGCATTTACCAGCTGTTTTTTCTGATTTTCCTGCAGAATGATCTGCAATTTGCCGGCAATGGCCTGGGCAATGCTTTCCTGCAGCGCGAATACGTCCTTAAGGTCGCCATCATAGGTTTCCGACCATAAATGAAAGCCGTCGCTGACCCGGATCAACTGCGCGGTGATGCGCACTTTCTCGCCCTGCTTGCGGACCGACCCTTCGAGCACATTGGCCACGCCCAAGGCCTTTCCAATGACACGGATATCCTGGTTCTTGCCTTTGAAGAAAAAGGATGAAGTCCGGCCAGCGACTTTAAGGTCGTTGATGCGCACAAGCGAATTCAGGATCTCCTCGGCCATGCCGTCCGAAAAATACTCCTGGTCCTTGCCTAGGCTGAGATCGGCAAAGGCCAGCACGGCTATGGACTTTTCATTGCTCGACCTTTCCTTCCGGGCCGCCTTATCAACCAGTGCATCCGTAGTTAGGGTGACCAGTGCCGCCTCGCGCTTAGGCGCCAGCACGAATTTATCAAACCCGAAATACACTACCGCCAAGATCAACATGGCCACAATCAGCCGATTCAATTTTTGCGCTGTCTGCGGCGCGGTCGATTCGGTTTCCGGCATCCCCGAATCGCGCTTCAGACCATCCGGCGTCAGTTCAAAAATCCAGGCGAAGACCATCGCGGGAAAGAATCCCAGCGCCAGAATGCCGACCACCGTCTTCATCACCCAGCCGGGCGCTTCGAACACCGGCAGCAGGGTGGCGGCCACCTGCGTGAGCAGCCATGCGCCAACCAGATACAGCCCGGCCATGCGGATGACATTGCGGCGTTTGAGTTCGCTCAGAAATCCAGTCAAACGGATATCCCCGGCACGCTGCGCTTTGCCCAATGGCTTCCCATGAAACATCCCCCGATGCCATTGCCAGGCGAGATAGCGCTGGCTACGGTCCAGTTTACATGAGTTTTTTGCATCATTATCAGATGCTTGGCAAGAAATATTCTCGTTGATGCGCACGGATTGAGCGATTGTCGGCGTCGGCGGATGCCGGCTGGATTGACCAAGCGCCGCGGCTGCTTATTTGCGCCAGCCCAACCGCGACCGCTCCAGCGCCCACAACAGGGCGGTGACCAGCAGCCAAGCCAGGAAATACGGCCAATGAGGGCCGGGCACGGGGATTTTCGTGGTTGCGCCGGCTGCCGGGCGGCCGCCGGCCAAGACCATCGTGCCTTCCCGCAAGGCATTGGCTTTCAGTCCCGGCGCTTCGCCGGCGGCGCGCACGTAGAACGGCAGTTGCGCTGTTTTGCTGTTCACCGCATGCCAGCCCGCACGCCTTGGCCAAAAGGCCGAGCAGCCCGTGTTGACGCCTTTGGTTCCGATCAGCAGTTGGCTTGTCCGGCCATCGGGCTCCCGTACCGCGGCTTTGTCCGACAAGCCGCAAATCACCGAACGTTGATCGACCCAGACATGCTGCTGACGGTTTTGCAGGGCGGGATTGTCGCGGGCGCGCGCCACTGTGGCGGCGGCCTCGGCCCATAATTGGCCGTGTCGGCTGGAAGCGCCGCCTAGCGCCAGTTTGTAGGTATCGGTCAGCCACCACAGCCCGATACGGCCCTGCCCCTGCGCACGCCAGATGGCCAGCGGCTCGTTCTTGTCGGTGCGCAGCAGGACCACGCCATCCGGGCTCTGCACGCGCAACGGGCGACGGCTCAATTCCGGCAGCGTCGGCCTTTGCCGCCCTTCCGGCAGCCGGATGCCCTGTACGGCATTGGTTTCCTGGACGGAAAAACCCAGGGCGCGCAGCTCGCCGCCGGCAGAGCCGACGAGCGGCCCGGTCAGGCGCAACAGAATGCCCAAGCCCCCGTTCATTGCCTCAACCAAGGTCCGTCTGCCACCGGCACCCAGGCCGTTCCAGGCACGCTCGTCAAGGATCACCAGATCCTGTTCGCGCAGGTTGGCGTCGTTCAGGCCGGCATTGCCTGTCTGTATCTGCATGCCTTGGCCCAGCGCAATCCGGCTTTCCAGTTCAATGCCGGCATCGCTGGCCCAACGGCGGATGTATTTCAGCTCGGGATTCGGGCCGCCGGACAGCATCAGCACCCGCAACGGCGCCGTTTTTTCGACCCAGACCGGCACATCCAGGATTTCCAGCGGTTTTTTTCCGGGGCCGAGCACGCGCACGCGGTACAACGACTGGCCCGCGCTGCGCGCGCCATCGGACAAGCTGAAGCCACCCTGCGCATCGGGTGTCGTGCTGGCGACCACCGCGTTGCCCGGATCCAGCAGCTCGACGGTGACCGGCTGCCGGTAGTGGACGCGGCCATGCAACTGCCAACGCATGCCCGGCGAGACCTGCGGAGGCCAGCTCAGGCCGATCAGGCCATCGGGCAACGGCGCCGGTTTGAACACCACCGCCAGGCCGCGTGCGGCATCGATATCACGCAACGGCAGCCCGTCACCTAGGATCTGAACGCTGGTGGCGCCCGGATGCCGGCGCAAGGCGCCGGCCAGATCGGGAACGCGCGTGATGCCGGCCTCCGCCGGCGCCTCCGGCAAAGCGACGATGCGGCCTTCGCCCGGCGCGACATCGACGGCCTTGCCCTGCGCGGTCAGCACGACCAGTTTCTGAGCCGGGGCAAGGCGATCCGGCGGGAACAGCGTGAAATACAGCAAGGCCGCGCTGCCGAACTGCAACAGCACCAAGGCCGTCACCCGCCACGCCTTCGGCCGTGATTGGCGGTCGGTGCGCTGCACGCCATACAGCACACGGCCCACGCCGACGCAAGCCGCCAGGACCAGCAAGGCGATGCACACCTGTGGAATGTTCATGGCCGCGGCTCCCTGCGCAAAGCATCCATATAGGCACTGCCGGCCCGGCTGCCGGCAGGCCGACGCGGTGGCTCGGCCGCCGGTTTCGGCAGCAAGGGCCAAAGCTGCGCTTTCAGAGCCAGCAGACAGGGCACGCAGTCCGGCTGGGCCTGGAAATCATCGAGTGCCGCCAGCAGGCTGAGGGGATCGGTCATGCGCGCCGGATTGGCGTTTATCCAGGTCTGCAAGGCGGGGTAGTCGGGCGTTTCGCCGTCGGCTTGCAGACCGGCTGCATCCAGGGCGCGCCAGAACGCAACCAGCGCCGCATCGGCATCATCGGCTGCGCTTAGCCAGTCTTCGCGCGGCGCCAAACCGGTCCGGTCGCCGCTCAGACGGCGGCTTTCATCAATCGGCGGCAGGTCATTGCCGACCCGTGCCAGATAGATGCGGTCGGCCTGCTGCACTTTCTTGATCAACGCCAAAGCCCGGTATTCGTAGGGCAGGGCCAGCTTGGGATTCGATTGACGCAGGTGCAGCTCGGCCTGCCACATTTCGTTCAAGGCCGCGCGAAGCAGCTTTTTGGTTTCATCGTCCAACAAGGTGGCGGCCTCGGCGATGTCATGGGTATGGCCGAACTCCTCCATGACGGCTTGATTGCCACCGGCATCGCCTTTTGCCTTGGGTTTTTCCTCGGCATGCCCGTGGCCGTCATCGGCGCCATGGGCCTCACCCTCCGCAGCCTCGCCATCGGCGGCCGGCGGCCGGCGCTCGGTCTCGGTTTCCTCGCCGAGGAACTGGCCATAGCGCAGGCGAAGAAGCCGTTGATCGACGCCGATGTTGTCCGAGCGCAGTTCGAAACCGTCCTTGTCCAGCTTGCCGCGCTCCGCTATCAGCTTTTCGGTGTCGATGATGATCTGGCGCTGGCTGCGGAAATAGGCCGGCACCACTTTTTTCAGCATGCCTTCGACACCGCTGGCTTCAGCGCCGCTTTCCGGCGGCCAACGCAGGATGAAGCTGGCACTGCGGGTGGTGTTTGGCTGCGGCTCGCGCCGGTCGCTGACCGCAAACTGTACGATGACGTCGTCGCCGGCGGCGATGCCGAGCGCCGCAAGATCGACCCGGTAGGCATATCGCTTGCGTTGCGGGCCGCCCTGCCCGGCCAGATCGATGGTCTGTTCCTTGAAACTGATGTTCTCGCCGGTGCCCTGCGCCAACTGGATGCGCAGCTGCGCACCCGCGAGACCATGATCGTCGGAGGCCTCGATGCTCAGCGGCCATGACGCCTGGCCTAACTCCACCAGGCTCAGGCTGCGGTCCGGCTGCATCACCTTGATCTGCGGCGCCTGGTCCTTGATGGCATCCAGCCGGAAGCGCTTGCCGGCCGCCAGCCGCAGGCCATCGACCTCTATGCGGTAAAGGTCCGACCGCCAAAGCGTGCGTGAAGCCAGCCAGTCATCGCCCTTGCGCCGCAGCGCAAGCCGGCTGCCGTCGAAAAACACCACAGTCACATTTTTCGGCTGCGGCTGAAAGGCCAGGCGCCACTGAAGGACCGCACCTTCCGGGAATTTTATGCTGAGGGCGTTGCCGACGTGCGCCGGCAATCCGGTATAGGCAGGTGGCGACACGCCAATGGCTGCCCGCACCAGACGAATCGGCGCCGCTGCCTGTGTGTGTCCGCCGGCCGGCGCTTCGGTGAGCGCGTCCTGCATGGTCTGCGCAGTCGGCCAATAGCGCGCCGCACCGATCATCAGCAAGCCTGCCAGGAGCGATGCTCCAATGGCTTTCCCTGGCCACGGTTGACGCAGATCGGGCGCGGTGACGGCTGACAGCCTGTCCTGCACTCTCTGGCGCTGCAGTATCTGCAGCATGCCAAGCCCGGCCGGGTCTGCGAACAGCAGATCGCTGCTGTTTTCCAGCTCCGGGCGACGTTCATCCAGCTGACGGACCAGCCACAGCCGGTCGCGTGCCTTGACGGCATGAACGATGGCCAGCGCCAGCGAAACCGCGCCGAGCAACGCCAAGGCCGGCGCCACGTGGTACGGCAGGAAACGCCGCGCCAGCACCACCACGCCGCACAGCAGCGGCAATCCGATCAAGGCAGATGACAGTGCCTGGCGGATCTGCGCCTGACGCTGCCAGCGGCGGACTTTCTGCTGCGCGGTCATGCGCCGCCCCAACGGTGTTTCGCGGCAGCCATCCAACGCTCCAGCACCAGCAGAACGCAGACCAACAGCGCTAGCCATGGAGACAATGACTCGGGCGACTCAGGCCAGGCCGACAAGCCCGTGCGGGGCTTTTGCAGGCTTGCCAGGCTTTGGTCCGGCGCAGGGAAATCACCCGCGATCAGGGATCGCAGGCGCTCCGGAAACTCCGGATCCAGCAGTTCAGGCATATTCCGCGGCAGGAACGCACGCTGCCATTGCCACACCCGGCCTTGACCCAGCACGGCGGATTTCAGCAAGGGTTTCCCGTCGGCGGCCAGCCATGCCGAATCCAGCCAGGCGAGCGCGGGCAACGTGGTTTCATTTGTGACCACGGCCCTGCCGCCGGCCTGTACCCATTGCCGCACGGCCTTGGGTAGCGCACCGTCTGCCAGCCAGATCAAATAGGCGTTCTTGTCCGGCAGCGGACTGTTTGTATCGGCGAGGTCGAGCGCTTTGCGTTCGGAAACCGGCACGCCGCTCTGCCATGCACTGTGCACGGCACGCAGGTAGCGAAGATCGGACGCATGGCCTGGCTGATAGCGGACAGCCAGACGGATGGCCGGCGGCGCGGCGGGCTCAGGAACATCCGGCATCTTACCCGGCAGCACACGCCAATCCACAACCCGGCTGAGCCGCGGACGCTCGCCGTCCAAGCCGGACATGCGCTCCGGTACGAACACGGTGAGCTTGGTGGTGGCCGGCAACACGGCATCCAATTCACGCAGCAGGCTGCCGGTCCCCGTCCGCACGGCGGCCGGCGGCCGGTCAATGGCAGGAAAACCCGGCGCCAGCCAATGCCGTTGCACGTGTTTGCCTTCCGGCAGGTTTTCAGCGGCTCCGATGTCCGCGCCCGGCACCACAAGCAGCCAGTGCGCCGGTTTGGCCGGTGCCAGTAAAACCGGCTGGGCCAGGAACACCGCGAGCAATGCCAGCAGAAGCAAGCGTACCGCCAGCAACGGGAGTTCTTGAAACACCAGCTTCCGGCGTGGCCGCAACTTGGCGTCCAGCCAGCGCATCGCGGCGAAATCGGTCAGGGTACGCTCCGAGCGGCGGCTCAGGTGGATCAGCACTGGCAGCAGCACGGCGGCGAGTGCGGCTAGGGCCGATGGCAGCAGCAGGGACAGGCTCACACGCCCTCCTGAAAGCGCGCCTTGCCTTGCGTGAACAGGCGGCGCAACGGCGCATCCAGGGGCTGGTCCAGGTAATAATCGAGGTAAGTGATGCCGCTGGCCGCCAGACGCGCGGCCAAGGCGCGGCGCGCGGCCGCAAAGCGCGTGACGAAGGCGGCGCGTGACGCCAGCGCATCCGACAGCAGTTCCTGGCCGGACTCCACATCCAGAAAGCGGTGGCCGCCCCGAAACGGAAAATCGCGTTCTTCCGCGGTCAGGATCTGGATGTTCAGCACATCGCGACGCGCTTTGGCCAGGCGCTCAGCCAGCGCAACGCAGCCTTCCTCGAAGTCGTCGCTGAGCACCAGCACCAGCGAGTTGGCGCCGATGCGCTCCCAGATCGGCCGGCATTGCGCTTCGTTCGGCCAGCCGCCCAGTGCCTCGACCCGGCTCAAGGCCAGCAGGCAGGCGTCGCGGTGGCGCGTGCCGTTGCCGGCATTGACCACTGTCAGGCCAGCGTCGTTGACAGCGATGACGCCGAACCGGTCACCTTGCCGCAAAGCCAGCTCGATGACGCAGGCCGCCTGTGCTTTGGCGGCCTGCAGCCGGTTCCAGCCCGGGCGCTTGGCGTCGCACTGCGCCATCGAGGCGGTGGCGTCGATCAGCACCCAGACGATCAGCGGTGAATCCCGTTCGGACTCGCGCACGAAGAATTTATCCGAGCGCGCATACAGTTTCCAATCGATCTGCCGGGGTTCGTCTCCGGGTTCATAGGCGCGGTATTGCGCGAATTCCAGCCCGGCTCCGCGGCTGCGGCTTTGATGCTGGCCGATGCCCTGGGCCCCCGATACACGCCGCGAATGCAGGCGCAGGCCCTTAAGGCGCGCACGTACATCGGCGGGTATCAGGTCGGGCGAACGCATGCCGGCGGCCTAGCCCGGAAACGGAACGGTTTTCAGCAGGGCCGCGACCACATCATCGGCGCTGATCTGCTCGGCCTCGGCCACGAAGGTCAACAGCAGGCGGTGGCGGAGCACCGGGCCGGCCAGCGCCTGCACGTCGTCGCGGGTCGCGGCGAAGCGGCCGTGGATCAGGGCGCGTGCCTTGGACGCCAATACCAGCGATTGCCCGGCACGCGGACCGGCGCCCCATTTGACCCAGTTCTCGATGTCCTTGGAGGCTTTTTCGTGCGGCCGGCTGGCGCGCACCAGCTGGTTGATCCAGCTCAGCACGTCATCGCTCATGTGCACTTCGCGCACCAGTTTCTGCAGCGCCAGCACCGACTCGCCGTGCATGACGCGCGGCACCTCGGACGAGGCGGCGCCGGTGGTCTGCTGCAGGATGGCGCGCTCTTCGGCCTCGGTCGGGTAATCCACGCGGATGTGCAGCAGGAAGCGGTCAAGCTGGGCTTCCGGCAACGGGTAGGTACCGGCCTGTTCCAGAGGGTTCTGGGTGGCCAGAACGAAAAACGGTTCCGGCAGGGCGTGGGTCACGCCGGCGTAGCTGACGGTATGTTCCTGCATGGCCTCCAGCAGCGCCGCCTGGGTTTTCGGCGGGGTACGGTTCAATTCGTCGGCCAGCAGAAGGTTGGTGAACACCGGCCCTTTCTGGAATTTGAAATGGCGCTTGCCGGTGCCGTGGTCTTCCTCCAGGATCTCAGTGCCCAGGATGTCGCTGGGCATCAGGTCGGGGGTGAACTGGATGCGCCGGAAATCCAGGTGCAGGGCCTGCCCGAGTGACCGTACCAGCAGGGTCTTGCCGAGCCCGGGCACGCCTTCCAGGAGGCAGTGGCCGCCGGCCAACAGGCCGATCAGCAGCTGTTCGATGACGTCTTCCTGCCCGACGATGGCTTTCGCGATGGCGCTGCGCAGCTGGCCCAGCTGGGCCAGCGTGGCGGTGATGTCGGCTTCATGGCTTTTCATGTTCAGTTGTCCCTATGGCACGGAGTGGTGGGTTGCGCGGCAATCACGCGTTGAGCGCGTACATCACGATATTGACCGCGAACTTGGTGTTGTCTTCGGCCAGCCATCTCTTGTTGCGCCAGTCGTAGTCCCATTCGCAGCCGTAGTCCTTGTTGCTGTACAGCACCGCCAGGCGGCCGTTGATCTCGATGCCCCTGAGGTAGTCATGGACGATGTCGTCGCCCCATCCGTTGAGCTCGAAACCGGTGGTCGGCGGTTCGCTGAAGGTGAAGAAACTGCGGTACAGCGGGTGGTCGTTGGGCAGTTTCTTCAAGGCCTTGGCGCCGAAAATCGAGGCCATCTGCGATTCGAAGGATTTGGCGAACAGTCCGTCGATGTCGTGGTTGCAGTCATCGACCAGCACGAAGCCGCCGCTGCGCGCGTAGGCTTCGAAATTAGCGCGTTCGGCGGCGTTGAACTCGACCAGTTTGTGGCCGGTCAGGTAGCAGAACGGCGCGGTGCGCATTTTCGGGTCGGACAGCGCGACAACATGTTCCTTCGGGTCGACCCGGAGCGTGGTGTAATCGATCAACGACGTGATGATGTTGGAAGGCATGCGCCTGTCGGCATCCCAGTCCCCGGAGTCGTACATCAGCCGGGTGAACCAGAAGTCGTACTCGGCCGCCGCCTCGGCGTCACGCGCCAGCCACGGCGATACCGCCAGCCCGGCTGCCGCTTGCGCCATCAACTTCAGGAATTGTGATCGGTTCATCGGTGTTCTTGCTTTGAAAAAAACGCGGATCCGGTCCCGGATCCGCGCATTCAGGTTTTGACCCGGAACGGGCTTGCGCCCGACCTGTCCTTACACGGCATCGGACAGCGAGCTGAAGGTGAAGTCGCGGATTTTCATGGGCGGGATCATCATCACGAACGGCGACTCGTCATCGCCGACGCGCACCGGCTTGCCGAGTTCTTCGACGTTGTTGAGCATGATCACCGGCGACTCGTTGAAGCGGAAGTTCTTGATCGGATACTTGATCTCGCCGTTCTCGATGTAGAAGGTGCCGTCGCGGGTCAGGCCGGTCA
>ERZ1645185.967-NODE-967-length-12057-cov-3.572988_pt1 | contig 12057 bp, 12 predicted proteins | sample MGYA00575351_ERZ1645185 | MGnify/ENA primary metagenome ERZ1645185 (study PRJEB40838, sample SAMN11284767) | freshwater sediment metagenome | isolation source: river sediment | host: Sediment | place: India: Jana village, Kanpur | collected 2015-12-17 ...
GGATGCAGATTTTGATGTACAGCAGCCACTGAAAGATCAGATTGAAGAGCTGCAAAAAGATGTTCAGCACGATGAACGCGCAGATGGTGATGAGCGGAATACTGAAGCTGCAGAGCCATTGGATGCCGAGCGTGCCGCCGGTGCTCCCCTTGCCCTCGGCGAGTTGCTTGGCGTCGCCCTGCAGGAGATTAAAGAGGCTCTCCGGCAGGGCAAAGGCGACATTCGGCTTGAGCCGCTTCAAGAGGCCTTTGTCGGTGACATCGGGCAGCGAGATCTGGACCGGCGGCGCGCCGTTCTGGTCGTACCACGGCGCGATCGTAAAGGGCTCGCTGTAGCCGCTCCACACGGTGTGCGGCGGGCAGTGGTCGTCCTGCTTCACCCGCACGAAGGCCCGGAGACGGTACCGCCGGCCTTCCTCCCCGAATCGCCCTTGCCCGCCGCCGACCTGCGCGAGGCGGGTTTGCATGGTGCCCAGCACCAACTTGGCGATGGCCGCGGCCTGGGTCGCCTGCATCGCCGGCCATTCCTCCGGCATCGTCTGGGATGCCGCCGAACCGGACAGATCCCGCTCCAGTAACACGGCAGACGCGGCTTTGAGAAAATCCCCCGCCTTGACCGATCCCTCTGGCCGTTGAAAGGCGAGGCTATTCAGGCCTGTGAACAACGCACGGGCCGCCGGGGTCTTTCCAAATGCATCAAACTCGATCGCCAACTGCTTGAGCAGCAGCATGAAGTCGGCCAGCGCCGGGCTCTCAGGGTCCAACGACCGCAGCGCGGAGCCGGCGAAGGGAAACGGCCTGGCCCCCCCGGCGGTCAAAAACCGATGCAGATGCCCGTCCAAATCCTGTTCGGTGAACGAGGGGAACGTGGGTGACTCCGACATCTCGGAACTGGTCACGGGGATCACCCCATAGAGCAGCGTCCGCCCTGTCGCACGGCACACATCCGGCGGCGCCACGAATAACGGGGCCTCGTGCTCGCGGAGCGTCGCGGTCTGGCCCGCGTGAATCGCCAGGAGCCGGTTGACCTCTCCATGTCCGGCCGACAACTCAGGACGGCGAAAGGCCGGGTCGGGATCCCGCGCTTCCTGCGAGGCGGCGGACAACGGCACCCAGCCGCGAAAGAGCCGGTTCTCCTGCATCCAGGCTTCACGCAGCTCTCCCCCTCCGCCGCTCACGGAGAGCCGCCGGACCACCAACCCAGCCCCCACGATCTTCTTGGGATCCAGGCGGGGCCGGCCAAACGTCAGACAGGACACGTCCAGCAACGCAATATGGAAGGTGCGATGGATCGGTTGGAACAGCTTCAGGACGCCGTTTGCATCGCGTTGCGTGGCCGCCGATCCGAGCACATCCGACAGCCCCTGCGCCTGAGACAGCTTATCCAGCACGGCGGGGAGGAAGTTCTGCTCCGTCCGCTCCAAAATGACGGGCGCTCCGGCCGCCGCCGCGCCGACGCCTTGGAAACTGACCTCGTGCCCTACCATACGTTCCCCGCCCCCGGCGTATACATCGCCGAGACCACCGTGTTCGTGATCAGCGTGTCGCATTGCACCACGCCGGAAAATCTGGACATCCCCGCATTCACCGTCACCATGCCTGCACTGACCTCGACTTGGCTGGCTTGCACCGTCACCTTGGCGGAGGCTTGGATCGTGATGCCGCTCGTCTCCATGGTGATGGTATTGCCCGCCGCCTCCAGCGTGAGCTTGCCCCCCGCCTCGTCGGTCAACGTCCCCGTCACCCCCGCGGGTGTTTCAAAGACGATCCGCTCCTGCCCGGTCTGCTCCTCCACGATGGACAGCTTCGTGCCGGCCTTGCCGGTGATGGTCCAGCGATCCACGCGATTGCCCGGCAAGGCATCCGGCGCCTGATCGTGGCCGTTCCACAGCCCGCCCACCACCAGGGGAAACCGTGGATCGCCGTTGAGAAACACCACCAACACCTCGTCCCCGACATCGGGCAGAAAGAACGCGCCCCGGTTGTTCCCCGCGAACGGCACCGCCACGCGGGCCCACACCGGCCCGTCCTGGCCGTCGAGCCCGTCGCAGTTGAGCACGCGAATCTGCACGCGCGTCAGCCGATCGGGATCTTCGACCGACACCACTTCCGCCAGATAGGCGGCCGTCCAGCTGTCGGCCGGCCGTTCGAACCGAGACGCGGCGTTCACGCTCCCCCTCCCCACCAGGCGCACTCCGCCTCGAATCGCGTGCGATAGCCCACTTCCAGATCGAAGCGATGGCTGGCCCGTGTCACGTAGTAGGTATTGCTGAAACGTGGGCCGATCCCTGTGATCGTCATATGGGTCCCGACGCGGATCGCCGGATTCCCGTCTGCGGTGCCCTCCAGACAGACGAACCGCCGGGCCCGCTGGTCGAATACGCTGTCCGCCACCGCCTGGGCTTCGTCACGCGTACGCACCGCCACATGCCCGATGTGCTCCGTCCGCTCGATGGAGGCCCGGCTCAACCACTCCGCGCCGGTGGTACCTTCGCCGGGGCCGCGATGCGTGCCGGTGCCCTCAGCGGTCAGCCGCGCGCCTTGTCCGACGTCCCACCCGGCCACCGTGACCTTCGTCGTCTGATGGGCCAGGTCTGCCAGAGCCCGGACACTGCGCAACTGGCTGTGCATGTGCAACTCCACGGTTCCCCGCTGCACGTCCTGACGGGGCGAGACATGTAACTCCGTCCCGACTACCTGGACATCGCCGTCGTAGCGCGCCAGCAAACGCCGCAGGAAAGCCAGATCACTTTCGTTGAATTGCACCCAGGTCCCCACATGCTCGCTGAATCCGGTCACGACCGGCTGAAGACCGAGGCGGTTCGCCACCTCCCGAGCCACATCCGCGATGGACCGGTCGTCGTGGGTTGTTGTCCGGCGGGCCATGCGCGCCAGCTGCCCCGCATCCTCCGCCAGCACCAACAATTCGGGCGGTCCCTCCTCACGAAACTCCGCCTCCACCCCGGTGATCGTCCCGCGAAAGATTTCCATCGGCGACGAGACAGGCCCTGCATACACGGTGATGGATTTTCCCAGTGTCACGACCGCCCCATCCTCGAAGGCGAATGACGCCTCTCCGCCCGGATCGCTCGCCACGTTGCTCAGCCGCAATTGCAACGTCGAGAGCCCCCCTTCCTGCTCGGTCACATCCATGCCGATCAGCAATTCGGACACCGTCGCGTACGACTGTTGATCGATCTGGACCGTCGGTCTCGCGCTGTAGACCGCGCTGGGACTGATAGGACGTTCGTTCATAGAGCCATCCCTGTGGTCATGTCACCTGCCCCTCCGTGCTAATCCGCGTGGACCCGGGAGGCCAGGCTCGCCGCTCGCCGCAGTTCCGTTGCGACATCCGGCTTCGGCGGCCGGGCACTCGCCGCCGGAGGCGGGTTCTCCGCCGCCCGCGGCGCCGTCTGCACTTCGCCGATCACTTCCTCGATCACCACGGCCATTGATCACCTCTCATCAAACCGAATCTTCGACGCGAGACTGGCGTTGGCTCCGACATCGGCGCTTAAACTGGCCGAGCCTTCCACAGTCGCCCGTCCGCCGACCCCGAACCGCGCGCCCTGGTCGGTCGCGAGCCCCACTGAATCCGCACGAGGCAGCAAGGCGCGGGGATTCAACGGCGGCACGCTATCACGTGACGACGTCAGGTGCAGTCCGGCGAACGCCCCGTCTGTTGCTGAGACACCGGCGGAGGCAACCCCTCCGATCGCAGCGCCCGCGCCTACTCCGGCGGAAACGCCCATGCCGCCGCTCACGCCGATCCCCGCTCCTCCGCTCACCCCGATGCCCATTCCGCCGCTCACTCCGATGCCACCGCCAAGACTCAGTCCGGCACCACCTGAGGCAAACGCGACCGGCCCACCCAAGGATACGGACGCCCCCAACGAAATCGGGCCGCTGGTGAACCGGAGCGTCTCCAGGCCATTGGCCGCGCCCAATCCACGGCCGACATCTCCGACACCCGCCATCGCGGAAATTCCCGTCACACCGGCGCTGGCGGAGAAAGACAACACCGCGCCATCCCCGCCCGTTTCACCACCCCCGTCAGCCGCCCCATCCTTGGCAAACACAGCCTCTTGCCGGGCCATGCTCAGATTCACCTTGGCCCGCAACGGCACGCCAGAAGGCGAGAAAAAATCAATCGTTTCCTGATAGGACTGCACCATCCCCTGGAAGACGAAAGTCCCCCACTCGAACTTCACGATGGCGGGAATGCGCGCGTCATCCGGCTCCATCAGCGATGCGATCCGTTGGGTTGCCCCCCGCACATCCGTCCCCACATCCGTCGTGTCAAAGGTGAGCTCCATCGTCAGTGTGGCGGAGCTGCCGGTGACATACTGTTTGGTATCTCCCGACTCCCCGCTGGCCCCCAAGGTGTTGGCGATGGAGAGTTGCAAGGACGTCGGGTTGAAATGCACCGTGATCCCCTGCCCCTGTTGAGGCCCGCTCTGTGGGGTAAATACGGCTTTCTGCACTCGCTGGGCGTCGCTCATCGTGGCGGGGCCTCCCGGTTACGGCACCAACTCCAGCCCTTCATGGGCGATATGCAGTTCTTCGATGCCAATTTCCGTCGCCTTGGCGTTCAAATCCGCGGTCTTAAACTTCACCGGCATGGCATGACGCAACACCCAGGTCACCGCAGGATCCCCGGCATGATCCAGCATGACGACCGTCAGCGACAGCCGATGTGCATAGGCGCCGCCTTGCGTCACCATGGCAAACCACTGCCACAGATGCTGGCTGCGGAGCAGGCCCCGACGAAGGACCACGGTGGCAAAACTCACCGGGCCGACACGCTGAGCGGCGCCGTAGTTCCGTCCCCCTTCGCGGATGGCCACCGGCTCCATCGTCGCCTCCAAGCCGGTGCATTCGGCGAATCCCCCGTCGAGCGAGGACAGCACGGACGCCGCGCCGCTTCCGAGCGGTTCTTCGGAAAACGCAATCTGAAAACGAAACGGGCTGATCGGATCCGGCAGACCATTCATGGGCGCACCGCCTCCCCGCCCTCCGTGGACAAGACCGAGACCTGGCCGCCTTCGTGAAGCCCCAGCACGACGGTGATCCGTTCAATCGGCAGCGCGGCCTGAAACTGCACCGATACGATCACGCGCCCGGCGTCCAGATCCGCCTGGCTCATCGTGCTGCGATCACACCGCACCTGAAAGGCCTCAGCCGGCGTGGCGCCACGCAACGCCCCGTCCTGAAACAGCCCGGTCAACAGCCGGTGCATCTGCTCCCGCATGCGCCGCCACAGCGCCTCGCCCGATGACTCGAACACCACTTCCTCACCGGCCCGGCGGGCGGCCCGCACCAACGCCGCCACGAGCCGGTTCACACAGGCCGGCCGGTACCCTTCGTCCAAACTGGTCGTGACATCGGAGAGCAGCGCAAATCCGCGGGGCGTCTGCCCCAGGAGGGACACACGCTCCGCCATCGTCCGCGGTCTCGTGCCCCGTTCGCCGGCTCGGTCGGATGCCCGGTCGAATTGCTCCGCGCCCCATCCGGGCGAGACCGCCGTGATCTCGACGAGCGGCAGTCCGGCGGCGCTGCGGAAACTACCCCGCATGAGCGCATTGCGGGCCAGCACACCGGCCAACACGCCATCCGGGCTCTCCAACCCCTCCGGCAGGGCGGGCGACGCAGCCGTCCGCACCCACGGAAACACCAACTGCACAAAGGCACTGGCCACACCCGGCCGCACAAACTCCGCACACCCGGCATCCAGAATGCCGGTGGCTCGATCGCTCAACCAGCCGTGACAGTCTCGCTCGAGCTCCGTACCGGCCTTGGGCAGCGGAAGTGCCGCGACCAGTTGGATTTCCCGCTGCCGGCGCGCCAACAGACTTCCCAACAGGTTCACCGCCGTGGCCCACTCGCGCGCCGCGGCGGCATCGCAGCGCGGCGCCCCCGCCCATCGCACCGCGGCACCCGCCACCGGATCAGCCGGCTCCGCGCCACATTCGACGAACTGTTCCGGCACCCGCGGCAACGGCGGCATCGGCATGGGGTCGGAATCAACCGCAAAGGCCTCGGCAAGATCCGGCAGGCAGAGATAGGACACGTCCGGCAACCCAAAGAGATGCCCGACCCCTTGCCAACTCGTCCGATCAAGCGGGGAACACCGCACCTGCCCGGTCGTCCAGCCAGGAATGAGGGCCTCGACACGGGCCAGCCGGGCCGCCCGCGCAAGCCCATACTCCCAGGGATTACCGACGCGGACGACGTAACACTTCCGGCCGCCCTGTGAAAAAAACGACCGGACCGCCGCACCCAGATACGTCGCGCCACTTCCGGCCGTGGTCCGACGATCCCACTGAAACAATCGATGAAAGACGTCCCAGGACTCGATCGGAACCGGCACATCCTCCAGGGCTTCCGCGTCGAACCCGGGACGGCCGAGTTGCGCGGCGGTCCAGCCGGATTCGTTCATCCAGTCACGGATGAATCCCGGCAGCGCCGTGCCGTCCCGTCTGGCGGCGAACCCGACAAAACAGGCGATGTCCGCCCGATTGGGATCCGCCGCGACGACCGGAGATTGTGTTTCAAACCGAATGCCGTTCATCTACTCGTGTTCCGTTCAGCTGCCTGCTACGCGACTTGCTCAAACTCCAACCCCTCGACCGACAACACCAATTCCTCCATGGCGACATCGCCGCCGCCCTTCGCCGCCAGAGTCGGGCCCGAATATTTCATCGGGAACACGCGGGACAGCGACCACGCCATCACGGGATTGCGCGCTTCGTCCAGCATCGTGATGACGACGGTCCGCTTGGCGGACGGCCCGTTGTGCCGCACGTCGTTCACCCAGGCCCAGAGATCCGTGGAATTCACGATGCCTCGTTTCAACGTGACATCGGAGACCTTGTGCATGCCCGGAACTTTGCGGACATGGTTTTCCCGCTCGTTTCCATTCCGGTATTCGGCCACGGTGATGTCCGTGCTGAGCCCGGACACGTCGGAAAAGCCGCCGAAAGCCTCCTGCCCGTCGATATTCACGATGAAATTGAATGCCCCGTAGGGGGTCGTGCGAGCTGCCATGATCGGTCCTCCTTCTCCCGGTTAGTTCCGCTCGTCGGCGGTCTTTTGGCCGATGCGGAAGATTACAAATTCCGCCGGCTTCAACACGGCCACGCCGACCAGGCAGATCAAGCGGCCGTTATCCAAATCGTTCTGCGTCATGGTGCTGCGGTCGCACCGGACGAAGAAGGCTTCCTTCGCAGACGCGCCCAGCAAGGCGCCGTTGACCCACTCGTTGTAGAGGAACGCCGACACGGTCTCCCGGACATTGGCCCAGAGCCGCTCGCCGTTCGGCTCAAACACGGCCCATTGCGTGCCCCGGTCGATGGAGGCTTCGACATAATTCATGTAGCGGCGGACATTGACGTACTTCCACTCCGGGTCCGAACTGACCGTCCGCGCCCCCCAGACCCGGTAGCCGCGCCCACTGAGATAGCGCAGGCAGTTGACGCCCAGCGGGTTCAACACTTCCTGCTCCGCAAAGTTCACGTCGCGCTCGAACCGCAGGGCTCCGCGCACCACTTCGTTCGCCGGAGCCTTGTGCACGCCCCGCTCCACGTCATTGCGCGCATACACGCCGCAGATGAACCCGGAGGGCGGCAAGGCCAGTTCGCGTGGCACACTCGCGTCTCCCGCACGGGCCAACGGGTTGCTCACGACCACCCACGGGTAGTACAGAGCGGCATACTTGGAATCGACGCGCCCTCGAATCTCCCGTGCTTCCGACACGGTCTTTCCGGCCGGAGTGTCCAGCACGGCGATGCGATAGGCACGCACCCGCTCCGCATGGCTGATGAGGGCCCCCTGAATGCCCTGCGCATCCCCATACGCCGAGGAGCCCGGTGCCGCGACAATGGCGAGGTCTTCCAGCTTCTCGAACTCCGTGAGCGCCGCTTCATACGCGGCTTGGTTGGGTGCCGCCCCATCGCTGCCGCTGGTCAAGGCTTGCGACCACACATCGGCAGCGCCGAAAAAGCCGGTCCGCAAATCGAACGCGCTCACCCCCGACCCGATCTCCGCGGCCAGCCATTGCTCCAAGGCTTCGCTCCGCCTCGACGGCGTGACCGACAGCACATTCCCGATCCAACGGGGATGGGACCGGTCGAATCCCACATCGTCGAACCCTGTGGCATGTCCGTCGCGGTCGGTGGCGACGACCGAGAGGCTCAGAAAGTCGGCGGTCCCGTTGGGGACGCCGGTATCGGCCAGCCCGCTCAGATCCAGCACCGTCGCCGAGGCATCGACCCAGGCGCCGTTCTGCTTGACGTGATACACCGTCCCCGCGCCGGACCCGGATCGCACCATCGATCCTGACGGAGCCGCGTTCATGGTGCGTTTGGTGGCCGGAGCCGTTTGCAGCCGGACGGTGACCCGGCCGTTGCCGGCCTGGCCGGGAAACCGCGCCACGAAGCGCGCGCGCAAGGTGGCGTCGGCATTGGTCACGATGTCGGGGGAGTTGGCCGTCCCGCCGCCGCTGTTGGCCACTCGCGTGACATAGAGGCGTGATCCGCCATTGTCGAAATAGACGCGCACCGAATGGGCGAGAAAATTGGTGCCGTACTCCAGATCGTCCAGCCCGCCGTAAATCCGCTCGAAATCCCCGAAGCTGGTCAGCAGTTCCGGCGTCCCTCCCACGGGACCTTTCCGCGCCGGCCCCACGAATCCGCTCGTGCTGGTGCCGACCCCCTCAATGGACTTGGCTCGAAAGCTTGTCTCTTCGACATAGACTCCTGGGGCAAGATATTCTGGCACGATGCTCCTCCTTTCCCATTGATGACCGCGCGTCCCGTCAGGGCACGACGACGGTCAATGTCCGCACCACCGTTCGTCCTGATGCCAACTTCATCGCCACCTGCCCGTTCGGCAGGGTCTCCCGATTCGCCTCGAGGTCATCGGGGTCCGGCAATCCCCCGCCGGCGGGATCCCAGACGACCTCGACCTGTACATCCACATCCGTGCCCATGACCGGCCCTGGAGCGGCCTCCCACGTCGTCACCGGAATGCCCGGCACCGCCACCAGGGCTTCTCCCCGTGAATCGGACAACCCCCGTGCCAAGACCCGGCCATCCCCGGCGCGCAAAACCCTGATCAAAGCCCCGCCCAATCCCTGCGGCCCCCCGTCCCGGATCACGGTCGCCCGGATCACCGCCCAGGCTGAGGAGACCGGAGCAGACGGACTCAGGTACAGACGGGTGTCGATCGGCTGGAAGAGGGACGTGGCGTCTCCGGCATGGGCGGGATCGGGATCACGGGGCAGCCGAATGGTGTGCCGTCGAGAGAGATAGGCGCCAGATCGATCCCACACCTCCACGGCGAGCGGCACGCTCCCCACTGCCGGATCAGCCGGGGGACCGTCGAGTGCATCCTCATGGGTCTGAAACCCCGGCGCCCCGGTCAAGACATAGAGCCCTCGCCGGTTCCGCACCCACGTCGTGCCTCCGGCACTGACCGAGAGCGGGGAGAGGACCGGTTGCCCCGTCACCCCGTCCACCGGACGAAGCGCGGCGAGCACCCGCCGGCTGACACGCTCCACGATCATCGTCCGGCCTCCGGGCTTGTCATCATGATGTTGCGCGCAACCACCGGCACACCGGATGGAGCAGGGTCCGGATCAATCCGCACCACACGGGCAATGTAGGACACACTCAAACGATAGGACGGCTCCAGCGCGTCCCAGATTCGCATGAGGTCTTCGTGGCTCAGTTCGGCGGGGATGACATGCACAATGTCACTCGGTTCCCATCCCCCCTCGGGCGAAAGGGTCGAACGATCCAACACCGGCCGTTGGTGCAACTGCCGCATCGCCCAGGCCAGAATGGTCTGCTCAGCCAGCACGGTGTCCGCCCACACGGTCAGCAAGAAGTGCAAATCGACGGAGAGCGGCGTATCGAGACGCGCCAGTTCGTTGCCGCCACGCGCGTTACGGACATGCTCGTTGATCGTGATGCGGTAGAGGTACAACGACAGGGTCGTCGTACGCTCTTCCGTGCTCCCCATTTCCGCGCTGGCGAACAATTTGAATTCGCACGGGTGGGCCGCCCGAAGCTCCGCCGGGTACGTATTGCGTAAATACGTCGCCAGCGAGGCCCCCACTGAATGAATCGCCAGAATATTAGCCATGCAGATAGCGTGTGACGTCGTTCAAGAGATCTTTGTTCAAGCTGTAGAGGCGCACGCCCGTCCCCCCGGTTCGCACCGACAGCCACCCACGGCGCGTCAGTTCCTCAACCCCCCGACGGACCGCCTCGGCAGACCCCGCATACGACGGGGCCCACCACTGCGCGATGCCCTCGATCGTATCTTTCGCATCAGGATGCGCCACGAGGTATGCAAGAATCGTCCGGATGGCCTGGTGAATTTCTCCGGATGCCTCCTGTTCAGCCATGCGCCACCCCATGCCTCTCATTGGAAGCAGTCATCCAGCAAAGCCCGTACCACGCGCATGCACGATGTCCGCTCAGTCAGATCAGCGAGTTAACATGAACTACGTATGTCGCCAGCGGCACTTCTACCGCAGTACTTACGTATAAAGTGGACATCCTTTCCTGCATTCATCGCCTGAAATAGCCGCGGCATAGAGGCCGCAGCCAAATGTCCCGCTGCCGCGGCAATCAAGAGACAGATAGAATGACGGCGCTGGATAGCGCCCAGAGGTAGCACTCTGGGTGAATTCGCGGGGGAAAAAAAGAGGAGAAAGAAGAAACTTACGCGAAGTGGCTGCGGTGCAGCTGGTGCTTGGTCAGAAGCCGTTGAAACGCCCGGCGTTCCTTCCCGGCCGCCTTGGCGGCGTGGGTGACATTCCCATGATAAACCGTGAGGATATTGATCAGATAAGTCCGCTCAAATTCACGAATGACGGCCATCTTGGCTTGGTTGAGGGTGCCGGTCGCTGACTCGGACTCCGCCGGACCTGCGAGTTCGACATGCAGCGGCTCAATCGCCACCCCGCGGCTTTGCAGCACAGCACGCTGCATGACCCCTTCCAGTTCCCGAATATTTCCCGGCCACCCATGCGCCAGCAACTTGCGCAGGGCGGCATCCGACACCGGCACCACCCCATACCCATGCGCGTACCCATAGCGCTCGGCAAAATGCCGGGCCAGGAGCGGAAGATCGCCGATACGTTGCCGCAATGGCGGCACCGTCACGGACAAGACATGCAACCGGTAGAAGAGATCCTCTCGGAATTGCCGCTGTCGCACCAGTGCAAGGAGATCGGCGTTCGAGGCCGCGACAACCCGCACGTCTGCCTGCACCGATTTGGCTGACCCAACCGGCCGATATTCTCCCTGCTGAAGAAATCGAAGCAACTTCGCCTGCGCCGGCATACTCAACGCATCGATTTCATCAAGAAAGAGCGTGCCGCCGTGCGCTTCGGCTACCAACCCTTTTTCCGCGGAACCGGCGTCCGTATAGGCTCCCCTGCAATGCCCGAACAGCTCGTTCTCGATCAGGGTGTCCGGCAACGCCCCACAGTTCACCGGCACGAAAGGGAACCCCTTTCTCACACTGTGATAATGGATGGCCCTCGCAAAGAGCTCCTTGCCCGTCCCCGTCTCGCCCGAGATCAACACCGTGGCGGTCGTGCCTGCGAATAAGCGGACCTTCTCAACGGTCTGAAGAAAGACGTCGCTCTGTCCCACCAACCCGTCACTGTATGTTGACGAAACCCCTGCCCCGTCTGCGTGCGTCGCCATCATCACTCGTGCCCTTTGTCTGGCCTTCGGCCATTCAACCGTTCAAGCAGCCACCTTGGTCGCATGCATCTGTCATACCCAGGAATGCACTAGGGAGATCTTAGACGATTTTGGGGGAAACACACCACGATCAAATGCGGGACTTTTCTTGACCGAGGCAAACTGCACCGCTCCTGTATGATTTGAGATTCACTATCGTATCGGAACAAGTACGTAGCAGGATCACTGGGACTAGGCCGATTACGGAATGCGAGACGCCCGCCTAAGTGGCTGGCAACGGAGGCAGACAAAGGCGCTGCGTTCACTGGAGAGCCGCCGAATCAAGGCTCCGCATC
>ERZ1645185.968-NODE-968-length-12049-cov-4.894364_pt1 | contig 12049 bp, 7 predicted proteins | sample MGYA00575351_ERZ1645185 | MGnify/ENA primary metagenome ERZ1645185 (study PRJEB40838, sample SAMN11284767) | freshwater sediment metagenome | isolation source: river sediment | host: Sediment | place: India: Jana village, Kanpur | collected 2015-12-17 ...
GGCTTTGCGCACGGTTTCGTGGTGCTCAGCGAAACAGCCGAATTCCTCTACAAGACCACCGACTACTACGCGCCTGCGCATGAGCGCAGCATTCTCTGGAACGACCCGGCCCTGGGGATCCTTTGGCCGCAAGGCTCCGCACCCAAACTTTCCGAGAAGGACAAAAACGGGCAACCTCTCTCGTTGGCCGAGGTCTTCGAGTGAATCCTCATGCGGCACGTGCGGCGACGCCACAGGCACTGATTCGTAGCCTTTGGAACAACCGCTCGCTGATCATCACGCTCGTGCGCAGAGACATCGAGGGACGCTACCGAGGATCGCTGTTTGGCATTCTGTGGTCGTTCTTGACGCCAGCCGCCATGGTCACGGTGTTCACCTTTGTGTTCGGCGAAATATTTCAGGCCAAGTGGGCCAATGCCCAATCGGCCAGTCATTTTGATTTCGCAGCCGCACTCTTCAGCGGCTTGCTGGTCTACAACTTTTTTGCCGAATGCATGAGCCGGGCGCCCAGCGTCATCACCACCAACCCCAACTACGTCAAGAAGATCATATTTCCCCTCGAGAACCTCAGCGTTGTCGTGGTCCTTGCTGCACTTTTTCATTTCGTCATCGCGTTCGCCGTTGTACTGCTGTTGATCACGGTATCGAACTGGCAAATGACGTGGACTGTCCTGTTGACTCCAGCCATCCTCACACCCCTGGTTTTGTTCACACTCGGACTGAACTGGCTGGTTTCTGCCCTCGGCGTCTATCTGAGGGACATTGGGCAAATCATCTCCCCGGTGTTGACAGCGCTGATGTTCCTCAGCCCCATTTTCTATCCGCTGACTTCGGTGTCGCCGAAATTCCTTTGGCTCTACAAGATCAATCCCTTGACGGACACCATCGAACAGCTCCGAGGGGCGCTCCTCCACCATCAACTGCCCAACCCCATAGACTTCGGCATCAGCCTAGCGATGGGCCTACTCGTTGCATGGGCCGGATTTGCGTTCTTTCAGAAGATCAGAAAAGGGTTTTCCGATGTCATCTGATCTCGCGATCAGCGTCAACCGGGCAACAAAGTGCTATCACATCTACGACCGCCCGCAAGACCGATTGAAGCAGTCCATCGTTCCCCGACTCCAGCGGGCGATCGGGAGGCCCCCCAAGACTTACTTTCGTGAATTCTGGGCGCTCAAGGAAATTTCTCTTGCTGTAAAAAAAGGCGAAACCGTCGGTATCGTTGGAAAAAATGGCAGCGGCAAGTCGACATTGCTGCAGATGATCTGTGGAACATTGACACCAACAACAGGGGAAATACACACCGAAGGAAGAGTGGCCGCACTTCTGGAACTGGGCTCGGGTTTCAACCCCGATTTCACTGGAAAAGAGAATGTGTACATGAATGCCTCCCTGCTCGGTCTCAGCAAAGATGAGATCGACCGCAGCTTCTCTCAGATCACCGATTTCGCAGACATTGGCGACTTCATCCATGAGCCTGTCAAAACGTACTCAAGCGGCATGCTGGTGCGACTTGCCTTTGCAGTTCAATCACAAGTCAACCCGGACATACTGATTGTGGATGAAGCTCTGGCGGTGGGAGATGCCAAATTTCAAGCCAAATGTTTTGAACGGCTCAAACGCCTGAAGGAAAATGGCACCAGCATTCTTCTGGTCACACACTCCACCGAGCAAATTGTCACGCACTGCAACCGGGCCATTCTGATCAATGAAGGTTCATTGATTGATGCCGGAGACCCCAAGAAGGTCACCAACCGTTATCTTGACCTGTTGTTTGGAAAAAGCAGCCCTAAGCAACAGGCACCAAACTCGAACAGTTCACCGATAGAGCCTGGGGACACAGAAGCAATGCCTTCATCGGTGTCACCCGCGGAGACACCCGATTCGCTGTTTGCCACCTTCATGCGCGAACTGCAATCAGCCCAGGACATCTTCAGTCAAAGAGCAAACTACAACAAGCATGAATACCGCTGGGGCGATGGCAAGGCCCGGCTGTTTGACTTCCTGCTGTCGTGCGAGAATTCTGCATACCCCACCAGCATCGAGACCGGAAAGTCTGTCGACCTCATGTTGGCCGTGCATTATGCAGAAGAGATGAGACACCCCATTGTCGGCATCACCATAAAAACCAAAGAAGGCATCACGGTCAGCGGAACCAATTCAGAACTGTCGGCTTTTGAAGTTCAAAACGATGAGGTGCAGCTGGGCAAGACAATTGTCTACCATGTCAAATTCAAATGCCATCTCGCATCAGGGGATTACTTCATTTCAATCGGCATAGCCTCCAGGGAAAACAGCGATATTGTGCCCCACGATCGCAGGTATGACTCGATACATTTCCAGGTATCTTCAGATCAATCCCACTACGGTCTGGTTGACTTGGGCATTGAGATGAGCACGATGGAGCCCATGTGAATCCGCTTCTTTTCGACACTTACGAGTATCAGGCAGATACCCGCATCTGGCAGAGGCCTGACTTTTCAGGCATTGCCTACAGCGACGGCGACGACATCGAAAATCGCATCTTTAACGCTGTTGCGCAATCCACGGATGTTGGTCTGTTTTCCGTGGAACTGGCCAATCACTGCATCGACTGGCCCAGCAGCTATCACCTCAGTCCGATCAGAAGCAATATTCTGCGCCCGTTCGGAGAAAAGCTCCGGGGCAAAAAAGTCCTGGAAATCGGTGCCGGTTGTGGCGCCATCACTCGATATCTTGCTGATATCGAGTGCGAGGTGTTTGCGCTGGAAGGCAGCGCCCGCCGCGCCAAGATTGCAAGAACCCGGGTGCGGGATGCCGACAACGTCAAGATTGTGTGCGACAGTTTTGCACAGTTTCAATGCAAAGAGAAATTTGATGTCGTGACGCTGATAGGGGTGCTCGAGTATGCCCCGAAGTTCATCGGCGGAGACAACCCGGTTCAGTCCATGCTGCAAAGGGCATTGGAGTTGCTCTCTCCTTCAGGGATCCTGCTGATTGCCATTGAAAACCAGCTTGGATTGAAGTACTTTGCAGGTGCTTCCGAGGACCACCTGGGAGTGCCTATGTACGGCATCGAGGGTCTGTACAAAGCGGGAGAACCCGAAACTTTCGGGCGCCGCGAACTGGAAGAACGACTGCTTTCCGCAGGCTTCCGGTTCGCCCATTTTCATCTGCCGTTCCCCGACTACAAATTCCCTACCTCGATCATCTCTTCTGCAGCTCAGACCTGCCCATCATTTGATGCCTCCGCCCTTGTCACTGCCAGCGCGCACAAGGACGTACAGCTTCCTAGAATAAAGACCATGTCGCCCGAGCTTGCATGGCCGACCGTGTCTTCGAATGGGCTCATCGCCGATCTTTCCAATTCTTTTCTGGTAGAGGCGGGTTGCGAGTCATCGATTTCAGATTCCCGGACGATGGCATGGCACTACAGCCTGGAACGAAGAGCAGCCTACCGAAAGGAAACGATTTTTCAGCTCACCGATGCAGGAGACATCGCAGTCCGTGCAAAGGGACTTCATTCTGGTTCAACGGACAAGGCACCGGCTCTGGTGCAGAACTTGACTCCATCGCCCTATTTGGCAGGTGAGTCGCTTCAGCACAAGCTGGTGAAATTGCTGGCCTACCATGGCTGGCGCCTCGAACAATTGGGTGATCTTCTCAGGCCATACTTGGCTTATCTGCTGGCAAGGGCTGTCGACCAACTGCCGGACGCTTCACAACAGCTGTCGGCTACGCTGCCTGGCGTGATGATCGATTGCCTTCCGCAGAACATCATCGTTTCACCTGAGGGCACACTGACCGCTTTCGATCTGGAATGGGAAATTGAGAGCCGCGTCTCGGTAGAAAGAGTCCTTTTTCGAGCTGCGCTCGCCACCGCCGGTTCGATATCCCGCATCTCTCGGTGTTCCGACATGCATGTTGAGACCCCATTCGATTTGTTCCAGGCAACCTTGCGTGCGCTAGGATTGCCTGATGCCGGCACGGAGATCAATGACCTGCTCAGTCAAGAAATTGACTTCCAGCAGATGGTGACAGGCAAGCCAGTTGATCTGGGCAGGTTCCAGGAATGGTATACGACCTTTCGGTTTCCACACGATCCGATGCAGCGCGCCTACTCCATTGACACCAGTGAATTGCAGAGGTCATTGACCACGAGCACTGAAAAACTGGAAGCCGCCGAGAAGCTGGTGCAAACACTCCAAGACCAGCAAGAACGATTGAATGTAGAGATCAGCAGCAACATTCGGCAGTTGGCCACCATGACCAACAGTATGGAAACTGCACAATCTCAGCTGGATGCCATTCGGGGATCTACCTCATGGAAGATCTTGTCTCCAATGAGAAAGCTGTTGTCTGTCGTCAGGCGCTGACGCCCTACCTAGCTCAGGAATTTTCTAATCTTTGCGGCCATGACCAATACCCAGTCCGATCAAGCAAAGCCCGCTCCGGCTCACAAATACCTCTATTCATATGATGTAGACGGGCCTACGGCGCCGGCTCGCGTGGCCCGCATCGTCGGCAAAAACCAGGAAGTCCTTGAAATCGGTTCAGGGCCAGGCGCCCTCACATCCGTCTTGCAGGAGGTGGGCGGGAACAAGGTCACTGCACTCGAGATTGACCCCACAGCCATTGAGATTGTTCGGAAATACTGTGTCGATGTCATTCAAGCCGACTTGAACTCCGAGCATTGGCCTGAAGTCTTCGAGAGAAAGCGGTTTGATGCCGTCATTGCAGCTGACGTTCTGGAGCACGTCAACAATCCGGCACAGGTCCTGAAGGGAATGGTACGCTTGCTCAACAGCGAGGGAGCCGCCGTGATTTCAGTTCCCAACGTCTCGCACGCAGCCATTGGGGCTTTGCTGCTGGAAAGTCATTTTCGGTACGGCGACTGGGGTTTGCTTGACCGCACGCACATCCGTTTCTTCGGCATGAAGGACATCAAAAATCTTCTTGATGCTGCCGATCTGGTTCCGGTGCATGCCGAATTCGTGGTCAAGCATCCGGAGAATACCGAGTTTGCGGATATCTGGCAGAAGATTCCCCCCAGATCAAAAAGTGCTCTGCTGGAGTTCCCTCATTCGATGATTTACCAGTTTGTGGTGAAGGCCGTACCCAAAACCAGGGCAACTGCCCGTGCCATTGACATTGCCAGCCTGCCAGTCGAAGGCTGGAAAAATCCTTACGCAGTTCCTGAAATGGTGCTGGGATTTCGTTCCGCAGGTCTGATCGGAAAGATGATTCGCCTGCCTGGCCAGGTTTTTCGCACAATCGGACGCCGCCTCCCCTGAGCCCCCAGAACCATGAGCCATATTTCAGCCCCTTCCGCTGGCAACATTCGATACATTGCGTTTTATCTTCCGCAGTTTCATCCAACGCCTGAAAATGATCGATGGTGGGGAAAGGGGTTCACCGAGTGGACCAATGTCACCAAGGCCGCCCCGCTTTTTGCCGGTCACTACCAACCACACCTGCCCACTGAGTCCGGTTTTTATGACTTGCGCGTCAAGGAGACCCGCATTGATCAGATCAATCTGGCAAAAGAATATGGTATCGACGGATTTTGCTACCACTACTACTGGTTCTCTGGAACAAAGATCCTGAATCAACCCGTGGATGCCATGCTGGCAGACAAAGAGCATGACATGCCTTTTTGCCTCTGCTGGGCCAATGAAAACTGGACTCGACAATGGGATGCCGCTGAACATGAGATTCTGATTGCCCAAAAATACCAGCCGGAAGACGATCTCAACTTCATCAAGAGCTTGATCCCCTTCTTCTCGGACGCCAGATACATCCGGGTCGATGGCAAGCCCTTCCTCATTGTTTATCGGCCACAACACCTTCCTGACAGCCGCAAGAGCATAGAGACCTGGCGCAATCATTGCAGGGACGTTGGCATCGGCGAGATCCACGTTTGCTGTGCGTTGACCCATGGGAACATGGATCACCGCTCATTCGGTTTCGACAGCGGCGTTGAATTTCCACCCCACAACCTGGCTGGGATTTCGGGTACCGTCGACAAATCGGCTCTGCAGTTTTACGGCAATTTCACCGGCACCGTCGTTCAATACAAGGACGTCGCCGATCTGTTCCTCACCCGCGACTACCCCGAAGACAACGTGTTCAAGGGGGTGTTTCCTTCTTGGGACAACACGGCGAGACGGGGCCCGCGGTCGTTCGTGGTGCTCAACGGGACACCGGCCAACTACGAGTTCTGGCTGAAGCAAACGGTCTCCTTGATCCAGCGCACGCATCCCAACGAGGACAGGCTGCTTTTCATCAATGCATGGAACGAGTGGGCGGAAGGGTGCCATCTTGAGCCTGACCGGGTGTACGGAAGGCAGTTTCTGGAAGCCACAAAGAGGGTCAAACAGGGTTCGTCTGAACTCATGTCCTTTTCCGACGTCGAACTACCCAAGGGCAAAACGGAGTTTCTTTCCGACCTGATTGGAAGCACAACGGCACTGGAACCCGTTTTTGTTTCGACATTCTGCTTCTGGCTGTCGCACCTCCCATTCCTGCATTGGCTGATCGCAACCAGTCAGCCCAAGAGAGCTGTTTGCGTGAATGTGGACACAGGAAATGCCGTTCTCAATACGGGCATCTGGGCATCGCGCTACAACGCCCTGGCCACCACAGAAGGCTCGATCCGGGAAGCGACCAGCATTTCTTCCATTCTGCTGGGCCAGCATTCAGATCGGGTTGCGGTTAGCGTTCTGGATGAAGTGAATTTCCTTGCAGGGCAGCCGGATCATTCGATTGATCTACTGATCTTTGATGATTTTCATTCGGTCGATGCATTGCGCAAGGCCTACTCATTGGCCAAACAGAAGCTGTCCGACAGGGGCGTCATCTTGATGCATGATATTTTTGTCGGAGACAACCCTTGCCATGCTTTCTGGGATGAGGTCAAGACCGATTACCCGTCATTCACCTTCTCGCAATCGCACGGCTTGGGGGTGCTGCTGGTCGGCGCCTCGGTGGACCCGAGGGTTGCGCGCCTTGTGGATGCCGATGTGGCCAATCAGGACTGGAATTTCGCCGACTATTTCTTTCAGGCCATCGGTGCTCGGGTCGAGGCTCAGGCCAAGACCATGGAGATCGGCCAGCAGCTCAAGATGGCAAGCTCTCAGGTTTCGGAGTTGAAAGCCGGCTTGGCGACGGCAGAACACCAACTGCATCAGCTCGCGCAGACTCCGCTCCGCAAGGTGACGCGGCTTGCGAGACAGGTGGTCTCCCGGTTCACAGGTTGAGTCGCCCAGCAGGGTGCAAAGATACAATCGAAGGCTGGCACCAACGGCCATTGGCCGATGACCTGGCTGGTTCCTTGATGCTGCGGGCACCAGGACAGAGGGTGTGTCCTCGACAAGGCAGCATGCCTCGATCGAACGCATCCCTCTAGGCCACTTCCACGAAGACTTCTTCGCACCTGCTCACCCCTGAGCTTTTTCCATCTGCTGAATTCTTGTGAGCAACACCTCGGAACATCCCACACGCATCGAGCTGATCGAGGAACTCAAAGACCGAGAACAGCAACTTGTCGACCTGCTGCAGGACTACACCGATCGGAACCTTCAACTGGTGTCTGCTCAGCACCAGGTGATGACACTCACGCAGCGGGTACTGGCTCACGAAGAAGCCGCCAAGGCGCATGCCGCGCACGTTGACAACCTCTACCAATCGACCAGCTGGCGGGTCACCGCCCCGCTGCGGAAGCTCAGCCTACTGGCGCAGGACCTCAGCTACTCGGTTCGTGTCTTCCGGGAAGCCATGGCCGCGGGCAAAGGTTTGCCGCTGGCCATCAGGCAAGCCATGCACGCGAGCGCATCCGATGTGGCCGGTGTGCCTGCCGAAGTCGCTGACCATGCCCCCAAAGCGCTGGATGTGCGTGACTACAAGGAATGGGTCCGGCGCTATGACACGCTCGACACCCAGGCGGTCGCACGGCTGAAGAGCGAGGCGGATGCCATGAACAGCCGCCCGCTGGTGTCGGTGATCATGCCCACCTACAACGCCAACATCGATTGGCTAGGCCAGGCGATCCAGTCTGTCCAGCAACAGCTCTACACCTCGTGGGAACTGTGCATCGCCGACGATGCGTCCACCGATCCGGAGGTGCGCCCGTTCCTGGAGAAGCTGGCTGCCGATGACTCGCGGATCAAACTGGTGTTTCGCGACACCAACGGACACATTTCGGCCGCCACCAACAGCGCCCTGGAGCTGGCCTCTGGCGACTGGATCACCTTCCTGGACCACGACGATGTGCTGCCCGCGCATGCCTTGCTGTACATGGTCAGGGCCATAGATCGCCATCCCCAAGCCCGGCTGCTGTACTCGGACGAGGACAAGATCGACGATCACGGCAAGCGCTACGACCCGTATTTCAAGACCGACTGGAACCCGGACCTTTTCTATTCCCACAACCTGGTCACTCACCTGGCCTTCTACCGAAGCGATCTCATGCGCGAGGTGGGTGGGCTGCGTGAGGCCTATGCCGGCGCGCAGGACTACGACCTGGTGCTGCGGGTGATCGAGAAGATCCAGCCTGCTCAGATCGTGCATGTGCCCTTCATCCTGTACCACTGGCGCGCTCACGCCGGCAGCACGGCCACGGCGGACCTCAACATCAAGCCCTACGCCATGCTGGCTGGCGAGCGTGCTCTCAACGACCACTTCAAACGCATTGGCATCAACGCCCGGGCGCAGTTTGTCGGCCACGGATACCGCATACGCCATCGCCTGCCCAAGCCGGCGCCGAAGGTCAGCATCATCATCCCGACGCGCAACGCGGTCGATCTCGTCAGGACGTGCGTGGAGAGCATCCGGGAAAAGTCCACCTACAAGAACTACGAAATCCTGCTGATGGACAACGGGTCGGACGATCCCGAAGCGCTGGCGTACTTCGCCGAGCAGGCCCGGGCCGACAACTTCCGGGTCATCCGCGATGATTCGCCGTTCAGCTATTCGGCCATCAACAACCTCGGCGCATCACAGGCCACAGGCGAGGTGCTGTGCTTCCTCAACAACGACATCGAGGTCATCGCGCACGACTGGATGGAGGAACTGGTGAGTCAGGCCTGCCGCCCGGGCATCGGCGCCGTCGGCGCGAAGCTGCTCTATCCCAACACCACGATCCAGCACGCCGGCGTGGTGCTGGGTATCGGCGGCTGGGCTGGCCATGCCCACAAGGGCTTCTCTTTGTACGCACACGGTTACGTCGGCAGGGCGTCGCTGGCCAGCAACTTCAGCGCCGTCACAGGCGCCTGCATGGCCGTGCAGAAGAAGCACTTTGACCAGGTGGGTGGCTTTGACGATGTCAACCTCAAGGTCGCCTGCAACGACGTGGACCTCTGCCTGAAGTTCATCGAAATCGGGCTGCGCAACCTGTTCACCCCCAGCGCGCTGCTCTTTCACCACGAGTCAGCCACCCGTGGCTACGAAGACACGCCCGAGAAGAAAGCTCGCTTCCAGAACGAGGTCGACTACATGTGGAAGCGATGGCCCAAGTTCATGGCCAACGACCCGGCATACAGCCCCTACCTTTCGCTGGACCACGAAGACTTCGGCCTCGCCTGGCCCCCTCGTGTGAGCCACGCCGAGCAGGCCTGATCGTGCCACGAGACGAGCCCATGCTTCACCGACTGACTGCCAGCATTCTCAAGGGTTTCCAGACCTGGGCGAGCATGCCGCTGGCGCTGTTCATGCTGGTGTTCGTGATCCTGCAGGGTGTGGTGATGGCCGGCCACTCGCCGCTGAGCTATCCGCCCGACGAAATACCCCACCTGTCCTACATCCACGACAGCATCCGCTCGCCACAGGCGCTGCCGAACTACCGCGACGGCAAGATCATGGGCTTCACCCAGCCCAACTACCTGGCCCACCCACCGCTTTACTACAGTGGCCTGGGCGTGATCGGCAAGGTGTTCGCGCTTCACCCGAAAGCGGACTACCTGATCTACCGCCTGATCGGTGTCGGGCTGGTGGGCCTGGGGCTGGCCTTTGTGGTGCTGACGGCCAGGGAACTGCGCCTGACGCAGAACACCACCGCACTTCTGCTGTTTGCCTGCGCCAGCATCCCGATGTTTTCGTACATCGCGGGCAGTGTGTCGAACGACACCCTGCTCTACACCGGCATGTCCCTTTCGTTCTACGGCATGGCGCGGTTCGCGAATCCCGCCCGCCATGGTCCGGATCCACTGACCCCTGCGCTGCTGCTGACGGGCCTGCTGGTCGTTTTCCTGACCAAGGCCACCGGCGCCGTGTTCATCGTCCTGATGCTGGGGGCGTGGGGGCTGCTCAACCTTCGTCGGCTCCAACCGATCATCCTGCTGCAGAACTTCTGGCTCCACGCGGCGGTGTTTGCGGTCATCGTCGGGGGCTACTACGCCTACACGTGGCTGCAACACGGTGCCTTCTTCCCGACACCCGGGCGCCTCTACGGCTCCACCCCGCCCGCCGAGCCGCTGGATCTGGTGGGCTACACGCGCGAATTCGTGGCCACGATGTGGCGACGTCTGCACGGCATCATGTCCCACCTCAGTGTGACGCCGATTGCCGACCGGTGGCAGCCGGCGTTCTACACCATGGTCTGCCTGCCGGTGGTCGGCTGGCTGGTGGTCCGGTTCAGCACACCGTTGCTGACCGCCAACCGCATGGCGGTCCGGTATTTCGATGCCGTGGCGCTGGCCACGCTGGGCAACGTGGTCGTGCACGTGGTGTTCGGGTACCGGGCCTACCTGGGCAATGGTGTGCTGTCGGGTCTGCAGCCCCGCTACTACATGTACTTGCTGCCCTTGCTGTGGTTTCCGTTCTTTGTGCTGTGCCAGCCGGGCTGGTTCAAGCAGTTGGTGACCACCGTGTTCGCTGCCAGCGCCCTGGTGGTGTTCTGGGCCTCTGCACCGCAGGTGCTGCTCAAGCAGCATCTGGCTCTGCAGGAACTGCCCCGAAACCTCGGGTACGCCGATCGCAACGGTCTGCAGAACACAACGATCCGTTTGCCTCTGCGATCCACGGTTGAAGGCAATGTGGAATCGCTGACCCTGAGCAACGGCGAGCTGCGGGCCAAGGGCTGGGCCTATGACACACGACTGGGTGACAAGGTGCAGCGCGTCTGGGTGGTGGCCCGGGATGAGTTCGTGTCGTCCGTCCCGGTTCTGATCCAGCGCGAGGACGTTGCTGCGGCGCTCGGCACACCCAACGCCCTGGGCACGGGCTTTGTGTTCACGGCACGCCACCTGCCGACCTCCCTGCAAGTCTGCGACATCCGCCTGTTGGCCGAGTTCCGGGACGGCAGCATCGGTCCTTTGAAGAACGATCTCTGCCCGCAATGAACTCGCAGCCGGCAGTCAAAAATTTACACACACAGCCCATACGGAGTTCCGCTTGAAACTCATCATCCAGATCCCTTGCTACAACGAAGCCGCCACCCTGGGCATCGCGCTGGCTGCCCTGCCCCGCGAAGTCCCTGGATTCGACAAGGTCGAGTGGCTCATCATCGATGACGGCTGCACGGACAACACGGTTGAAGTGGCCCTCGCCAACGGCGTTGATCACGTGGTCCGCCACACCCGCAACCAGGGTCTCGCGCGCGGCTTCATGAACGGTCTGCAGGCCTGCCTGGAGCACGGTGCGGACGTGATTGTCAACACCGACGCCGACAACCAGTACAACGCCGACGACATCCCTGCCTTGACCCGGCCGATCCTGGATGGCAGGGCAGACATCGTGATCGGCGCCCGGCCGATTGCTGCGATCGAGCACTTCAGCCCCGTCAAAAAACTGCTCCAGAAGCTGGGCAGCTGGGTGGTGCGGGTGGCCAGCAAGACCAGCATCCCGGACGCACCCAGCGGCTTCCGCGCCATGAGCCGCGCCGCGGCGCGCAGGCTGACCGTCTTCTCCGACTACACGTACACCCTGGAAACCATCATCCAGGCAGGCCAGAAGAACATGGCCATCACCTCGGTGCCGATCCGGGTCAACGGCGACTTGCGCCCGTCCCGCCTGGTCAAAAGCATCGCCTCCTACATCCAGCGCAGCATCGTCACGATCATCCGGGTGTTCGTGA
>ERZ1645185.969-NODE-969-length-12018-cov-4.750564_pt1 | contig 12018 bp, 9 predicted proteins | sample MGYA00575351_ERZ1645185 | MGnify/ENA primary metagenome ERZ1645185 (study PRJEB40838, sample SAMN11284767) | freshwater sediment metagenome | isolation source: river sediment | host: Sediment | place: India: Jana village, Kanpur | collected 2015-12-17 ...
ATACCGCTGCTCCTTGCCGTCCGAAGTTTGGACGGTGACACCATCGCCGTCTTCATTGAAACCGGTCAGCCCCACGCCGAGACGCACGTTAGCACCACCGCCAAGTGTCCGATCGGAAAGGATGCGGTGCAGGTCAGGGCGCAAGATTCCGCCGGAGGCAGGGATCCCCGCTTCGAGGACTGGCGACTCCATGGACCGAATGAACTTACCGTCGGCCTGGAAGAATTTGACCTCGGTACTGAAAAATCCCTTGTCCCGAACAGCGTCAAGGATGTTCAACCCGCGGAAAGCACGCAAGGTCGGACCGGTAATCGTGATGCCGGCGCCAACTACGCGCCACTCCGGGTCGAGCTCGATGAGATCGACCGCTATACCGCGATCCTGCAGGCTGATCGTGGCGGCCATACCAGCTATGCCGCCGCCGACCACCAAGGCATGCTTGACAGGTGAACTCACGCTTTGACTACCTTTTGTTCGATCGCCCCGAACAAGGCTTGATCATCAGCAGTCCGCGCTTCCATCCGGACTCTGTCGCCAAACCGCATGAATTGCGTCCGCATCTCGCCGAAGTCGTCGAGCTCTATGCCTCGCCGCTCGGCTATGCACGAGGAGCCGACTTCCCGAAAATTGCTGTTCGAAACCGTTCCCGAACCGATCATGGTACCAGCCACAAGATTTCGCGTGCGAGCCGCATGTGCGACCAGTTGAGGGAACGACCAGGACATCGCGTACCCATTGGCCGCGCCGAAACGCTGCTCATTCCAATCCACCACCAGGGGCAGGTCGATTCGGCCGTCGCGCCAGTTGGCGCCAAGCTCGTCGGGGGTGACGGCGAACGGGGCAACACTGCAGGGCGGCTTGCCTTGGACCCAGCCAAATCCAGTCTTGAGCTCGATCGGCACAATGGCGCGGAGCGACCAGTCGTTGATCTGCACAAGCAGGCGAATGTGTTTTGCGGCCTCTTCGGCAGTGGTCCCCATTGGCACCCGGTCCACGATCACACCGAATTCGCCTTCGAAATCGATCCCGTCATCTTCCGACGGGAAGGGGATGTCCTGTGTTGCCGTATAAAAGGTGTCGGAGACGCCTTGATACATGAGCGGACGGTCGGTTGGTGCCGGATCCGACTTGAAGACCTTTTGCAGCAACTCACCGTGGCTGTCGTAGGCTGAGCCATCGAGCCATTGCCATGAGCGGGGCAACGGGGCGAGCAGCGCAACTTCGCTAATAGCGAAAGTGTTCGGTGCCGTTCCGTCTTCCAAGCTGTCCGCGAGGCTCTTGAGCGCCGCCTCCACGACGTCCCAGCGGTCCATCGCGTCGAGCAGGTTTTCGGCAATGCCCGTCGCGGCTACCCCGCGCAGATTGTCGCGGCTCACGACGATCAATTTACCGTCCCGGGTATTGTTTTCGATGCTAGCCAGTCTCATAGCCACTATTCCTCAAATGCGATGGGATGTCATTCTGCGTCGAGCGCGCGCCGCACCAGCGTTGCCAGATTGCCGTCGTGCACGAAGCCGAGCGCGTCAGCTCCCTCTGTGGTCAGGGGAGGGTTGCTGGTAAATTGCGCAACCAGTGCCGGATCGGGATCATAGGAAATCTTGGAGGTGCTAGCCGGAAACTCGGCCTGTATGGCACTCACCAATTCGTGAATGCGCACGAACTGGGCGGGAAGGGTGAATATCCTGGTTTGCGCGAGAGCTTCTTGATCGAGCAGGCCTGCGTGTTCGAATGCATTCACGCAAGCCTGGACGGATATCAGCCAGGTTGTGCCGTCCGGTGCCACTGGCAGAACGAAATCCCGACCCGCTTCAATGGCAAAGAAAACGCTGTGCAAGAATGCGGTTTTCATGCGCTCGTCCGCGTCTCTGCGGGCGACGATGCCAGGGAGCCGAATGGCTATTCCATCAATCCAGCTCCGCAAGCTGAACTGTTCGACCGCGATCTCGATCATGCGCTTTTGAGCGCCATAAACCATGGTCGGATGCGGAATCGTTTGATCCCTTATGGCGGCCGGGAGGGGTGGGCCAAAGACTGCAATGGAGCTGGCGAACACGACGCGCGGGACTGACGGAAGGTCGCGAAGCCGCTCGAGCAGCGTCATCGTCGAATCGAGATTGACCCGACGCGACAGCGCATAATTTGCCTCAGCCGCTCCGCCGAGAATGCCCGCCAAGTGATAGACCGTGTCAACGTCTGCGATCGCATCGAGCAATTCACTGGAGGCAAGGTCGCCGACCACGCAACGCACCCTCGGGTGCGAAAATTCCTCGAGTTTGACGTCATTGAGAATGAACTGCGCACCAGCGAAGGCAGGGCTCGCGAGAAGTTGGCGAACGAGTCTCGACCCGATAAAACCGCCTGCACCCGTGACGAGCACCTTTTTCGGGCACCTTGTCATGGGTGGACTTCCTCAAGAACCCGACCTTCAACGACGACTGGCTGCGCTTCGATAAGAACGAAGGCGATCCGGCAGAGCTCATCGTGCGAAGGATTGCGCCACAGGTGATTTGTGCCGCGTTGAACTACAATGTCCCCCTGCTGCAAGGGAACGACCTCCCCGCCGTCGAGTTCCAGTTCAAGCCTGCCCGAAAGCACGATTCCGTAATCGATCGAGAAGCTTCGATGCATCGGGGAAGCCATTCCAGGCAGGATGTCGACGATCCGGATCACCGAACCGCCACGCAGAGTCTTGTCAGCCTCCAGCATTCCGTCGTTCCCGGCATTGAGATCGACCGGTACGGTAGGCGTAGCCCAGACCAGCTGGAACGCGGCGTCGCCGCTGTCGAGCATGGATGGGGTCAATTGTTCGTTGCTCTTGACGATCGATACGCCAAGCGCGTCGTGTTCGGTTACGATCCGGCGAAAACTCGTGTGCATGCTATCCCCTTAAGCCGATGTACGAGTGCGGAACCGCTCCGCGATCCAGTCTGCGATGAAATCGCGCGCCACCGTCCCGTTGTCCGCGCCGCAATGCTCGATTTCGAAGTCCTCTTCGGTAAAGATGCGCAGTTCCTTGTCGGTGCTGTTCACTGCTTGGTCGAACGATTGATGAGCGTATTCGAGCGGTATTTGCCGGTCGCCGGCACCATGGGTGACCAGGAACGGCATCTTGATCCGTTCGACGACGCCGTTGAGCGACATTTTGGGAGCCCAAGCCATGAATTCTTCGATACTGGTCTGGCCGAAGACCCACATCACGTGATCCCAATAGTGAGGGACTGGGTTCTCACCTTCGCGCTGCATCCTGCGCTTCTGCATTTCGCCCCAGCCATGGTTGGCCCCCATGACAGCACAGAGGCTGAAACGAGGTTCGAATGCTGCGGCGCGCGGCGCGTAGTATCCGCCAAGTGAAAGCCCGAACATGCCGATCCTGCTCGGATCGACATCGTCGCGCGAAACCAGATAATCTACAGCAGGCGAGGCCCAGCTTTCAGCTTCGTGGGTGCCGGGCAAGTTACGGAGTCGTAGCGCTTCACCGGTCCCAGGCTGATCGAGCAACAGCGTGGATATTCCGCGACGAGCTAGCGCCTGGGCGAAGCCGTTCCCGTAGATGTTTTCCTTCATGCTATCGAGCCCGTTGCAGCTCACGACGCACGGAGCCGGGCCTTCACCAGCAGCCGGGGCTTTCACGAAGAGCGCGGTGTAGGCCGAGTCTCCGTAAGGGATTTCCACAAACTCTACCGGGTCCCCGCCGAGTTCGATCGAGCGTCTGAAGCAATCCAGGCCAGTACGGTATGCAGCCCAGCGAGGTGGATAGTCGCGCGCCTGCAGGCGTTCGGCGTTGAGGTAGTAGCCGCAGGCACGGAACAGCTTTGCAGCTGCGGAAAACTCTCGCGCCTGCTCCAGGTCCTTTTCCGCATTGCGTACCAATTGGTCGGCGATTCTGAGCCAACTCTCAAAAAATTGCGCGGTTCCGGCGTCGGCGCCATTCGCAGCCGCCTCTCGGATTGGGCGACAGGCAAGGTCGATCTCTCCATGATTGCCGCCACCAATCAGCGCAAGGTTCACGCCGAGGTTCCAAATGTAATTTCCGGGGAATGGTTCAAACATCGAAAATGGGCCTTCGCAAATATCAGTCTTGTTCAGCTTTCGATCTAATCGGGTAACCTGATCGAAATCAGAGAGAGCGATTCACATCGAACACCACAGCGCGTGCTGGACCGCGTGAGGACGCACTACAGTGATCCGGCGGAGCCGAAACATTGATAGTTTCGAGGCGTCCTATTGGTCTCGTGCATGTTTGCCGTTCGAAGCTATGTTGCTAAAACATAATAAGAAACGTCGCCAAGACGCCGTCTCGTGGATTCGACTTTGACTGGAGGTCGGTGTGCCGCAGGAGGCTGATTGATGGTCATCGAGTAAGTTTTCAAGGGCGGGAATTATGTGACTGTTATCTGAATGTACTGGAACCGACTTCCTCTGGCTTCCACGCGCGGAGGTTCGCAGAAACAGTCACATGATGATATGTGACGCAATCAGTGCGAGAATTGCGGAGCTGATTTCGGATTGGAAGATTGGGATATTGCCGAGCCAGAACGTCTCCTGATGGAGCAGGCCCTAAATCGTGTTGATCGAAAGAATCTTCGCGAAGTGCGCAAGCGATCAAACGAGGTCCGTTTCGCGCCCCCATCGCTGAGGCTATGGGCTTGACCTTCCCTCGGCAAGCCCGGCCTTGACCTAATTTCCAGTTTGCTCGGCGCTCGGTTGGCTATCTCGCATGAGTTGCCTAACAACCCAGCGGATGGCAGCATCGTTGTCACTGGATCTGTGCCACTGGACTGCTTGCCTAATTGGCGGGATGGTTACGGGCGATTCCATTATCCGCAGGGGACTTTGCCTGACCACCTGATGTGCAAGTTTGCGTTGGAACAGCGCTATGCGATCAGTTCCGACAATCATACCCGGGACGATGAGAAAAGATGGTACGACCATGTCGATCCGGCGGAGCATCTCATGCTCTCGCAGGAATACCTCTTCATAAGCGGGAAAGCGGTTGCGTCCAAATTCGACGGTTACATGTCCAAGTCTGAAGAACTCTTCTTCAGAAATGACATTTCCAAGCTGTGTGTTGGCATCCCAACAAATCACAACATAATCATCCTCAAACAGGAACTGGTGAGGATGGTTCGGGGATAAGTGCGATTCCACTGAGAACAACAAATCTATGGAGCCCCGTTCGAGCGGCTCAAGGATGTTGTCGCCCGGGGACTCGATCTCGAATTTTATGCCGGGAGCGAGTTCGCTGATCTTCTTCAGACCGCTGGTTAGCAATGCCTGGACAGTATAATCCGATGCCATGATGCGAACGACGCGATCACTCGATTCCGGATCAAAATTATGCGGAACCAGAATAGAGGTCCGAACGCGTTCCAGTACCTCGCTTACGGGCTCGATCAAGGTTTCTGCGCGGGGCGAGAGCACCATCTGCCGGCCCTTTGCAACGAGCAAATCGTCGTCGAAAAATTCCCGAAGCCGGGCTAAGGCACTGCTGGTCGCCGACTGACTCAAGCAGATTTTGTCGGCAGCAAGTGAGACGCTCTTAGTCGAGAGTAATGCGTCCAACACCACCAGGAGATTCAAATCCAGTCGGTGGAATCGCACGAAATCTTCTCCCCGCTTAGTGCCTCATTCCCCTTGTTCCGGGATAGCCACGCAGTCGCGGTGACCAATCGCACATCAGTCAACCAAAGTCGAGCCTAGCAGCCTCCTCCAGCCACCGAGCGCAACGCTCATTCCGCCTGCAATCGGGAATCCGGTTCGGCGGTGAAGGGGGACGGTTGGTCAGCTTGATGGCGTTTAGGACGTTATGCGGGTTTCGGTTTACGATACGGCTCGAAGCTCGCCCGGTCGTGGTCGAATGCCATATCCCATGGAATGTCATCGCCGCGGAACACGGCCGGAGCGTTATTGGACCAAAGTAGCGACCCAAACTTGAAGTCCCAAGACCTGGGGACCCAGTTGTCGTCAAGATAGTCGGTGTCTGCGTGATATTCGGCTTCGCCGGCTCCACCCGGAATCTCGCAATAGTAATAGATTGCGCTTGAAATCCGATGACGCGAGATGCCGCCGCTGGTGTTCATTGTGGTGTTCTTCCAGCCCCTGGCTTCCATGATGTTGGCACCCAGCATGACTTCGTCGATGTCGTCCATTCCGAAGGCGATGTGCATGAACTTGAATTGGTCGGGTGCGATCGGCAGGTCGCAATTGACCCAGAAGATCGAGTGATGTTCAAACGTTCCCGGTGCTCGGCCAAAAATGCCTGAGCCGCGGGAGTGATCTGTATACCGGAAGCCGAGGTGACGCTCGTAGAACTCGAAACTCCCGACATAGTCGGTAGAGAAGAACACGACATGGTTGATCGTCTTGGCGATTGCCCTCTTGCGCCAGATCCGGTGCTGATTGAACCGCGGATAGGCACTAGGTGTATTCACCGGGCTGGTTTCACTCACTACGGGCCGCTTGTCCCAGACGCGCAGGGCGATGGGTTGGCCGTCCGGACAAACGCAGTGTGCGGTTCCGTCGCTGTCACGCGAAACTGCGACTTCACTCGCAAGGCTCGCGGCAATCTTCTCAAGGCTTTCTTCGCAATCCACGCCCCAAACGGTTTCCTTGATGCCGTCACCTTCGAACGGATCAGGGGACGGTAGCCGCGGGTCACCATGTGCCAGGACGATGACGCGCGAGCCACTCATCAAGCGAAAGACGGCTTCGGTATCGGTGATCGACTCGATTGGAAGGCCGAAATCCGTCCAGAATTTCGCGTGCTCAGCTACATTCGAAACGCCGAAAAGAACACTTTCGACACCAAGTACTGTCATTCAAATTTATCCTTTGCAAACTTAGATCTGCACCCTGAAGCCGGGGCGGGATCCTATTCGAACCGAGCTAATTCCAACTTGTCTGAGAACGGCTCGTCGCCATAGCTGCCAACGTCAGCAGAACGCCCGCAAAGGCCCCTGCCGACAACACCGAAAAGCTTGGCAAGAGGCCGCCCATCGCCTTCGACGCCAAGGTCACGACGATCGGGCTGAGCCATTGGCCTACGGAAAACGCGGCTGTCCAAATGCCGGCGCCACGCCCGCGTTGCTCGAACGTAAGCAGACTCATCGCCCAGACAACCAGGGTCGGCAGAAGCATGCCTGCGCCGAGTTGGTTTATGAAACAGCCCACCAAGAAGGCATTCGCTGTACCGGCCTTACTCATCATCAGAAAGCCAAGCGACAAAAGGCCGAACTCAATGAGGAGCAAGCGAGTGACCGGCCATCGACCGACACGTGAATAGAACCAGGTACCGAGCGGGACGCCAACGCTGGCAATTGATGTAAGAAAGCCTATCCGAGCAGTGTCGGTCAGCCCCAGTTGCGTAAGGCCGTTCGCCGCTTGGATCTGGACCGTGTAGAAAAATATCGACCCATAAATGGTGATACCCACAATACCCAGAAGGCGTGCCCACGGGAAACCGCTCCAATTCGCGGAGTGAGCTGTTTGCTGACTATCAGTCGCAGCGTTGCCGTCCTTGTTCGGTTCCCATGTGAACGCGAGCACGGCTGCGAGCATCAGAAGGGAACTGGTGTAGACCCAGAATGGCGCACGCCAACTGATGGCGCCCAGAATGCCTCCGAGATTGAAAAACACGAGCGCTGAGATCGATGCAGTCGCGGTCTGCGCGGCAAGCCATTTATCCCGCGCCTCACCATGAAAATAGTCCCCGATCAGCGTGGTGGTCAGGACCATGATCACGGCCTCGGTAATTCCGACACCGACACGCGAAATCAGGATTGTGGTCAGGTCGGACAGGAAAACGGGCATCAGGCCTAGAACGCAGTAGATCAGGAATGACCAGATCAGCAGCCGCCGACGTCCAAAACGGTCTCCCAAAATTCCTGCAATTGGCGAAAACAACGCCACGCACAGCGCTGGAATCGTGAGGATCATCGGAACCCAGTATTCGAAATTGGGCACCCCGCGGAACTCTTCCATCAGCTTCGGCAAACTGGGTGCCAGCAGCACGATCGCCATCGTCGACAGAGTGATTGGAAACAGCAGTGACAACCCGGTAGCTATGCCCGCAGTTCTCGGCATTTTAGCTGAGTGTGCCAAACTATCATCTCCCTACAGAACCGACGCGTTTGCATGGTCCGGCTGGATGGCACAATTTGACATTGTGGATGCGTCGCATCGACGCCCCCGATAGAAGGTCGAGCTTCCGGCTGCGAAGCGCTGTCACAGGTCAGCACAAAGCTCTACGATTGCCGCCTACGAAACAGACCAATCGATCCCCTAGGCGCTCATTAGCTTTTGCCGAACTCCAAGCTTTCAACCTTGCCTTTTCCCGCGACGGAATAGTGCATCGATACCTTTCGTGATTTTTGGAAGTCCTCGAGGCTCTGGCCACGGAAGTTAGCATAGACTTCGGGGTTGGATACGCCAATCACGGCCGCCATCTTCTCGAGGACAAAGAAGCTAACGCCCCGCCGGATCATTTCGATCCATTTCCGTTCCCGAACCAGGTCCTGCTCATCTTCCGACAGTCCGAAGTCTGCGGCCAGTGCGTCGAAATCAGAGGCGAAGCGGGCGCGATGGTCCGGCTCGATCAGGCGATGCAAAAAGTCGTTGAGACGGTAGTTTGCCAGACTTCCGGCGAGCGTGAAGGGATATGTCCCCTCCAGTGCCTCCGCACCCGCCAATTCATAGGCGATATGGCGGCGGTAGGCTTCGATCTCTGCGGCACCTGGTTCATCGCCGAGGTCCTCAAAGACAAGCGTGGCGATATTGGTCATCGATGGCGCATAGGTCGCTCTATGAACTCGTCTGACCTTTTCAGAGAGAGCACCGCGCATGATCAGCCACATAATGACTTCAGCGCCTTCCATGCCGCCCAGCTTCGCATATTCCGCAAGACGCATCTCAACCAGCTTTTGGGGGGCCGATTCCAGGAGCTCCAGGAATTCATGATCCCAATCCTCATTGAGAAAGCCCGCCCGTTCGCCGTGCACCTGGTGCGATAGGCCGCCGGTCGCAACGATTGCCACCCTGAGGTCTTCAGGGAAGCTCTGGATCGCTTTGCGAAGCGATTTGCCAAGCTTGTAGCAGCGTCTTGCATTGGGAATCGGCAATTGGAGGACGCCAACCTGCAGGGGGACGATCGATCCGCCCCAAGGGACATTGTCATCTCCCATCATCGAAAGGGGAGACAGGCAACCATGGTCAAGCGGCTTACCTTGGAAGAAGGACATGTCGAACTCGTCCGCAACGAGCGCGGCCGCGATATGCTGGGAAAGCGCTGCATGGCCCTTCGCCACGGGCACGTCGCGTGGTCCGCCACCTTCATCAGCAGGAGCGTAACTGTTATCCACACCGAGCGCGAACGCGGAATAGTGGTCAAAAAAGAAGGACGTGATGTGATCGTTGTAGATCATGAAGAGGACATCGATTTCCTTCTCCTGGACCCAACGGCGGACCTCGGAAAAGCCCTCAAAAATAGGCGCCCATGCCGGGTCGTCCTGTTTGCGGGTGTCCTTGGCGAAGCCGATTGTCGGTGAATGCGATGCGCCAATGCCTCCGATGATCTTCGCCAAGGTCCGTCTCCAATTTGCTGATCGGAATCCGACTATATGGTTCGTAATTTCGGACAATCGGGGAATCTGTGGACATACAGTCCAAATTTTCGGACAATGACGAATGCGTTGGAAATTGGATGACTTGATAGTCTTTCGAGCTATCGTGGACAGCGGCGGTCTAACGGCCGCCGGCCGCATGCTGGGTATACCAAAATCAACGGTCAGCAGCGTCTTGCAACGCCTGGAATCCGATATCGGTCTTCGCTTGATAGAGCGAACCGCGCGCACGGTACGTGTCACGCACGAAGGGCAAGCGCTCTACCTCCATGCCACCCGGATCCTTGATGAAGCTGAAGAGGCGGACGCGACGCTCGCAGGCCTGAAGACCCGTCCATCGGGGCGGGTTTCTTTGGCAGTTCCAGGAGCTTTCTGCAGGGAATTCATTGCGCCAAACCTTGGCCTTTTTGCCCGGCAATATCCCGAAATCGGTCTCGATATTGCGATCACATCCCATTCCGTTGATGTGGCGGGCGGTGAGTTCGACCTCGCCGTTGTAGTGGGGGAACAGGAAGATTCCTCGCTCGCTCAGCGAAAACTTTTTGCAGGGGAACTGATCTGGATCACAAGCCCGGAGTACGCCTGCCGCTTTTCTCTGGGCAGGAGTACGACAACTTTCGATGAGCATGTGAAGATATGTGAAGCTCGCTATGCAAACAGGCCAATCGAAATCCATGATTCAGGCAAGGCCGGAAAACTCCACCTTCGGCAAACCGTCATTCGAGTAAATGATCCGCTGAGTGTGCGGACCGCAGTCATCGAGGGTTTAGGAGTTAGCTTCCTGCCTGCTCGATATTGCGGTGATCAACTCCGCAAAGGGCATCTCGTTCACGTGTGGCAGGATGTGCAGATCGACAGGGAAGCCTCACAGCTGTCGGTCATCTTCCCCGGACGAAAATTGTTGGCTCCGCGCTGCGCGGCTGTACTTTCGTTTCTAGACGAAATTTGCACGGGAAATGACACCTTGCGAGAGCGAATTCGCGGTTCGTCGTTCCGATGAAACTCTTCGTCGCAAATTGAGAGGAGTGGGGGTATTGCTGGGGGTATCCCGGCTGGGGGCAGATAAAATATGCATAATACTCAAATACGTAAATGCCAAAAATAGATCCCTCCTCCGCTACCACCCCAACCATTGCGATCAGGCGTCAGGCCTTCGGAGATCCCCGGGCGAACGGACCGTACGCGCTTGTCATCAAGTCCGTAGACCGGTCAGCAGCCGACTATTGTGAGGGGACCGGACGCGGCGGGGCTTTTACCACCTCGAACTCGACACCGCTTTGGGCGGTCAGCAGCCGTTCGCCAGGCGGAACTGCGGGTGCAGCCCGGATCCCGCTCTTCGCGAGCTCCGCCACCACGAATTCGGCGATGGTCTGTGCGGTGTCCCTCGCTCCGTCGGAGGCGTTTCCTTCGAAATAGCCGTTGACCGTGATTCCTTGCACGCCCCACTGCCGGATGGCCCACAGCGCGGCATCCAGCGCCTGACCGGGCTGGGGGCTGCCGTCTTTCAGCTCAACGGCCACAATCAGACGAGGCTGAACCGGCGGGATGATGCGCACTCTCCAGCCCGAGCCAACCTTTGTCGCGGCTCGCTCGGCTTCGCGGTAATCGCCCAGTTCCCACCCTTCGGCAGGGAAGGGAACAAGCTGGACCGTTCTCTCGGTCCGATTGATCCAGAGCGCCTGCGTGGGCAGGCCGACGGCCTCCCTGATGGCAACGAGCGGCGGCACGTCACGGGCGATGCCCGCAGCCGAGGTCTCCACCGCCGCATCGACGATCGCGCGGGTCTGGGCCTTCACGTCGGCGGCAACCACCTGTTGAAGGCTTAGTGTGGGGCGTTCGCCCCATTCGGCCTCAAGCGAATCCAGCAGCCGCCGCTCGGCGTCGTTGGTGTACTGCGTGGCAATGACGACGGCATCGACTGAGGGAACCCCTCGCAGTGGCCAGCGCACCTGAAGCTGCGCGATGTTGACCGGTTTGAGGTTCAATTGCTCGGTCAGCAGTTCACGGACCATCGCCTGTGCCTTGGCTTCGGCGGTTACCCGATAAAGCGTTATGCCGAGCGGCGTTGCGAGGGCGGCGAATGCAGCGAGGCCCGCAATGACGTACCGCGGTGTGATTTCCACGTGGGCCAGCGGCCGGGCAGCTCCGCTGAGGCGGGCGATGAGGGCAAACGAAAAGGCGATCGCGGCCAGATTGGTCAGGAAGAGCAGGAACGCGCCCAGCGCGAAACTCATGTTCGCCACGCCGAGCCCGTAACCGACCGTAGCCAACGGCGGCATCAGCGCGGTCGCGATCGCAACGCCGATTGCTGTCGCCCCCTTCTGCTGCACGGTCGCGTAAGCCCCCGCGATGCCCGAAAATACCGCAACGGCCAGATCTAGCAGGGTCGGTTCGGTGCGCG
>ERZ1645185.971-NODE-971-length-12015-cov-4.424331_pt1 | contig 12015 bp, 12 predicted proteins | sample MGYA00575351_ERZ1645185 | MGnify/ENA primary metagenome ERZ1645185 (study PRJEB40838, sample SAMN11284767) | freshwater sediment metagenome | isolation source: river sediment | host: Sediment | place: India: Jana village, Kanpur | collected 2015-12-17 ...
TCGGCATCGGCCATGACCGGCCGCTTGTCGGGATCCATCACGTCAAAGCGCACAACCGCGGATTTGGGCAGCAGCGCGCCACGCCAGCGCCGGGGCCGGAACGGGGCGATCGCGGTCAGGGCCAGAACGTCCGATCCGACCGGCAGGATCGGGCCATAGGCCGAATAGTTGTAGGCTGTCGATCCTGCCGGCGTGCAGACCAGCGCCCCGTCGCAGACCAGTTCGTCGAGCCTGGTTCGCCCATCAATGGTGACCTTAAGCTTCGCCGCCTGCGGACCGGCGCGCAGCAACGAAACCTCATTGATCGCCAGACCTTCCTCGACATTCCCGTCCCGGGTTGTCGCCCGCATGGCCAAAGGGTTGATGACCTCCTCCTCGGCCTCATCCAGCCGTTGGAGCAGATCGTCGCTGTCATAGGCATTCATCAGAAAGCCGATGGTGCCGCAGTTCATTCCGTAGACGGGAATGTCCAGCCGCTCGGTCTCGTGCAGGGTCTGCAGCATGAACCCGTCGCCGCCCAAGGCCACCACAACATCCGCCGCGGCAAGGTCCTGCTGACCATATTGGGCCGTCAGAACCTGAAGCGCCTTCTGCGCTTCCGGGGCAGCACTTGCCCTGAAGGTGATCCGAAAGGCCTGTCCGCTCACCGTGGTTCCGCCCGATCCTGCCTGTTGTCCCGCAGTCTTGTCGCCCCGGGGCTGCAAACTCAACCCTTGCCGCGAGGGGCGCGACGATTTCGCTTCCGCGCCAAGGTTTCCGATCCGCGGCACGGATTTCGCCGGCGACACGGTTCAGGTCGCTTTCCTGCCTTTCCCGATCCCCGCGCATGCACTAAATGGACCCCGATTTCAGCCCCCGAGAGGAGCCGCCCATGAACGCCCCGCACCGCGACGCCGGTTTCTTCACCGAAAGCCTGTCGAGCCGCGACCCCGAGATCTTTGGCACCGTGACGAACGAACTTGGCCGCCAGCGCGACGAGATCGAACTGATCGCTTCGGAGAACATCGTCTCGCTGGCCGTGCTGCAGGCGCAGGGCTCGGTCCTGACCAACAAGTATGCCGAGGGCTATCCCGGCAAGCGCTACTATGGCGGCTGCCAGTATGTGGACGTGGCAGAGACGCTGGCGATCGAGCGGGCGAAGCAACTCTTCGGCTGCAACTACGCCAACGTGCAACCGAACTCGGGCAGCCAGATGAACCAGGCGGTGTTCCTGGCCCTGCTGAAGCCCGGTGACACCTTCATGGGCCTTGACCTGAACTCGGGCGGCCACCTGACCCACGGCTCGCCGGTCAACATGTCGGGCAAGTGGTTCAATGTCGTCTCTTACGGTGTGCGCCAGCAGGACCAGCGGCTGGACATGGACGATGTCCGTGCCAAGGCGCTGGAGCATCGGCCGAAGCTGATCCTGGCCGGCGGCACTGCCTACAGCCGCGAATGGGACTGGGCGGCATTCCGCGCCATCGCTGACGAAATCGGCGCCTACCTGCATGTCGACATGGCCCATATCGCCGGTCTGGTGGCGGGCGGCGTTCATGCCTCGCCGATCCCGCATGCCCATGTGGTGACGACGACCACGCACAAGTCGCTCCGCGGTCCGCGCGGCGGCATGATCCTGTGCAACGACGAAGATATCGCCAAGAAGATGAACTCGGCGGTGTTCCCCGGCCTGCAGGGCGGCCCGCTGATGCATGTCATCGCCGCCAAGGCGGTGGCCTTCGGCGAGGCGCTGCGGCCCGAGTTCAAGGCCTATGCCGCGCAGGTGAAGAAGAACGCCGCAGCGATGGCCGACCAGCTGATGAAGGGCGGGATCGACATCGTTTCGGGTGGCACCGACAACCACCTGTGCCTGGCCGACCTGCGGCCGAAGAAGGTGACCGGCAAGGCGGCCGAGGCCGCGCTCGGCCGCGCCCACATCACCTGCAACAAGAACGGCGTGCCCTTTGACCCGGAGAAGCCCTTCGTCACCAGCGGCATCCGCCTTGGCGCCCCCGCCGGCACGACCCGTGGCTTCGGCGAGGCCGAGTTCCGCCAGATCGCCGACTGGATCGTCGAGGTTGTCGATGGTCTGGCTGCACATGGCGACGCGGGCAATGCCGCGGTCGAGGCCAAGGTGAAGGCGGAAGTCGAGGCGCTCTGCGCGCGCTTCCCGATCTATCCGTCGCTCTGATCCGTCAGGCCTGGCGCGGCTTCAGAAATAGCCGCGCCAGTGCAAGACGCCGAGCGTCAGCACCAGAACCGCGAACAGGCTGATCGCGATCGAGTTCGCGACGCCGATCCAGGTGTTCCGCCGTCGCGCTGAGGCATCGATGTGGCTCAGATGCCGGATGCTCAGGTCGAAAGCCCGCGCAACGCGCGCCTCGTCGATGCGCAGTCTCAGCTTGGGATTCTGGGCCTGGCGCGCCGCTTCCTCGATCACGCCGATCTCGGAGCGGATCGCGGAAGGAAGCACACGACCAGACCGCCGCAGCTTGTCGGCCAAAGACCGCCCCCGCAGGCCCAGCCTTTCCTCCATCAGTGCCGCCACCCGGTCTGCCATCTGCTGGATCGTCATTGCGCCCATTCGCTGCTCCTGCGCTGCCGGCGAAGACTAGGGCGACGAGCGCGCCGCATCAACATCTCTGGCGGCACAACGACTTGGTCGTTATGTGATTGCCATGCTGACCCTGATCCACCACCCCGCGCAGACCGCAACAGACGCACCGCCCCTGGTCATTGCCCATGGCCTGTTCGGGTCGGGGCGGAACTGGGGCGTCATCGCCCGCCGTCTCTCCGACCGGCGCGACGTGTTCGCGGTCGACATGCGCAATCATGGCGACAGCCCCTGGACCCCGACCCACAGCTATCCCGAGCTTGCGGCGGATCTCGCCGAAGTCATCCGGTCGATCGGGGGCCGGGCTGATTTGCTGGGCCATTCGATGGGGGGCAAGGCGTCGATGACGCTGGCCCTGACCGAGGGCGACCTGATCCGGCGACTGGTCGTCGCGGACATTGCGCCGGTTGCCTATCAGCACGACCAGTCGCGCAACGTCGAGGCGATGCGGGCGCTCGACCTGACCGGGCTCAAGGGGCGGGGCGAGGCAGACCGGCGGTTCGCGGCGCTGATTCCGGACGATTCCCTGCGCGCCTTCTTCCTGCAATCGCTCGACCTGCGCAGCGATCCGCCGCGCTGGCGGCTGAATCTGGATACGCTCGAGGCGGAAATGCCGAAGATCATCGGCTGGCCCGACCTAGTGGGCCAGTTCGACGGACCGGCGCTGTTCCTGACCGGCGCCAACTCGCATTACGTCAAGCTCGAGGACCGCGCGCGAATCCTGTCCCAGTTCCCGCGCGCGCGCTTCGCCAAGCTTCCCGGCGCAGGCCACTGGCTGCATGCCGAGAAGCCGCGCGAGTTCGAGGAAACCGTCCGGGTCTTTCTGGAGGCCTGATCAGGCGTCGGGTTGCCGCATCCGGTTCAGAAGGTTGTCCTTCAGACCGAACTGGTGCCACAGCGCCGCCGCCACATGCAGGCCGATCAGCACGAGCAGCAGGTTCTGCAGGATTTCGTGCACTTCGCCGGCCGCACCGACACCACCGAACCAGGCGACAAGGCCCGTCACCGGCATGATGATCAGCAGCGCATAGAGCAGCCAATGAACCACGATCCCCGCCGTGCGCTGCAGGCCGGGCTCACCCGGAGCTTCCGGAGCGCCGCGCGCCAGCCGCAAGACCAGCCGCCAGAGCACGAGGACGAAGATCGCGATGCCGGGAACGATGTGAACCACGGCACCCGTCGTCATCGTGGTGGTGCCTTCCTTCATCAGGGTTCGGAACGCCCCCGAAATCCCGTCGTCGAACAGGAACTGCGGGACGAGCAGGATCGCGATTACCCAATGAAGCAAGATCTGGCTACGCGAATATCCGCGGGGCGTTGGCATCTGGTGTTCCTTCCTGGCTAGACCGCTGTTCTACGGTCTAGCGCCGCCGTTCCGTCGCGCAAACTTCTATTCAGGCCAGCCGTTTCGCGATCATCACGCTGACTGGAATTGCCACCAGGGCCCCCAGAACTGCCGAGATAATGATCGCCTTGGCGGTGAAGTACCCCATGGTCAGGACCGCCACGATTGCCATGCCGGCCAGACTTACGCTCGCCATCGAATAGATCACCAACATCAGCCGTGTCATGGCCGGATTCCCCTATAAATCGTCTTCTGCGAATGTGAAAATGGCCCCGCGGGCGGGGCCATTCCTTGATCCTTGTCAAAGGAGCAGCAAATTCAGGCCGCGACAGCCTCGCGCGGCGGTTCCTTGGCCCCCGTCATGAAGGCCACGGCATCGGACATCGTGTAATCCTTGGGATTGATGATGCACAGCCGCCGGCCAAGCCGGTGGACATGGATGCGGTCCGCCACTTCGAACACATGCGGCATGTTGTGGCTGATCAGGACGATCGGCAATCCGCGGCGCTTGACGTCGAGGATCAGTTCCAGAACGCGCCGGCTTTCCTTCACCCCGAGCGCCGCCGTCGGTTCGTCCATGATCACGACCTTCGACCCAAAGGCCGCCGCCCGCGCCACCGCGACGCCCTGGCGTTGGCCGCCCGACAGGGTCTCGACCGCCTGACCGATATTCTGGATCGTCATCAGGCCAAGCTCAGTCAGCTTTTCGCGCGCCCTCTTCTCCATCGCGGCCCGGTCGAGCATGCGCAGCCACTGTCCAAGCGGGCCGGGTTTGCGGATCTCGCGCCCAAGGAACATGTTGTCCGAGATCGACAGCGCCGGCGACAGAGCGAGGTTCTGGTAGACAGTCTCGATCCCGGCGTTGCGCGCCTCCATCGGGTTAGAGAACTGCATCACCTGGCCATCCAGCCGGATTTCGCCCTCATCCGGTGTGACGGCGCCGCACAACGCCTTGATGAGTGTTGATTTCCCGGCGCCGTTGTCGCCGATGACGGCGAGGATCTCTCCCGGCATCAGTTCGAAATCGGCATTGTCGAGGGCAGTCACCCGGCCATAGCGCTTGACCAGACCACGGGCAGTCAGAACGGGTTGCGTCATTTGAGCCTCCTCTCAGCCCGAGACCTTGCGGATCCACTGGTCGACGGCGACGGCGGCGATGATGAGCACGCCCGTCAGCAGCACCTTCCATTGCGGATCGGCGTTCATCATGTTCAGACCCATGCTCATGACGCCGACGATCAGCGCCCCGAACAGCGTGCCCAGGATCGAGCCGCGTCCGCCGAACAGCGAGATGCCCCCGATCACGGCCGCAGTGATGGCCTGCAGGTTGAAGTCGGTGACGACCGTCGAGGGCGAGATCGAGCCGTTGCGTCCGATCGACACCCAGGCGGCAAGTCCCGCGATCAGGCCGGCCAGCGTGTAGGTTGCGATCAGCACCTTGGGGGTCTGGATGCCGGCCAGTTGCGCCGCATCCGGGTCATCGCCCACGGCATAGATGTGCCGGCCGAAGGCGGTATAGTTCAGCATGTACCAGAGCACGAAATAGAGGGCGATCATCGCCACGACGCCAAGCGTCACCACGGCGCCCCCGAGCTTGAACGAAGTGCCGAAGATGTGCAGCCACGGGGTGGCCGCCGTCAGGTCGGCCTCGCGCATCGTCTCGTTCGCCGAATAGATCAGCACGATGGCCATGATGATGTTCCAGGTGCCGAGCGTGACGATGAAGGGCGGCAACTTGACCCGGGCCACGAGGAAGCCGTTCAGCAGCCCGCAGACGCCCGCCACGACAAAGCCCATCAGCAGCGCGATGATCGCCCAGAGGTGATAGCTGACCACCGCATTGCCCATGATGACGAAGGCGAAGACCATGATGACGCCGATCGACAGGTCGATGCCCGCGGTCAGCACCACCAGCGTCTGCGCCGCGGCAAGGATGCCGACGACGGCGACCTGCTGCATGATAAGTGTCAGCGTATAAGCTGAAAAGAAGCGCTCACCCCGGGCAAGTCCAAAGAAGAGGACAAGCGCAACCAGGACGATCAGCGGAACCATCGCCGGGTTCGAATGCAGGAAATGCTGCAAGCGATGCAGGAACGACCGCTTCTCCTCGAAATGCGCAACGTTCGTCGCACTCCCCGATAGGACTTTTTCGAATTCCTGTGGCTGGCTCATGGTGCCTCCCCTGTCCCCTTGGCGCACCGGATGCGATGCGCGCCTTGAACGAGGGCGGCTCGAAAGCCGCCCTGCCTTCTCCCCTGGCGGGGATCATGCCGGGGCAAGGGCCCCGGCGCAACGATCGTGTTGCGGGATCAACCCCAGCAGAGTTCGGTGCCCTTTGCGGTGTCGATCGACGGCACGCCTTCGGCGGGCTTGTCGGTCACCAGGTTCACGCCGGTATCGAAGAAGGCCTTGCCGGGGGTCGGCTGCGGCTTCTCGCCGGTATCGGCCCACTTCTTGATCGCCTCGATGCCGAGGGCCGCCATCTGCAGCGGATACTGCTGCGAGGTGGCGCCAATCACGCCGTCCTTGACCGAGGCAACACCCGGGCAGCCACCGTCGACCGACACGATCAGCACGTCGCCTTCCTTGCCCACGGCCTTCAGCGCCTGGTAGGCGCCGACAGCGGCCGGCTCGTTGATCGTGTGGATCACGTTGATGTCCGGGTCTTTCTGCAGAAGGTTCTCCATGGCCTTGCGGCCGCCTTCCTCGTTGCCGTTGGTCACGTCATGGCCGACGATGCGAGGATCGTCCTCGTCACCGATCTTGTTGGCGTCTTTCACGTCGATGCCGAAGCCCATCATGAAGCCCTGGTCGCGCAGCACGTCCACGGTCGGCTGCGACGGCGTCAGGTCAAGGAAGCCGATCTTGGCGGTCTTGGCGCCTTCGCCCATCGTGGCGGCAGCCCAGGCGCCGATCAGCTTGCCGGCTTCCAGGTTGTCGGTCGCGAAGGTCGCATCGGCGGCGTCGGCCGGATCGAGCGGGGTGTCGAGCGCGATCACGACCATGCCGGCCGCCTGCGCCTTCTTCACGGCGTCGACGATTGCCTTGGTGTCCGAAGCGGCGATCAGGATGCCCTTGGCGCCGTCGGCGATGCAGGCCTCGATCGCGGCCACCTGGCTGTCATGGTCGCCGTCGACCTTGCCCGCGAAGGTCTTCAGGGACACGCCAAGCTCTTGCGCCTTCGCCTCGGCGCCTTCCTTCATCTTCACGAAGAAGGGGTTGGTGTCGGTCTTGGTGATGAGACAGGCCGTCACATCGGCAGCCGAGGCCGAAGTGGCAGTCATCAGCGCCGCCGTTGCAGCGCCCAGAATGAGACCGCCAAGGGTGCTCTTGTGCATCACGGTATTTCCTCCCGAATGAATGTCACGGCCACCCTTCCCGGCGGTCCGTCGCCCGGCAGCTCCATCTCCCCTGCCGCGCGGCCCTACATGAACCCGAATCCCGATCCACGTCAAGATAATTAAATCACTCTGAATTATTATTGACAGATTGTCCGCAACATCGCCTAATCCGCAGAGAGACCCGGTTCAGCGGGCGAGGAGGGCGTCGTGACCACCATCCAGGACCTGGCCGCAGACCGGAGCGGTCCGGACCCGCAGCAGTTGCGGGGCTCGAACCAGAGCGGGATGCGCGCCTACAACGAACGCCTCGTGCTGTCGCTGGTGCGGCGCGACGGCGCCCTGTCGAAATCCGACATCGCACGGATGACCGGGCTTTCGGCGCAGACCGTCTCGGTCATCATGCGCGCGCTCGAGGCGGATGGCCTCCTTGCCCGCGGCGAGCCGGTTCGCGGCAAGATCGGCCAACCCTCGGTTCCGATGTCGCTGGCGGCGGACGGGGCGTATTTCTTCGGCCTCAAGATCGGAAGGCGCTCGGTCGATCTGGTCCTGATCGACCTTCTCGGCCAACCGGTGGCTCTGCGACGCCAGACCTATCGCTATCCCTCGCCCGACGCGGTGGTTCAGTTCGTGTCACAGAACCTGCCGGCGCTGACCGCGAGACTGACGCCCGAGCAAAGGGCGCGGATCGGCGGGCTGGGGGTCGCGATGCCATTCCAGCTGTGGAGCTGGGCGCAGCATATCGACGCGCCGTCCGGGGCCCTCGACGTCTGGCAGGACTTCGACATCGTCACGGCCCTGTCTTCGCTGTGCGAGATGCCTGTCTACGTGCAGAACGATGCGACTGCCGCCTGCGGGGCCGAACTGGTCTTCGGCACGGGCGACCGGCCGCGGGATTTCCTTTACTTTTACATCGGCTTCTTCATCGGCGGCGGGCTTGTCCTTGACGGGCGGCTCTTCGCCGGACGTACCGGCAACGCTGCGGCTGTCGGCCCCCTGCCCGTTCCCGGACCGGACGGGCGGATGCGCCGCCTGATGACCGTCGCCTCGCTGTCGACGCTGGCAAATGGCTTGCAAGATGCCGGACATGACCCAGACCAGCTATGGGAACGACCCGGCCCCTGGACCGTCCCGCCCGACGTACTGGACCGCTGGATTGCCGGCGCGGCAGACGGGCTGGCGAGCGCCACGCTCAGCGCGGCAACGCTGATCGAGATCGATACGGTGATGATCGACGGCTGGATGCCGTCCGATATCCGCGACCGACTGGTCAATGCGACCACCGCGGCCTTCCAACGGCTCGACCTTGCCGGGGTGACCCAGCCGGTGATCCGCGCCGGCACGGTCGGTCCCCAGGCACGCGAACTTGGCGCGGCGGCGATCCCGCTGTCGCAGCGCTTCCTCGTCGATCAGTCGGCAATGCTGAAAGGCTGAGACCTCAGACCGAGACGGCGGCGCGCAGGTCATCCTCGGACAGTTCGGCCTTCGTCCCCTGCATCGAGACGGCGCCCCGCTTGAGCACGTAGAACCGGTCGGCCAGCCCGTAGGCGAAGTCGAAATACTGCTCGACCAAAATGATCGCCATGTCGCCCTTGCCGCGCAGGTAGTCGATCACCCGGCCGATCTGCTGGATGATGTTTGGCTGGATGCCTTCGGTCGGCTCGTCCAGCAGCAGGAGCTTCGGGCGCATGATCATCGCCCGCCCGATGGCAAGCTGCTGCTGCTGGCCGCCCGACAGGTCACCGCCGCGGCGGTTGGTCATGTCCTTCAGGACCGGAAACAGCTCATAGATCTCGTCCGGAATGCGATGCTCGGATTTCGGCAGGACCGCAAAGCCCGTCTCGAGGTTTTCCTTCACCGTGAGCAGCGGAAAGATCATCCGCCCCTGCGGCACATAGCCGACGCCGCGCCGCGCCATGGCCTGCGGCGGCACCCGGCCAACCTGTTCACCGTCGAGTTCGAGCGTACCGCCAGACCGCAGATGCGTCCCCGAGATCGCCTTCAGTAGGCTGGTCTTGCCGACGCCATTGGTTCCGACAAGGCAGGTCACCTGTCCCTGCAGCGCCTCCATGCTGATCCCGTTCAGGATCTGCGAGCCGCCGTAGTGGAGTGTGAGGTTTTCGACCTTCAGCATCTGTCAGCGTCCCAGATAGACTTCGATGACCTGCGGGTTCTGCGTCACGAAATCGAGCGATCCTTCGGCAAGGACCGAGCCTTCGTGCAGCACCGTCACCCGGCAGTCGAGGCGGCGGACGAATTCCATGTCGTGCTCGACCACGACCACCGCGCGGGTCTTGGCCGCCTCGCGCAGCAACGTCGTCGTGTGCTCGCGCTCGGCCAGCGTCATCCCTGCCGCGGGTTCATCGACAAGCAGCAGCTTCGGCTCCTGCGCCAGCAGCATACCGATCTCAAGCCATTGCTTCTGGCCGTGGCTGAGTTCGCCGGACTTGCGGTCAAGGTGATCGGCAAGTCCGATTTCGGCCGCGAGTTCCTCGACCCGCGCATGGTCAGCCTTCGACGGTCGGAAGAACAGGACCGGCACCGGCCCGCGCGGGCGTTTCACCGCCATCATCAGGTTCTCACGCACCAGCTGGTCCTCGAACACCGTCGGGCGCTGGAACTTGCGGCCGATCCCGACCTGCGCGATCCGGCTTTCGGACATCTTCAGCAGCGACAGCGATCGATCCCCCCAGACGACGCGCCCCGTATCCGGCTTGGTCTTGCCGGTGACGATATCCATGAACGTGGTCTTGCCCGCCCCGTTCGGCCCGATGATCGCCCGCATCTCCTGCGGGCCGATGCGGAAGGACAGGTTGTTGATGGCGCGAAAGCCGTCGAAGGTGACCGAGACGCCCGAAACCTCGAGAAGCGAGTTCATTCCACCGCCTCCTTCTCGCGCAGCGCGCCGTCATCAGGGCCGAGCGGTTCACCCTTGCGGTCGGGGCTCTTCACCCCTTCGAACCAGTCGAAAATCCCGCCGATGCCCTTCGGGGCCACGATGGTGACGATGACGAAGGCGATGCCCAGCATGACCTGCCACCAGTCGACCCACTGGATGTTGTAGAAGCCGAGGTTGACATCCGGGATGCGGCCCCCGGTGAACCAGCTGGAGACAAGGCTGACGAAAGCCGCGCCAATGACTGCCCCGTAAAGTCGCCCCCTGCCCCCGATCGCCACCCAGACCGCGAGGTAGACCGACGCGATCGGCGCCATCTCGGCCGGGTTGATGATGCCGGCCTGCGGGTAGTAGAGCGCGCCGGCCAATCCGGCGAGAACTGCCGTCAGGGTGAAGACGAACAGCTTGAAGCCCTCGACCGGGTAGCCGAGGAAGCGCACCCGCGCCTCGTCATCGCGGATTCCGCGCAGGACGGAGCCGAACTTGCCCGAGACGATCCAGAAGCACAGGAGGTAAGCGAGGCCAAGCGCGGCAGCCGAGGCCCAGAAGAACCAGATCGAGATGTAGCTTTGCGGGATGGCGTCTGCGCCAGGCAGGTTCTGCAGCCCCGACAGGCCGTTGTTCCCCCGCAACCCGCTGTCGTTCTGGAAAAGCCACAGGGCCAGCGCCAGTGTCATCGCCTGCGTCAGGATCGACAGGTAGACCCCCGTCACCCGGCTGCGGAAGGCGAGCCAACCGAACACCAGCGCCAGCACGCCCGGCACCAGAACGACCAGCGCCAGTTGCGCCCAGAAGCTTGAGGCGAAGTACCAGATCGTCGGAAAGGTGTTGCCGCCCACCACGCCAAAGATCTGCACCGCGATCGCGTCGCGTATCTCTTCCGGTGTGGGTGGCAGCACGGCATTTGCCAGCGACGCAACGACAATGTCGCGGGTGCGGGCATACATCAGCCACATGCCGATCATGTAGCCGCCAAGCCCGAAGAAGGCGAAATGGCCAAGGCTCAGGATGCCGGTGTAGCCCCAGACTAGATCCATCGCGAGCGCGATCAGGCACAGGCACAGCGTCTTGCCGAGCGTCTTGACGAAAGAGGCCGAGATCAGGCCGGGGCCATAGGCCTCGGACATGAGCGTGACGGCAAGGGTGAACAGCGCCAACACCCCGAGGAAGATCAGGACCGAAGGATGCTGGCGCAGGAAAGAGGTGCGGGCGCTGGCCATGTCAGTCTCCCGCCGCGCGGCCCTTCAGGGCGATGATGCCCCGCGGCCGGAACTGGATGAAGATGATGATGAAGATGATCATGTAGGTCTGTGCGGCCAGCGTATTCGACGGGTTCAGCCATTCGATCCCCTTCTGCAGGAAGCCGATCAGCGTGGCACCAAGCAGTGTGCCCCATATGTTGCCCACGCCGCCGACAACCACGGTCATGAAGCTTTGCACGATATAGTCCTGTCCAAGCTCGGACGTGACCTTGGCGAAAAGGCCGATCGCGACGCCGGCGATCCCGGCGATGCCGGAGCCAAGCGCGAAGGTCATCATGTTGATCCGCTCGGGGTTGATGCCCATGCTCGCGGCCATCTTCGGGTTCTGGGTGACGGCGCGCACCTCGAGACCCAGCCGCGTGCGCTTCATGATGAACAGGAAGACGCCCAGGAAGATCAGTGCGAGGACGAAGATCGCGATGCGGATGTAGCTGATCGAGACGATGTCGTTGAAGGTCAGCGCGCCGCCCAGCCAGTCGGGCGAGGTCAGCGGCCGCGCCTGGGTGCCAAAGATGTTCTTGGCGAGCTGCTGCAGCGCGATCGACACGCCGAAGGTGGCGAGCAAGGTTTCCAGCGGCCGGTGA
>ERZ1645185.972-NODE-972-length-12006-cov-16.796168_pt1 | contig 12006 bp, 11 predicted proteins | sample MGYA00575351_ERZ1645185 | MGnify/ENA primary metagenome ERZ1645185 (study PRJEB40838, sample SAMN11284767) | freshwater sediment metagenome | isolation source: river sediment | host: Sediment | place: India: Jana village, Kanpur | collected 2015-12-17 ...
TCCCGCCGCCGAAGCCGCGCGACACCGACAAGCTGCAGGCGCTGATCATCGACTCCTGGTTCGACAACTACCTCGGCGTGGTCTCGCTGGTGCGGGTCATGCAGGGCGAGCTCAAACCCGGCGACAAGATGCTGGTGATGAGCACCGGGCGCGCCCACCAGGTCGACGCGGTCGGCGTGTTCACGCCCAAGCGCAAGGTGCTGCCGAAGCTGTCCGCGGGCGAAGTGGGCTGGATCACCGCATCCATCAAGGACGTGCACGGCGCGCCGGTTGGCGACACCCTGACCCTCGCCAACGATCCCGCGCCGGCGCCGCTGCCGGGCTTCCAGGAGATGCAGCCGCGCGTGTTCGCCGGCCTGTTCCCGGTGGATGCGGAGGACTACCCGGCGCTGCGCGAGGCGCTGGAGAAGCTGCGCCTCAACGACGCCGCCCTGCGCTTCGAGCCGGAGAGCTCGGAGGCGATGGGCTTCGGCTTCCGCTGCGGCTTCCTCGGCATGCTGCACATGGAGATCGTGCAGGAGCGCCTGGAGCGCGAGTACGACCTGAACCTGATCAGCACCGCGCCCACGGTGATCTACGAGGTGCTGAAGACCGACGGCGGCATCGTGCCGATGGACAACCCGGCCAAGCTGCCGCCGGTCAACATGGTGCAGGAGATCCGCGAGCCGATCATCCGCGCCAACATCCTCACCCCGCCCGACTACATCGGCAACGTGATCAAGCTGTGCGAGGAGAAGCGCGGGGTCCAGGTCGGCATCACCTACATGGCCAGCCAGGTGCAGGTGAGCTACGAACTGCCGATGGCCGAGGTGGTGCTGGACTTCTTCGACAAGCTGAAGTCGGTCAGCCGCGGCTACGCGTCGCTGGACTACCACTTCCTGCGCTTCGAGGCCGGCCCGTTCGTGCGCGTGGACACCCTGATCAACGGCGACAAGGTGGATGCGCTGTCGATCATCGTGCATCGCTCGCACGCCGACCGTCGCGGGCGCGAGCTGACCGAGAAGATGAAGGACCTGATCCCGCGGCAGATGTTCGACGTCGCGATCCAGGCCGCCATCGGCGCGCAGATCATCGCCCGCACCACGGTCAAGGCCTTGCGCAAGAACGTGCTGGCCAAGTGCTACGGCGGCGACGCGACGCGCAAGAAGAAGCTGCTGGAGAAGCAGAAGGAAGGCAAGAAGCGGATGAAGCAGGTCGGGCGGGTGGAGATCCCGCAGGAGGCCTTCCTCGCCGTGCTGCAGGTGGACAACAAGTAGGGCCGGCGCGCCACGGGGTGCCCCGCGGCCGGTTGCCGGCGGCGGGCTACACTCCGGGCATGGGCAGCCCCCGCGGCGCGGGCGCCCGCCGGCCTCCGGGAACGAGGCGACCCCACGGACGGGCCGGGGGTTTCAGGAGGACGCGGCATGATGGTGTGGTTCGAGACGATCCTGGTGGTGCTGACCGCGCTGAGCGGCCTGGTGTGGCTGCTCGACAAGCTGGTGTTCGCGAAGCGTCGGGTGGCGGCCGCAGGCCCCCTGGACGAGGTCAAGGAGCCGGTGCTGGTCGATTATTCCAAGGCCTTCTTCCCGATCCTGGCGCTGGTGCTGGGCCTGCGCAGCTTCGTTGCAGAGCCGTTCCGGATCCCGTCCAGCTCGATGATGCCGACCCTGCTGATCGGCGATTTCATCCTGGTCAACAAGTACGCGTACGGCCTGCGCTGGCCGATCACCAACAAGAAGTTCCTCGACATCGGCGAACCCAAGCGCGGCGACGTGGTCGTGTTCCGGCCGCCGCACCATCCGCGCGAGGACTGGATCAAGCGGGTCATCGGGTTGCCGGGCGACACCATCGGCTACCACGACAATCAGGTCATGGTGAACGGCAAGCGCCTGCCTTACCGGGTCGAGGGCCCGTATACCGGCGTCGGGCGGGGTCTCGAGGCGACCGGTTCGACCGAGTTGACCGAAGGCTTGCCCGATCGTCCGCATTTCGTCCTGGAGCGCGAGGATGTTCCGTTCCTCCCACAGGGACAGGGGGAAGGTGACTGGCAAGTCCCGCCGGGGCATTATTTCGTGATGGGCGACAACCGCGACAACAGCGAGGACAGCCGCTACTGGGGGTTCCTGCCGGAGGCCAACCTGCGCGGCAAGGCGTTCCTGATTTGGATGAACTTCGATACCAGCGCCGAGCACTGGGTGGACACCTCGCGGCTCGGCAACCGGATTCCCTGAGGATCCCCACGCAACCGGAGACGCAAGATGAAGCGCATGCAACGTGGCATGACCATGATCGGATTCCTGATCACGCTGGCCGTGGTGATCTTCTTCGTCTATTGCGGCATGAAGATCGTCCCGATGTACATCGAGTATTACTCGGTCAAGAAGGCGCTCAGTACCATCGGGGCGGAGCCGGACATCGGGAGTGCATCGAAGGAGAAGATCCACACGATGTTCCTGCGCCGGCTCGACATGAGTTATGCATTGACCGTCAAGAAGCTCGATCCGCTCAGGATCGAATCCACCGACAACGGCTACAACCTGGTCGTGGACTACGAGCGCCGCGAGTCGCTGGTGGCGAACCTCGACGTGGTCGGCAAGTTCCATGCAGAGCAGGCCCTGGTGCGCGGTGCACCCAGGTAAGGTCGAGTCGACGGGGTTCGCGGGTCACCAGTTCAGCGATCGCGGCCTGCTGCAGCAGGCGCTGACCCATCGCAGCGCCGGCAGCCCGCACAACGAACGCCTGGAATTCCTGGGCGACGCGCTGGTCAACCAGTTCGTCGCGGAGGCGCTGTACCGATACTGGCCCAAGGCCGACGAAGGCGCGCTCACCCGTGCCCGCGCCGAGCTGGTGCGAGAATCCGCGCTGGCCTCGATCGCGCGCCAGCTCGACCTCGGGCCGCGGCTGGTGCTGGGGCCCGGCGAGATGAAGACCGGCGGGCATCGCCGCGATTCGATCCTCGCCGATGCGGTGGAGGCGCTGGTCGCCGCGATCTACCTCGACAGCGATTTCGCGACCTGCCGCGACGCGGTGCTGCCGTGGTTCGCGGGCATGATCGAGGCGCTGCCGCCGCCGAACAAGGTCGGCAAGGACGCCAAGACCCGCCTGCAGGAATGGCTGCAGGGGCGCGGCAAGCCGCTGCCCCTGTACGCGGTGGTCGAGGAGGGTGGCGAGGACCACGCGCGCATCTTCCGCGCCAGTTGCACGCTGGACGAACCGCCGGTGCGCACCGAGGGTGAGGGCAGCTCGCGCCGGGCGGCGGAACAACAGGCGGCGGATGCCGCATTACGGATCATCGAAGCATGAACGACGCACCCCAGGCCGCCGGCGCGCAGCGCAGTGGCGCGATCGCGGTCATCGGCCGCCCCAATGTCGGCAAGTCGACGCTGGTGAACGCGCTGGTCGGCGCCAAGGTCAGCATCACCTCCAACCGCCCGCAGACCACGCGGCACCGCCTGCTCGGCATCGCCACCTTCCCGGGCGGGCAGCTGCAGCTGGTGGACACGCCCGGCATCCACGGCGAACAGGGTCGGCGCTCGGGCAAGGCGATGAACCGCATGCTCAACCGCGCGGCGCGCGGCGCGCTGGAAGGCGTGGACGCGGCCGTGCTGGTGATCGAGGCCGGGCGCTGGGACGCCGAGGACGGGCTGGCCTACGACGCGCTGCGCGATGCCGGCCTGCCGGTGGTGCTGGTGGTCAACCAGGTCGACCGGATCAAGGACAAGGGCACGCTGCTGCCGTTCATCGCGCAGGTCGCCGAGGGCCGCGATTTCGCCGCGGTGCACCCGCTGTCGGCGCTCAAGCGCAGCGGCCTGGACGCGCTGGTGCAGACGCTGCTGGGGCTGGTGCCCGAGGCAGCGCCGATGTACGGCGAGGACGAGATCACCGACAAGAGCCAGCGCTTCCTCGCAGGCGAACTGGTGCGCGAGCAGCTGATGCGCCAGCTCGGAGAGGAACTGCCGTACGCGACCACGGTCGAGATCGAGAAGTTCGAGGAGGAACCCTCGCCCAGGGCCGGCGTGATGTACCGCATCGACGCCGTGGTCTGGGTCGAGCGCGAGGGCCAGAAGGCGATCGTGATCGGCAAGGGCGGCGAACGCCTGCGCGAGATCGGCAGCCGCGCGCGCCAGCAGATGGAGCGCCTGTTCGATGCCAAGGTCTTCCTGCAGACGTGGGTGCGCGTGCGCGAAGGCTGGAGCGACGACGAGGCGGCGCTGCGTGCGCTTGGCTACCACGACTGAAAACCCGTTCACGCGCCTGCTGCGCTCGGCATGCGGCCCGCGTGCGATGCTCGGAATGCTCATGGATCGGCACATCCACTCCGCTTCCTGCGCTTCGCCACTGGCCGCCTGCCATCGCTCGCGACGGATCGTGAACGGGTTTTAGCGATCGGGCATGCGCTACGCCGCCGAACCCGCCTTCGTCCTGCATGCGCGCCCCTGGCGCGAGACCAGCCTGCTGGTCGAAGTGCTGAGCGCTAGCCACGGCCGCGTCGGCCTGGTCGCGCGCGGGGTGCAGGGACCGAAGCGCCACGTGTTGCGTGCCGCCCTGCAACCGCTGCAGTCGATCCGCTTCGATGCCGTGCAGCGGGGCGAGCTCGCGCAACTGGCCTCCGCGGAGGCGGTCGATGCCGCGCCGCTGTTGCAGGGCGATGCGGCGATGGCCGGCTTCTACCTCAATGAGCTCTGCCTGCGGCTGTCGCCGCGCCTGGCGCCGCAGCCGGAACTGCACCTGGCCTACGCGCGCGCGCGCGAACGCCTGCGCGCCGGCGAGCCGCTGGCCTGGCTGCTGCGCCGCTTCGAGCGCGACCTGCTGGAGGCGCTCGGCCTCGGCTTCGAATGGCAGCGCGACGGCGACGGCGCCGGCATCGATCCCGCGGCGCGCTACCGGCTGGAGGCCGAGCACGGCCCGCGCCGGGTGCTGGGGGAACGCGCCGGCGAGCGCCGCGAAAGCGCCACCGGCCGGGCCCTGCTCGCGCTCGCGGCCGACCAGCCGCCGCCGGCCGCCGACCTCGCCAGCCTGCGCCTGCCGATGCGCGCAGTCCTGTTGCACCACCTCGGGGGGCGCGGTCTCGCCTCCTGGGACATGCTCGGCACGCTGGCACGGCTGGCGCCAGCGCCCGGCGACTAGTCGAGCAGCGAGCCGGCTGCCGCATCGAAGCGTTGCAGCCGGTCGGCATCGCCAGGCGATGCCTGCAACGCCTGCACGGCCTCGGCCAGCCGCGCCGCACCGACGAAGCCGCAGCTGGCGACCAGGCGGTGCAGCGCGTCGCGCATCGCCGCGTGGTCGCCGGTCCCGGCCGCTGCCCTGATCCGCTCGCGCTGGCCGGGCAACTCCTGCAGGAACAGCGCGCGCAAGGCATCGACGTGCGCCTGCTCTCCGCCAAGCGCGGCACGCGCCGCTGCATCGTCCCAGGCCGGCGCGCCGGGGGTTCCCGGCAAGTGACGAAGCAGCGCGGCATGCAGGTCGGGCACGCCGATCGGCTTGCACAGCACGTCGGCGAAGCCCGCCGCGAGCAGGCGCTCGCGCATCGGCGCGTCGGCGGCCGCGGTGTGGGCGAGCGCGGGGGTGGCATCGCCGCGCGCGCGCAGCGCCTGCAGCAGCGATTCGCCGCGTCCGTCCGGCAGGTTGGCGTCGACCAGCCACAGGTCGAATCGGGTGGCGGCTGCTTCGGCCATGGCCTCCGCCAGCGTGCCGGCGCCGACCACCCGGGCCGGCAATGCGGCCGCGGCATCGCGCAGGAAGGCCGCGCTCACGGGGTCGTCCTCGACCAGCAGCAGGCAGGGCAGGCGGGGATTCATCGCGGACTCCGGCGGGCTGGGTATGCTGCGGGCATGCGGCGCTTCCCCATCTTACTGGCCTGCCTGGCGTTGCTCGTGCCCGCGCTGGCCGGCGCGCGGACGATGCAGGCGCGGATCGCGCGGGTCGACACCGCGGTTGCGACACTCGAGCAGGTGCGCCTGCGCGTGGATTGGCCTGCGAATGCGGCGGTCGGTGAGCTGCAGGTATGGGCCGCGCGGGTCGATGCGGCCGACCTCGGCTACCGCTGGCGCGACCTGCACTGGCGCTGCCCGCTCCGCCGCGCGCCGGATGCCGGCTGGCGTTGCGCGGGTGCATTGCGTGCCGGCAACGGCGCGCCGCTGCAACTGGAGGTCGCGTTCGATGCGTCGAGCACGCACGCGGCGTTGTCGCGGGGTGGCGCACGGGTGGCGCTGGAACGCGATGCCGCCAGCCCCGACCTCACCACCCTCGACCTGCGGCAGGTGCCGGTGGCATGGGTACAGGCGCTCGTCGCCCAGGCGTGGGCGGACGCCCGCTTGAACCGCGGGACGCTGGCGGGGCGCTTGCTGGTCACTGCGCCGAGCGCCGGCGCGCTGCGCGTGGAAGGACCGTTGCGGCTGCGCGACGTGGCGCTGGAAACAGCGGATGCCAGCATCGCCGCCGAAGGCGTGGGCGCCGACCTCGCCATCCGCTATCGCAGCGCGGCCGACGCCGCGGCGGTCGACGTCGATGGCCAGCTCCGCGGTGGCCAGCTGCTCGCCGGCAATACCTACGTGGCCTTGCCCGAGACGCCGATCGGGCTGGAAGTCGCGGCCCGGCGCGCGACCGGCGCCGGCTGGCGCGTGCCGCGCCTCGCCTGGCGCGATGGCGCCGCCCTCCAGGCAACTGCGTCGCTGGCATTCGACACCGCCGGCGCGCTGACGCACATGCACGTGGATGCGCGCAGCGACGACCTCGCGCCGGTGCGCTCGCGCTACCTCTCCGGTTGGCTGGGCCTTGCCGGCCTGGGTGAACTCGACCTGCATGGCGCGCTGCAGGTCGCTGCCGAGGTCGACGCGGCGGGGCTGTCGCGCATCGATGCCCGGCTGCAGGGCGTGGACATCCGTGACCCCGCGCAGCGCTTCGTGTTCGATGGCCTGGAAGGCGACCTGCGCTACTCCTCGGGCGGGGCGGTGGACAGCGCACTGGCCTGGAATGGCGGCAAGCTGTACGGACTGGAGTTCGGCACGGCGCGGCTGCCGTTCGCCAGCGCGGACGGCGTGCTGCGGTTCCGCGAGGACGCGCGGATGCCCTTCATGGGCGGCCGCCTGACGGTGCACGACGTGGTCATCCGCCCGCCGCGGGGCGACGCCGGTGCCGACATCCGCTTCGGGCTGGTGCTCGACGACGTCGATTTCGGGCGGGTCTCGCAGGTGGTCGGGCTGCCGGCGTTCCAGGGCCGCCTGAGCGGGGCGATCCCGAACGCGCACTACGCCAACGAGCGCGTCGACTTCGACGGCGGCCTGTCGATGCAGCTGTTCGACGGCCAGGTGGTGTTCAGCTCGCTGGCGCTGGAACGCCCGTTCGGGACTGCGCCCAGCCTCGGCGCGGACATCACCTTCGAGGACCTCGACCTGCTGCGGCTGACCGAGGTGCTGGGCTTCGGCAGCGTCACCGGCCGCCTCGACGGCCGCATCGACGGCCTGCGCCTGGTCGACTGGACGCCGGTCGCCTTCGACGCCTGGCTGGAGAGCGATCCCGCGCCCGGGGTGCCACAGCGGATCAGCCAGAGCGCGGTGCAGGACATCAGCAGCGTCGGCGATGCGTCCTTCGTCACCAGCCTGCAGGGCCGGCTGATCGGCTTCTTCGACGACTTCGGTTACCGCCGCCTCGGCATCGGCTGCCGCCTCGCCAACGAGGTCTGCAGCATGGCCGGCTTGCCCCATTCACACCAAGGTCAGGGGCAGGGCGCGTTTACTATCGTCCAAGGTGCGGGCCTGCCGCGGCTGGACGTGGTCGGCTACAACAGGTCCGTGGATTGGCCCACCCTGGTCGAACGCCTGCGCGCGGTCGGTTCGGGCGAAGTGGCCCCGGTGGTCGAATGACGAGGAGCGAAGCGATGCGGCAATGGTTGGGGATCCCGGTGGCAGGTGCGTTGCTGCTCAGCGCCTGCGTGACCATCAACGTGTATTTCCCGGCGGCGGAGGCGAAGGAAGCCGCCCGCGAGTTCGTGGAGAAGGTGATCGACCAGGCCGACAAGGTCGAGGTCAAGCAAACCCCGGCGGGCGGTGGCGGGATGGCGATGCTGGAGCGTCGCTTCGATTTCGATCCGTGGATGCTGGTCGGCATCGGCAGCGCGCAGGCGCAGTCGGCGCCCGACATCACCATCAAGACGCCGGCGATCCAGGCGATCCAGGCGCGCATGGAAAGCCGCTTCGACGCCAGCCTGCGCGGCGGATTCGACAGCGGCGCGCTGGGCTTCACCGCCGACGGCATGGTCGCGGTGCGCGATGCCGGCAAGCTGGAGTTGAAGGACCGGGTGGCGGTGAACGCCGCGGTCGCCGACGACAACCGCGACCGCAAGGCGGTGTACCGCGAGATCGCGGTGGCCAACGGCCATCCGGAGTGGGAAGCGCAGATCCGCGAGGTGTTCGCGCGGCAGTGGGTGGCCAGCGCCAAGGCGGGCTGGTGGTACCAGTCCGGCGGCGCCTGGAAGCAGAAATAAACCGGGTGGTACGGCACCTGGCGGCCCGCCATCGCGGGCCGTCGGCGCGCCGGCATCTGCGACAATAGGCGGCCATCCGCCGTCCCCGTTCCCGTGGCCCGCCTCGACCAGACCCCGAAGACCGTTTCCATCGTCGACCTCAGCCACGACGGCCGCGGCGTGGCGCGCTGGCCCGAAGGGCATGCGCATGCCGGCAAGACCGTGTTCGTGGCCGGCGCCTTGCCGGGCGAGACGGTGAGCGTGCAGCAAACCGCGCGCTCCAGGCATTTCGACGAGGCGAAGACGCTGGAGGTCATCGCGGCGTCCCCCGACCGCGTCACGCCGCGCTGCCCGCATTTCGGCACCTGCGGCGGCTGCGTGTTGCAGCACCTGGCCGAGGACCGGCAGATCGCCTACAAGCAGCAGGTGTTGCTGGACAACCTGCAGCGGATCGGCCACGTCGCGCCGGCAACGGTGCTGCCGCCACTGCGTGGCGACAGCTGGGGCTACCGGCGCAAGGGCCGGTTCTCGGTGCGCCGGGTCGAGAAGAAGGACAAGACCCTGGTCGGGTTCCGCGAGCAGGACCCGCGCTTCGTCGCCGACATCGCCGAATGCCATGTCGTGGTCCCGCAGCTGGGCTTCAAGGTGGCCGAGCTCGGTGCACTGGTCGACGGGCTGGATGCGCGGCGCGACATCCCGCAGATCGAATTCATCGCCGGCGATGCACGGACCGCGCTGGTGTTCCGCCACCTGCAGCCGCTGTCCGATGCCGACAAGGCCAGGCTCGAGGCATTCGGCGCCGAACATGGCTTCGCGATCTTCCTGCAGCCGGGCGGCATCGACTCGGTGCAGCCACTGTCGGGCGAGGCGCCGCAGCTGACGTTCCGGATGCCGCAATGGGATGTGGAACTGCTGTTCCGCCCGCTCGACTTCATCCAGGTCAACGCCAAGCTCAACGAGGCGATGATCGCGCGGGCATTGGACTTGCTCGACGTGCGGCCGGGCGAGCGCGTGCTCGACCTGTTCTGCGGCCTCGGCAACTTCACCCTGCCGTTGGCGCGCGCCAGCGGCGACGGCGCCGTGGTCGGCGTGGAGGGCGATGCCGGGCTGGTGCAGCGCGCCCGTGCGAACGCCGAACGCAACGGCCTGGGCAACCTGCAGTTCTTCGCCGCCGACCTGGCGCAGGACCTCGCCGGCCAGCCGTGGCTGAAGGCGGGGTTCGACAAGCTCCTGCTGGACCCGGCGCGCTCCGGCGCGATCGAGGTGCTCAAGCAGCTGCCGCTGAAGGGCCTGAAGCGCATCGTCTACGTCAGCTGCCACCCGGGCTCGCTGGCGCGCGACGCCGGCTGGCTGGTCAACGAGGCCGGCTGGACCCTGCGCGAGGCCGGGGTCATGGACATGTTCCCGCACACCGCGCACGTCGAATCGATCGCGGTGTTCGACCCGCCGAAGAAGGGCTGAGGATGGGCATCGAGATCGAACGCAAGTTCCTCGTCGTCGGCGACGACTGGCGCGCCGCCGCGCAGCGGGTGGTGCCGATGGCGCAGGGCTACCTCAACGACCTGGCCATGGTCGATTCCGGCGCGATGCAGGCCTCGGTGCGCGTGCGCATCGAGGGCGATGCCGCCTTCCTCAACATCAAGTCCCGCGAGGCGGGTCCGCGCCGGCAGGAATTCGACTACGAAATCCCGCTCGCCGATGCGCGCGCGCTGCTCGCGCTGTGCGTGGGCGGCATCGTCGAGAAGCGGCGGCACTACGTCGAACGCGCCGGGCACCCCTGGGAGATCGACGAATTCCTCGGCGACAACGCCGGCCTGGTGGTCGCGGAGATCGAGCTGGACGACGTCGACGAAGCCTTCGAGCGGCCCGCCTGGCTGGGGCCGGAAGCGACGCACGCGCAGCGCTACTACAACCTCGCGCTCGCCGCGCGCCCGTATTCGCAATGGCAAGGCGACGAACGCCGTGCCCTGGACCTGGAGGAGCCCGCGTCATGCTGATCATCGGCATCGCCGGACACACGCTCGCGCCGCACGAGCGCGACTGGCTGCACCACGACGCCTGCGCCGGCGTGATCCTGTTCGCCCGCAACTTCGCCTCGCGCGGGCAGGTGGCGGAACTCACCGCCTCGTTGCGCGAGGCCGCGCCGCGCCCGCTGCTGGTCTGCGTGGACCAGGAAGGCGGTCGCGTGCAACGCTTCCGCGACGGTTACAGCGCGCTGCCGCCGCTGCAGGGCTTCGATGCCTTGTACCGGCGCGATCCCGCGGCCGCATTGGCGCTGGCCCGCGAGCACGCGTGGCTGATGGCCAGCGAAGTGCGCGCGACGGGCGTGGACCTCAGCTTCGCGCCGGTGGTCGACCTCGGGCGCGGCAACCGTGCGATCGGCAACCGCGCGTTCTCGCCGGCGCCGGAGGTGGTCGCCGCGTTCGCGCGCACCTACGTCGAAGGCATGCACGAGGCCGGCATGGCCGCGACCCTCAAGCACTTCCCGGGGCATGGCTCGGTGCCCGAGGACACGCACTACGAGGTGGCGGTGGACGATCGACCGCTGCAGGCGCTGCGCGCGCTCGACCTGGTGCCGTTCCAAGCCGGCATCGCCGCCGGTGCCGACGCGGTGATGATGGCGCACGTGACCTATCCGCAGGTGGCGCCGGAACCCGCCGGCTACTCGCCGCGCTGGATCAAGGAGATCCTGCGCCAGGACATGGGCTTCCGCGGCGTGGTGTTCGCCGACGACATCGGCATGGCCGCGGCATTCGGCGCGGGCGGGGTCAAGGCGCGCATCGACGCGCACCTCGATGCCGGCTGCGACGTGGTGCCGGTCTGCCATCCGGACCTCGTGCCGGAAGCCCTGGCCGCGATGGCAGGGCGTCGTTCCGACACCATGGCGCTGGCCGGGTTGCTGGGTCGCGGCGCGCTCGGCTGGGATGCCTTGCTCGCCGATGCCCGTCGCGACGCGGCGCAGGCGCGGCTGGCGGGGGTGCCGGTGGCGGATGCCGATGCAGCGGCGACGTCGGGCGCCAACGATGCCGGTTACGTCCGCGTGGAGGGGATCGCATGAGCGCGCCGAAGTTGGCGGATGCGCTGGCCACCGCGCGCGTGGTCCACGACCGCGCGACGCTGGAAGCCGCGATCGTGCGCATGGCCGGCGAGATCCGCGCGGCCTATGCCGAGGGCGAGGTGCCGCTGTACCTGACGGTGATGAACGGCGGGCTGCCGTTCGCGGCGCAGCTCGCGTTCGCGCTGGGCGAGCTGGGCCTGGACCTCGAGTTCGACTACCTGCATGCCACCCGCTACCGCGGCCAGACCACCGGCTCGGGGCTGGCGTGGCTGCACCGGCCGGCGACGCCGATGCGCGGGCGCAAGGTGCTGCTCGCCGACGACATCCTCGACGAGGGCCATACCCTGCTCGCGGTCAAGCATTGGTGCGAGGACCAGGGCGCGGCCGACGTGCGGGTGGCGGTGCTGGCGGAGAAGGCGCACGACCGCTGCGTCGAGGGCATCTGCGCCGACCATGTCGGCGTGCAGGTGCCGGATGCGTACGTGTTCGGCTACGGCATGGATTTCCA
>ERZ1645185.973-NODE-973-length-12000-cov-5.827292_pt1 | contig 12000 bp, 9 predicted proteins | sample MGYA00575351_ERZ1645185 | MGnify/ENA primary metagenome ERZ1645185 (study PRJEB40838, sample SAMN11284767) | freshwater sediment metagenome | isolation source: river sediment | host: Sediment | place: India: Jana village, Kanpur | collected 2015-12-17 ...
GGGCACGGGCCCCGTGCGCGGCACGCCGACGCGCGCCACCGCGGCCCCGGCTCAGCGCTCCGAGATCGCCGCCGTCCGCATGATCACGCGTGACGCGGGCGAGGTGTCGCTCGCGTCGAACGTCGAGTCGGTCACGCCGAACGAGCTCGCCAACGTCCTCAACGGCATGGCCCGCGAGGCGGTGGCAGTGATGGACGCGCCGCCCCCCGAGGTGGTGCGCGACCCGTACGAGAGCACGCCCGAGTTCGAGGCGCGCAAGGCGGCGGCGCTCGCCGAGTACGAGCGCCGCGAGGCCGACTACTTCCGCTCGACCAAGCGCTCGTTCCTCGTGCAGCTCCCGGTGAAGGCGGTCCGCTACGACCCCGACGCCGAGGTGCTCGAGTTCACGGTCGACGCGCTGCGCCTGCCGAACGCGCGCGAGGGGCGGAGCCAGCTCACCGTCGCCTGCTTCACGCGGCCGGTCTTCTGGTGCATGCCCGACACGGGCATGACGTACGACGCCAACGACCTGTGGAAGCTCCCGCGCGCGACGGCCCGGCAGTTCGACGTGCTGCGCACGCCGATGACGCTCGCCGTGCGCCTCACGGTGGGCGGGCGTCCCGACGGCGAGCGCGCGCTGGCGATCTCGCTGAACGACATGGAGCTGCAGGCGCGCGGCCAGGTGGTCACGCGCTGGAACAGCCGCTGACGCCGCGGAGCCGCGCCTGACCGCCGCCGCCCGGCCCGAGACCGCGCTCGTCACGCTCGACGAGCTGCGCACGGCGCAGCGCCTGCTGCAGGGCGTGGCGGTGCGCACGCCGCTGCTCGGGTTCGACGCGCTCACCGAGAAGCTCGGCGTGCCGGTGCTCGTGAAGCCGGAGATGCTGCAGCGCGGCGGTGCGTTCAAGTTCCGCGGCGCCTACACCTTCCTCGCGCAGCTCTCGGCGGAGGCGCGCGCGCGCGGCGTGATCACGGCGAGCTCCGGCAACCACGGGCAGGCGGTGGCGCTCGCGGCCAAGCTGTTCGGCGTGCCGGCGACGGTGGTGATGCCCACCACGGTGCCGCGCGCCAAGAAGGACGGCGCGGTGCGTCTGGGCGCGCGCTGCTTCTACGCCGGCGTCACCACGGCGGAGCGCATCGCCAAGGCCACGGAGATCCAGGAGGCCGAGGGGCTCACGATGGTGCCGCCCTTCGACGACCCGACGATCATCGCGGGGCAGGGCACGCTCGGCGTGGAGATCGCCGAGGACCTGCCCGACGTGGGGACGGTGCTCGTGCCGATCGGCGGCGGCGGCCTCAGCTCCGGCGTCGCGGTGGCGATCAAGCTGCTCGCGCCCACGGCGCGCGTGATCGGCATCGAGCCAGAGGGATCGCCCAAGTACACCAGGGCGCGCGCGGCGCACGAGCCCGTGACGATCCCGGCCAATCCCGCCGGGCTCGCCGACGGCCTGCTCGCGGTGCGCATCGGCACGCGCAACTACCATCATCTCTCGGCCTACCTCGACGACGTGGTCACCGTGCCCGACGGCGGGCTCGCCTGCGCCATGCAGTTGCTGCTCGACCGGATGAAGCTCGTGGCCGAGCCGAGCGGCGCGATCACCGTGGCGGCGCTGCTCGAGGGCCGGGTGAGGCCCCAGGGGCCGACGGTCGCGATCCTCAGCGGCGGCAACATCGAGTGGGACGGCTTGCGCGCCCTCATCGGCGACGGAGGAATGCCCTCGTGAGCATGCGGTGCCCGACCTGCGGGACGATGTACGGCGACGAGGCGAAGTTCTGCACGCGCGACGGCACGCGGCTGATCGCGTTCCAGGCCGGGGCGCCCACGCCGCCGCCGCCCGCCCCGTCGGGCGGCAACACCGCCGTGCGCGCCACCGCGCTGCGCGCCGACCAGGCCGCCAGGACGGGCGCGGCGTCGAGCCACGCCAACATGGCCGGCAAGGTGCTCGACCGCCGCTACCACATCGTGCGGAAGGTCGGCGAGGGTGGCATGTCGTACGTCTACCTCGCGCACGACGTCGCCACGCAGGAGCGCTACGCCATCAAGATCCTCTCGCCCGCGCTCAGCAAGGACGAGAACGCGATGGCGCGCCTCAAGCGCGAGGCCGCGCTCGGCATCCGGCTCGCGCATCCCAACGTCTGCCACATCGTGCGGATGGGCGAGACCGAGGACGGGCTCGTCTACGTGGTGATGCCGTTCGTCGAGGGCGAGATCCTCAGCGATCGCAACTACCGCGTCGGACGCACCACCGTCGCCGACTGCGTGAAGTTCATCGGCGAGGTGGCCGACGGCCTGCACGTGGCGCACGAGCTCACGATCGTGCACCGCGACCTCAAGCCCGAGAACATCATGATCTGCAAGCGCGCCGACGGCGTGGAGTACGCGGTCGTGATGGACTTCGGCCTCGCGAAGGAGCGCAAGGCGGGGGGCGAGCTGCAGAAGCTCACCGCCACGGGCATCATCCTCGGCACGCCCGAGTTCATGAGCCCCGAGCAGCTGCGCGGCAAGCCGCTCGACCCGCGCACCGACATCTACTCGCTCGCCCTGATGGCGTACGAGATGCTCACGGGCAAGCTGCCGTTCGAGGGGAAGAACCAGCAGGAGATGATGATCGCACGGCTGCGCGCCGAGCCGATCCCGGCGCGCGAGCGCCGGCCCGACATCCCCGAGGCGGTGGACCGCGTGCTGTTGAAGGCGATGGCGCGCGCGCCCGAGGACCGCTACCAGACCGCTCCCGAGTTCGCCCAGGCCCTGCGCGCCGCCGCCGTCTGACGCGCGGTCGGCGCGCCGTCCCCCTCACCGGCGCTCCCTGATGCGTATCGCCATGTTCGCCGCCGCCCTGCTCGTCGCGGGCGGCGCTCCCCTCCTCGCGCAGCAGCCCGGCGTGGACGCGCTGCACTATCGCTTCGCGCTCACGCTCCCCGACAGCGGGCCGCACCTCGACGTCGCGGCGACCGTGCGGTTCGCGCGCCGCGCCGGCGTCGACACGCTGCGCCTCGACCTCCTCGCGCCCATGCGCGTGACGGGTGCGACGGTTGGCTGCGCGAGCGCCGCCGACGCGCCGGTGACGCACAACGGCCGCGTGGTGCGCATCGCGCTGCCGCGCGCGGCCGCGGCCGACACGCTCTGCGCCACGGTGCGCTACGCCGGCGCGCCGCCCGACGGCCTCGTCATCTCCACCGACAGCGCGGGGCGGTGGCAGGCCTTCGGCGACAACTGGCCCGACCGCGGCCGTCACTGGCTCGCGAGCATCGACCATCCGTCCGACAAGGCGACGGTGGAATGGGTGGTGGATGCCCCCGCCGACCGGCGCGTGGTGGCCAACGGGACGCTCCGTGCGCAGGAGTACCTGCCCGGTCGCCGGCGCCGCACCACCTGGGCGACGCTCGCGCCCATCCCCACCTACCTGATGGTGATCGCCGCCGCGCCGCTCGTCGCGCACGACCTCGGACAGACCGCCTGCGGCCTCGCGTCGGTGGAGCGGTGCGTGCCGCAGCAGGTCTTCACCGCGCCGGAGCAGGCGCGATTCATGCCGGGGCGCTTCGCCGAGGCCGACGCGATCGTGCGCTTCTTCTCGCGCCTCGTCGGGCCGTTCCCGTACGAGGAGCTCAAGCACCTGCAGAGCTCCACGCGCTTCGGCGGGATGGAGAACGCGGGGGCGATCTTCTACGCCGACCGCCTGTTCCGCACGCCGGACGGCGTGGGCGTGCAGCTCATCGCGCACGAGACGGCGCACCAGTGGTTCGGCAACGCGGTGACCGAGCGCGAATGGGGGCACCTGTGGCTGAGCGAGGGCTTCGCCACCTACTTCGCGGCGCTCTACACCGAGCACGCGCGCGGCGCAGCCGCCTTCGCCGAGGACCTGCGCGGGATGCGCGACGAGGTGACCTCGGCGAAGGTCGTGGCCGAGCGCCCCGTGCTCGACACCGCGCAGACGGTGCTGCTGGAGCTGCTCAACGCCAACAGCTATCCCAAGGGCGGGTTCGTGCTGCACATGCTGCGGCGCGAGGTGGGCGACAGCGCCTTCTTCCGCGGCATCCGCGCCTACTGGACGCCGCGCGTGCACGGCACCGCCCTCACCGACGACTTGCGCGCGGTGATGGAGCGCGAGGCGGGGCGCGACCTGCGCTGGTTCTTCGACCAGTGGCTGCGGCGGCCCGGCTTCGCGGAGCTCGAGGTGCGGTGGACGCAGCAGGGCGAGGGCGGGCCGCTCGCCGTGACGGTGACGCAGGGGGCGCGCTTCGCGCCGTACCGGTTCCCGCTGTGGCTCGAGGTGGAGGACGGCGCGGGGGCGCGCGCGCTGGTGCGCGTGGAGGTGCCGGCCGCGCGCGCGACGACGGTGACGACGCGCGAGCGGTTCGCCGGCCGCGTGCGCGCGGTGACGGTGGACCCGCGCGCGGACCTGCTCGCCACGATCCGCACGCCGTGAGGCCGGCCGTGACGCGCGCGGCGCTGCTGCTGGCCGGGATGTCGCTCGCGCTCGCGCCGTCGCGCGCAGGGGCGCAGCGCCGCCTGCCCGAGCCCGCGCCGTCGCGCGCCGACTCGCTCTTCGCGCGCGGCCGGCTCTTCGCCGCGGAGGAGGCGCTGTACAAGGCGGTCGACGCGGCGCCGCGCGCGAGCGCGCCGCGCGGCGAGCTGGGGCGCTACCTCGCCTCGCGCGCGCGCTTCACCATCGCCGACGTGCTGCTGCGCGAGGCGCTGCGCTTCGGCGCCGACACCGCGGGCATAGCGCAGGCGCTCGCGTCCATCGCGCCCTACCGTCCCGAGGTCGACCGCCGCCGGCTGCCCGGCCTGCGCCTCCCCGCCGCCGAGGCCGCGCGCGAGGCGGCGCGGCTCGCGCAGCGTGGCGCGAGCGGCGCGGCGACCGTCCCGATGACCTTCGCCCCCGAAGGGCCGATCGGGAGCTTCGAGGTGCAGGGGCCGGGCGGCGCGCGGCGCGCGGTGCTCGACTCCCGCGTGCGCGGCGCGCTCGTCGCCCGCGCCGACGACGCGGCCCTCGCGCCGCGCGCCTTCGGCGCGACGGGGCCCGACGCGCCGCTGCTCCTCCCCGAGCTGCGCATCGGCGCGCTCACGCTGCGCGGCGTCGAGGCGCGCGTCGACCCCACGCTCGCGCCTGACGAGCTGCGCCTGGGGCTCGACGTGCTCTGGGGCCTGCAGCCGGTGTTCGACGAAGTGGCGGGGACGCTCGCGCTGGCCGCCGGCGCGCCGGCGCGCCGCGTGGGCGACGCCGCGGTGCAGGTGCCGTTCGCGCTCGCCTTCCCGGGGATGTGGCTCATCCCCACGGTGGGCGAGCCGCCCATCGCCCTCTCGTCGTCGCGCGCGCGCGCCCTGCTGCGCGCGAGCCGCTGGTGGTGGGACGCCTCGCAGGCCACGCTCGTCGTGGAGCGCTGATGCCCAGCCTTCCCGCCCGGATGCTCGACGTCGCCTCGCGCCTGCTCGTGAAGCGCGTGCTCGACCGCCCGACGTTCGACCTCGCCGCCGTGCGCCGCGCGATGCGCGCGCGGCAGACGCTGCCCGACCTCCTGCCGCGCGGGCTGCGCGTGGAGCCGTCGCGCGAGCCGCACCTCAAGGGCGAATGGCTGCTGCCGACCGACGTCGCGCCGCGGCGCACGCTGCTCTTCCTCCACGGCGGCGGTTACGTGGCGGGCACGCCGCGCGCCTTCCGGCCGCTCGCGGGGTGGATCGCGGCGCAGGCCCGCGCGCGCGTGATCTCGCTCGACTATCGGCTCGCGCCGGAGCATCCGTTCCCCGCGGCGCTGGACGACGCGGTGGCCGCGGTGCGCGCGCTCTACGCGCTCGGCACCGACCCGCACGCGCTCGGCATCGTCGGCGACTCCGCGGGCGGCGGGCTCGCGCTCGCCACCTGCCTCGCGCTGCGCGAGGCGCAGGAGCGGCTGCCGGCGGCGCTCGCGCTCATCTCGCCGCTCACCGACTTCGCGGGGACCGGCGAGAGCTGCCGCACCAACGCCGACCGCGACGCGGTGCTCTCATTGCGGCACCAGGCGGCGATGGCGCGCGCGTACGCGGGCGCGCATCCGGTGGAGCATCCGCTGATCTCCCCCCTCTACGCCGACCTGCGCGGGATGCCCAGCATGCTGATCCACGCCAGCGACGCCGAGGTGCTGTTCGACGATGCGCGCCGGCTGGCGGAGCAGGCGCGCGAGGCGCAGGTGGCGGTGGAGTTCACGGTGTGGCGCGACCTGGCGCACGATTTCCACGCCTCGGTGCCGTACTCGCCCGAGGCGCGGCTGGCGGTGAAGGGCGTCGGGGCGTACTTCGCGCGGCGCGTGGGCTGAGCGTCCCAAGGACCGCCGCGCCGCGCGGCGCCGCGCGTCAGCGCCCGCGGTCCTGCAGCTCCACCATCAGGCAGCGGTCCTGCACCACGTCGATGCCGGCCCGCGCGAGCGCCTCGGCGAAGGCGTCGTCGCGGATCCCCGACTGCAGCCACACCGCCCCCGGCCGCGCCGCGAGCAGGTCGTCGAGGTGCGCGGCGAGGTCCTTCGGGCGCCGAAAGACGTCCACGAGGTCGACGCGCTCGCCGATCCCCGCGACGGTGCGGTGCACCGGCTCGCCGAAGAGCTCGGTCATCTCCGGGTAGTACGTCGGCACCGGGATCACCCGGAGGCCGGATCGGCGCGCGTAGGCCGGCACGAAGAAGGCGGGCGCCCCCGACTCGGCCGGCTTCACGCCCAGCACCGCCACCGTGCGCACCCGCTCCAGCAGGGCGGTGATGGCGTCCGGGGACTCGAGGAGGTGGTCGCGCCAGTCGGGCATCCTGTGGATGAAATCAGGCCTCCGTGGGGCTAAATTCAAGGGCTGTCCAACTCGCTCCACCCCCGTTCGGAGACCCGCGATGAAGATGCTCGTCCTTGGCGCCGGCCTGCAGGGCTCGGCGTGCGCATACGACCTCCTGCAGAACCCCGCCTGCACCGAGGTCCGGCTCGCCGACAAGTCGGTGGACCACCTCCCCGCCTTCCTCCAGCCGTACGTGGGCGGGGAGCGGCTCAAGCTCATCACGCTCGACGTGAAGGACCCCAAGGCCGTCGCCGCGGCGATGCAGGGCGTGCAGAGCGTGATGTGCGCCATCCCGTACTACTTCAACCTCCCGATGACGGAGGCCGCGATCGCGGCCGGCGCGCACTTCTGCGACCTCGGCGGCAACACCGAGATCGTCGAGAACCAGAAGAAGCTCGACGGCGCGGCGGCCAAGGCCGGCGTGACGGTCATCCCCGACTGCGGCCTGGCGCCGGGCATGGTGAACATCCTCGCGCAGCTCGGCATCGACCGCCTCGACACCACCGACACGGTGAAGATCTTCGTCGGCGGCCTGCCGCAGAGCCCCGAGGGCCCGCTCAAGTACCAGATCGTCTACTCGATCGAGGGCGTGCTCGACTACTACACGACGCTCTCGTGGGTGGTGCGCGACGGCAAGCGCGTGCAGGTGAAGGCGCTCAGCGAGATCGAGCCGGTGGCGTTCGACGCGCCGGTGGGCGAGCTCGAGGCGTTCCACACCGCGGGCGGCCTCTCGACGATGGCGCACCGGTACGAGGGGAAGATCCCCACGATGGAGTACAAGACGCTCCGCTACCCCGGGCACGCGAAGATCATGGAGGCGATCCGCGAGCTGGGGCTGATCGAGCTCGAGCCGGTGGACGTGAAGGGCACGAAGGTGAGTCCGCGCGACGTGGCGATCGCCCAGATGCAGCCGCGGCTCACGAAGAAGAACTCCCCCGACCTCGTCGCGCTGCGCGTCGTGGTGAGCGGCACCAAGGGCGGCAAGCCCCAGACGCACACCTTCGAGCTCGTCGACCGCTACGATGCCCAGCACGGCATCAGCGCGATGATGCGCACGACCGGCTACTCGCTCTCGATCACCGGCCAGCTGCAGGCCGAGGGGGCCGTGAAGCCCGCCGGCGTGCACACGCCCGACGAGTGCATGCCGGGCGAGCGCTACGTCACGGAGCTGGGGAAGCGCGGGATCCTGATCCGGCAGAGCGTCAGCTGAGTCTCCGGTCCGGCTGAACCGCGCTCACGACCCGGGGCGCGGGGGACACAGGGAACCGCTGGAAGGACTTGGGGGGTTTCCGCGCCGATGGCCGCGGAAGCCCCCCATGCCATGCTGCCCTCTCGCGCGGTGTCCCCTTGGTCCCTCGTGGTGAACCGTGGGAGCGCTCAGACGACGATGTTGAGCAGCCGCCCCGGCACCAGGATGACCTTCTTCGGCTCGCCGGTGAGGAACTTCGCGATCGCGGGGTCGGCCTTCGCCGCCGCCATCGCCTCGTCCTGCGTCACGGCCTTCGCGACGACGACCTTGCCGCGCGTCTTGCCCCCCACCTGCACGACGAGCTCGATCGTGTCGGTCGTGAGCAGCGACGCGTCGTAGGCGGGCCACTTGGCGTCCATCACCGGCTCGGCGTGCCCGAGCATCTCCCACAGCTCGGCCGCGATGTGCGGCGCGAACGGGGCGACCATCGGGACCAGCGGCTCCACCTCGGCGCGATGGCAGGCGCGCTCGCCCTTCCGGAGCACGTTCATGTACTCCATCATCGCCGCGATCGCGGTGTTGTAGCTGAGCGCCGGGACGTCCTCCCCCACCTTGCGGATGGTCGCGTGCAGCTTGCGCATGACCTCGGGGTCGGGCGCGCCGTCGGCGGTGCAGTCGCGCACCGACGCCCACAGGCGGTCGAGGAAGCGCTTCACGCCGCTGATGCCGGCGTCGCGGAAGTCGCCGCCCTCCTCGAAGGGGCCGAGGAACATGAGGTAGGTGCGGAACGAGTCCGCCCCCCACTGCTCGATGTACTCGTCGGGGTTCACCACGTTGCCCTTCGACTTCGACATCTTCGCGCCCTCGCGGATGATGAGGCCGTGGGCGCGGAACTTGGTGAACGGCTCCTCGAAGCGGAGCAGCCCCATGTCGTGCAGGACCATCGTGATGAAGCGCGAGTACAGCAGGTGCAGCACCGCGTGCTCGTTGCCGCCGATGTAGGTCGTCACCGGGAGCCACTTGCGCGTGAGCTCCTGGTCGAACGCCACGTCGTCGCGCCCCACGCTCGGGTAGCGCAGGAAGTACCAGGCGCTGTCGAGGAAGGTGTCGCTCACGTCGGTCTCGCGCCGCGCCTTCTTGCCGCACGCGGGGCAGGGGACGCGGTACCACTCCTCGTGCCGCGCGAGCGGCGACACGCCGGAGTCGTCGGGCTTGAAGTCGGGGATGTCGGGGAGCACGACCGGCAGCTGCGACTCGGGCACGGGGACCGTGCCGCAGTCGTCGCAGTAGATGATCGGGATCGGCGGGCCCCAGTAGCGCTGCCGCGAGATGCACCAGTCGTGCAGGCGGTAGTTGGTGACCGCCTCGCCCGCGCGCGACTCGGCGAGCCACTCGGTGAGCACGCGCTTGGCCTGGTCCACCGGGAGGCCGTCGAAGCGCCCCGAGTTCACCAGCCGCCCGTCGCCCACGTACGCCTCGCCCGCGAACGGCGTGCGCGCGTCCTGCCCCTCGCCCGCGACGACGCGGACGATCTCGAGCCCGAACTTGGTCGCGAACTCGTAGTCGCGCTCGTCGTGGCCCGGCACCGCCATGATCGCGCCGGTGCCGTACTCCATCAGCACGTAGTCGGCGACCCAGATGGGGATGAGCGCGCCCGTCGCCGGGTTGGCCGCGAAGGCCCCCGTGAACTCGCCCGTCTTCTCCTTGGTCGTCTTGCGGCTCACCAGGTCCTGCTTGGCGGCGCGGTCGCGGTAGGCCTCCACCGCCGCGCGCTGCGCGGGGGTGGTGATCGCGTCCACCAGCGGGTGCTCGGGGGCGAGCACCAGGTAGGTCGCGCCGAAGATCGTGTCGGGGCGCGTGGTGAAGACCTCGACGAGCGGCTCGTCGACGCGCGTCTCCGTCGTCACCGACACCGCGGCGCTGCCGGCGTCCGCGATGGGGTCGACCACGCGGAAGCGCAGCCGCGCGCCGTCGGAGCGGCCGATCCAGTTGCGCTGCGCCTGCTTGGTGGTCTCGGACCAGTCGAGCCTCTCGAGGTTGTCGAGGAGGCGCGCCGAGTAGTCGGAGATGCGGAAGAACCACTGCTCGAGGAAGCGCTGCTCGACGACGGTGCCGCAGCGCTCGCAGGCGCCGCCCTCCACCTGCTCGTTGGCGAGCACGGTCTTGCAGGACGGGCACCAGTTGACGGCGGCCGCCTTCTTGTACGCGAGCCCCTGCTTGTGCAGCTGCAGGAAGACCCACTGCGTCCACTTGTAGTACGACGGGTCGGTGGTGTCGACCGAGCGCGACCAGTCGACCATCAGCCCCGCGCGGTCGAGCTGGCGGCGGAAGTTCCGGATGTTGCTCGGGATGAGCTCCATCGGGTGCTTGCCGACCTTGAGCGCGAAATTCTCCGAGTGGATGCCGAACGCGTCGTACCCGAGCGGCTCGAAGACCGTGTGGCCTTGCAGGCGCTGGAATCGCGCGTAGATATCACAGCCGGTGAACGCGAAGAGGTTCCCGACGTGCAATCCCTCCGCGGAGGGGTACGGGAACATCATCAGCGCGTAGAACGGCTTCTCCCCGCGCGCGAGGTCGGTGCGGTGCGTGCCGCGCTCGGCCCAGCGCTCGCGCCAGCGCGCCTCGACCGTCGCGGGATCGTAGCCGATCGGCTCAACAGGTGTCGTCATCGTCAGGGGATGGGTATCTGAGCAATCTAGCGGCCCCCGGAGGGGGAACGAAACCGACGGCGCCCGCCCTCGAGCCCTCCGAGGTGCGCGCCCACATCCTCGACCGGATCAGCTTCTGGGTCACGTTCGGGGGGGCGGCGCTGCTGGTGCTGCTGCTCCTCGTCTTCTCCTCCCGCGTGGGGGCGATGGTCGCCGCCGCGGGCCTCTGGCTCCCGCTGGCCCTGGGCCTCCTCCTCTCGGTCACGGTCGCGGCGGGCTTCTTCCGGTTCTACCTCTCGCCCAAGATCGGCGAGACCAACCGCGACCTCGCCGACGTGGCCGAGGCGTTCGCGGCGGGGGACTTCTCGCGCACGCCGTCGGCCGCGGGCCAGGGCGGCCAGCTCGGCCGGCTCGCCGAGGCGATGGTCGCGATCTCGGCCGAGCTCCGGCGCCTCGGCGCGCTGATCGGCGAGAACGCCGGCGAGACGGTGCGGCGCTCCACCGAGATCACGGGCAGCACCGAGCACATGGCGACCGCCGCCGCGGGGATCGCCGAGACGGCGAGCACGCTGAGCCTGCAGGCGACGGAGATGGCGGACACGATCAAGCTGCTCTCGCTCGACGCGGGGCGGCTCAACTCGCTCGCCGCCACGATCGCGAACGGCGCCGGCGACGGCATCGCGCGCAACGAGCGGCTGAAGGCGCTCGCGACCGAGAGCCACGAGCAGCTCGACGAGAGCGCGCGGCGGCTCGACGCGCTGGTGCTCGACGTGCAGGCGAGCGCGCGCGCGACGGAGTCGCTCGCGACGGCGAGCGACCAGATCCGCGGCTTCGTGGTGCTGGTGCAGAAGATCGCGCGGCAGTCGAAGCTGCTCGCGCTCAACGCGGCGATGGAGGCCGCGCGCGCCGGCGAGCAGGGCGAGGGCTTCACGGTGGTCGCCAACGAGGTGCGGCGCCTCGCGCAGGGGAGCGCCGAGGCGGCGGAGCACACGGACCAGCTGATGCAGGAGCTGATCGCGCAGATGGAGACGGCGCGGCAGACGAGCGCGCGGTCGCTGACGACGGTGGAGACGGTGCGCGCCGCGACGGCGCATGGACGCCAGGCCTTCACGCAGGTGGAGGTGGCGGTGGACGCGGCCAACGAGTGGGCCGGCACGCTCGCCGGGACGGCGGCGTCGGGTAAGGCCCTCGCGGCGGAGATCACGGCGAAGCTCGACACGCTCACGGCCGGGACGCAGCACTTCGCCAACGCGATGCAGGACGTGGCGGCGGCGAGCCAGGAGCAGAGCGCGAGCACGCAGGAGATCGCCGCCGCCGCAAACGCGCTGGTGCAGTCGGCGGAAAAGGTGAGCATCGCGGCGCGCCAGTTCCGCACGGAGTGAGGCGGCGCG
>ERZ1645185.974-NODE-974-length-11999-cov-3.910750_pt1 | contig 11999 bp, 13 predicted proteins | sample MGYA00575351_ERZ1645185 | MGnify/ENA primary metagenome ERZ1645185 (study PRJEB40838, sample SAMN11284767) | freshwater sediment metagenome | isolation source: river sediment | host: Sediment | place: India: Jana village, Kanpur | collected 2015-12-17 ...
TATTCATCTACAGTATTCTCACAAATACTGTAAACAACGCTAGAAATTCTTACACATGAGCAAATAAATTTCGATCGATCATCGCTTAATCTGATTAAGCAAAACTTGCAACAAGCCATTAAAGATAAGGCTAATTTTTTACCCGATAGCCACGCATTATCGGGTATGTCTTCATTTAAAGAAGTTTTATCAAAAACCGTGCAAGATCTTTTATCTAGCCCGAGTGAGAAAGTGACCAATCACGGACTATCACAAACTCTCCCTTCGTTAATACCCAATAGCGCCACCATTTCTTCGATTGACGTTCAACCCATCCAGAAATTAATCAGTTCAGCAACCGACTATCTCTCAAATCGTTTACAAAAAGAGGAGAAACATGCGACAGAATTGGCGACAGGGGGAGGGTTGAGTAATACCATGGTGAGTAATTTCTTACCCGTCAATGCTGGAAATACGGCCGAAAAAATTGTATCTGATGGATCCAACCATGAAACCAGTTTGGAATCGAATTCAATCACATGGTCTGGTGGAAAGCCAAGTAGTATTAAGGAATTATTGGATTTTATGCATACTCGTGGTATTGCAATGAATGTTGGAGAAGCTTCCGATTTTTTGTATGGTAGTGTTGGTGCTAATGATGATCTTCGTGATTTTAATGCGATCCTTAATGCAGAGAACCCAGCATCTGCAAACAATCAAGCATTAGGGCAGCTATTTTCAAATCCCAACGCAAGAATCAATCCTAATTACAATACCCGTAGCGCTGAAGAAGTTGTGGCACAGAATGGTAATTTATTAGTTAGAGAGAGTAAGAATGGAACACAGATTCTTGCTGCTCAAGCTGCAAATGGTATGCCACTTACCGATATTTCTAATCCTGCAACAGGAATAGGGAGTGGCATTGCTCGATATGGCATTACTGATACTAATATTCAGGCAATATTAGATAATCCTAAAGTATCTGATGAGATCAAAGCGCAACTTAAACTTTATCTCGGTAGCGGATATCAACAAAGTGAAGCCAATTTTTTACGAGATATCAATTTAGCTTCATTTGTTACCACCGGTGTTTTTACCCAGAATAAGTAGTTAGATCAACGTATTAGGGCTATGCAGGCAGTCCCGGATAATTATTTAGCCAGGACTGCCATAATGTTTAGTAGTAGAAAAAGTAAAGAATCTTATTTGATCTTTAATTAAAATAAGAATAATTTGATTCAAAACGGCAAGTTTTGCCGCAGACCCGGCAATAAATGCGTATTTTATTTATTCATCAAAATTTCCCTGCACAATTTAAATATCTCGCTCCGGTTCTTGCCCAGAGCCATGAAGTCAGGGTACTGACGCTAAATGCTCGATTACCTGCTAATTGGCAAGGTATTCCAATTAACCACTATACATTACAAAGAGCATCTACAAAGAATATCCATCCCTGGATAATCGATTTTGAAGCGCAGGTTATTAGAGGTGAAGCGGTATTATATGCTGCACTTAATTTACGACAGCAAGATTTTACGCCGGATATCATCATTGCCCATCCAGGTTGGGGGGAAAGTTTAGCGCTTAAAGATGTTTGGCCTAAAGCAAAACTAGGGTTGTATTGTGAGTTTTTTTATCATGCTGAAGGTGCTGATGTTGGTTTTGATTCTGAATTCCCTAATACTGATCCTGCACTAGCTAGCCGGATACGGCTAAAAAATACCAATACACTTATTCAGTTGAGTACTTTCGATGCAGGGATTTCACCCACTTGCTGGCAAGCTAGTACTTTTCCTGAAATGTTTCGCAATAAAATCAGTGTTATCCACGATGGTATTGACTCATCTGTATTGCAGCCTAATCTAAGTGCTGTGCTTTCATTAAAGGCAAATTCGGGAGATGCGCTTACCTTATCCAAAAAAGATGAAATTATTACTTTTGTAAATCGTAACTTGGAACCCTATCGGGGCTACCATATTTTCATGCGATCCTTGCCTATTTTGCTCAAACAGCGCCCAAATGCAAGAATTCTATTAGTAGGAGGTGAAGGAACCAGTTATGGCGCAAAACCTCCTGATCAGAAAAGCTGGAAAGCAATATTTATCGAAGAAGTACGTCCACATATTAGTAATTCAGATTGGTCGCGTGTGCATTTTTTGGGTAATTTACCTTACCATCACTTTGTTACTTTACTCCAGTGTTCTTCCTTGCATGTTTATTTGACCTATCCCTTTGTACTTTCATGGAGCTTGCTCGAAGCAATGAGTATCGGTTGTGCAATAGTGGCAAGCGATACGTCTCCCGTGCGCGATGTAATTACTGATAATGAAACAGGGCGATTAGTCAACTTTTTTGATCATAAGGCGTTGGCAGATGAAATTAGCTTACTGCTGGATAATCCCACTGAAAGACAACGCCTTGGGGTTAATGCGAGAGCCCTTATTCTCGAGAAATATGATTTAAAAACGATCTGTTTGCCAAAACAAATCAAGTGGGTTGAGAATATCTTAAAATGAGATTATTTCAATTAGAGTAGGCAAGAAGTGAAGCAAGCTTCTAGGCTAAAACAGGAAGACAAACTTCACGGTTGTTATACATTAAAGCGGAAATGGACGACATCACCGTCCTGAACGATATAATCCTTTCCTTCTAAGCGCATTTTTCCCGCTTCTTTAGCACCTAGTTCACCATTGCAGATCACGTAATCATCGTAGGAAATCACTTCTGCTCGAATAAAACCCCGCTCAAAATCTGAGTGAATCACGCCTGCTGCTTGCGGTGCCGTATCTCCTTTATGAAAAGTCCAGGCACGTACTTCTTTTACGCCTGCCGTGAAATAGGTTTGGAGTCCGAGGAGTCGATAAGCTGCTCGAATAAGTCGATTTAATCCTGGTTCAGTAAGTTTAAGATCGGCTAAAAAAACCTGCTTATCGTCATCCGATAAATCTGCAATTTCAGCTTCGAGGGATGCACAGATTACAACAACAGGAGCGCCTTCTTGATCTGCATAATCTTGGACACTTTTGACCAAAGGATTATCCTGGAAGCCTGTTTCAGCAACATTTGCAACATAAATCGTGGGCTTCATTGTTAATAAGCACATTGATTTTATCAACGTACGTTGAGTGTCTTCAAGCTTAAAACTACGCGCTGGTTTATTCTGGTCAAGGTGGCTATGTAGCCCTTCTAAAGTGGTTGTGTTACGAATACTTTCTTTATTGCCTGATTTGGCTAATTTCGATTCCCGTTGTACAGCTTTCTCGACTGTTGCAAGATCAGCGAGAGCAAGTTCAGTTTGAATTACTTCAATGTCAGAGATGGGATCGATTCTACCTGCAACATGAACGATATTGTCGTTCGCAAAGCAGCGTACCATGTGAACAATGCCATCCGTTTCGCGGATATTCGCAAGAAATTTGTTTCCTAGCCCTTCTCCACGAGAAGCACCTGCTACCAATCCAGCTATATCGACGAACTCAACGGTTGCGGGTTGAACAGCTTTTGGTTTTACAATTTCGGTAAGCTTCTCTAGTCGAGGATCCGGTACTTCAACAATGCCTACATTAGGATCAATAGTACAGAAAGGATAATTCTCAGCTGCTATACCTGCTTTAGTTAAAGCATTGAAAAGTGTAGATTTACCCACATTAGGTAGGCCTACAATACCGCATTTTAAGCTCATATTAAGGAGTAGTTATTAAAGAAATTGATGCTATGTATCTTGGCATAAACTGAACATGATCATCAAAATTTATTGGCTACTATGCAATTTCTGCATAGTAGCCATGTAATCGCCACTTAGTAGTAGCGGCCATAGGGCTAGGCTCTTGCTTATGCTTTCATCAATGAGGGAGGCTTCTTCTTTACTAGGAGCGTGTAGAACATAGTCAACTACTGCAGCTCTATTTCCTGGATGACCTATGCCAATCCGCAAACGCCAGAAATCTTTATTGCCCAGTCGCGCAATAATATCTTTTAACCCATTATGTCCCCCAGATCCACCACCTAGTTTGAGTTTGATTGTGCCCGGCGGTAAATCCAATTCATCATGAATAACCAATAATTGCTCAGGGTTACATTGGTAAAAACGACATAACGAAGCAGTAGCCATTCCACTTGCATTCATATAAGTTTGTGGCATCAGTAATCGGAAGGGTTCACCTTGGTAGATTCCGCTTGCACATAGGCCATGAAATTTTGCTTCCGATATAAATGAAACCTTTAATTCAGCGGCTAATTGTTGCAACCATATAAAGCCTATATTGTGGCGCGTTAGAGCATATTTCTCGCCAGGATTTCCTAAACCTACAATTAGCTTCATTGGTTAATAAACAGAATCGGTGGGATTTATTGCTGAAAAAATTGAAACCCTAGCAATTTCACTACCAGATAAAAAATTAGCTATCGATTAGAGCAAGGAACGAAACCTACCGTGTAAGGGATAGCTAATTGTTCCAAGCACTAACACGAATAAATAGAATATTATAGTTGTATTAGCAGTTAAGCTGCTGGGGCTGCTGAACTTCCCTCTTCCCCCCCTTCGTCAGTTCGATTAACGATCAATGTAGCAACTGGCAAATCATCACCTCGATTTAAAGCGATGATCTCAACTCCCTTAGGAAGTTTCAGATCTTTAAGATGTAAAGTGCTTCCCGCAGTCATTTCTGATAAATCAGCTGTGATGAACTCAGGCAAATCTTTTGGTAAGCAGGATATATCGATTTCGGTTAACACATGGCTAATTAGACCACCCGATAATTTAACTCCTGGAGCAATATCAGCATTGATAAAGTGAATAGGAACTTTCATATGTATTTTTTTGTTCTTATCAACGCGTTGAAAATCCACATGCAACACTTGTTGCTTGAAAGGGTGCATTTGTACATCTCTTAATAGAACTTGCTCTTTTTTTCCATCTAGATTTAAGGAAAGAATCGAGGCGTGAAACGCTTCCAATTTAAGTTTATGAAAGAGATTGTTGTGATCTAACTCGATTGACTGAGCTTGCCCTTCTCCACCATAAACAATACCAGGTACTTTACCAGCTCTGCGCAGGCGGCGGCTCGCACCCTTACCTTGCATTGCCCGATTATTTGCGTCTATTTCAATTTGCATCCTTTTTCTCCTAAAATTACTAAACAGATTTTATCCGCGACCAGAAAAATCACTAATAAAACTACTTACTACTCCATAAACAGAGAACTCAAAGAGCTCTCATTACTAATTCTTAGCATTGTTTCACCTAAAAGGTTGGCGATACTTAACTGACAAATTCGATCACAGGCTTTAGCCTCTTCAGAAAGTGGTATCGTATCGGTTACGACGATTTTATCAAGTTGTGAGATTGCGATACGTTCTATTGCTTTTCCTGATAAAACTGCATGTGTTGAATATGCGACAACACTCTGCGCACCCTCATCCTTTAGGGCCTTAGCAGCTTCACACAATGTGTTCGCAGTATCAACCATGTCATCGATAATGACACATGTCCGACCTTTTACTTCACCAATAATGTTCATTACTTTCGATTCATTCGGCTTAGGCCTTCTTTTATCAATGATCGCCAGGTCGCATTCGAGCCGTTTAGCCATATGCCGTGCTCTTACAACTCCACCGACATCAGGTGATACAACAATCAAATTCTGATAATTATGCTTCCATACATCCCCAAGTAAAATGGGCATGCCATAAATATTATCTACTGGGATATCAAAAAAACCTTGGATTTGATCTGAATGTAAGTCCATCGTCAGAAGTCGATCTATACCCACAGTGGTTAACATATTTGCAACTACTTTTGCAGTGATGGCAACACGAGCTGACCGTGGTCTGCGATCTTGCCGTGCATAGCCAAAATAGGGTATCGCGGCAGTTATACGTCCTGCAGAAGCACGCTTTAGCGCATCAACGATGACTAAAATTTCCATTAAACTATCATTTGTTGGTGCGCAAGTCGATTGAAGTACAAATACATCCTTACCTCGAACATTTTCGAGTATTTCAACCATGATTTCTCCATCACTAAACCGAGATACTGTTGCTCGACCTAGATGGATATTAAGGTATTTCACCACATCCTGGGCCAATTTAGGATGCGCCGTACCCGTAAAAACCATTAAGCTATCATAAGACACGATTTATTATTTTTTTACCAATGGGAAACAGATAGGGATGCTAAGCTTTCTCTGAAAACAATTATCGAATTCAAGGCGAAACTATACTTTATCAAAAACAAACCTAACAATAAGAAAAGAGCTGAAGTTGGCTGGGGAGGTAGGGATCGAACCTACGAATGCCGGAATCAAAATCCGGTGCCTTACCACTTGGCGACTCCCCAATTGTTATTAATCAAAAATCCCTTAATGGATGTTTAGTTAACCCTTTTGCGACCACAGCATTTATTTCGTCTGGCAAGCAAAGATAGGCTTCCTGGGCCTGCGCTTCCGTCTCAAATTCTGCAAATACTGACGACCCAGATCCAGTCATTGCTACCAAAGTTGTATTGTCTAATTGTTTTAACCAATCTATACATTTTGCCACATCAGAGCACATACGGCAAACTACTGGTTCAAGATCATTATGCCCATCATAGATGGAAAAGGGCGGTATTGTGATCGGAATTGTGTTGCGCGTCAATTCATTACTTGCAAAAACCTGGGCAGTTGATACGTGAACTGGGGGCATCAGGACTAAATACCAAGCGTCAGGAAGATTGACTATTGAAAGCTTTTCTCCTATCCCTTCAGCAAACGCATTATCGCCATAGATGAAAACTGGGATATCAGCACCTAGTTTTAACCCAAGTTCCATTAAACAATCTTTACTCCAATTCAAGCCCCATAAACGATTAAGAATGATTAATGTCGTTGCCGCATCTGAGCTTCCACCACCTAACCCCCCACCCATTGGAATGTGTTTCTCAAGATAAATATCAACGCCTTGACTGACTGAGCCTTCTTTCTGAAGTAATTTAGCAGCGCGGACACACAAGTTCTGCTCTGATGAAACACCGGCTAAAGGTGTTTGTAAATGAATGATCCGATCATTCCTTAAATTGAAGCCTAATTGATCATTGAAATCAATAAACCTAAAAATAGTTTGTAATAGATGATATCCATCATCACGCCGACCAATAACGTGCAAAAATAAATTGAGCTTAGCGGGCGCTGGGTAGAATCGCATTTTATTTCATTAATTCGAGGAATAGCATCTTATCATCGAGATCATCAATTTGCATTTTTCCAGCTATCAATGACGAGTTTTAATTTTAAGTTAGGGTAGTTTAATTCGATTATTCGAGGAACACTTTTTGTTTCGGTACGTTCTGGTACTGAATGGGAAAAAAAATCTAAATAAGTTATTTCCCAGCCATCCTGCCTTATCGCGATAATTCGATCACTGTGATCCATGTCGATCTCTGCAACAATCACGGGATTTGTCTTGCCTGTTATCCAATATTCAAGTCCTGTGATCGGAAGTTTCCAGCCAAATACTTGCTCAGTCAAATCCTCAATACTGATCGCATAATATATCTTCTGATCTGATGTTATAAGCTGGATACCTTGATCATCTTGGTCAATCTGAGCAACAGTTTGCCCAATCGGGGAGAGTAGAAGTAGATGATGGAAATGGTTTCTATGCTGCCAACGAATTCCGCCCGAAAATCCATCATGATTTGTTTTGACAGAGATTCTTCCTACTAAATCGAAATTAGTTAAGATATGAGTTTCTTCTGTTTGGGGTTCTAAAATAATTGTTTTAGCAACGTTGTGCTTCTCTAATGAAGCACAACCCCCAAGCAGCATAATAGCACTTAACAAAATGCTACATGATACGGAATGTATCGCTCTTTGAACGCGGATAATCAAAATGGCGCGAGTAGTTTTTAATCAGAGGATCCTGATTTATTAAATTTCTAATGGGCTTTTGCTATTTTGTGATTCAGGCAAAACGATATTAAGCTCGAGCGTTTCTTGATTCTCATCTTGTTCAAATTTGACTGAGATGGCATCTTGATCAACATTGACATATTTTCGTATGACCTCAAGTAATTCTTCTTGTAACTGAGGTAAATAGGAAGGCTTATTTCGATAATAGCGCTCATGCGCCACGAGAATTTGTAATCTTTCTTTAGCGATAGAAGCTGTTTTAGACTTAGATGATCTAAAGTAATCGAGTAGACTCATTATTTTCCTCCAAAAAGCTTCCTGAGAAATCCTTTTTTGCTTTCGATAAAGCGGTGTGGTCTCTTTTCACCGAGATATCGAGCAACAACATCAGCATAAGCCATGCCCGCATCACTTTTCTCATCTAAAATGACTGGTATACCGGCATTTGATGCTGTAAGAACTGATTTTGATTCCGGAATAATACCAAGTAAATGTAAAGACAAAATTTCTTGTACATCTTCAAGGCTAAGCATTTCTCCGGACTCTACTCGATTAGGATCGTAGCGAGTCAGTAACAGAAATTCTTTGATCGGTTCCATTCCTAGCTCAGCGCGCCTTGATTTGCTAGCCAAAATTCCCAGCATGCGATCTGAATCCCTAACGGATGAAACCTCCGGGTTGGTAACCACAAATGCATCATCCGCGTAATACATAGCTAAGTAAGCCCCTTTTTCAATACCAGCAGGAGAATCACAAACAATATATTTAAAGTCTTTAGCTAATTCTTCAAGCACTTTACCAACACCTTCTATACTCAAAGCATCTTTGTCACGGGTCTGCGATGCGGGTAAGATATAAAGCAGATTACAATTTTTATCCCGAATTAAGGCTTGATTTAGATTTGCCTCTCCGTTAATTACATTAATAAAATCATAAACAACGCGTCGTTCACATCCCATAATTAAATCAAGATTGCGTAAGCCAACATCAAAATCAATGACTGCAGTCTTGTGCCCTCTTTTTGCAAGTCCCATGGCAATTGCTGCGCTCGTTGTTGTTTTACCAACGCCCCCTTTGCCTGATGTTACGACGATGATTCTAGCCAATTGATTCTCCTTTGCTAAAAATGAAGCTATATTAACTCTTTAATAATCAATGCCTGATCTTGTAAATAAATCTGTACCGGTTTCTTTGGAGTGATATCTTTCAGATCCTCACTGGTTTTATAATCTCCCGCGATAGAAATCAGCTCTGCCTGTAAATCAGAACAAAAAATTCGTGCATCTCTGTTCCCTTGCACACCTGCTAAGGCCCTACCCCTTAATGTATTGTAAACATGTATATTTCCTTCGGCCATTATTTCAGCGCCAGCGCTAACCTGTGTCAAGATAATCAAATCCCCTGAAGCATAAATGCGTTGACCTGAACGAACTGGTTGATTAACCAGTGTTGTAGCAGTGCTTACCACAATTTCTTTGATGATTTCCTGTGGTGCGGCTGACGATGATGAAGTTGTAGTGGCTTTTGGTATCCCAGCTTGAGAACTTGTGGTACTTTGGGACATATCGATGGGAATGAATAAAGAAGCTGCTTGAAAATTTTGCTGATCATTCCCGCCCCGAATACCTACTGGAAATAGGCCGACGCTGCGTATTAGATTAATGAGCTTAATGATATCAATTTCAGAATTTTGTTGATTAAGTTCGCGCACATCGAAAATAATCGGTGAATTTCTAAAGAAATCCTGGGCTTGTGATGTTTTCTCACGAAGCTTTTGTTCGATCATTGTTAGATCATTACTATAGATTATTAAAACCAATACAAAGAAAGTATTGCTTTTAAACTCAAGTACTGGTTGCATGTCGTAATTTTTATTAACGTCTAGCGACATTTAGTTAATCTTGCAATCATCATGAATTAAGTGTCTGGAGCTGATATACGAGTTGCCAATTATACCTTCCAATGGTGACTAAGAGCTAGTTTTTGACCCGCAGGATCGCATTGAAAAAATATTCCTCAGTCAGCTGTATCTCAATGATGAATAAATAAGCTTAAACTCAATACGAACTAGTTGATTTATCATGCTGTCTCAAAGAATAAAAAGTATGATGGTAATCATCATTGAATGGATCTTAATAAGCAATTATGAGAAAAATTTTGCCTTTAACTTGTTACTTATTCCTACTTAATGCTTGTACTAGTCTACCAGATGTTATCAAAAATATTCCGGTTATCGATGTGCCTTATGGTGTAGTAACTAAAGATATCGATACTTACAAAAATAAGCAGGTTCGTTGGGGTGGAGTGATAATTCAAACTGAAACTGAGAAGGAAATGAGTTTTGTGCAAATTCTTTTCTATCCTCTTGATTCTTCAGGCTACCCACTAATGAGTAAAGAGTCTGAAGGTCGCTTTATTATTGCCAGTACCGACTTTTTAGATCCTGCTATCTATGCTAAAGATAGAGTCATTACAGTGGCAGGTATGTTAAACGGTAGTGTTGAACGCTCAGTGGGAAACAAAAAAATAAGTATTCCATTTTTGTTAGCTAAAGCTATTTATCTATGGCCTAGAGATTATCGAAGATCTTATATTGGAGATGGAAGGTACCCTTACTTTTATTATCCCGGATTTTATGGTTATCCGTTCTTCTATCCCGGCTACTATGGACCCTATCGATATTGGCGGTAGCCTTGGTCGTGCTGAGATTGATTCGCATTGTTGCTTTGAGTTTTTTCTCCTTGCTATTCATTCTTATTGCACTACTTTTTCTTGTTATTGATAGCCAACCCATAGTTAAAAGAGACGTTGATATTACTTACAATCACGTCGATAGGATAAAACAAATTTTTGATAATCAACGCAATCATATTTATCCTGGAGAGCTAGGCACGGCAAAAATTGTTGCAGAAGATGTTGATACGGTAGTGAATTATTTAACTTATCTTTTTACTAAGGGTAATGCTCAGGTCCAAGTCACTGACCATCATACACTGATCCGTTTAAGTATTCCTCTATCGATCGGTACTACGATAAATTATTTAAATTTAGAAGCACATCTTATTGAAGCAGAAATTCTTCCTTCTGTTCATTCAATAAAAATGGGCCATTTTCAGCTGCCTGCTTTCATTACTACAGAGATGTTCCCAAAGCTGATGCAATCGTTGATTTCTACTATCCCCGAAATACAATTAGCATTTAGCGCGCTACAAAAAGTTAGCATGTCTTCTTCTGGAATTGATATCGTTTATCGCTGGCAAGGGGGGCTATTTGATACAGTCAATAAAACCCTTGCAATGAATCTGCCTTTAGTTAATAAACAAGAACTTGACCGTTTTTATCGATATCACCTTGTCCTTACTGACTATACTTTGAGAAAAAACAAGCCCATTCCACTATCACAACTTTTAATTCCAGTAATGCGCCTCGCATCAGAACAATCAAGTAAAGGAAATGCGGTTGAAGAAAATCGGGCGGCTATCTTGATCACTTCACTTCATATATTGGGCATATCACTAAAAACACTCTTTCCGGAAGCGGTTGATTGGCCTAAGCAGCCGAAGTATCTGGTTACATTGGATGGACGCGAAGATTTTGCAAAACATTTTATGCTCTCGGCAGCAATTACCGCTTATGCAGATAGTAAGTTATCTGATGCTATTGGGCTTTACAAGGAGATTGAAGATGCTCGATCAGGAAGTGGATTTTCTTTCAACGATATTGCTGCTGATCGTGCTGGAACAAAATTTGCTGAAAAAGCGATTGAGAATCGTATGTCAGCATTAAACATACAAGGGAAACTATCCTCAGGTCTTGATGATACAGACTTAATGCCTGCATGGTCAGATTTGCCTGAATTCCTATCCGAGACTGCATTCAAAGAACGATTCGGTGCTATTAATACACCGTCTTACTTACAATTGATAGAAAAGATCGAACAGCGTATTACACATTTGGTTATTTTTGACTGAAAATTATTGCATTAATCGTTTCATGGTATCAAGCAAGGTTTCATTATCTGGATCTGCTTCAAGTGCGGAACGCCAAATCTTTTCTGCATTTTCTCTTTCTCCCTGTACCCACAGTACTTCACCTAAATGTGCGGCAATCTCTGGATCAGGTCGAGAACTA
>ERZ1645185.975-NODE-975-length-11983-cov-9.168846_pt1 | contig 11983 bp, 7 predicted proteins | sample MGYA00575351_ERZ1645185 | MGnify/ENA primary metagenome ERZ1645185 (study PRJEB40838, sample SAMN11284767) | freshwater sediment metagenome | isolation source: river sediment | host: Sediment | place: India: Jana village, Kanpur | collected 2015-12-17 ...
CGAAGCCCCGCCGGTGCCGGTGCCGCTGGGCGACCGGCCGGCGCTTCGCACCCGCCTGCCTGGCCCGGGGGCAGGCCCTGCCGCGCCGATCGTGGACATCGAGCCTGAACCGGCCCCGCCCGAACCGGAGCCGGAGGACTGGGACGAGGCCGACGAGGATGAAGAGGCCCCGCGCCGCATCTGGCCCTGGGTGCTGGGCGGTCTGCTGCTGGTGGCGGCCGGGCTGCTGGCGCTGGTGTGGACGGGGCGGGTGAAGCCCGAGGATTATGGTCTGCCGCCATTTGACCCGGCCGCCGTGGGGCTGCCATCCGTCGCGGTTCCGAGCGTGGACGTGCCCAGCGTGAAGCTGCCGCGCGCGCCGCTGCCGCCGCTGGCGGTGGATGCCGCCGTGGTGCGCCGTGGCCTGCCCGGCGGCCGCAGCATCTGGGAGATCGAGGGGACCGTGCGCAACCCGACGCCGAAGGCGCTGCCGGTGCCGCCGGTGGAGATCCGGCTGCTGGATGCGGACGGCGGGACCGTGGCGCGCTGGACGGTGCGGCCAGAGGCTGAACGGGTGGAGGCGGGGCAGGCCATCCGCTTCCAGACCAGCGCGATCGACCCGCCGGCAGGCGCGGTGAAGCTGAAGATGCAGCTGAAGCCGGCGGAGCTGGGGCGCCTGTAAACGCCGCGAAACGGGCGATTGCGCGGGGCGCATTGATCCTGCGCAACAGTTCGGGGTGTGGAACCCTCTCACCTTGGCACAGGTTGCGGGGCGGCGATTCCCCCGGCAAGGAGGTCGGGCCCAATTATGATGGACCCAAGGGGAGATACCCGATGCATTTTGAATATTCCAAGCGCACCCAGGAGATGCTGGAGCGCGTGCGCGCCTTCATGGACGAGCATATCTATCCGAACGAGGCCCGGTACGACGAGGAAGCGCACCAGGGCGAGCGCTGGAAGGTCATCCCCGTCATCGAGGAGCTGAAGCCCAAGGCGCGTGCCGCCGGGCTGTGGAACATGTTCGTGCCGCCGACGCATGGCGGCGAGCCGCTGCATCATTTCCACTTCGAGGGAACGCCGCTGACGAACCTGGAATATGCGCCGATTGCCGAGGAATTCGGGCGCGTGGGCTGGGCCAGCGAAGTGTTCAACTGTTCCGCGCCGGACACCGGCAACATGGAGGTGCTGGCGCGCTATGGCTCGAAGGCGCAGCAGGACAAGTGGCTGGTGCCGCTGTCGCGCGGGGAAATCCGTTCGGCCTTCCTGATGACCGAGCCGGCAGTGGCGTCTTCGGATGCGACCAACATCGAGACGTCGATCCGCCGCGAGGGCGACGAATATGTGGTCAACGGCCGCAAATGGTGGTCGTCTGGCGTGGGCGACCCGCGCTGCACCATCGCCATCGTGATGGGCAAGACGGACACGTCGGCGCCGAAGCATCTGCAACAGTCGCAGATCCTGGTGCCGCTGGATGCGCCGGGCATCACCAAGCTGCGCCCGCTGCATGTGTTCGGATATGATGATGCGCCGCACGGCCATTATGAAGTGCTGATGGAAAATGTGCGCGTGCCTGCCGAGAACATCATCCTGGGCGAGGGCCGGGGCTTCGAGATCGCGCAGGGGCGGCTGGGGCCGGGGCGGATCCACCACTGCATGCGCTCCATCGGATCGGCGGAGCGGGCGCTGGAAAAGATGGTGAAGCGGCTGAAGAGCCGGGTCGCGTTCGGCCGGCCGGTGGCCGACCAGGGCGTCTGGCACGAGCGCATCGCCAATGCGCGGATCGAGATCGAGCAGGCGCGGCTGCTGTGCCTGAAGGCGGCCTATACGATGGACACGGTGGGCAACAAGGACGCCAAATCCCTGATCGCGATGATCAAGGTGGTGGCGCCGAATGTGTCCACGCGGGTGATCGACATGGCGATCCAGGCGCATGGCGGCGGCGGTGTCTGCCAGGATTACGGGCTGGCTTCGGCCTATGCCGGGCAGCGCACGCTGCGGCTGGCGGATGGCCCGGACGAGGTGCACCGCGTGACGATCGCGAAGGAAGAGCTGAAGCGGTACAACTGAAGCCGGCTGCGGCCAGTGCAAGGCACTGGCCCGCAGACTCGGCGAAAGTCCGGCCGGCGGGCCGCCCGGCCGGGCGGCTTTGCCGACCCGGCGGGTGGACCCGTCCGACGGCGGAACCGCCACCCCCTTCCTTGCGTTTCGGACGGCCGCGCCTTATGTGCGCGGCCGTTCCCACTTCCTGAATTGCGAGTGCATCCCACGTGCTGATGACCTTCCTTCTTGTCGTGCATGGCCTGCTGGCGCTGGCGCTGGTGGCCGTGATCCTTGTGCAGAAGTCCGAAGGTGGCGGCCTGACGGGTGGCGGCAACGCGGGCGGGCTGGTTTCCGCGCGCGGCGCGGCCGACCTGCTGACACGCACGACGGCGATCCTGGCGACGCTGTTCATCGTGTCGTCGCTGGGGCTGGCCTGGCTGGCCGGGCATTCGAACCGGCCGACCACGATCGACACGACTCTGGCGCGGGAATCGGCGCCTGTGGGGCCGCTCGGCGCGCCGGTGCCCGCCCAGCAGGGGGCGCCCATCGCGCCGGCCCTGCCCGCGCCTGGCGCGCTGCCGGCCGCGCCTGCATCGGGTTCTGCCGCGCCGGCTGCCCCTGCGTCCGGCGCCGCCGCGCCGGCCGATGCACCGCCCGTCCAGAACTGACGCTTCACTTATTCTGTTGAAAACCGTCGCTCCGGCGTGACAGCCGGGGTGGCAGAGGTTAGGTATTTTCTCCCATGGCGCGGTTCATCTTCATCACCGGCGGCGTGGTCTCCTCCCTTGGCAAGGGCCTGATGGCCGCCTCTCTGGGCGCGCTGTTGCAGGCGCGCGGCTATCGGGTGCGGATCCGCAAGTTCGATCCCTATCTGAACGTCGATCCGGGCACGATGAGCCCTTACCAGCACGGCGAGGTCTATGTGACCGACGACGGCGCGGAAACCGACCTGGACCTCGGCCATTACGAGCGGTTCACCGGCGTGTCCTCGCGCCGGTCCGACAATGTCACCTCCGGCCGAATCTATAGCCAGATCATCACGCGCGAGCGGCGCGGCGATTATCTGGGGGCGACGGTGCAGGTGATTCCGCATGTGACGGACGCCATCAAGGCGTTCGCGACCGCCGACACCGATGATGTGGATTTCGTGCTGTGCGAGATCGGCGGCACGGTGGGCGACATCGAATCGCTGCCCTTCATCGAGGCGATCCGGCAGCTGAAGAACGACCTGGGCCGGGGCAACAGCATTTCCGTCCATGTGACGCTGGTGCCCTATATCGCCGCCGCCGGGGAGCTGAAGACGAAGCCGACCCAGCACAGCGTGCGCGAACTTGCGGCGCTGGGCGTGCAGCCCGATGTGCTGGTGTGCCGCTGCGAAAAGCCGCTGCCGGACGGCGAGCGGGCGAAGATCGCGCTGTTCTGCAACGTGCCGAAGGAAGCGGTGATTCCGGCGCTGGATGCGAAATCCATCTATGCCGTGCCGCTGCAATATCATGCCGAGGGGCTGGATGCGCAGGTGATCCACGCCTTCGGCCTGCCGCCTGGGCGCGAGCCGGATCTTTCGCGCTGGACCGACATCGTGGACCGGCTGCAGAACCCGGAAGGCCATGTGACGATCGGGGTGGTGGGCAAATATGTGGGCCTGCCGGACGCCTACAAGTCGCTGAACGAAGCGCTGGTGCATGGCGGGATCGCCAACCGGGCGCGGGTGACCATCCAGTGGATCGACGCCGAGCTGTTCGAGCAGGACGACGCCGAGATCACCTCCAAGCTGGAGCCGCTGCACGCCATCCTGGTGCCGGGCGCCTTCGGTGAGCGGGGCGCGGAAGGCAAGATCGCGGCGATCCGCTTCGCGCGGGAGCGCAGCGTGCCCTATCTGGGCATCTGCTTCGGCATGCAGATGGCCTGCGTGGAAGCGGCGCGGAACCTGGCGGGGATCGCGGACGCCTCCTCCACCGAGTTCGGGCCGACGACCGAACCCATTGTGGGCATGATCACCGAATGGATGTCGGAGGAAGGCATCCAGCAGCGGCAGGCGGGCGGCGACCTGGGCGGCACGATGCGGCTGGGCGCCTATCCGGCCGAGCTGTCAGGCAACAGCCATGCCGCCGCCATTTATGGCGCGACCGAGATTTCCGAGCGCCACCGCCACCGCTTCGAGGTGAACACCGCCTATCGCGAGCGGCTGGAGGCGACGGGCCTGTCGTTCACCGGCATGTCGCCCGATGGCCGGCTGCCGGAAATCGTGGAGCGGCCGGACCACCCATGGTTCGTGGGTGTGCAGTTCCACCCGGAGCTGAAATCCAAGCCGTTCGAACCGCACCCGCTGTTCGCGAGCTTCATTGAGGCGGCGTTGAAGCAGTCCCGTCTGGTTTAGCCTCTGCCGGGGCCGGGGCGGCAGGTTCCGCGGCGGCCGTGACCGGCGCGGGCTGGGGCGCGGCGCCTGACGGATCGGGGATCGGATCGAAGGGCGAGACGACGATCTGCGAGGCCGGCGGCTTCTTCGCCGGGCAGATATCTTCCACGCCGTTCGGCTTGGAATTGATCAGCAGCGCCACCTGTTCCAGCACGCCATTGTGCTTTTCATCCGCCTCCAGCAGCGCCTTGGCGCGCTCGCAGAATTTCGCGTCCTCGGCATATTCGGAATAGCGGTTGGCGAGCGCGGTCGTGAACTTGTCGTAGCGCGCCTTGTCCCCCTCGCGCACGAAATGGGCGAGCAGCTTCTGTTCGCCCGCGACGAGCTTGTCCTTTGCGCGGCCGACCCAGCGGTTGTAGGCGCCGGGCATGGAGGGATCGGCCCGGCCGCATTTCAGCGCGCTGACCATCAGCACCGTCTGCAGGTCGCGCATGCGGGCGGCTTCATATTCCTCTGCCTCCCAGCAGGCGGCGGCCACGGGGGTGGAAACAGCGCCGGCGAGAGCCAGAGACGCCAACAGGTTCGCGAATGCGCGCATGGAATGAGTGCCCCTTCCGGACCGATGCCGTGCCCCTGTGAACGGCTGACGATCCATGGCGATTAATGCCGCAGCGGTCCGGGGCTGTGAAGGGCGGCGGGACTGTCTGTGTGGAGAGGGCAGGAAAAGGGCCGCCAGGTTTGCGCCGGGCGGCCCATATTCACTCTAACCCCTGATGGCCCTGATTATGGGCACCGCCATCCTCTTCAGCGGGATGCGTGGTGACCGGACCTGTTCCCGAACCCTGGCCGGCGCTGCCGTCCTTGGTGGGCGGAACCTAGAGGCAGTTGTGGGGGCTGTCATCAAACTGGAACATGGCATGCCGATTTCGCGGAAGCGCTGTTGCGGGCGCGCCACAGCATGGGCTAGGCAGCGCGCGCCTGTTCCGGGGTGTTCGGCCCCCAGCGATCTGACGAGGTTCCATGCTGCTGTCCCGCTATCTTCTGCCCGTGATGAAGGAAACGCCTGCCGATGCGCAGATCGTTTCGCACCAGCTGATGCTGCGCGCGGGGCTGATCCGGCAGACGGCGGCGGGCATCTATGCCTGGCTGCCGCTGGGGCTGCGCGTGCTGGACCGGATCGCGGACATCGTCCGCCGGGAGCAGGACCGGGCCGGCGCCGTCGAGCTGCTGATGCCCACGATCCAGTCTGCCGACCTGTGGCGCCAATCGGGGCGTTATGACGCCTATGGCCCTGAAATGCTGCGCTTTCAGGACCGGGGTGGGCGCGAAATGCTGTTCGGCCCCACCAACGAGGAAATGATCACCGCGATCTTCCGCGATTGCGTGAAGAGCTACCGCGACCTGCCGCGCACGCTGTATCATATCCAGTGGAAGTTCCGGGACGAGGTGCGGCCCCGCTTTGGCGTGATGCGCGGGCGGGAGTTCCTGATGAAGGACGCCTACAGCTTCGACATGGACGAAGAGGGCGGCCGCGCCAGCTATGATGCGCAGTTCACCGCCTATCTGCGGACCTTCGCGGCGCTGGGGCTGCGGGCGGTGCCGGTGCGCGCGCCGACGGGCCCCATCGGCGGCGATCTTTCCCACGAATTTCATATCCTGGCGGACACCGGCGAAAGCGAAGTCTTCTACGACTCGGCGCTGGATGCGGTGGACCTGACGGACCCCGATGCCCCCGCGACGCTGCGCGGCCTCTATGCGATGGAGGCCGAAGAGCATGAGAAGGTGGAAACCTGCCCGGTGCCGCCCGAACGGCTGGCGAAGCGGCGCGGGATCGAGGTGGGGCACATCTTCTTCTTCGGCACCAAATATTCCGCCGCCATGGGCATGCAGGTGCAGGCGAAGGACGGCAGCCTCGTGAACCCGCTGATGGGCAGCTATGGCGTGGGCGTTTCCCGCCTGATGGGCGCGATCATCGAGGCAAGCCATGATGCGGCCGGCATCATCTGGCCCGATTCCGTCGCGCCCTTCGATGTGGGCCTCATCAACCTGCGCGCCGACGATGCCGCCTGCGCCGAAGCGGCGCATGCGCTGCAGGCGAAGCTGGAAGCTGCCGGCCTGTCCGTGCTGCACGACGACCGCGACGCGCGCGGCGGCGAGAAGTTCGCCACCATGGACCTGATCGGCCTGCCCTGGCAGGTGACGGTTGGCCCCAAGGGCGTGGCTGCCGGAACCGTGGAGCTGAAGCGCCGCGCGACGGGCGAGAAGCAGGAGGTTTCCTTCGAAAGCGTGCTGGCGAAGCTCGCCCGGTGATCACCTCTTACGAGCGCATGATCGCCCGGCGCTATCTGCTGCCGGGGCAGGGCGAGCGCTTCATCGTGCTGGTGGCGGGCATCAGCCTTGTGGCGGTGGCGCTGGGCGTCGCCGCGCTGATCGCGGTGATGAGCGTGATGAACGGCTTTCGCGCCGAACTGTTCGACCGCTTCCAGGGGCTGAACGGCCATGCGGTCGCGCAGGGCTATGGCGGCCGCCTGCCCGACTGGCGGCGGGTGATCGAGGAGGCGAAGAAGACGCCGGGGATCGTGACCGCCATCCCGCTGATCGAACAGCCGCTGATGGGATCCGCCCACAGCCGGGTGGAAGGCGTGCTGGTGCGCGGCATGACCATCGAGGACATCCGCAAGACCGACGTGATCGCAAAGACGGTGAAGCAGGGCGACATCGCCCGGCTGAAGGAAGGCGAGCGCGTTGTCGCCATCGGATCGGGGCTGGCGCAGAACCTGGGGCTGAAGGTGGGGGATTCGATCGCCCTGATCTCGCCCGAGGGAACGACGACGCCGTTCGGAACCGTGCCGCGCATCATTTCCTATGAGGTGGGGGCGATCTTCGAGATCGGCATCTATGATTTCGACAAGGCCTTCGTGGTGCTGCCGCTGGGCGAGGCGCAGACCCTGTTCGACATGGGCGACGAGGTGGGCATGGTGATGATGACCACGCTGAACCCCGACAAGGTGGAGCAATATGTGCGCCCGCTGGCCGAGAAGATCGGGCTTTCGGCGCTGGTTTCCGACTGGCGGCAGCTGAATTCCGCCCTGTTCGAGGCGCTGGTGGTGGAACAGGTGGTGATGTTCTGGGTGCTTTCGATCATCATCCTGGTCGCGGTGTTCAACATCCTTTCGTCGCTGATCATGCTGGTGCGCGCCAAGACGCGGGATATCGCCATCCTGCGCACCATGGGCGCGAGCCGGGCGGCGCTGATGCGGGTGTTCATGACGGTGGGAACGGCGATCGGCGGGCTGGGCGTGCTGCTGGGGCTGGGGCTGGGCTTTCTGGTGCTGGAATTCCGGCAGGGGATCATCATGGGCGTTTCGCGGCTGACGGGATCGAACCTGTGGGATCCATCGGTGCGCTATCTGACGGAGCTGCCAGCCAAGACGGACCCGGCGGAGGTGATCGGCATCACGCTGCTGGCGCTGGGCCTGAGCTTTCTTGCGACGCTGTATCCGGCCTGGAAGGCGGCCAGCACGGACCCGGTGACGGTGCTGCGCTATGAGTGAGGCGGCGCTTCGGCTGGCGGGGCTGACCCGCAGTTTCCGGCAGGGGGGCACCACGATCGAGGTGCTGCGGGGCGTGGACCTGACGCTGAGCCGGGGCGAGATCGTGGCGCTGCTGGGGCCTTCGGGTTCCGGCAAATCCACCCTGCTGCAGGCGGCCGGGCTGCTGGAAGGCGGGTTCGGCGGGCGGATCGCCATCGACGGCGTGGAGGCGGCCGACCTGACGGACCAGGCGCGAACCGCGCTGCGGCGGGACAAGCTGGGCTTCGTCTATCAGTTCCACCATCTGCTGCCGGATTTCTCGGCGGCGGAAAATGTGGTGATGCCGCAGCTGGTGAAGGGCACGGACAAGGCCGCAGCCGAACAGCGTGCGAGCGAATTGCTGACCGGGCTGGGGCTGGGCGCGCGGCTGCACCACCGCCCCGCGCAGCTGTCCGGCGGGGAGCAGCAGCGGGTGGCGGTGGCGCGGGCGCTGGCGAACCGCCCGGTGCTGGTGCTGGCCGACGAACCCACCGGCAACCTGGACGAGGACACGGCGGCGAAGGTGCTGGACGAGTTCCTGCGGCTGGTGCGCGAACAGGGCTCTGCCGCGCTGGTGGCGACGCACAACCGGGCGCTGGCCGCGCGGATGGACCGGGTGGTGCGGCTGGACCATGGGGTGCTGGTGGAAGGCTGATTTGTCCCCAGCTATGTTGCCGGCGGCGCTTGAGGTCGGGCGCTTGCAGGACCAAGGTTTGGCCATGTTCATCCCCCTTCGCGTGCAGAGCTGCTTTTCGATGCTGGAGTCCACCATCGAGGTGAAGGCGCTGGCGAAGGAGGCGGCCAAGCGCCGGTTTCCGGCCATCGGGCTGACGGATCGCGGGGCGCTGTTTGCGGCGATGGCCTTTTCCAAGGCCTGCATGGATGAAGGCGTGCAGCCGCTGATTGGCACGCTGCTGCCCATCGTGCGGGACATGCCGCCCGGTTCGCTGCGGCCCGGCGCGAAGCCGCCTGTCGATCATCTGGTGCTCTATGCGCAGACCGAAACCGGGTGGCAGAATCTGCTGCAGCTGGTGTCTGCCACGCATATGGAGGGCGAGGGCGGGCTGGAACGGCTGGCGGGGCGCAGCGAGGGGCTGCTGGCGCTGACGGGCGGCGCCGACGGCGCGCTGGCGAAGCTGCTGGCCGACGGGCAGGCCGAGGACGCGGAGGCGCTGGCCGCGCGGCTGAAGCAGCTGTTCGGGGACCGGCTGTTCGTGGAGATTTCCCGCACCGGAGATCCGGTGGAAAAGGCGAGCGAGCATGGGCTGCTGGCGTTGGCGCATGCGCAGGGGCTGCCCATCGTGGCGACCAATCCGGCGCGCTTCCTGGAGCCTTCGGGCCATGCCGCGCACGACGTGATGCTGTGTATCGCGGACGGCGCCTATCTGGAATCGGCGGACCGCAAGCGATCCAATCCGCGCCACTACCTGCCCGCCGCCGCCGAAATGGCGGAGCGCTTCGCGGACCTGCCCGAAGCGCTGGCGATGACGGAGCATGTGGCGAAGCGCTGCGCATTCGCCCTGAAGAAGCGCGACCCCGTGCTGCCCAAGCTGGTGCCCGATGCGGAGGCCGAGAAGGCCGAGCTGGTGCGGCTGGCGGAAGACGGGCTGCGGCGGCGGCTGGCGGCGATGTCGGTTGACGAGGCCCCCTATTGGGAGCGGCTGGCCTTCGAGCTGAAGATCATCGGGGACATGGGCTTTTCCGGCTACTTCCTGATCGTGGCCGATTTCATCCAGTGGTCGAAGGCGCAGGATATTCCGGTGGGGCCGGGGCGGGGATCCGGCGCGGGTTCCGCCGTTGCCTGGGCGTTGCAGATCACCGATCTGGACCCGCTGGCGCTGGGCCTGCTGTTCGAGCGGTTCCTGAACCCCGAGCGCAAGTCCATGCCCGACTTCGACATCGATTTCTGCGAAACGCGGCGGGAAGAAGTGATCCGCTATGTGCAGCAGAAATATGGCCGCGAGCAGGTCGCGCAGATCATCACCTTCGGAACGTTGAAGGCCCGCGCGGTGGTGAAGGATGTGGGGCGGGTGATGCAGCTGCCCTATGGGCAGGTGAACCGGCTTTCGAACCTGATCCCGGCCAACCCGGCCGACCCCTGGGACCTGAACCGGACGCTGAACGGCGTGCCGGAGCTGAAGCAGGAGATGGCGGCCGACCCAAAGGTGGAGCGGCTGATCCAGGTGGGCCTGCAGCTGGAAAACCGGCCGCGCCACTCCTCTACCCATGCGGCGGGCGTGGTGATCGGGGACCGGAACCTGTCGGAGCTGGTGCCGCTGTATCGCGACCCCCGATCCGATTTCCCGGTGACGCAGTTCGACCTGAAATGGGCCGAGGAAGCGGGGCTGGTGAAGTTCGACTTCCTGGGGCTGAAGACCCTGTCGGTGCTGGCGCGGGCGAAGAAGCTGCTGGCCGGGCGGGGGGTGGAGATCGATCTGGACCGGCTGCCGTGGGATGATGCCGATGTCTATCAGATGATGACGCGCGGCGACACGGTGGGGGTGTTCCAGTTCGAATCCGAAGGCATGCGCCGGGCGCTGGCGCTGGTGAAGCCGACCCTGTTCGAGGACATCATCGCGCTGGGCGCGCTTTACCGCCCCGGCCCGATGGACAACATCCCGAGCTTTGCGGCGCGGAAATGGGGCCGGGAGGAGCCGGATTACCTGCACCCCATGCTGGAGCCGATCCTGAAGCCGACCTATGGCGTGATCATCTATCAGGAACAGGTGATGCAGATCGCGCAGGTTCTGGCGGGATATTCGCTGGGCGAGGCCGACCTGCTGCGACGGGCCATGGGCAAGAAGATCCAGGCGGAGATGGACGCGCAGCGGGCGCGCTTCGTGGAGGGGGCGAAGGCCAAGGGCGTGCCGGACACGCAGGCCGAGTTCATCTTCAACCTTGTCGACAAGTTCGCCGGCTATGGCTTCAACAAGAGCCATGCGGCGGCCTATGCGCTGGTGGCCTGGCAGACGGCCTGGCTGAAGCATCATCATGCCGCCGCCTTCTTTGCCGGATCGATGGCCTATGACATCCATCTGACCGACAAGCTGGCGGTGTTCGTGGACGACATGCGGCGGCTGGACGTGCCGTTGCTGGGGCCGTGCATCAATGCGTCGGCCGCGGATTTCAGCCTGGAGGATCACGACGGCCGGATCGCCGTGCGCTATGCGCTGGGGGCGTTGAAGGGCGTGGGCGAGGGCGCGATGGAGGATATCGTGCGGGAGCGGGCGGCGAACGGGCCGTTCCTGAGCCTGGACGATTTCGTGAACCGCATCGATCCGCGCGCGCTGAACCGGCGGCAGATGGAAGCGCTGGCGAGCGCGGGGGCGTTCGACTGCTTCGGGCTGGACCGGGCGCGGGTGTTCGAGGGCGCGGAGCTTCTGATGGCGGCGGCGACGCGCGCGGCGGAGCAGCGGCTGACGGGGCAGGGCGGGCTGTTCGGCGGAGATTCGGCGGCCGAAGCCGTGCTTCTGCCCGATGCGAAGCCTTGGGTGCTGGGCGAGCGGCTTTCCAAGGAGCGCGAGGCGTTCGGCTTCTGGTTTTCGGGCCATCCTGTCGAGGCGCATTCGGCCGTGCTGGCAGCCATGCATGTGGTGACGGCGGTGGATGCGCTGGCGCGCCGGGCGCCGGCGGGCACGCGGCAGGGCGTGAAGATGGCGGGCCTTGTGGAGGACACGCGCTGGCGGGTGCCGCAGGGCAAGGGGCCGGACCGGCGCTATATGATGGCGGACCTGACGGACCAGTCGGGCAAATGGGGGGCGACCTGCTTCAACGCGGAGGCGCAGGAAGCGCTTGCCGCGGGCCTTGCCGCCGGCGAACCGCTGCTGCTGGACGTGGAACTGCAATGGCGCGAGGGCGATGAAAGCCCGCGCCTGACGATCCAGAACGGAACGCCGCTGAACGCCTTGGTGAAATCGGTGCGGGCGCTGCTGTCGATCGAGCTGGCGGCAGATGCGCAGCCGGGGCTGCTGCCCGCGCTTGCCGCCTGGCTGCCGCGCGGCGGGCGCAGCGTGGTGGAGGCGATCGTGCCGATGGC